>Ga0105099_10002628_pt1 | contig 10585 bp, 15 predicted proteins | sample PPLLak3cmMay2015_2_FD_79138 | JGI IMG/M metagenome (GOLD analysis project Ga0105099, IMG submission 79138) | Freshwater sediment microbial communities from Prairie Pothole Lake near Jamestown, North Dakota, USA - PPLs Lake P8 Core (1) Depth... | ecosystem: Environmental > Aquatic > Freshwater >...
GATTTCCGGGCACCTCAAAAACTTTGTTTTTGACGCAATGTGATCGTTACTCCGTAATATCGCACGAGGTCGTTGAAGTGATGGAAATTTTCACTGGACAATTGGAATATTTTCATGACGACAGAAAAAAGCCACTGGACAAGCGCGCGCACAGCGTTCTTAAAGGAGAATCGCTCTATTAAAAACCAGAAATGGCGCCCACGCACATCATAAAACAATTGAACACCGAAGAATACAAACAACTCATCAAGAACATCCAAATCAGCCCTCACGCCAGATTCAGAATCGACGAAGGCCAAAGAAAAGTTTATAAGGACGAATATTTGATAGAAACACTTGAAAAAGAACAACCAGAACTTGCCGGAATACAGGAAAACGGCAGGTACGCTGCCTTTTTCCGAAGAAAAGAAGGATACCTGCGAATCATCTTCACAGCCACACCGGAAAAAACTGAAATCGTCACATTTTTCATAACAGAAAGCATACCAAAAAATGGAACATCTTGACGCGCGAGGAAAAGGAGAAGTCGACTATGACTACAAAGAAGACACTCTATTCTTCAAAATAAAAAACAGGGAATACAAAAAATCACTTGATTACGGAAATTTTGTCCTTGATATCGACAAAGAAGGCTTCATAACAGGAATACAATTATTCGACGCCTCCAAACTATTCAAAATCGACAAGAACGCCCTACTAAAAGTCAAACGCTGGGAATTCAACACAAAAGTCGAAAACAAAATAATAACCGTACAGCTAACATTCGAAACAGTAAAAAGAAACAAAGTAATAGTCGAAAAAGGACACAACCTCGAAAGAGAAACAACCGCAAGACTACAAGATTCTGAAACAATGTGCACAATACAAGCGTAAGGGCACGTACAAAGTGTACGCTCAGACACTAAAAAGTCCTCAGGGTCAATTCTGACAGATAATAACTCATCTGAACTTAATTATTTGTTTACAATCTCTTTCAATTTAAGACAGATGTTTGTTGTGAATTCCACCACTTTTTCAGCATACTCTGCATCAAGAGAAGAGCCATAATAAAGAATCCCATTCCTGAAATACCTCAACTGCTTCAAAACCCTCACAGTTCAACACTCCCGTGCAACAAAATGCCGTTCAGAATGTTATTTTTCAAGTGCTCCTGAATGTCTTTCCACGCACTGTAAAAATTAACATTAATTCTCCTGTTCAGAGTTTTTTCGTACGGTTCAAGAAGCAAAAGCTTGTCCTTCCTGCCTACAACTGCCACATCAATGTCTGAAGCAACCGTGTCCTCCCCCCTTGAATAGCTCCCAAACAGGATAACAGTGCTTCCAGCAAGCTCATTGTGCAAATAACTAGATAATCCTGAAAGGTAAACACTCTTTAGGTTTTCCACACGTTTAAGGTCCACTGCTCTTGGCTCATCCCTGTTGAAAGAAACAAAATTAATCGTCTTTGTCTTCTCAACTTTAACGAAAACTTTCAGGTTCTTTAAAGAATTTGCAACCGCAGTAGGAGACACTTTCAAAAGCATTGCAATTTCCCTCTGGCTCAACTTTTCACCAGCCTTACTGCACAACAAGGAGAAAATCTCACCCTGAAGTGCAGTCCAGTTAAGTTTATATGTGTCCATATTAATGGACATATGTAAAGTTAAGTTTATATATCTTTCGGTTTCAGAATATTTCTTTCTGCAAAACGAGGCTGGCGCCAAAAACACTCCTCACAATGCCCCACTCACTCCGTGATGTGGGGCTTGTTCGTCGAAAAACTTATAAAAACCCCCTAAGAAAACACAGTTCATGAAGAAAATACTGATACTATTGTTATTGCTTGCAGGATGCGCGCAAACAATACAATACAGCGAACTACACGACAACATCCAACAACTCCAAGTCATAAACGGAAAACTAGCATATATAACAGCAGATAATACAAACTGCACATACCCAATCGGGTGCACAGGCGATTACAGAATATACTACGATGATAAAATATACGCGCAACACAACAAAAGCATCATAATGCTCTTCGAACTCAACAACAAGCCAGCATACATCACAGACGAAAACGGAAAAACACTCTATGCAAACGGCAAGACCGTCAGCTACCAAGGAATAATGGGAATCACTTCAACTAATGGCAGAACAATTTACGCAGCATCAAAAGATTACTATTGCACCAGGCACACCTGCACAGGAAGCTGGTTCATAGTAGACAATGGAAAAGAACTAAACATAAACTGCTCCTGGATACCATACAATGAAATCGTAAAAGGCGAACTGGCATACGCCTGCAACAACAACGAAAAACTAACAATAATACACGGCAACAAAACATACGGACCATACAAAGCAGCCTACAACATAATAAACGCTGACGGACAACTCGTTTGGATAAACAGCAGCCCAGAAAGAGATAAAATAATGATAGAAGGCAAAGAAATGCCCACACCATACACAAAAATAAACGATTTAAAGTATGACGGCAAATTCTCATACATAGGCACAACAAACCAGTCACAATACCTCGTCTACGGCGAACAAACATACGGACCATACAATACCATACGCGCCTACAAAATAACAGCAGGCAAACCAGCAATAGCCTGGACAAACGAAAACAAACACCACATCACCTATGACGGCACCACAACAACATACGAAGCATACACAGGATTCTTCGACTTGAACGGAACACTCGCATACAATGTAAAAGAAAACGGACAATATAAACTCGTATACAAAGACAAAAAAATTAATGATGCTTCTTATCCGGTGTTACTAGACGGAAAACTGGCTTACATACAAAAAGTTGGATACAAAAGAAGGGTGGAAGGACAAATATAATTCTGCATCACGAGGCCTACGGCCAGTAACACTCAGCACGCCGAAGTCCCTTCAGGCGTGCGATGTGAGTCGGAATATTTATATACTGCAATATATATTTTATACCATATATGCGAGGTAGGAAAATTGAAATAAATATCGAAAAAGGAATTATAGAAGATTATAAAAAACGAATAAAAATATCTAAAATAGCTGAAAAATACAAAATAGGCTCTGTCTCAGTATATAGAGTAATTAATAAGAATAAAGTTGATAAAAAATTTCCTAAACAAAAAAATATAACAATAAAGTGTGCTACTTGCGGCGAAGAAATAGAAGTCCCATTTTGCCGATCCAAAAATAGAAAATATTGTTCGCCAGAATGTTATTATAAATCACTTAAAGGAAAACCAAGCCCTTTTAATACAAGGATAAAATCTATATGCCCTATCTGTAACAGAGAATTTCTTCATAAAAAATCGGTAAAAAGAATCTATTGCAGTCGTTTTTGCCTTGGACAAAGTAAAAAAGGCAAGCCTTCATGGAATAAAGGAATACACATGTGGAAAAATAAACCACACCCCAGAGGAACATTAGGAAAACCAAGCAAATTCAAAGGGAAAAGAATAGAAGAAATTATTGGCGAAGAACGGGCTAAAGAAATCAGAGAAAAAAATAGAATAGATACAAGCAAGAAATGGGAAGATCCTAACTATCGCCTCGCTATGAGTCTCGCTCATAAAGATAAAATGTGTGGTAAAGATAATCCTTTTTATGGCCACAAACATACCCAGGAAACAAGAGAAAAAATTTCCTCTATTCTAATAAATTTACCACCTGAAAAAAAGAGAGAAAGAAGTGAAAAATTAAGCAAATCACAGACTGCCTATTTTAATAAAAATACTGAAGCAGAAAGAAGGTTTTTTGAGGCCGGGAAAAAAGCAAGAAAACCCTACATATATACAAAAAAGGGAGAATGGGTAAGAAGCAAAGGCGAATGTCAAATTGCTAACTGGCTTTTTGAACATAATATTGAATATAGATATGAGTCGGAGAGAGTAAAAAATGATGAAACTTCGATGATTCCTGATTTCTATTTGCCTCAAGAAAAAACATACATTGAATTTTGGGGAATGAGAGACCTGAAATACGTTCAAAGAATGAATAAGAAGCAAACAATCTATCAGGAAAAAGGCATTAATCTATTATCTATTTATTACAAGGACTTTGAAAAGAAGAAAATCCCAACCATATTAGCAGAACGTTTCGGTATTTTGGGATCAACACAAAAAAATTAATATACAAATGAAAATAATAAATGCGAATGGTAACCACAACACCTGCAAGTCCCGATAATCAAGCAATACGTGAAATGCGTGACCTTCTAAATGAAAGTAAGAAACAAACAAAGTATATGCTAACAATGACGGGCGCTGTAGTAATATTGACTCTTATTCAGATATTTATCGCTATTTTCAAGTAAACGGCAAAACGAGGCTGGCGCCATTAACACTCCTCACTCAGCACGCCGAGTTCCACTCAGGCGTGCGATGTGAGTCGGAATAATAAATCCTTACGAAAAGATTATATCATTCATACTCAGGTTCTTCGTAATCTTCTTCATCAACTACTTCCTCAGCATGTTTCGTAGACTCTGTTTGAGTCTGAGAGGCTGGCTCCGGTTCATTTAACTTATCTTTAACTACCTGCGTTTGAGGTAATTCTTCGTTTTTGACCTCAAAAACTTCGTTAAGGACTTTATGAAAATCCATCCCTTGCTTTTTATAGAACTCTGAAAGACTGTTAATAAATTCTTTAATTGTTTCAGACTCTTCTGGCGTGCCAAATTCCGAACGAATTTTAGGGTCTAGTGGGGGTTCAATACTTTTGCCTGATTCCACTTCCATAATTCTGTCATAAAAACCATATCCACATCTTTTGTCAAGCACCCTTATCATTTCCAAGCCAAGCTTGGTTTTTTTAAGTGCATCTTCACCTTGTTCATTATTGGCATCTTTAACAACACATGAAGCTTTTTTAAGAGCATATAAGATAAATAAATTCTTAACATCAAAATTATAGTTCTTTCCGTGTTTTTCTACCTCATCCATATGGTCATTGAACCAGTCCAGCGAGCTATCTGCATGTTTGCTTATTGCTTTATAAAACAGCCGGCCGTCGACTATTAAATAATTTAGCCTTTCCATAACTCTGGAAACATCAATTCCAAATTTCTCTCCTACTGCAACAATTTTGTCCAACATATTGCAGGTTTGAGAGTAGTCCCAGAATGTGTATTCATCAAGGTCGTTTATATTTTTACGTAAAATGTTAATAAGCATATGACCATCCTTCTCAGTTTTTAAGTCATCGACCTTAATAATATTCGCTATTTTCGCAAAAGCAGCATATTCCTCACCAATAACCTCTATGCTCTCATTGTGATACATTTTTATTTTATAAGGCTCTCTAGGTCGCGGTTTAGGTTCAGGCTTTTTTTTTCTCAAAAAGGTTATAGCTGAAAGAATTCTTCCCAAAAGACCTGGTTTAACTTCCTCAACAGGTTCTTCTTCTAAATTTTCAGGAGGAGAAACCAACCCCTCTAATCCTTTTTCCCTATAAACCTGCAGAGCTTTTTGCTTATTTGCTTCTTCAATTTTTTCTTGTTGACGTTCATATTCTGCTCTTGCCTCTTCTTCTAATTTTCTATTTTTTTCATACATTATCTCAATTTTCTTCATGTAAGGCTGAATTATTTTTTGGGTAGTGTCTAAGTCCAAGTCATATTTTTCTTTAAGACCATTTAAAAAAGAGAACACATCTTCAAAACTTTCTTCAAATTCAGCATTTACATCACGCTCAAACATGTCTTTGAGAAATAAATTGACCATATCTACCGCCAGGACTGCATCTTTCGTGCTTTTTATTAGCTCACTCTTTCCCGCCATAACGATTTTTACCAGTTGAGAATAATTTTCCTTGGATATTTCCTTTGCAGCAGCAGCTCTTTCAGATTCCTCCATACTGCGCAGCTTCAAATTTTTAATTGTTGTTAGCGGTCCTTTTTTATAATTCCTGCAGACTGCCTCAACAATGTTGGTCCAGAGATTTGAATCTGGTTCTTTGAATGTCATAACAGATTCAAGAAGTTTTTCATAGTTTTTGGAATTTTTCAATTCCTTAATAGATTGATACCTTTCTTCCTTATCCTGTAACACACACTTGATAATAAATGCAGTCAGTTCAGAAGGTGAATTCAATTTTTTTGTATAAGCAGCATTCATTAACTTGCTGTGGGCTGTTGGGTCAGGGAATTTGCTTTTATCTCCCAGAATCATCTGGTAAAAGACTTTTCCCATGGAATGTATGTCAAGCCGCTGATCAGGATTCATGACTTCATTTTTGTCATCAGGCAAGTAGCCGAAAGTTCCTGCAAAACCTTGGTCTCCTATAATGGTAGCAGTTGCGCTAAGCATAGTATTTCTAAAATTAGCATGCTCATCAATGATTTTACTTAACCCATAATCCCCAATCTTAACATATCCTGATTTAGTAACCAGAATATTCTCCGGTTTGATATCTCTATGAAGCATGTTAGCATCATGCAGTGCTTCAATAGCATCAATGATTTGCAGCATGATGTAGGGCAAATCATAATAGGCTATTTTACTAACGTCCAATGCGCTCATCCCTTCATCATATTCAGTGACCAGCATATGCTCAGGTTCAGCGCCATTATCTCTAAATTTAGCATTATCGTAGAACTCATGAAATTTTAACAGGTTTGGATGTTCCAAAGCAGCCATACGACCAGCTTCATCTTTAAGAGCTCTGGCAAGTTTCGGGTCCTTGCACTTCAAAAATTTCAAGGCATATTTTTTGCCATCCTTCTCACCAACATAAACAACGCCAAAAGCACCCTCTCCCAGCTTATCACACACTGCATATCCTTCAATGGTTCTTCCTGTATGGCAGGAATCGTCTCTAGGAATATCGTGTTTAATCAAACTGTTTTCAAGACTCATTTCAGAATACAATGAGACTAGCTCAATTTATAAATCTTTCTTTTTTTACTACTTGTTGGTTGTTACATATTGTTGCCTACAAAATAGAAAAAATACCTACAAATACCGGGCAGACGGAAAAGTAAAAGATGAATACATTACTGGTTTACTGAAAGAGGAATGGAAGAACTAAAAGTCCTTCGGGTCAATTCTGACAGATAATCGAGCCAAAGCATTTATAAAAAACCAGTTCTTAAAGACAACCATGCAGATAAAACAAATAAAAGAAGTCATGAACAAATACGGCAAAGCATGGGAAAAAAGAGATACAAAACTCTTACTGCAATGCTTCACCAAAAACGGAACATACCAGGAAAGCCCACTAACAAAACCGTACAAAGGACAAGCACAAATAAAAAAATTCTGGGACAAAACAGTCAGACAAGAAACAGCTAAAATAAAATTCAAAACAGGCAAAATCTACATCTCAAAAGACGGAAAAACAGGCTTTGCAGAATGGGACTGCAAAAACACATACAAAGGCAGAAAAAACCACATGACCGGAATCATGATACTAAAAATGAAAGGAAACAAAATAAGCTATCTGAACGAGTACTGGAATAGTGAATATTTCTGAAAAATATCACTTACGCCCAGCCCACAACTTCTTAAAAAAAGGCATGGTCAAAGTAGACAACACAAAAGCCACGGCAGGAACAATAGCATTCAACCAAGGCTTAGGAATGTCAATAGCCCACAAGTAAACCCCAACAGCAAGATAAGTAAACACAAAAATAAGCAATTTCCTAGTAAAACTCGTCTCCCAGGCTTTGTCTAGTTCAACACGCCTGTTACGCTCCTTGAGAAGAGCGAGTTGTTTTGAGATATCTTTTGGAGACATAGAACAACAACAAGAAAGAGAAATATATAAGATTATTGCAAAACGAGGCTGGCGCCATTAACACTCCTCACAATGCCCCACTCACTCCGTGATGTGGGGCTTGTTCGTTGATTTATAACTATAGATTTATAAACTACTTCATAGTAGCTAAAAATCATGGATGGGAATGAAATCATAAAACAAGCAATTGTCATGTATAATAATGACATCAATAATGCAGCCAAAATGGCACGACAACGAGAAGCCACGCGCACAGCAATGGCGCTTGGAGCGCTTATGGGCTATGACAGCAAACAGCTTGCAGAAAAAGACTTCAATGAATTTTCTTCACTTGAACAACATGTCGAAAACTGCCTCAACGTGCCAGAAAACATAAGAGAATTCCTCAGAACAAACATGCCTCCAAGAAAAGCAGACAGAATAATACTCGCAGCAATCACAGCAGGGGCAATAAGCATGGCTGATTACCAAGAAGAACACAAAACCGTTACTTATGAACAATTCCTGCAAAAACTTTCAAAAAACGTTGAAACAGCAATGTACGAAGAATTGAGAGCAAAAAGAAAATACGCAAAACATTCATAAAATGCAACCACAAGATTACTACCAAACAGCAAGAGAGAATGAGACAGTATTCAGAAACATACTAAGAGATTTGAGAGACAACAGAGAAAGAAGACCAATGGGAATATATATACCCAACATCAAAACAGAACTGCCTCTCGAAGAAATATTCAAAGAATACTCACAAGGAAACAGAATCGGAAAATTCACAATAAACAAGTTCACAAGAGAAAAGGACAATGCAACAATAACATTCTCAAACATATCAGTTTTGTCAGGCGGAGGAGCAAAACTTGAATACCTAGTGAAAGAAGACGAAAAAGTAGACTACCAAAAAAAGCTTTTCACATACATGAGCTGAATTCTGCACCACGGGAAGACACTCCTCACTCTGCGACTTCAAATTTCTTTTTTTTCCTGTTATATTTTATGTTTCCAGGATGGTTTTCATTGCATTTTGAAGGCTCAGTCCAGTCTCTTAAGTTCAACCAGTCATCATCAGTCAAGTCCTTCGAGTTCTTGCCAACCCTAGTGCTGATATCATTCAGCACAATAACAAGCACTTCCTCTCCTACAAACTTTTTGCTGAATTTTATGGCAGCTTTACTGCCAACTTTCTTAAAATGCATACTATCTCCATTTATTGCCTTTCCATCAATTTCCACTCTCACTTTTTACACCTCAGGATTGTAACCCAGTTCCTTACAGGCTTCTATAAGAATCGCTCTTGGACTAAGGTTTTCCTTACGCATCCAATTACTCATATGAGGCCAGATACGGAAACTTATGATTACACTGTTTTGCTTATCTTTTGGTTTCTCTGTTTTAATACAATTTAACTTGTTCATTTTATTACTCCAAGCTTACTTAATGTAAGCTTATAGTAAGTATAAATGTATACAAGTATATAAAGGTTACGGTGAAAGAACCAAATATCCTGGGCAAGTTAGATTAACGGTCCTTATTCATAAAAAATTGACGAACCTTACGTTGGTTAGAAACCTTAAAAGCAGGAGTAAAAGACAAACCTTTACTACGCAAAAACTCGAAAAAAGCTAGATTAACAATCAAATTAGGACTCAAACCACGAAACTCAGGAAACTTATCATACAACACCACAAGAGCATCATTCAAACCAACACCAACAATCTTAGCAGTAATATGGTCACGCAACGGCAAAGAACTCTCATCAAAAACTACCACATTTGAATTGTCAGCCATATTAAATTCCTCCAATAAAATATTTTTATAATTATAGTAAAATAGAAGAGTATATAAAACTTTCAAAAACATACTTTTAGCTACACTATCAGCAGCTCAACACGTTTATTAACTTTGACTGCGGCAGAACGAGGCTGGTGCCAAGGAGACTCCTCACTCTGCGCTCCGAACTCCGTTCAGGAGCGCGAGTTTGTCGAATCAATCTGCACTTTCAGAAGCAATGGTTTCCCGCCGGCATTTCAACATAATAGATGATCCATTGTTTATAACCGCTATTTTTCTTGGGCTGTTTTTTAGCGTCACTTAATAGGTAAATTTTTATTTGCTACTTCGTATTAAGAAGAGAAAGAATTTGCTCCAATTTCTTTATCTATATTATCTGCTTCTTTTTTGGTGATACTATATAAATTATAAACTAGCAAATCTATTTTTTTACTAATTGATTTAATTTTTAAGTCGATTTTTTGAAGAGGACCCCTTTCATTTGTCTTTTTTCTTTCATTATTTAACTCTATAATCTCATCTACTGGTTTAATAAATTTAAATTGTTCATCTATTCCTACTTTTTTGATGGGTAACTGATTTAGTTGAACTCTTTTGATGTTTTTATCGATAAATAGTTTTTTGTAATAATAATTCAGTTCTTTGTCATATTGCTCTTCTGCACGTCTGATACAGCCCAGCATACCGTGTGTGGATTGATTTTGTGCCGAATCCAAGCATAGTGTTAATGTCGAATCAATTTCATCTAAAGGCACTTGTGAATAAACTGTTTGAGTTATAAAAATTGATAATAAAACAGAAGAATACAAAAAAATAAATTTTTTCATGACACACCATTTAAAATATTGCAAAATACAATTCCAAAATAAATAAAAAATAACTAAAAACAATAGAAAAATTTTTTCATTTGAAAATTTATTCTTAACTTGAATTTTTTGAAACTGATATTTGAAATAAATTTGGTGATAAAATGAAAATAATAATTATATTATTAATGTTAGGCGTATTTTTTTCGGAGGGACTTGATGCCAAACCCAAAAAAAATCCTCCAAAAAGCAGTAAATCCACGACCC
>Ga0105099_10002629_pt1 | contig 10582 bp, 8 predicted proteins | sample PPLLak3cmMay2015_2_FD_79138 | JGI IMG/M metagenome (GOLD analysis project Ga0105099, IMG submission 79138) | Freshwater sediment microbial communities from Prairie Pothole Lake near Jamestown, North Dakota, USA - PPLs Lake P8 Core (1) Depth... | ecosystem: Environmental > Aquatic > Freshwater >...
TATGACGTCAGAAAGGACTTCAACCTCAAGTACACCACCGGTGGCGGGGAGAGGCACATTCAGGTTCTGAGGAAGGTCTTTGAGGAGCAGTACGGGCTGGTGGTGGCCGATGGCTATGCCACCGCTGATGTTGGCTCAGTCGCCTGGGACTGCGGGCTGGGGTTGGGCTATCACTACGACGACGCCGAGTGCGTCATTGAGATCGTGGATCCGCAGACTGGGAAGCAGGTGAAGCCTGGGGAGGAGGGGGAGATCGTGGTGACGCTGTTCAGCAAGGTCTACCCGCTGGTCAGGTTCGGCACCGGCGACCTGGCCTCCTATACCAACGAGACCTGCGCCTGCGGCCGAACGGCGCCCAGAATCCCCAAGATTATTGGAATGATTGGTGAGCACATACGGGTGAAAGGGATGTTTGTCCACATGAAGGAGCTGGACGAGGCGTTCTCCAAACTGCCTGAGGTTCTGAAGTATCAGATGGTGCTGAAGCTCGACGGGCACAAGGATCAGATAGCACTGAATGCTGAGACGGAACCTGGTGTGGACCGCAAAGTGCTGTCCCAGGCAATTAACCAGCGCACCCAGGAAGTCTTCAAGCTGAGGATGGACACGATCGAGTTCCTGCCCAAGGGCAAACTGCCACAGGAATACAAGAAGGTTCTGGACACGAGATGGGCGTAGCTGCTGGCACCGCGGGCGATTTCACCGTCCCCAAACTGCTGTTGGAGAACCAGCAGAAGTTTGCGGACAAGGTCTGGATGCGCAAGAAGGAGCTTGGGTTCTGGAGGGAGTACACCTGGAAGGAAGCCTGCGGGAACATTAAGAACTTCTCTCTGGGACTGATGAGCCTTGGCTTCCAGCGCGGGGATGTCATGGCTATCCTGGGAGACAACGACCCGCACTGGTTCTGGGCGCAACTGGCGGCACAATCTGCGGGTGGAGTGGTCACCGGCGTGTTCTCCAGCAGCGGAGCCAAAGAGGTGAAGTACTTCCTGGAGCATTCCGATGCCAAGATTGTGGTAGTCCAGGACCAGGAGCAGGTGGACAAGATCCTCGAAATCAAGGACGAGTTGCCTCTCGTTAAGAAGGTGATCTACTGGGACCCCAAGGGCCTGCGCGGCTACGACGATCCCATTCTGGCCAGTTTCGACTCCATCGCACAGATGGGAGTGGAATACGGTAAGGACCACACGGGGGTCTTCGAAGAGAGCATTGGCAAAGGCAAAACCAGTGACTTGGCCTTGCTGATGTATACTTCGGGCACCACGGGATTGCCGAAGGCGGCCATGGTAAGCTACGCCAGCCTGGTCGCCTCAAACACGGCTTTCTACGCTATGAATCCAATTACGGAGAAGGATGAGTGGGTCTCCTTCATTCTGCCTGGATGGTCGGCGGAGCAGGGGCTCGGTCTGATGGGCAGCCTGAACCGCGGTGTGAGGATGAGCTTCCCCGAGGCTCAGACAACGGTCCAGGAAAACATCCGCGAGATTGGCGCCAGTGTCTTGATGTATCCCTCCCGGCTCTGGGAAATGACGGCGGCCACCATCCAGAACAAGATCGCGGAGACCACCTTCCTTAAGAGACAGGCATTCAATCTCTGTCTCCCCATAGCCTACAGGGCTGCCGACGCCAAGTGCGGTGGGAAGAAGCTGGGCTGGATGTGGCGGATACCGCATTGGATCGCCAGGTTCCTGGTATTCGATCCGTTGAGGGACAAGCTGGGGTTGCTGAAGATCCGCGTTGCGTTCACGGCGGGGTCGGCGCTGGGGCCGGACGTCTTCAGATTGATCACGGCCATAGGGGTGGACCTGCGCCAGCTCTACGGGATGACCGAGATCGGGGTTTCGCAACACACGGGCACGGACATAAAGGTTGACTCCGTGGGAGTGATATACCCGGGCACCATGGTGAGGATCAACAATGATGGCGAGATACTGGCCAGGGGAGGGTCTCAAGTACTGGGCTATTACAAGAACCCCAAGGCCACCGAGGAGGCCTTTGCCGGGGGGTGGTACCATACCGGCGATGCCGGCCATCTCGACGAGGATGGCCACCTGTACTATCTTGACAGGGTGGAGTACATCAACCGCCTTGCGGATGGCACGAAGTTTGCCCCCCAGTACATCGAGAGCCGACTGAAATTCAGCCCCTACATTAAGGACGCCTTCGTTGTGGGAGATGAGACGCGCAATTATATAGCCGCCGCCGTCAACATCAACTACGACAACGTGGGCCACTGGGCCGAGAGCAAGAGGATCAACTACACAACGTTCGCGGATCTCTCGCAGAAGCCGGAGGTCTGCCGGTTGATAGGCGAAGAGGTGAAGAACCTCAACCTGAAGCTGCCGGGGGGACAAAGGATACAGAGATTCCTCAACATGCCCAAGGAGCTTGATCCTGACGAGGCGGAGCTGACACGGACGATGAAACTCAGGCGGCGCCTGGTAGAGGAGCGGTACAAGGATTTCATAGCTGCCCTGTATGGTGAGAAAGAAAGAGTGGCGATGGATGTGCCGGTGTTCTACCGGGATGGCCGGCGGGCCGTAGTCAAGGCGGAAATCACTGTCAACCGCGTGAATTGAGGTAGTTCGATGGATGCTGTTCTGGCGCAGGGGTTCTTGAACGGGGGGGTCTATGCCCTGATCGCCCTGGGATTCATTCTCGTCTTCAAGTCCAGCGGGGTTCTCAACCTGGCTCACGGGCAAGCGGTGGCCGTCCTGTCCTATTTCCTGTATTACATGCTTGTGGTGTGGGGGTTGCCCGCCTGGCTGGGGATAGTGCTGATCATCCCGCTGGGAGCGGTGCTGGGCGTTCTGATGGAGAGGCTGGCCGTGCGACCTCTGCTGGGACAGCCCTTTCTGTCAGTGCTGATGATGACCCTGATGGTGTCCTTTCTGCTGGAAGGCGTGAGAATCCTATTTTGGGGGGCGGACTCCTTCACGCTGCCATTCACGCCTCGACAGGGTCAGGGGTGGCTTGGTACAGTGCTGCCTGACTGGATCAATCCATCAAGCGCCCTTGCCTTTGCAGTGGCCATGTTAGTCTTCGTCTTGCTCACACTTCTGTTCCGCTACACCAAGGTCGGCCTGTCGATGAGAGTGGTGGCGGCTGACCATGAGGTGGCTCAGAGCCTGGGCATAAGGGTGAAGCGGGTCTTCTCCATCTCCTGGGCCTTGAGCGGCGCCTTTGCCGCCATGTGCGGCATTCTGGTAGGCATGGTGTTTACCGTGACTCCGATCATGGGAAGCACGGTGCTCGGGAAAGGCCTTCCGGTCTTGCTGCTGGGGGGGCTGAACTCTATTCCGGGGGCGGTAGTGGGGGGCATCATCATCGGCCTGGCTGAGGCGCTGGGGAGCCACTGGTTTTCGGCGGCGAAAGAGGTCGTCCCCTGGATCGTCATGCTGGTAATCTTGCTGATCAGGCCGTACGGACTCTTCGGCGAGAAGCGGATAGAGAGGATATAGAGCCATGCTTCCATCTGGTGTGTTCAACCGGCGTCCACAGCAGGACATGGCTATCATAAGGACGAGGGCGCAGTGGCTGCTGCTGGCCGGCGGGCTGGTCTTCCTGGTTACTCTGGGGCTGTACGCGCCGGGGCATTGGATGAACTGGCTGATCCTGGTGGGCGTATACGCCATAGCCACCCTCGGCATGCACATAATGACCGGGCTCTGCGGGCAGTTCTCCATGGGACAAGCTGCCTTCATGGCGCTGGGCGCCTACACCACGGCTTACCTCGGAACCAGATACGGGGTGTCTCCATGGCTTACCCTGCCGCTCTCGGGCCTGGTGGCGGGGCTGGGCGGGCTGGTCTTTGGCATCCCGGCTCTGCGCATCAAGGGGTTCTACCTGGTCCTGGCCACCATAGCCGCCCAGTTCATCATCATATGGGCCATAAAGCAACAGACCTGGCTGGGGGGCACGTACGGGATCAGGGATATGGACAAGTTGAGCATTGGAGGCGTGGAAGTGGCCGGTGCCACGGCGGAATTCTGGTGGCTGACACTGGGTTTAGTGGTGATCATGCTCTTCATCGCCAAGAACATCCAAAGGACCACTACCGGGAGGAAATTCGTGGCGGTGCGGGACAACGACCTGGCGGCCGAGGTCATGGGCATCAACCTGTTCCGGACCAAGCTGCTGGCTTTCTTCATCGGCTGCTTCTTTGCCGGTATAGCCGGCTGGCTGTGGGCCCACAACCTCCGGGCGGTGCAACCTGAGCTGTTCAGCTTCCAGCTATCTCTGTGGTTCCTGGGCATGATCATCGTCGGAGGGGTGGGGAGCACCAGCGGGGCGGTCATGGGGGCCGTGGCGATCATGCTGGTGGACAAGGCCGGGCCATCACTGTCGACTGCAGTGCAAGATGCATTCCCGTCGCTCAAATACCAGGTGTCCGGTGCTGTGTCGCTGATAATGTTCGCAGTTGTGGTCATATTCTTCCTGCTTATCGAGCCCAAGGGGCTCTACCACCGGCTGGAACGGATCAAGCTTTACTACCGCCTTAATCCTTTTGCCTACTAGGCTGGAGGTGTTGAATATGATGTATATGAGTACAAGCTAGGAAGTCAGTCGCCTGACCGCCGGCAGCGATGGCGGTCTCAGTGTGGCGAGCAAATAGAGTATGAAAGGGGGAAGCATGAAGCGGAGACAAGTGGGATTGGCGATATTGGTTTTCCTGGCGGCCTTGCTGGTGGCCGTGCCGGCACTGGCGGGGTGCGGTGGTGGGGGGAACGGCGGAGAAGAGGAAACGATCCTTATTGGCATCATGGCGGACTTCACTGGAGTGGCGGGGACTGCCATGCAGCCAACGATAAAGGCCATGGAAGACTATCTGACAAAGGTGGTGCCGGCCAGCGACAACCCCTTTGATGGCGTGAGAGTCAAGTTCACACGCTTCAACACCGAGCTCAAATACGAGAAGGTCACCGGCGGGTACGAGGAGCTGAAGTCCCGGGGAGTGAAGATGATGATCATCATGAATGCCCAGGACAAAGAGCTCCTGGGGTCCCGGCCCAAGGATGACGGAATGCCTGTCATAGGCACCATGGGTCTGCAGTCGATGCTGGCGGACGACTGGTCGATTACCACCTGGTCGCCGATACAAAGCCAGGGTGAGGTCCAGATGCTCTGGATCATGGACGACTGGGACTACGAGGGCACGGGGAGAAGTCCGAAGGTGGGGCACCTCGGGTACGATCTCGTCAGTTCAACCTACTATCAGCAGGGCATAGACGCGGTCCGGAACGACCCGGCGAACGCGGGCAAGTTCATCTGGGGTGGTCTTGAAAAGGGACCCCTCGGCAATGTGACATGGACCAGCGAGGCCCAGCGGTTGAGTAACTGTGACTACATCATCGTCAGCGTGGCCGGCGCGATGCTCTCCAGCTTCGTCGCTCAGGCGCGCGGCCCTAGCAACTACACTGGGAAGTTCCTCACCGGAATGGAAGGCTTCCCTGGCTTCTGGCCCCTGGTGACCGATGCTATGAAGGGGTCCATGGACAAACTGTACGGCTGCTACTATGTGTCCTGGTGGCCCTGGTGGGATGAGGAGGTCCCCACGATCAAGGACTGCAAGAAGTACATCCAGGACACCTACAAGGGGGCCGAGGCTACCGAATTGCTGGGGACTTCGTCAGTCATCTCCGGCTGGGAATTGGGGATGGCCATAGAAGAAGCCATCAGAATCGCCATAGATAAGGTGGGGGCAGAAAACGTAGACAAGCAAGCCCTGAGGGACGGGTTGCGAGGCATAGACATGGAGCCGGAAGGCTATATCAACCGCTGGCAGACGACGGCGAACAGCAATGCTCTTCAGTGGAACCAGAGGGCATTCGAATTCAAGCTCGCCGAAAACAAGTTCGTGCCGTTGCCGACGGTGTATGAGCCGGTGCTGACCAGGCCATGACATTGATGGTAGAATACCGGCAGGGCCAGAATGGAATCAGAGAGTAAAGGAGGCAGAATGAGCAGGATCGCACGCGTAGGGATACTAGTTGCGCTGTGCCTGGTTCTTGTCGCCGGTCTGGTGCTTACCGGCTGCGGCAAGAAGAAGGAGGCGGCGCTCCAGCAACCAACCTTGCAGTTCACCAGCTACGTCAAGGGCGCCACGGTTGACTTCGATGATGCCACGCTGAACAATATGGCAGCGGGCGCCCAGGCCAACTTCATGTATGGCATCGCCAAGTCGATCTATCCATCGGTATGGGAGGCCAACAAGGACACTGTGGCAGCGGCCCTGTTCCCGGCCCCGTACTGGAGAGGCGATGGCGTCCATACCTACTACACCTATCTGTCGTCTGCGGACCAGACGGCGGTGGACGGGGCCATTTTTGCCGGTTCCATCCCCGGTAAGGGGCTGACTGCGGCGGAGCAGGCAGTAGTGATGAGCACGGTAGAGAGCTTCTTCGCCCTGTACGCCGATGAGACAGCCGATGCCAAGACCATGCAGCAGAACACGGCCTGGCTGATACTGTACTCCTCGATACCCGATACCGGCGCCAGTGCAGCCGCCTGGGCTACGGAAGCCACGGCCTGGATGACGGCACTGAACACGTACGCTGCCGCCAACTATGGTGGCAAGACCTACGCCCAGTTGACCTACATCCAGAGGAAGACCGTGGAAGGGATAGTGTTTGCCAAGGGCGCGGGCACCATCAGCCCCGAGTACTCTTTCTGGCGGCTCATGGTGAAGGACTCATTCCGGAATGGGAATGCCTCGGCGAGGTGGCCGGATCTGCGGGACCAGAAGGTAACGCAATTGTTCCCTACGGCGACATCCTATGCAGCACTCGACTGCACGCAGAAGCCCCAGGTCGACGCCGCGGTCTGGGCGAGCTGCAATCAAACCGCCGTTGAAGCCCAAATCGCTGGCATGTTTGACTTGGCCACGGAACAAGTGGACGGCGTGATGTCCGACAATGCGAACGTCTACTACACTACGCTTCTGGGTTTGGGTATGTACACGCCATACCTGCTCACCGACAACTCCACGCCCATGGCTGCCGCCAACAACTGGCTGGCGGATGTGACCGGGAAGGCCCATAACTACGACAGCAGCGCCGACTTCTACGCGGAGATCCTGGGTGGCCAGGGCACGTGGAAGACAATGCTGACGGGCCAGTACTTCGGTACCGACAACTACAGTGCATTGTCGACTGACGCCAAGGCGCTAATTGACCAGGCAGACACGGGCATGAGGGATCTCTCGATTGCCCAGAGGTCGGATGTGCTTGGATCAGCCGATGAGATACCTCTGACTTCGAACGTAATCTACCAGACGCTAAAGTACAAGGTTGGCAGCACCTTTGCTGCGGACGGATGGGCTAAGGATGTGGGCGATGGCATGAACAGGGAATTGGCCCTCTATAAGTGGTTCGGCTATGAGGGCTTCCGAAACGGTATCGTTGCCCAGCAACAGTACTATCCCGCCCAATTGGCCGCCAAGGTGCCGGCAGGTAAGACCTATGCCACGCTCACGCCTTGCGAGCAGAGGACGGTGGCCGCTGATATGTGGGCGTCCCTTGGCGCGGGCGAGCAGAGCTACGGAGCCGGTGTGGTGTCCGGGATTTTCAGCAAGGCCCAGGCAGAGATGACCAACGCCGTGGCCATAGATCAGACGACCTTGGCCATGACGCTCAGGAACACAACGGCGGCCAAGGGATACTCCAGCGAGACTGCGGCTGCCAACTTCAAGGCTGACGTAGAGGGCGGGATGCTTCTGCGGTCGGCCTTCTACAAGTGGCTGGCCAAGGAGTCGGTGAAGGAATCGGCGGCGGCAGCCGTGCTGATCCGCGAGAGCGCAGGTGAGTTCTACATCAAGATCACCAACCCGAACAAGTACGCAATCCGCATCGACAAGTTGCAGCTGTACTTCAGAACGACCGCCGGGGCCTCAGAAGAGTTGATTGACGCCGCGAGGCAAGTGCTCGAAGACATATGGGTACCGGCGAAGGATGGCGATGTTGACGGTGAGGTTAGCGTCAAGGTAATCGCCATAACCAAGACCTACGACCTTCTGAGCTGGCTGGCGATGGAGGGCGTGAACACCAATACGGCCCGCGCAATGGCGAATGAGGTGTTTGACAAGATCCAGGCCGGCACAGTGGTTTGGACCGCACAAGCCGAAGTACAAGTGTCGAACGAAGACGAGATACAGAACTATTCCTATACCCTGACGAAGTCATAATCAGGGACTAGCGGGATCGACGTCTGACTGAGGGATGATCTCTCTGGAGGGCACGGTGCCCTCCAGAGAGCCCCCGAAGATGGTATGCGTGGAAGCTGACCTGCAGCCGACAAGGGCGGCTGTGATCATAGGGGCGGTACAGCATGACAGACGGAAGCACAACTGAGTTGAGGGTGGAGAAGCTGGACCTGAGCTTTGGCGGGGTCAAGGCTCTGGACAGCCTGAGCTTCGATGTCGGGAAGGGGCAGATTGTCGGAATAATCGGCCCCAACGGCGCCGGCAAGACGAGCACCCTGAATTGCATCAACGGGTTCTACCGTGCCCAGCACGGAGATGTGTACTTTCAGGACAAGAAGATAAGCAAGCTTGCACCGGACAGCGTGGCCAAGCTGGGCATAAGCCGGACGTTCCAGAACATACAGCTCTACACAGGCATGAACGTGGTGGACAACCTGATGGCAGCCAGGCACTTCGTGTTCAAATCCACATGGATTGAGAACGCTCTGTATTACGGCCGTCCGCACAAGGAAGAGGTGAAGCAGCGTTGGGCGGTGGAGGAGATCATCGATTTCCTGGAGTTGGAGCGCCACAGGAAGTCGGTTGTAGGCACTCTGCCGTACGGCATTCGCAAGCGCATCGACCTGGGGCGGGCTTTGGCGCAGGAGCCGAAGCTGCTGCTTCTGGATGAACCTATGGCGGGAATGAACATGGAAGAGAAAGAGGACATGGCCCGGTACATCCTGGATGTGCAAGAGGAGAAAGGAATCACCATTGTCCTTATTGAGCATGACATGGGCGTGGTGATGGACATAACCGACAAGATAGTGGTTCTTGATTTTGGCCGGAAGATAGCCGAAGGGCCGCCGGATACGGTGAAGAAGGATCCTGCAGTGGTCAAGGCGTACCTGGGGGAAGAGGCGGCCTCTCCCGCTTAGGGTGGTGACTCACAATGGCGATGCTGCAATTAAACAACGTTGAAGTCAGGTATATGGACGTTATCCTGGTTCTCCGGGGCGTGTCCCTGGAGGTCGAGAAGGGCAGCGTCGTGGCGTTGCTGGGGAGCAACGGTGCGGGCAAGACGACGACGCTGCGGGCGATCTCGGGGCTCCTCAAGGGACAGGACGGCCGGGTCACCGATGGGAGCATCGAGTTTGAAGGGAAGAGGATAGAGAATGGGGACCCGGAGTCGATAGCCAGGCAGGGCGTCATCCAGATTCTGGAAGGACGGAGGACGCTGATCCATCTCAATGTGGAAGAGAACCTGAAGGCGGGGGCATACATTGCAGGGAATGGATCAGACGTGAAGAGGGACCTGGACATGGTTTACTGCTACTTCCCGGTCCTGAAGGACATGCGCGGCCGGACGGCAGGCTATCTCTCCGGTGGGGAGCAGCAGATGCTGGTAGTGGGGAGGGGCCTGATGTCTCACCCCAAGCTGATGCTGGTTGATGAGGCCTCACTGGGGCTGGCGCCCATTCTGGTTGAAGAGATATTCCGGATACTGAAGAGGATCAACGAGGAAGAGAAGGTCTCCATACTCCTGGTGGAACAGAACGCCAGGGCGGCGCTGACGCTGGCCAATCATGGCTATGTGATGGAGAACGGGCGCATTGTGCTGGATGACACCGGCGAGAACCTGAGGGGAAACGCAGACATTCGCGAGTTCTACATGGGGCTGAGCACGGTGGGGGAGACCAAGAGCTACCGGGGCATCAAGCACTACAAGAGAAGGAAGCGCTGGCTGGGTTGATGGGCCCGCTCTGGGGGCAGTCCGGCATTGATGAGGCAGGGCAACAGACATGGGATGGCAAGTAACCGCGACTACAGTCACTTGTGAATACGTGGCTGATTTCGCCACGATTATGGTACAACCCGATGGCACCGCCAAGTGTTCCTTCGTCAACCGGCATGGCAAGGCGAATGACAGCAAGAAGAGGCTGAAGAACTGCAAGTGGCCGGACTGTCCGCTGGTGGCTGGCTTCAAGGAGAAGGCCCTGGCGCTGTGACTTGCGGCTAGACTGGTGAAGAGATCCGCGATGGATATGGAAAGAGGTGGGGGATGCTCATCCGCGATGTCATGACAACCAACGTAGTGACCATCTCCAGCAGCACGTCTCTCGCTGACGCGAGAAGGATCATTGAGGCGCATCGCATTCGCCGGCTGCCGGTGGTAGATAAAGGCAAACTGGTTGGCATGGTCTCCCGGGACACGCTGGACAAGGCGGGGCCATCGAAACTGACTACCTTCAGCATGCACGAGTTGAGCTACTTGCTGTCGAAGGTCACTGTCAGGGAAGTCATGAAGAGGGAGGTGCTGACGGTATCTCCTGATGCCACCATAGAGGAGGCAGTGACGCTGGCGCAGTCCCGCAAAGTGGGCGCGCTGATTGTGGTGGAGGA
>Ga0105099_10002630_pt1 | contig 10580 bp, 7 predicted proteins | sample PPLLak3cmMay2015_2_FD_79138 | JGI IMG/M metagenome (GOLD analysis project Ga0105099, IMG submission 79138) | Freshwater sediment microbial communities from Prairie Pothole Lake near Jamestown, North Dakota, USA - PPLs Lake P8 Core (1) Depth... | ecosystem: Environmental > Aquatic > Freshwater >...
CCAAGCCGCCCGGAGCGCCGATTCCTCCCTCTCCGAAGCGGCGACGCCCGCCGATCCGAACCGGAAAAAGCTCCTGCTTGTGGTCGGCCTCATGATGGCCCTCGTCGTCATCGTGGGGTCCGTCCTTTTCCTTTCCTTCCGTAAACCTGGTCCGGACATCGTGCCGCCAGGCGGAACCTTTAATGTCGTGATTGCCGACAAGGCCGTGGAGGATACGCCGGCGACCGGCCGGGCCGAACCGGCACGGGAAACCGAATCCGGGACCGGGCTCGAAGCCGCGCCGCCGCCCGCCGGGAAGGCTGAAGAGCCGCCGAAATCGATCGAGGACGAGTTGAAAAAGCCCGAAACACTCGTCGAGAAAAAAACCGAGATGAACGTGAAGGAGAGCCTCTCTGATCGGATCGATAAGCTGGGAAAGAAGGAACCTCCCGTCGCGGCCAAGGAGGAACCGGTTAAAACCCCGCCGGCGGCAAATAAAAGCGGGGCGACCAGGCTGCCGCGTCTTCTCCGGCAAGTCGACCCCATTTATCCGGAAGACGCCCTTCGCGAACGGATCGATGGGGACGTGACCCTGAACCTGACGGTCGGATTCAACGGCCGGGTCGAGCGGGCCGCCGTCGTCAAGTCGATCCCGAAGCTCGACGCGGCGGCCGTGACCGCGGCCCGGAAATGGGAATTCGAGCCGGGTTTACTTGAAGGGATCCCGATCCAAGCCACTCTCCAGGTCACGATCCATTTCACCCTTCCGCCCGAATCCGTCCGGCCGAAAGTCGGGGGAGAAGCCGGGAAGGACGAGCCGCCCGTCCAAGCGAAGCCGAAGCCGGCCGACACTCCGCCCGCCGTCCCTCAGGACGACGTATCCCGCGCGGCGAGCCTTTTGGAGCGGGGATTCCGGGCCGAAGCCCTGGCGATGGCCAGGAGAATCCTGTCCGTTCAACCGAACCTCGCCGAAGCGAAATCGATCGCCTTGGATGCGGTGATTCAGCTGGCTTCCGGGGAGATCAAGAGCCTTATCGATCAATATGCCGTAAGTTATAAAGCCGGCCAGACGGCGGAATTTTTCCGGCTTCATGCCCGGCCCGACGTTTATAACCGGCTCCGCGGCGACTTGGAGATCATGACGAGCGCCGCCCGCGAAGTCCAGATCACGGTGTCCAACCTGAACCTCGATTTCCAGATGGCCCGGTATCCGGAATTTCAAACCCGGGCGGTGTTTTCCCAGATCCTGACCGGGATCCCCTCGTCCAAGCTCTACCGGGAAGTGATGTTCGAAGGCCGGTATTCCTGGATTCTGGAGCGTCGGGAGAACGACTGGGTGATCGTCGCCGTCAAGGTCGAGTAGGCGCCGGCCTCAAGTCGCCGCTCCGGCGCTCCCGGCATTCGCAGGGGGCCAGGGCCGCCCAGGTTTCGTCGGGCGTCCCGTCGGCCGGCCGAAAATCCCGAAGAATCCCGCCGTCGTCTATCTCGATGACCCGGTCACAGCCGGCCGCGACGTGGCGGTCGTGGGTGACGATCAGAAACGTCGTTCCGTTTTCCCGGTTGATCTCCCGGAGAAGCGCCTTGATCGCTTCGCTCGATTCGGTATCCAGGTTTCCCGTCGGCTCGTCGGCCAGAATGAGGCGGGGCTCGTTGATGAGCGCCCGGGCGATCGCCACCCGCTGCTGCTGCCCCCCCGACAGGTTCGTGGACTTGTTGTTCATGCGGTCGCTGACGCCGACCCTTTCAAGGAGATTCCGGGCCCGCTTTTCGGCTGCGGCTGTCGCCCGGCCGTGAGCCGCCCGAAAGGGGAGAAGAACGTTTTCGAAGGCGGTGAATTCGGGGAGGAGATGGTGGAACTGGAAGACGAATCCGATCGTCCGGCTGCGGAACGCCGCCAGGCCGTCGTCGTCGAGGGCGAAGACGTCGCGGCCGTCGACCCGCATCGTTCCGGAGGTCGGGCGGTCGAGGGTTCCGATGATATGAAGAAGGGTGGATTTGCCGGAACCAGATCGGCCGATCAGGGCTGTATACTCGCCGGCCGGCATCGAGAGGCTGATTCCCCGGAGGGCGGTCGTTTGGACGGTGGTCCCGTAGACCTTGACGATATCACGCAGGGCGATGAGCTCAGCCATTGCGGATCACCTCGATCGGATTGAGCCGGGAAGCCCGGCGGGACGGAAGGAAGGCGGCCAGCGTTCCAGCCGCCGTCGCGACGCCGACGGAAAGCGCGGCCGCGCCGAACGAGACGGAAATGGGAAAGGACGAGGGATCCGCCGACCGGGCGGCCTGGAACATCAGGATCAGCCCCCACCCGGCTGCAACCCCGAGCAGCGACCCCAAAAAGCCCAAGACGGCGCCCTGAATGACGAAAATCCTGCCGACATGGCGGGTCAGGGTTCCAACGGCCTTGAGGATCCCGATTTGCCGTGATTTCTGGACGACCGAGACGGCCAGGACGCTGGCGATGCCCAGGGTAACCGAAAGAAGGACGAAGAGCTGGATCATATAGGAAGATGAGCTTTGACTTTGGAGAGCGGTGAGAAGAGAGGCGTTGGTTTCCTCCCAGCTTCGCCACCGGACCGAAGGGAAGCCCGCCCGGAGATCGGCGGCTTTTCGCTCGGCCGTGAAAACATCTTCCGCCTGAAGCTCGATTTCCGTCAGACCACGGTCGAGCCGGAACAGGCTCTGCACCCGGGGTAATGACATCAGGATCCAGGTTTCGTTGACGGCTTGGTTTTCCAGGTCGAACAGACCGTTGACACGGAAGAGGTCGTCGTCGCCGCCCGGCGTGGAGAGCCGGATGGTCGACCCGACGCTGATCCGGAGCTTCGCCGCCAGGTCTTTTCCGATCAGGACGCCGTCGGCTCCGACTTCGTACCGGCCGGCGGTCAAGCGGCGCCGGATGTCGTACAGCCGGTCCGCGCCTTCAAGGTCCGAGCCGCGGAGACTGACCGGAAGCGTTTTTTGGCCCTGGAGGATGAACCCCGAGCCCCGGGCCACCGGAAGGATGACGGTGAAAAACCCGAGCTTTTCCAGCTGGGCGACGATGGTGTCTCCGTCCCGGATCGGTTTGACGCTGCCTTCATTCGTGATTACCCGGGAGATCGTTCTGGTCTCCGGATCCGGCGGAAGGACGGCCGAAGGCTCGAGGTCGGGGATCGTCCCGGTGATGTGCGGAGCGCTTCCGACCGTCCGGGCGACGAGGCTGGACTGCAAACCGACGATCAAAGAATTGAGAAAAACTTGAACGGCGATGCCGAGGATGATCCCGGTGAGAATCAGGAGTGTCTGGGCTCGGCCTTCCCGGAGGAAGCGAAAGGCGACGAACACGTCGAACATGAATCACTCCGGCAGCGGGACGGGCTTGACCTTGAGGCCGTCCTTCATCCCCTGGGGAAGGAGAATCCTTTGGCCGCTCTGAAGCCCTTCCCGGCATTCGAACAGGCCGTTGCCCAAGTCGCGGACGACGACCGGTATCCGTTTGGCCCGCCGTCCGTCGGCGATATAAATCGAAGCCCGGCCGTTCTCCTGGAGAATGAACCGCTGTTCAAGAAGAAGGATGCCGGCCGAACGGCCGAGTTCGATCTGGACCGAGACGGACGATTCGGGTAAAAGTTCCTCCTCGAATCGGTCCAGAGCCAGGCGGACGGCAAACGAACCCCGCTGGGCGTCGACGATTGCGCCGAGACGCTCGACCTTCCCCTGGAAGATCCGTCCGGGGAAGGCGGCCGAGGAAATGACCGCCTTCTGGCCGGGCGCGAGCCGGCCGGCGTTGGTTTCGTCGACCTGGATTTCGACATGGGTTTGGGGGGTGTCCGGGATCAACGTGACGATTTGCTGGCCGGACCGGACGAATTCCCCCCGGTGGGCGTCGACGGAGACGATCCGGCCCGGCAGGGGAGCTTTTAGATATGTGTCATCGAAGTCGATTTCGGTTTTTTTAAGGTCGCTTTCGGCCCGGGCAATGGCCAGATCGGCCTGGACCGTCTGCACGTCTCGGAGCGACCGGAGCTGGTTTTCGGCCGCGGCCAGAACCGAAGCGGCCAGTTCTCTGTCCCGCCGGCTTTGCTCATATTGAAGGAGGGTGACCGCCTTTTGTTCGAAGAGCTCGGACTGGCGCTTGAGGAAATCCGCGGCGTAGGTGTCGTTGGCCCGGGCTTGCCGAACCTTTTCCTCGGCGTCGGGCAGGTCGGTTGTCCGGAGCGTGTCCTTCCGGAGCCTGGCTTCCGACAACGAAATGCGGGCTTGAGCGATCGCCAGTTCATCGTACCTGGAATCCTGGCGCATCAAGATATGGCCGGCCGGGATCGCCTCGCCGTCTTGGATGAATTCCTCGGCGATCCGCCCGGGACGTATAAAGGAGAGAGGAACCGATTTTTCCCCGACAACTCGGCCCGAGGCCAGGACGGTTTCGAGGGCGTCTTGGGCCTGGAGAATGAGAGACGGGGCCGGGGTGGACTTGAGCGCCCGGAACGCCAGGAACAGGGCGACGACGGCCCCGGCCGCGCCGAGCCAGCGGATGCCTTTCAGCTTAAAGAACCGGGGCGTCCTCATGAGATCCTCCCTCGCCATTCTGAATAACTCTATCGGATCACTGCATTTTATACGAATCCAGTCCCGGATTCAACATGGTATAATCGGAGCCGTGATCAAGGCGCGGCCCGAAGATTTTATCGTCGAGGAACGGGCGGATCTTCCTCTGACTCCCGGCGGCCGGTTCGGCGTCTATCGCCTTCATAAGAGCGGTTGGAACACGACCGACTTGATTCGTCATCTGGCCGCCCGCCTTCGCCTTCCGCGGGAACACTTCGCCTATGGCGGGAAAAAGGATAAGCACGGCCAAACCTCGCAATACATCACGATCGCCGACCCGGCCGTCCGCGGGCTGGAGGGGAAAGATTTCCGGCTCGAACCGGCCGGCCGGATGGATCGTCCGATGGGACCGGACTTGATCCGGTCCAACGGATTCACGGTCGTCATCCGGGACCTGACAAGCCTCACGGCGCTCGAGCCGGCTCTCGAAGATGTCCGGGTCTTCGGATTCCCCAACTGGTTCGATGACCAACGATTCCGGAGCTATGACCTGGAACGCGGCTTTTTCGCCGAAAAGATCCTCCGGCGGCACTGGAACGGAGCCCTGCAAGTGTTTCTGACGTCGATCACGCCGGGCCTCTCCGGCCGGGAGCGGGAGCGAAAAGCAGAGCTTTTCCGCCTTTGGCGGGATTGGAAGGCCTGCCGGGCTCGGGCCGAACTCCCCCTCGAACGGGCCGTCTTTGACCTTCTCCATAACCGGCCGGGGGACATCGCCGAAGCCCTTCATCAGATCCCCGAGGAGGAGACGGCGATGCAATTCGCGGCCTTCCAGTCCCACCTGTGGAACGAGCTTCTCCGAAAAGTTCTCCGGGGCCGGGCCGTTCCGGTGATGGAATTTCCGGGACGGGAAGGCCCGTATCTTTTCTGGCCCGATGGCCGGGAAGCCGATCGTTTCGGACTCCGGACGCTTCGTCTTCCGACGGCCGCAGTCAAGATGGAGTTTCCCGACGGGGATTCGGAAGCGCTGTTTGGGGAGTTGATGCGGGAAAAGTCCCTGACCCGGTCGGCCTTCCGGACACGGGAGCTGCGCCGGGTCCGGTTCCAATCGTTTCTCCGGCCTGCGGCCGTGCGGCCGGAGGGGTTTGAGGTGCTCAACCGGGGCGTCGACGAGCTCCATCCCGGCCGGAAAAAAATCTCGCTGCGCTTCGACCTTCCCCGGGGATCATACGCGACGATTCTCGTGAAGCGGTTGTCTCTTGCTTCTTCGAAAAATTAAGGAGTGGACCATGGATTTTGCGAGTTTTTTTAAAAACTTTCCCGGCGCGGTCACCGTCTGCGACCGGGACGGCATCATTCTGGAATTGAACGACCGGGCCCGGGAGACGTTTGCCTCCGACGGCGGGGAGAAGCTCCTCGGGACCAACGTCCTCGATTGTCATCCGGAACCGGCCCGGACGAAATTGAAGGGCCTGCTGGCCGAAGGGCGGACCAACACGTACACGATCGAAAAAAACGGGGTTAAAAAGCTGATTTACCAGGCACCCTGGATGGAAAAAGGGGGATATCGCGGCTTCCTTGAGTTGTCCCTTGTCCTTCCGCCGGTGTTGCCTCATTTCGTCCGCGGGACGTAAGGAGGGAAGGCATGAGCGAAGAGAAGTTCCTTTATCTCGCTCGGGCCGACGTGGAACGGGCCGGCGTGACCGTCGCCGAGATTGTCCGGGCGCTCGAAGAGATGTTCCGGGAGAAAGCCGCCGGGAGGACGGAGATGCCTCCCAAAACGGCCGTCTATCCCGGGCCTCCCGGTTCCGGCGCGTTCATCAACGCCATGCCTGCCCTCCTTTCCCGAGCCGGGATGGCCGGAATCAAATGGGTCGCGTCCTCTCCGGACAACTTCAAGCGCGGCCTGCCCTCGATATCGGCCCTCATGATCTTAAACGATGCCGGAACCGGGCTCCCGATCTGCGTGATGGATGCCTCCTGGATCACGGCCAAGCGGACGGCCGCGGCCTCGGTCGTGGCCGCCAAGCGCCTGGCCCGCTCGGATTCCGATACCCTTTCGGTTGTTGGCTGCGGCGTGCAGGGCTTCGAGCATGTGGGGGCTTTCCGGACCGCTTTTCGTCTCCGGCGGGTCAGGGCTTTCGATGTGCGGCGGGACGCGGCCGCGGCGTTTGCCTTCCGGATCCGGGAATCATTCGACCTTGAGGTCGATGTTTTCGACTCGGCCGCAGAAGCCGTGTGCGGAGGGGACCTCGTCGTCACCGCCGGGACGATTTTCAAAGATCCGCGGCCCGCTCTGGGGAAGGAACATTTCGCTCCGGGCGTCTTTGTCACCGCGGTCGATTATGATTCGTCCTGGACGGGGGAGGCCCTGAAAGAAGCCGGCGTTTTCGTTATGGACGACCTGGCCCAGATGCGGGCATTCCGAGAACGCGGCTATTTCCGATGCCTTCCGGAACGAATCGGCGAGCTGGCCGACCTCGTCGCGGGCCGGATCGCCGGCCGCACCCGGCCGGACGAGCGGACGATGGCCATGAATATGGGCATCGCCCTGGATGACGTGGCCGCCGCCCGGCTCGTCCTGGAAAAAGCCCGGTTCCTGGGCCTGGGCCTCGAGCTCTCCTTATAGAGAGAAATATTTTTTAAGGACGCTCAAGGCCCGAAAGGTGATCCATTTGCTCGGTTTTCCTTTTTGCTCGATGCTGACCCCATAGCGCCCGTTGAAGGTGTTGGCCAAGGGCCAAGTCCCGTCGGAGCTCTGCTTGGCCAGAACGACGCCGACGGCCTCTTCCATCCTCGGGTCCTTAATCCCGAGGCCGAGAAGGATTCCCAGGATTTCCAAAAGGTCGGATTGATACATCAACGGGAATCCGAAGCGCAACCATCCCGGCTTGGCGATTCGAGAGAGGTCGTGGCTTTTCATGTGGATATGGTGTTTGAGGAGATACTCCGCGCCCTCGTCAAGGGACCGGCGGACGGCGGCCGAGCGCTTTGCCGGCGGGAGCTCGGCCAGGGCTTTAAGCGCCTTGACCACGCCGAGATGGCAGGAATGCCTGCCCCAGCACGTCTCGTACCGGTCGTACGGCCAGCCGCGCGGCGCTTGGGAATCCCCGTCGTCGTATCGCTGATAGACCGCGATCCAGTCGATCGCCCGCTTCACTCCGGGATCGGCTCCGAAGCCCAGCCGGAGGAGGCTCCAGACCATGTTTCCGGTCAGGCAGGGGATCACGCCGCTTGGTCGGCCCCCTCCCCGGGTGGCGCTGTGCTCGTAAGAGAATCCGCCGCCCTCCCGGTTCCAGGAATGGTCGAGGATGAATTTTCCCGCCTTCCCAATGCGCGGATCCCGTCCCGAGGCCCCGAACTCGGCCAGGATCAGGAGCTGCCAGGACGTTCCCCGGTATTTTGCCCGATAGAAACGGTCCGGCTCATCCCACGTCCCGTCGACGTTCTGCCGGGCGAGGATCTTCGGAACGATTCCCCGATTCATGATCTCGGCCCGGGTTTTTGCCGCTTCGAGCCGGGCAGGCGGTTTGCCGCATATTTCCGTCAGAGTCAGAAACCGGACCGACGGGTTGTCTTCCCCCAGAAGCCATTCCGTCGGGTCGGCCTTGAGAACCGAGGTCCAGCTTTTCATGGAATGAATTGTAACCCGGAATTGCTTTTTCTTGCGAATTCGCATATGAATATTCGGACCCCAGCCCTTTTTAGGAGGAATAGGAATGAAGCGCCGTTTTGCGGTTATTGGATTGTCGCTCATCGTTCTGGCCGCGACCGGGCTCTTTGCCCAGCCGGCCGACGCCCCCCTTCAAAAAGCCAATTACGAGCTGGCCTCCCGCTGGACCGCGGCCAAGGCCGGCAAGCTCGTCTTCGATACGGGCGTTCAGCCCCATTGGATGGAGACGGGCAACCGGTTCTGGTACTCCTATGAAACGAGCCAGGGCCGGAAATTCATGATCGTCGACCCGGTCAAGAAAACGAAGGCCCCGATCTTCGACAACGCCAGGATGGCCGCCCAGCTCACCCAGATCGTCCTGACGCCTTACGAAGCCGCCCATCTTCCGATCCGGACGCTGCGGTTCATCGATAAGGAAACCGCCGTGCGGTTCGACCTCGATGTCGACCGGAACTCCGACGTCCGCTTCGACGGCAAGATCATGAAAGCCGGCGAAGTCGTCAAGAAAGTCGAGGATAAGAAGAAGGCGGAGAAAGCCGCCCGGGAAGCCGCCCAGAAAAAGGACGAGGAAGAAAAGAAAAAAGACCAGAAAGAAGAAAAGAAGGAAGACGCGGCCAAGCCGCCGGCCAAACCGGAACCGGAATCCAAAACGGTCAAGTTGTTTTTCCATTACGAATTGGCGACCGGGAAGCTCGAGATCCTCCCGGATTACGAGGCCCCGGAGCCCCGCCCGCGGTGGGCCAGCGTTTCTCCCGACGAGAAGACTGTCGTCTTCGGCCGGGGCGAGAACCTGTTCCTGATGGATGCCGCCAGCCTCGCTCTGGCGATGAAGAACCCAACCGACAAGGCGATCAAGGAAGTCCAGCTGACGACCGACGGGGAGAAGGATTTCTCCTATACCCGCGACCTCGATGACGAGCAGAAGAAGGAATACCAGAAGGACGAGAAAGACCGGAAGGATTTCCGCGTCCCGGCCGGATTCGTCGTCTGGTCGCCCGATTCCCGGAAATTCGCCCTCTCCCGCGAGGACGCCCGAAAAGTGGCCGACCTGTGGGTCATCAACGCCCTGTCCAATCCTCGGCCGGCTCTCGAAACGTACAAATACGCGATGCCGGGGGAGGAGAACCAGCCCCAAGAGGAGCTGGCGGTCTTCGACGTGGTTTCCAAATCCAAGGTCGTGATCAAAGCCGACCGCTTCAAGGACCAGACGATCACGATCGAGACCGCCCCGCGGACGACCGTGGAAGTCGACCGGGACTATCCGCCGGCGACCACCTGGCTGAGCCCGACCTCCGATATCCTCTATTTCGGCCGCCAAAGCCGAGACCTCCATCGCTACGATGTCTGCCGGGCCGATACGACCAGCGGCGAGACGACTGTGGTCATCGAGGAAGTCCTCAACACATACGTCGAAGTCCAGCCCCTCCGCCTCGTGAACGGGGGCAAGGAGTTGATCTGGTGGTCCGAGCGCGACGGCTGGGGCCATTACTACCTTTATGAGGGATCGGGCAAGCTCGTCCGCCAGCTGACCTCCGGCGAGTACACAACCCAGGGCATTCTGGGCCTGGACGAGAAAGCCCGAGCCCTGTATTTCGTCGCTTGCGGCCGGGAGCCGAACGAGGATCCCTACTTCACCCACACTTACAGCGTCGGCCTCGACGGCCGGTCGGTGAAGCTTCTCAATCCCGGCGACGCCAATCATTCCGGACGGCTGAATGACGCCAACGTGTTTTTCGTGGACACCTTCTCCCGGGTCGATACGGCCCCCAAGAGCCAGCTGCGCGACGCCCAGGGCAACGTCGCTCTTGACCTGGAGACGACCGACGTGTCCGCGTTGATCGAAGCCGGCTTCAAGTTTCCCGAACCGTTCAAAATCAAGGCCGACGACGGAATCACCGACCTCTTCGGGGTGATGTACAAGCCGTTCGATTTCGACCCGGCCAAGAAATATCCGATCATCCTGTACGTCTATCCCGGCCCCCAAACCGAGTCGGTGGCCAAGACTTTCTCGCCCCGGAGCGGAAGCATGTTTCTTGCCCAGTTCGGCTTCGTCGTCGTCGAGGTGGGAAACCGGGGCGGACACCCCCAACGGTCCAAGTGGTACCATAACTACGGCTATGGCAACCTTCGCGACTACGGCCTGGCCGACAAGAAGCGGACGGTCGAGCAGCTGGCGATCAAGCATTCCTTTATCGATAACGAGAAGGTCGGCATCTTCGGCCACAGCGGCGGCGGTTTCATGACCGCGGCGGCGCTGCTGGTCTATCCCGATTTCTTCAAGGTCGGCGTGTCGTCCTCCGGCAACCACGAGAACAACATCTACAACCGCTGGTGGAGCGAAAAACACCACGGAGTCCGGGAAGTCGCCGACAAAGACGGCGCGATCCGGTTCGAGTAC
>Ga0105099_10002631_pt1 | contig 10576 bp, 7 predicted proteins | sample PPLLak3cmMay2015_2_FD_79138 | JGI IMG/M metagenome (GOLD analysis project Ga0105099, IMG submission 79138) | Freshwater sediment microbial communities from Prairie Pothole Lake near Jamestown, North Dakota, USA - PPLs Lake P8 Core (1) Depth... | ecosystem: Environmental > Aquatic > Freshwater >...
AATCCAGAGTTTGCAGTTGAGAAAAAACCACTGGATGCCCGCCTTCGCGGGCATGACGAGATATTAATCTTTTTCCTTGAAGACTTCATATAATGGTTTAAAATTGTTTTGGACAGTAATGGTTAATTATCAGTTATCAGCGATAAAAATATGCCCCCCGGAAAAGGTGGGAATAAACCGAGCCGTTGCTGACATAATTCGCCGGCCGGAGATCGTTCGAGTCTAATGCGCCAAAGACATGGCATTTTCACAAACCGGCACAAACACCATTTAAACTCATTGAAAGGAATTTACTATGACGAAAAGAATACTTGAGAAAAAGTTTAGCCTTCTGATCACGCTTGTATTTATGTTTTCGCTTTACTCCGCTGGTTTCCCTGCTTTCGCGCAGGGCCCGACCACCCCTGGCGCAGCTGCATCTCCCGGTGGCTCCATGCCCTCAATGGGGGCGCCTCCCGGAGGCAATATGCCCGCAATGGGCGCAGCGGCTCCGGGCGGCTCAATGCCTGACGCAGCGACGTCTCCAGGCGGTTTCATACCAGAGGGTAGCCAGGCTGCCGCTGCCGACAGCAAGTTCAAGGTCATGACCGTGGACGGCATAGAGACACCCATCGCGGCCGGGACATACTCCGGCAAGGTAGTTATCGAGGAGCTCGACGGCTCGAAAAAGACATATTATGAGAAGGCACAGAACGTCTACCAGGGCGCACTGTTTATCGAGAACAACAACATCGTGAAGGAAAAATCCGCGACAACCGCGCTGAAGGGCGGCAAGTATGACGCAAAGGCCCTTAGCGGCGTTTCCATCACGGCCAAATCGCCCTACTTCAACGGTATTACCCTTGTTGACAACGACTATTCGATCTCAAAGCTGAACGCCGACTTCTCCGGCGACGGCGGCAACGACATGGCCGGCACGGGCGCTGTAGTATCGATATTCAAGGGCTCCAACGTCAGCATTGCCGACAGCAGGATAACGACCCACGGTACCGCCAGGGCGGGTGTTTTCGGCGGCTCCGACATCATCAGTGATCCGCTTCATGTCACTATTAAGGACACGACGATCATAGCCAACGGCCACAACACGGTCGAGCCGACAGCCGTATGGATGCTCGGGCTTTTCGGCGACGTGCGCGCCGTGCAGTATGTCGGATACTTCGATAACGTTTATGACAACGTCACCATCAAATCCGCAGGCTGGGCCATCGTCTCCGTGGACGATATTGATCCGCCCACCCAGGACGCGCTTCAAAAATCCGGAATCGTCTCGGCCTATGACAAGACGGCCGGATTCGGCGCAAGAACCCCCGATGACATGCTTAAACTCTATTACTGGTCCGGCAGGCACACCATCAAGAACAGCGACCTCTCCATTCTCAGCATCGCGGACGGCGGCTGGGGCGACGGATACGGCGCCTACTCGATCGGCGCGAACCTGAATATCTTCGACAACACAAAGATAAGCAACGTAACATATGCTGCAATAGTCGCCAATGAGTATGCCAGCGCCTCGTTTGTAAACGGCGCGGTCGTAAATTCCAACCGCTTCGGCGCTTACTCCCACAGCAACAAGGGCGGCGTCATCAACGTCGACAACTCCACCATGAACACCAGGGAAGCGATATTCCTGCTCAAGAGCGCCAGCGGCGGATTCGGCCCCAATGCCACAATGATCGACGTCAACAACTCCAGGCTCAACAACACCGGCAACGGAGTTGTGGTCCTGTTCATGGACAATGATGATCCGGGCCGCGGAAGCCCGGTATATGGAGAGGACGGCAAGACCCAGGTGGACCAGAAGATCGACATCGTCGACAATGTCGCGGTCAAGGACGAAAAGCACGATCTGACCAGGGAATACGACTACCAGACCTCCCAGTTCATGGGCGCCGACGCGTCCTATATGTTCAACGCGAACGTCGTCGCGAACTTCACGGACTGCAAGGGCGACACGGCCATAAAGGGCGATTTTTACAACGCCCGCACCGGCGCGCAGAACCTTGTCCTCCATTTCAATAACAGCCAGGTGGAGGGCATCATTTCCTCCGGCACGACAGCTCATAATGTGAACATCATCCTCAAGAGCATGAAGATCACGGACAAGGACTATGAGAAGGGCGGCGTAAGGTATGGGAACCGCAACAACCTTGGCGATGTGACCGCAAGTGCCAGCAAGACGGTGAACAACGGCGTTATCGTTTACCTTGATAAGGGCTCGGTCTGGAAGGTAAAGGACACCTCCTATATATCCAAGCTTGTGGTTTCCAAGAACTCCAAGGTCAAGGGCAGGATCAAGGCTGACAGCACCAGGAAATCCGCCGATGGCACCGTCACCTATATCGGCGCCATTGTCAGCAAGGCAAAATAGCCCGTCCGCAAGCTGCACTGACGCCTGAAAAAAGCCGGGGCACCTTTCCGGCATTTTAAGGGAAACGCAGAATACAACAGGGCCTGCTCCTACCCGGAGCGGGCCTTTTCTGTATGTATAGGAATATACGGGGACAAGAGAATGATTACCGGTGCAATAAATCCCTCCCTGACTTCACACCGGGCTGATAATGGTATATTTCCTTTACCATAACCGGTTAATATTTAAGAAGATATTCATCATGGATACCTTTTTTTCTTGCAAATTAATTTGCATTGGGGTTATCCTGCATACCGTAACCTGAGACAATCAGGGCCATTCAAAGAAATCTTTATATTTTAGCTGTTATCCCGTAACCGGGCTGCACACTTATATCCCGAATGCGTCCGCCGAAACGGGAGCCATGAATTTTCATATCGACATCTATTGACTGTTTTATTTTAAAATTTGAGGTGAGTCAGGAGCCGGACCCATACGTAAAGTTGTTTTTTGCCGTCGATTCCGGATTAGGCTAGAGCTTGGATCATATCAATGGGAAGGGATATGGGAGAACGTGCGCTGGTGACCGGGGCCACAGGGTTCATCGGGAGCCATCTCGTGGATGCGCTGCTCGTCAAGGGGTTTGAGGTGTCCGCCCTTGTGCGCAGGAGCAGTGATCTGCGCTGGCTGCAGGGCAAAAGGGTCAATTTTATCTACGGAGACCTGACAGGCAGGGAGAGTCCTGCCCCTCTCGACGGGTTTGAATATATCTTCCACCTGGGGGGCGCAACCAGGGCCCTCCGACGGAACGATTTTTATGCTATCAACCGGGACGGGACTGAGCTGCTGACGGACGCTGCCGGCAGTATCAGGGGGCTCAAACGCTTTATCTTCCTCTCCAGCCAGGCGGCCGCTGGTCCGTCCCCGGGTGACAGGCCGCAGACAGAGGACGATCCTCCATCCCCTGTCTCCCCCTACGGGGAGAGCAAATTGCAGGCGGAGCAGGTTGTTCTTGACTGCCGGGACAGGTTCCATGTGACCATCCTGCGCCCCTGCGCCGTATACGGCCCCAGGGACACATACATGCTTGAACTCTTCAGAACCGTCTCCAGGGGGCTTCTTCCTTCCCTTGGAAAGGGGCCAATGTATTTCAGCTTTTGCTATGTGGAGGACCTTCTACAGGCCCTTTTATTATCCGCGCAGAATGATCATCCCTCCGGGGAGGTCTTTTTCATAGCGGACGGGGAAAGATACTCTCTGGATGCCTTTGCCGCCATGGTGTCTTCCGAGCTGCACGTGAAGTTTCGCAGGATCCGCATCCCGGTCCTGGCTGCCCGGGTTTACGCAACACTGGCGGACGGATGGGGGCTGATCACAGGGAGACCGGCAGCCTTCAGCAGGAATAAATGCGCTGAGGGCATTCAGCAAAACTGGGTATGCAACATAGAAAAGGCGAAGACAAAACTCGGATTCCGCCCGGGCTTTCATCTTGAAACAGGATTAAAGATTACATTACAATGGTATAAAGAAAAAGGTTGGCTATGAGGAGGTGCTGAAAATGGATATCTTTACCAAGTGTTACGATTTCAAAGATGCAGATGAAATTAAGTCCGCGGGTTATTATTTCTTTTTCCGGGAGTTGGAGTCAGCCCAGGATACCGAGGTTGTGGTTGGCGGCCGGAGGCTCATCATGGCGGGCTCCAACAACTATCTTGGCCTTACAACCCACCCGAAGGTGAAGGAGGCTGCAATCAAGGCTATAGAAAAATATGGCAGCGGATGCGCAGGCTCCAGGTTTCTCAACGGGAACCTGGATATTCTTGAAACCTTTGAGAGAAAACTGGCGGACTTTTTTCACAAAGAGGCCGCAGTGGTCTTTGCCACAGGGTATCAGACAAACCTTGGCGCCATCTCGACCCTTGTGGGCAGAAATGATGAGGTCTTTCTGGATAAATTTGATCACGCCAGCATCATCGACGGCTGCCGTTTCTCCTTTGGAAAAGTAAAGAAGTTCAAGCATAACGACGCAAAGGATCTTGACCGCCTGCTGAGCGCTTCACCTGACAAGGCAGGAAAACTCGTTGTTGTGGACGGGGTTTTCAGCATGGAGGGTGATATAACGCCTCTGCCGGAGGTCGTTGCCGCGGCCAGGAAGCACGGCGCACGTGTCATGGTGGATGACGCCCACGGCATAGGCGTGTTGGGGGCCGGAGGAAGGGGGACTGCCGAACACTTCCGCATGGAGGATGACGTCGATGTAATCATGGGCACATACAGCAAGTCCCTTGCCGCCATCGGCGGGTTCATTGCCGCATCCAAAGAGGCCGTGAACTATATCAGGCACCATGCGCGCACACTCATCTTCAGCGCCGCCCTTGCACCCGCACTGGTGGCAGCGGCGAGCGCTGCCCTTGATGTGATCCAGGATGAGCCTGAACGGAGGGAAAGGCTATGGCACAACACCAACAGGATGCTGAAGGGGTTCAAGGAGCTCGGTTTTGACACCGGGACCAGCTGTACGCCGATCATCCCCATCATCATCGGGGATACGATGGCTACCCTCAAGATGTGCGGTCTTCTCCAGGAGTACGGGATATTTGTGAACCCCACAATCTCCCCTGCCGTCCCTCCTGGCAGGGAGCTGCTGCGCACCAGCTATATGGCTACCCATACTGATGATCAGCTGGACAGGATACTGGATGCCTTTGGACGGGCCGGGAAGCAGCTGGGAGTTATCTGACCGACATGCCTGTTGAGATTAAAAAGATCACCGATGACAGGAAGGGGATGAAGCAGTTTATGCGCCTCCCCTGGTTTATTTACAGGGATGACCCCCACTGGGCGCCTGACCTGATAATGGACCTGAAAAAAAGGCTGGACAAGCGCAGGCATCCGTTTTTTGAATTCGGGGATGCAGACTTTTTTCTGGCGGTGAAAGACGGTCAAGTGGCCGGCCGGATAGCCGCCATTTCCAATCCCAAGCATAACGAATACCATCACGAGACCACGGGGTTCTGGGGTTTTTTTGAATGCATCAACGACCAGGAGGTGGCCGACGCCCTGTTTGATGCTGCCAGGGGCTGGCTCAGGGCCATGGGCATGACCGTCATGCGCGGCCCCATGAGCTGTGATACCCAGGACGAGATCGGCATGCTCTATGAAGGCTTCGATGCCCAGCGCTATTTCATGATGCCCCACAATCCCCCCTATTATATGGACCTCTGCCGGAATTACAGCATGGAAAAGGCCAAGGACCTGGTTGCCTTTTACATGGATGCCACCCAGCCCATGCCTGAAAGGGTCGTGAGGATCGCCCGGATCGTCAGACAGAAAATGGAGGGGAAGGGATTTACCTTCAGGCAGCTGAATAAAAGGCAGAGCAGGAAAGATTTCAGGATCATCATGGATATCTATGAGACCGCCTGGGCAGAGAACTGGGGGTATACACCTATTACAAAGCGCCAGTTCAACGAGCTGGCAGAGAACCTGAAGATCATCATCGATGAAGGCCTGGTGGTTATCATCGAAGGCCCCAACGGAGAGCCCGCAGGCATGGCCTGCTCCCTTTATGATTATATGGAGTGCACCTGCTGGGCCAGAAAATTCCCTGTCTGGGCTCAGGAGGCCATGCAGCTCCTTAACCTGGCATGGAGGCTTTTTATCAAACCCAGGCCCAAATTCAGAAGGGCACGTCTGTTCCTTGCCGGGGTCATACCGGAATACCGAGGGCTTGGCCTGGATGCCTTTCTGTATGTCCACCCCTTTGAATCTGCAAAAAGGCTCGGAATACTGGAGGGAGAGCTTTCCTGGGAACTCGAGGATAATCTCGCAATCATCAGCCCGATTGAAAAGATGGGGGGCAGGATCTACAAGCGCATGCGCATCTGGGACAAAAATATCTGACAGGCCTGCCTCAGCCTTCCAGCTCTTTGTTTATTTCCCTGATGAGCCTGATCGGCGCACTGGGAATACACAGGGCAATGATTTCAATATTTGCGCTGCTTTTAATCGGGTTCATACTTCTTTGTTGCTTTTGCTGGATTTAAATCGCTGCCAGCTTCTCCCCGAGCAGATAGCCGTCGGTTATTGCCATGCCGATGCTTATGCCTGCGAGCGGACTCTGATACACAACGATGAAGCGGCCGCCTGCATTGTTTCCCGCTGCGTACAGGCCCTTGATGGGCTTGAATTCCGAGTTAAGCACACGTCCGTCCGCATCTGTGTCAAGGCCGCTTGTAGCGCACAGGCCGGGGCTTATGCCGAACATGCTGCCCATGCCTCCGCCCTTGCTGACACTGCCATAGAACGGCGGGTCTTTGAGCGCGGTCACCTTCAGTATACGGGGGTCTTTGCCGAAGTCCTCATCCCTGCCCTTTTCGCAAAGCTCATTGTACCTTTTGATCTCGGCAAGGGCCTTCTTCCTTGTCTCTCCCTTATAGCAGTCCATGTAGTCGAGAAGCTCTTCAATAGTATTGGCGCAGTAGGTGGTGCCCATCATACCCGGCATCGCGCCTCTTCCGCTCTCCTGCTGTTTCTCTTTGGACGGGGGGCCCGGTTTTACATTGTCCAGCCTCTTGAGTCTTGCAGGCCAGTTGATTGTATGAGCGGTATCAGGGGCGCCGTGGCGCGGCGGCATCATCTCCATGACCTTCTTCCAGTTCGCATCATGCAGGGTGACTGTTACAGCGTCCTTGGGTTTGGACAGCGTGGTACCGGCGGCCTCGTCGCAGAAGCGTTCACCGTTGCCGTCAAGCTGCAGGTACCATTCTCCCGTGCCCGGATCACCGGTCCCGATGCAGGAATGTGGACCGATCTCCAGATGTCCGCCGGCCCATAGGCCCAGCTTGATGCTGGAGCCGTCGCGGGCAAGGGGTTTCGTGCTGCTTGTCTTCACAAGGCTGATATCTCCCTGCGCCAGGGCGGCATTGCGAAGCTGATCCAGGATATCGATGACCATCTCGCGGTTTCCGGAATAATCGCCTGCGCAGAGCGCAACGCCTTTCCTGGCCCTGAAACGGATATATTTTCCGTCGGGCCTTTTAGCGACTACACCCGTAACAGCCCCTGAACTTTCAATATCGCAGATTTCTGCATGGTGCTCGAAGAACCATTTGGCCCCCTCGGCCACGGATTTCCGCTGATGCACCTTCATGAGCTCCGGCAATCTGAATGTGCCTGTGTCGTCGGTCATTTTACGGAAGATGGTGGAGCCGTGGTAGAATCTCCATCCCGACACCTCCGTCAGAACATTCGGCAAGGGAGGGCAGCTCATGACGTGGGAGTTCTCAGCCAGCCATGACCTGTCGGCATCCTTGATAAGCCAGTCAAGGACCTTTCCGCTGTTTTTCGCGAAATAGCCCGCCCGCTTGGGGTTGTTCCGGACTACACTGCGGCGGGCCCACTCCCTGATAAAATCTTCCTCATCGATCCTCGGGGCGCCATGGTCCATGGCATACTGGGAGTTGATGGTCCCGACTTCAGTGCCGACGCAGACCCAGCTCTTCTCGGGCTGGTTTTCAATTACAGCAACGGAAGCTCCCTTCATTGCAGCAACACGCGCGCAGACCACGCCGGCGTTGCCTCCGCCTACGACAACAACGTCATAGGTCCCGCCATCTGAGATAAGACCCTCATTGATGGGATCAGGTTTGTCTCTCCAGGAGTTCACGGCGTTCTTATTCTCGCCTGCGGATTGCGCGGCTGATACAGTATGCGCTGCCGCAATGGTAGCCATGGCGCCGGTTGCGGCGACGCCTTTCAAAAAGGCGCGACGATCAAGGTGTGTTCCGGACTTCTTTACATTCTTGGTCATATTTCCCCCCCTCTATAGTAGGTTTATCATGAATACCGATCCTTCTTTCCATGGCTTGTGAAACGCAGTCTTGTTTGATTTGATTAATTGAGATAAGAATTTTCGGGTGATTATAAAAAAACAGTTGTTTTACGTCAATGTATTATTTGGCAAGAAAAAGCCATGCCCCGCTGGGGGCATGGCATCAAAAGGAGGATTTATGGTCTGGTTTTATGTTATCAGAAATCTTTGCGTGAACCATGCAGATGGATTAATCTTCCGCGCCCGACATACCCATCATTCTCATGCCTCTGCCAAAGCCCTGGCCGAACTTTGCGTCGGGAGCTATCTTTCGAAGTTCAAAATAAAGATCGATCCTCTTCTGCGCCAGTTTAGCGGTAAGGTCGCTTATCTCCTTCTGGGCTGCCTTTGCCTTATCCGCATCCGGTTTGTCAGAGCTGAGTATGGTGTTAAGATCAAAACGCTTTGTCATGAGCTGTTTGATGGTATCTGCGTTGTCTTCACGAAATTTTTTCTGGAGTTTTTCCACCTGAGCCTGCTGTTCAGTTGTCAGGCTGGAGGCTTTTCCCCTCATCGCGCCCATCTGCCCCTTGCCTCTCTGCATCCCGGTCATTTTGCCGGTATTTTTTTCGGTTGTTGTGTCCTCGGCGGCATAGACCATGGGAAGGGCAAAAAGGCCTGTCAGGGCTAGAATTCCTATAATACTCGTCAGTCTTTTCATATCTATAATCTCCTTTCATCCGTTTTAGAGTTTACTGGTTTTGCTGATTATAAGAGCAACACCTGTGCCATATGCGGTGCCGTTTTTATATCCTCTTGATTTAAAAGGTTTTTCTTAAAAAGACTCATCCAGGGCATTAGATTCCCCTTGAAATAATTATGAATAACTGGATAATATGTATACACACAGGGGGCCATTATGGATATTAAGTATCCATCATCACCCGACCCCGCCCATCCTGCATATTTGAACTTCCTATTTATTAATCATGTGCTTTATGGTTGGGTGGGCATGGCGCAAGGCTCAGAGCGCATGGCGCAGGGCAAAATAAACTAATGATTTCATAAGGATAATTAAAATTCAAAATATGATTATTTTATATAGAAGATCCGGGGGATCAATTTGCTGCCGGATCATAAAGGCCCTGATCAATGGACTACGGAAGGTTATTTACCGGCATGCATCTTGCTGAGTGTTATATATAATCCTAATATTATAACCTTCAGAATAACAATCCCGGAAACAGGGGCAAAATGAAAGGATAATCTTCATTCAATGTGTGAGGATTTACTCGGCAAATGACAACAAGAGAAAAAATCAACAGGTTCCGGCAGGCCGTTCCGCCATGGATCGTAATTGGTTCAGTGATCATCCTGCTGCCCATATTTGTCCTGTGGACAATTGACAACATCAACAGGCAGAAGGATTCCACCACCATGCTCCTGCAGGAGAAGGGGGCGGCCCTCATACGATCCTTTGAGGCAGGGGCCAGGACAGGCATGATGGGCATGATGAGCGCCCGTGGAACAGGCTTCCAGCTGCAGAGGCTGCTGGTCGAGACAGCGAAGCTCCCTGATATAAAATATATAATGGTTATTGACAGCGACGGCGCCATAATCGCCCATAGCGATCGCACCAGGATCGGAGAGGCATATGAAGGCTTTTCAGGAATCAGGGGCGCCGCCTTTTCAACCGAACTCCAGTGGCGGCAGGTAAATGATCCTTCGGGCGGATATGTATTCGAGGTGTTCCGCCGTTTTTCGCCGAGGAACGTCTACAGCAGGATGCGTCTCGGAAAGAGGATCATCGACAGGAACCTGCTGAGCAGCATCGAGACCGGGGAGAAAAACCAGGAAAAGGAGCGTGCCATATTCGTGGGGCTGGACATGTCCCTGATAGAAGGCGCAAGGAAAGAGGATGTGAGGCATACCCTTGTCATGGGCGCGATTCTCCTTCTTGTGGGGCTGGGAGGAATAGCATCCCTCTTTCTTGTGCAGGCATACAGGACGGCAAAGTCGTCCCTTAAAAGGATAAAGGCCTTTTCCGATAATGTGGTTGAAAACATGCCCATCGGCCTTGTAGCGCTCGATCCTGGCATGACCGTAATGTCTTTTAACCACGTGGCTGAATCCATACTGAAGACGCCTCCTCCATCCGTGATCGGCAGGGCTGCGGATACCGTAATGCCTATCGAGATAACAGACCTGCTGAAAGAGATAAGTCAGACAAGGGGCAATATCGAAAGAGAGATTAACTGTAACACCCCTGACGGCAGAAGGATTACACTGGACATAAGCATCTCCAGGCTGGAGGGAGATGACGGCTCCTTTATGGGATACATTATACTCTTCAGGGACATCACGGAGATAAGGTCCCTGAAAAAGGAGGTCGAAAGGAGCAGGAGGCTGGCATCCAT
>Ga0105099_10002633_pt1 | contig 10575 bp, 6 predicted proteins | sample PPLLak3cmMay2015_2_FD_79138 | JGI IMG/M metagenome (GOLD analysis project Ga0105099, IMG submission 79138) | Freshwater sediment microbial communities from Prairie Pothole Lake near Jamestown, North Dakota, USA - PPLs Lake P8 Core (1) Depth... | ecosystem: Environmental > Aquatic > Freshwater >...
ACCAGCAAATGGGATCCAACGCTCATGAACAATAAAATGATCCACATCCACAGTGACCGAGCTGCCTTTAGCCGTTCTCCGATGGCACGCCTGCATGTCCAGGGATCAATCAAGACCGTTTTTGCGAAGCTTAACGAGCGGTTAGAAGACAGCAACAGAAAATTTCCCCAGAGTGGAAATTTCGATCCTGAGGCCGCGGCCAGAACTGCTTACGTTCCAGTCGGGATAGAAGTGCAACGTCCGCATTGCTGCCGGCCAGCTGTCAACGGTGAACTCCTCAAAGCACCCCAGGTCTACTACGAACTCATCCGTCGACTACCGAGGGAAACCCGCTTTTTCATCGACAACAGCAACAGTGTGCCGTGGTCGATCCACTATTTCTTCCATTCCCGGCCGGAAAGCTATCACCTCTCCATTGAGTTCGCCACCATGGCTTGGGCTGTGGGAGCCGCGATTGGCGGAGCATTTGCGAATCAAAGCGCACCCTCGGTCTGTATTGCCGGCGACGGCTGTTATCTGATGAGTGCCCAAGAGATTACCGTGGCGGTGGAACAGCAACTGCCGGTACTCTTTGTGGTACTGGATGACCAGGCCTACGGCCTGATCCGGCATGGACATCGATTTTCGGGCAAGGAGACGGTAGAGTACCGCATTCCACCAGTCGATTTTGCCATGATGGCTCGGGCCACCGGCGCCAAATCTCATACAATCAGAGGAGCCAAAGATTTTGAGATGATCAATTGGCAAGAGTTGGCTCTGCATCAAGGTCCCACGCTGTTACATGTACTGATTGATCCGGAAGAGCCCCCTCCTTTGGCGATGGCCTAAAGTAGCAAATACCCGCAACTATAATTTTGTTTGGGAGAGTACCTTGGCGGGACGAATGGATATCTTTTTTCAAAATAACAGGCAGTGACCTGAGCCTGACATCCCTAACAAAAAAGGGGGGGCCGAGTGGCCCCCCTTTTTTTGTTTTTACGTTCGACAACAGTCTACTGGTAATGACCATCTCCTAAAAGAAATAGAGGAAAGCGAGGCGGCCGATGTTTGCAGTCCCGGTTCCGGAGGTACCGGCAAGACTGGTGGAAGTAGCTACATCAGTAGAATTTCCATACTGGGTATTGACATTCTGATATTCTGCGGAAACCCGAATGGCAGCATTCAGATCATAGGATACATTCACGTAGATATTGGTACTCGACTTGAGGAAATTGCTACCACCAAGTGCTTTTGCCGTATTGGGGGCAAAGGTAATATTCCTGGTTGCATAGTCATTATAATTGTAGGCATTTCTTCTCTGGCAACCGGCAGTAATGCCAAGATCCTGAGTCGGATAGAATATTACCTGACCAGCAAGGCCATAGCCCTTGGCCGGTTTAAGATTATCTGTCGTACCGACGATTGTATCTGCGGTAGCTGAGTTAAAAGCCATGTTCGCAGCCATGTATGCCTGTCCTTCAAAGGACATCGTCATGGCGCGGCTTTTGCCATCCTTTGATTTGAGGACCGGAACAAAAGTGTAGAAACCATAACCCCAGGAATCGACCGCCTTGTTTCCGGTAACAGCAAGAACTTTCTCGCTGCCGTAGAGGCCGAAGAGACCAGCGGTCAGAGAGTTCATCGAAAGGCCCCAATAGCCGGGGGATACACCCAGGGTCTTACTAACCCACATGGCCTGACCAGCAATGTTTACTGCCGTGCCGAAGGAACCAGTGGCAAGGGTTGCACCAGCGTTATTATTAGCGTTCTGGTTCGGGTCTTGAATACCTGCAACCAGTTTGAGGGAATTTTCAGGATTTAGGTTGAGTTTCTGAGTCACACGAAGCTGCGGTACGCGAGGATTGTTCGGCGTACCAAACGCTGCTCCCGAACGAAAATCAACCGTAGAAGCAACCATGGGACCAAAGACATCATATGCCTGACCAAACAGTACTGAGGTGTTTGCCCAGTCCATGGATCCCCAAGCCTGACGCATTCTGATCTGGGGACTTTCGGCAGCATCAGCAGGAGTTCCATAGAAGTCAACTTCGATCAGAGCATTAGTCTTTGCACCCAGGAAGCCTGGACCGCCAACTTTCAGCCAAAACCGCGACTGGCGAGCGGTGAAAATTGATTGATCGGTCTCTCCCTGCAGAGATGAAGTTTTGGGAATGGCACCGGAGCCAGGGGTAAGCGCACCGTACGAGCCAAAGTTAGTTGAGTTGTAAGCGTAGTCAAGCTTGACAAAACCACCAATGGACAGATTGAACTTGCTCTTCACCGGTGAAGCCATCTTGCCGTAAACACCGGGTGCAACTTCACAGGAGGGCTGGAAATCACAGTTATACACCGGTTCGGTGTTCTGCGGAACTTCCTGAGCCATGGCCGGAGCAGCCAGCAACAGGCTGGCGGCTAAAATACCAAATACCTTCTTCATTTCTGCCTCCTTCATGGAATATAGAGGACCAGACAATGGTCCAATAAAACATCAATAAACTACATCAATTACTATCCGAACAGCTGCCCTATCCTCAAGAAGGACCGGAATCACTTGAAAAAAAATATGCTTACTGCGCTGCTATTCGACCCCAACCAGATCGGCCGTCAGTGCTTTTGCGCCTTGCTTGACAATCCCGAAAGCACCGTCAGTGCCAACATAACCGGTAATTTCCAGAAGTCCTATTCTCTGGCCCGGTGCAAATCCGAGGTTCACAAGCACCTTACCGCCCCGGTAGACGTTCAGAACCCGCCCGATCATGATGCCGCTCTCTTTGCCGGCATTGATATAGACCCGTTCCCCTTCCACGGTTACCACCTTGCCATACCAGGGCACAAGGTTCGCAACGTCCTTCACTTCACCGGCAAGCTTCCGCAGGGTTGCCGAAAGGGCTGCACCCCGAGCAGCTTTGTCCGCAGGAGCAAAGGAGCTAATCTCGGCAGTCAGACTTTTAACCAGGGTCCCGCCGTTACATTCGTAAATTTCCACGGTGACCGAACTGCCTGACGCAATACCTTCCGGTGCGGAAAGGAAAAGTGCCAGATTCGCCCCAAAATCCTCCCGGAGTTTTACGGCAAGATCCGCACGCTCTGCGGGGGTAGCGACAGCCGCGTAACGAGCCACGAAGGCTGCCTTGGCAGGGTCGATCATGAGTTCAGCCGGAGCTTTTGCCATCTCTTCATTAAACTGCGCAAGCAGGCCGTTCTGACTGAGCTCGACAGTGAAAATCCTGTTTCTGACACGGGGAGCAGGTGCGGCTTTCACGGTGGCAGGCACCGGGATCGGCGCGGAAACAGAGACGGCGGGCTGCTGAACAGCCTGCTGCTGTGTGCCGCTTCCGGAAGAAGTCCCACGAAGTGCATCATAGCCCTTTTCAATCAGCTCGCCGCCACGCGGGATACTGCTCTCCACATAGCTTCGAGGCACCCAGATGGTGGCTGGAGCACCCGGAGACAGGGTAAAAGCGGGATTGTCAATTTCAACATACTCTTGCGGAGAAGAAATTGCGTTATGATTTCCGGCACATCCGGCAAGAGTTATCAGCGATAGAATCAGTAAAGATGTACGTATTCCCACGTTAGTTTCCTCCCTGTACTTGACAACACGAATAAGTATCCGAACCGGGTGTATGACGAGGAGGCATCATTCCACCAAGCGAGGCGCTGAGATAAAAATTGTCGGCAACAGGACCCAGTCCGCAATATTGTTTATTATAGATCGCGACATTACCACTCGAAAAGCGTTTGAACATTAAATGGAGACAAGCGAACAAGTCAAGGGAAAAATAGCTGGCAACGGGAATTTCGGCAGAAAAAAGACAGAAAAACCCGCCGACTCGAAGCCAGGCGGGCTGTAACGTGTGGAGTTACTATAGTAAAAAAGCTAGCTGCGGGGTTACTTGGTCACGACTGAAAGAATTTTCACTTCAGAGCCATCTTTTGAAAGAAATCGGTGCTTCATTGTGGAATCAAAATAGATACTGTCACCCTCTCCGAGGATGAGATGCTCATCATCAAGCAAAATCTCGGCAGTCCCCTTCAGTATAAAAAGAAACTTCTCTCCTTCATGACTGTAGGTGGTGGACTCAGAAACCATATCATTCAGGGTTATGATGAACGGTTCCATCTTTTTGTTCTGCTTGTGAAAAGAAAGTGATTCATAGGAATAGCCATGACGGCTGCCGGTGGGAGAGATTACCCGAGGGACTTCTCTCCGCTCGTCCTTTCTCACCACTTCAAACTTGCACTGCTCCTCGGTTTCGGCAAAGAAAATACCGATCTTCACATCGAAGAATTTGGCAATCCTGGAAAGTGTTGCAATGGGAGGGGAGACGTTGTTGTTTTCAATCTGGGAAATCAAGGCCGGCGAAAATCCCGTTTCTTTGGCAACCGCCTGAAGTGTGAGTTTTTTTGCAAGACGCAGACTTTTCAGTTTCGGGCCAATATTGTATTCACTCATATGTAAACTCCTGCGAAAATATATCGGGGAAAGCCAGACAATTTTCACAAATATTGAGTCTATTCAATCTAATGTCAATAAAAAAATGTTTACTATACGTAAAACATATTGTCTCTACGAGGGAAACATTCCTTTCGACGGGAAACCATTAGTCACCGTATTTGTTAGCATTTTTCAGAAAAATGCCAAGAGAAACAGAAGCAGGGTAAAGACAACTCCGTCTCACCTCTTGGACAGATTTCGCGCCAGGATTTCAAGAGTGTGCTTCACCCTTGCCTTGCTCCCAGCCTTCTGCAGTCCATCTGACAACTGAAGCATGCAACCCGGGCAGCCGGTGACGACCGTCTGTACCCCCGTTGACATGATTGCTGCCGTTTTTTGGGCGTTGATCTCCATTGAGGTTCCATAATGATGGATGGAGAAGGTGCCGCCAAGTCCGCAGCAGGAATCTGCTTTCTTCATTTCGATCAGGCTGAGTCCAGACACCTCACGAAGAAGCTCCCGAGGTTGGTGGACAACCCCCCGAGACCGCAGATGACAGGGATCATGGTAGGTAATCTCCTGTAGCGTGTTGGCACCCAGTTTCGGCCAAAGCCCGAGTTTTTGCAAAAGCACGGAAGCGTCAAGAGCTTTCTCGGAAAGAGCTTGGAGTCGCTCCGCAAGCTCGGGGAAGCGTTCTCCGAGCACGAGGGGGTACATTCGGTGGAATGCCCCGCCGCACGAAGCACAGGCCGTCATTACATAATCTGCCTGGTGGGCTTCCAGTGCGGCAAGATTCCTTTCCGCAAGCCCCCGAAAGGTATCCAGATCCCCTCCGGAAAGGGCCGGGAATCCGCAACAGTGCTGATTTTTTGGAATGACAATGGTGCAGCCAAGACTTTTCAGGAGCGCAACGGCAGCTTCGCCGATCTCCGGATAAATAAAATTCGTCATACAACCGACAAAAAAGACTATCCGTGGTCGTCCCGGCTCACCCGGGATAATCTCTGGATGCCTTGCCAGAAAAGGCTTGGCAGCTATTTTGGGGAAATGCCGCTGCCCTCCGATGAAAGGAAGGGGAAAGCGGAGCCGCAAACCCGAGGAATTCGGAACCTTGCGGAACAGAAGGGGACCAAACAGAGAAGCAAGAGTGGCACCCCCGGACAGCAGGGCGCGATTGCGCAGAAAAAATCCTGCCAGACGGTGAAAAAGGCTAGTTCCTCTCTTACGGGCCAGGGCTTCACGGGCTGCAAGGACAATCAGGTCCGTGGGAACATCATTGGCGCACTTCTCCACACACCTGCCGCAGAGAAGACATTTCGACATAACTTCCCGGGTACGGGCATCGAGGCTCAGCTGCCCGGAAAGGGCCGCGCGTGCCAAGGCGATTTTGCCACGGGCTGAGACCGGTTCGCGCCCCACAGCTGTGAAGACCGGGCAGTAAGCTCGGCAAGCGCCACACTTCACACAGTTCTTCAGTTCATTTTCTAAACGTTTGAGAGGATCCATAGATAGATAGTTTTTAGTTATCAGTTTTTAGCTTTGCGTTGTTGGTTTTGGATGACAGCTTTTGCTGTCCTCATTGTTTATTCCGGAAAGATTTTCCCCGGGTTCAGGATATTTTTTGGATCCAGCGCCTGCTTGATTGCTTTCATAACGCCGATCTGTTCTCGGGAGAGTTCCAAAGGAATATACGGTGACTTGCTGAGACCCACTCCATGTTCACCCGACATGGTACCTCCCATATCCAAGGTTGCCCGGAATATCTCGCGCACCGCCCCTTCGGCTTTCTCGCTTTCTCCGGGAATGCTTCGATCAATCATGATATTCACATGGATATTTCCATCACCGGCATGGCCGAAATTAACGATGGGAATGCCGTATTTGTCCCTGATTGTTTCAATCTTTCGGATAATATCGGGAACCCGGCTCCGGGGCACGACGATATCCTCGTTGACCTTATCGGGATTCACCTTTTTGAGTGCCGGAGACATGAGCCGACGGGCCTTCCACAGCTCCTCTGCTTCGCTGGCGTCAGCCGCAGCCTTGAAACTGATGAGACCGAGCGGACGAATTAAATTGCCGATTCGCCCGACCTGCTTCTCCACCAGTTCCTTTTCACCATCCAGTTCAATAATGAGAACCGCCTCCGCTTCCGCCGGGATACCAAGACTGAACTGGTCCTCAACGCATTGCAGGGCCGAGTGGTCCATGAACTCCAGCGTTGTCGGGATAATCCGGCTGCGGATGATTGTCGAAACCGCTCCGGCAGCGCCATCAATGGAATCGAATACGGCAAGCATGGTCTTCCGCGTTTCGGGAAGGGGAAGAAGACGAAGAATTATCCGGGTGATAATGCCAAGAGTACCTTCGCTTCCGCACAGGAGTTTGGTCAGATCATACCCCACCACGCCCTTGACCGTTTGACCGCCGGTGTTTATTACATCGCCAGTCGGAAGGACAACCTCTAGTCCAAGCACAAAGTCTTTGGTGACCCCGTATTTGACCGCTCGCGGTCCTCCTGCACACTCGGCCACATTTCCCCCAAGGGTGGAAAACCTCAGGGAGGCCGGATCCGGTGGATAAAACAGGCCCTCTTTCTCCACCGCATCCTGGAGATCCCCGGTGATGACACCTGGCTCAACAACAGCGATGAGGTTGTCCGTATCGATGGAGAGTATCCTGTTCATTCGTGTAGTAACGAGGACAAGCCCACCGCCCTTTGGCAGGCTTCCACCGGAAAACCCACTCCCCGCTCCCCGGGGAAAAACCGGAATATTCTCATTGTTCGCAAACGTCAGAATACGAGACACTTCGTCGGTATTCGCCGGAAAAACAACCACATCAGGGAAAAACTCCATCTGAGTCGCATCATAGGAGTAGCAAATCAGGTCCTGCTTTTCCGTTGCAACATTGTCCTTCCCCGCGATCTTCTGTAATTCGGAGATGATTCTTGCTTCCAGCATTGAGCACTCCATTTTTATCCGGCGGTAAAAACCATACCCTGCACTTGTGATTAAAAAAACTGCGATCTGATTTGCAAAAAAACCTGCATGGAAATCTTCCCGGAGGTGGTCGGATCCTCTTTACGTCTTCTTTTCCATGATATAGGAAGGTTGACGGAAAGTGCAAGCTTGGAGTCAGGCGGGAGAGAAAACCTTACTTTCCGGTTGACAAACAAGCGCTTTTCCTATAACTATTTGGCGCTTATAAAACGAAAAAAAAGTCATCAATTCCAGCCTTTCCAGGCTAAATATACGGAGGATTATTGCATGGAACAGTACGCAGAAGTTTTCGCCCTGGCATGTGCCGTGGCAGCAGTTGCTTATGGTCTTATTTCGACCGCATGGATCTTGAAGCTCCCTCAGGGAAGTGACCGCATGAAGCAGATCGCCGCTGCGATCCAGGAAGGGGCCGGCGCTTACATGAAGCGCCAATATTCGATCATTGCCGTTGTCGGCGTGGTCATGTTTATCCTTCTATTCTTCACCCTCGGCTCGAAAACCGCTGTCGGTTTTGCCGTCGGAGCGATTTTCTCAGGCCTGACCGGCTTTATCGGCATGTTCGTTTCGGTCCGTGCCAACATTCGGACCACTGAGGCAGCCAAATCCGGGATTGAGAAGGCACTCAACGTAGCATTCAGGGGCGGTGCCATCACCGGCATGCTAGTTGTCGGCCTGGGACTTCTGGGAGTAGCCGGTTACTATCTCGTGCTGCAGCAGCTCATGCCCGAGGCACCCGTGAAAGATGTCGTCAGCCAGCTGGTTGGCCTCGGCTTCGGGGGCTCACTGATCTCGATCTTTGCTCGTCTCGGCGGTGGTATCTTCACCAAAGGCGCTGACGTTGGCGCTGACCTGGTCGGCAAGGTTGAGGCAGGAATTCCCGAAGACGATCCCCGCAACCCCGCGGTTATCGCCGACAACGTTGGCGACAACGTTGGTGACTGCGCAGGCATGGCAGCCGACCTTTTCGAAACCTACGCCGTTACCCTGATTGCCGCCATGCTGCTTGGCGCCATCTCTTTCAATAATTTCGCCGGCGCTGTCAGCTACCCGCTGATTCTGGGCGGAATTTCCATTGTTGCTTCCATTATCGGCACCTTCTTTGTCAAATTGGGCGGCAGCCAGAAAATTATGGGCGCTCTCTACAAAGGCCTGATCGCTTCCGGAGTGCTGGCCTCAATCGCGTTCTATTTCGTGACCGTGCAGATGTTCCCGGCCGGCAACCCCACCGGCTATTCGGCAATGAATATTTTTATCTCCTCACTAGTCGGACTGGTTGTCACCGGGGCCATCTTCTGGATCACCGAATATTACACCGCGACCGAATATGGCCCGGTCAAGCACATTGCTGAAGCCTCGACCACCGGTCATGCAACAAACATCATTGCCGGCCTCGGTATTTCCATGAAATCTACGGCAGCTCCCGTAATCGTTATCTCCGCCGGCATCATCGTTGCCTACAACTTTGCCGGTGTTTACGGCATTGCCATCGCCGCCGTTTCCATGCTCTCCCTCACCGGTATCGTCGTTGCCATGGATGCCTACGGACCGATCACCGATAACGCTGGCGGGATTGCTGAAATGGCCGAACTTGACGATTCGGTTCGCGCAGTAACCGATCCCCTCGATGCAGTCGGCAACACCACCAAGGCAGTTACAAAGGGCTATGCCATCGGCTCCGCTGGTCTGGCCGCGGTAATTCTCTTCACTTCCTATGTGGATGAATTGAATCATGCCTTGGTTCTGGCCGGCAAGGAAATCATCAAATTCGACCTTTCCGACCCGTACATCATCGTCGGTCTCTTTATCGGTGGCATGCTGCCCTTCTACTTCGCTGCTCTCTGCATGGAAGCCGTGGGCAAAGCAGGTGGAGCGGTCGTTACCGAGGTACGTCGCCAGTTCCGTGAAATCAAGGGCATCATGGAAGGCACCGGCAAGCCCGACTATGCGACATGTGTTGACATCGTCACCAAATCGGCGCTCAAGGCAATGGTCATCCCCGGCCTCATCCCGATCGCAGCACCGGTCATCGTCGGCTTTACCCTCGGTCCCAAGGCTCTCGGCGGCGTAATCGTCGGTACCATCGTAACCGGTATCTTCGTTGCCATTTCCATGACCACCGGTGGTGGCGCCTGGGATAATGCCAAGAAACTGATCGAAGACGGTTTCCACGGCGGCAAGGGTGGCGAAGCCCACAAGGCGGCAGTAACCGGCGACACCGTCGGCGACCCGTACAAGGATACTGCCGGCCCGGCTATCAACCCGATGATCAAGATCATCAACATCGTTTCCCTGTTGATCGTTCCACTGCTGGCCAAACTCTAGTTCCCGGCAGGCAGAATACCTAAAAAGAAGGGGTGCGGCAAAAGCTGCGCCCCTTCTTTTTTATCCTTCAGAAATACCGGCGCACACCAGCCGGGAGCCAAAGGCCCTCTAGCGGCTAAAGATCGATGAGTTCGGCAATACTCATTCTGCGTTCAAACTCTCCCAAGCGCTGGATCAGACCTTCTGCCCGCAGAAGGTCACGGACACCGCCATGCATCTCTGCCAGCTTCAGGCTTACCCCGTTTTCCGCCAAATGATCATGCAGTTCGGTCAGCATCCGCGCACCGGCAAGATCCACGTACGGTGAAGTGGAAAGGTCTATTACCACAAGTTTCACCGACGGAATCTGCAAATTGATCATTCGCAGTATCTCCTCCTTTATGTTCTGAACATTGAAATACAGAAATGCCGCCTCCACCCTCAGGGCCAGTACCCCGGGAATCCGCTCTACATTCGGATAGCGGGAAGTCTCGCCAAATCGTTCGCTGCCGGCAAAACGTCCAAGTGCAGTGATGCGTGGGTGAGCTGTCTGTTTTATCATGAGGATAATGGAAAAAAGCGCCGCAAGAAGAATGCCCTTCAGTATCCCGAGGAGCAGCACACCCACAACCGCTGCCATTGCCGTGTAGAATTCCACTTTACTGACCCGCTTGAGGTGACGTAGCTCCTTTAGTTGGATCAGGTCCTTGATGGCAACGAGAACTACTGCCGCTAAAACCGGCTGGGGAAGATGACTCATGAATCCGGTAAAAAAAAGCAGCACCACCGCAATAACGCACGACGCAAAAACTAATGAAAGAGGCGTCCGTGCTCCAGCCTTATCATTGACCGCAG
>Ga0105099_10002634_pt1 | contig 10573 bp, 8 predicted proteins | sample PPLLak3cmMay2015_2_FD_79138 | JGI IMG/M metagenome (GOLD analysis project Ga0105099, IMG submission 79138) | Freshwater sediment microbial communities from Prairie Pothole Lake near Jamestown, North Dakota, USA - PPLs Lake P8 Core (1) Depth... | ecosystem: Environmental > Aquatic > Freshwater >...
CTCATCCTGCAAGATCCCATCCCTCACCTTCATCATCGCGACTTCCGTGATGCGGTCAGTGACCGGATCCATCCCGGTCGTCTCAACGTCCACCACGACGAACGTCGCGTCCTGGATCGGAACGGGGGTCATCGTTTTCCCGCCAGGAACTCTTCACAGATCCTCACATCCTCGTCGCTGCCTACGAACAGCGGTGTCCGTTCATGCAGAGCGGTTGGTTTGATGTCGAGGATCCGGGTCACACCGTTGCTTGCCCGTCCCCCCGCCTGCTCCACGATGAACGACATGGGATTTGCCTCATAGAGGAGGCGGAGCTTTCCGTTGGGGCTCTTCCGATCGGCGGGGTACATGAAGATGCCTCCCGTCAGAAGCGTCCGGTGAATATCCGCGATCATGGATCCGATGTAGCGTCCCGTATAGGGGCGTCCGGATGCCTTGTCGTCCTTCTTCACATGCTCGATGTAGCGCCGCATGCCGTCCGTCCAGTTCACCGAATTGCCTTCGTTGATGCTGAAGGTCTTTCCTTTGGAAGGGATGCGCATGTTCTCGTGCGAGAGGAGGAATTCACCGATACTCGGGTCGAGCGTGAAGCCGTGCACACCGTCACCAGTCGTGTACACGAGCATGGTGGAAGAGCCGTAGACGACGTAACCGGCGACGACCTGCTTGTAGCCGGGTTGGAGACAATCCTCGAGCGTGCCGGGACCGGATGGGGTCATCCGTCGGTAGACAGAGAAGATCGTGCCGATCGGAGCGTTGACGTCGATATTCGATGATCCGTCGAGCGGATCGAACAGCAGAACGTATTTCCCCGTCGCGTACTGAGGCGGGATGGGGATAATGTCTTCGTGTTCCTCCGATGCCATGACGCACAGATGCCCGCCGTGGTCCATGGCTTGGAAGATCTTCTCATCCGAGAAGGCGTCGAGCTTCTTCACTTGTTCGCCGTGAATATTCTCCCGGCCGACGAGCCCCAGGATGTTGACCAGGCCCGCCTTGCTGACCTCGCGGTAGATGATCTTGATGGCAAGGGTGAGTTCACGCAGGATGGCGGACAGTTGTCCTGTCGCGCCCGGGTGCGCCTGTTCTTCCTCGATGATGTGACGTTCGATCGTGACGACCTTGTCGGTGAACGACATGCTGCCTCCGAAGTTCGTGTGGCGTCAATTTAGAGAAGGAGGAAAGGAGTTGCAAGCGCGTCAAGCGCGCGGTTCCTGATCCTTGTACTGCAGGTCGTAGAGGCGTCGATAGATGCCGTTGCGGGCGAGCAGTTCCTGGTGCGAGCCCATTTCGCGGATCTCGCCTTTGTGGAGAACGATGATCGTGTCTGCGGTTTGGATGGTGGACAGCCGATGCGCGATGACGATCGAGGTGCGGCCATGCAGCAGTTTACGGATCGCAGATTGGATGAGCATCTCGGTCTCCGTGTCGACACTCGATGTCGCCTCGTCGAGGATGAGGATGCGCGGGTTGATGGCCAATGCGCGCGCGAACGACAACAATTGCTTCTGACCGACCGAAAGGGTCGCTCCCCGCTCCTTGACCGGTGCATCGTATCCGTCGGGGAGTTGTTCAATGAATCGATGCGCACCAACGACGCGGGCCGCCGCCCTGATGCGGTCCTCGGTGATCTGCGGTTCCCCCAGTCCGATGTTGCCCTTGATATCTCCGGAAAAGAGGAAGACATCCTGGAGCACGACCGCGATGTGCCGCCGCAAGTCTTCCGGGCGGAGGTCGCGGATCTCGTGGCCGTCGACCAGGATCGAACCGCGCTGGGCATCATAGAACCGCGAGAGGAGATTGATAATAGAGGTTTTCCCCGCCCCGGTGTGTCCGACGAATGCGACCGTTTCGCCCGCGCGGATCGAGAAGGAGATATCCCGCAACACCCATTCCGGCGGAATGTCGGCGTCCGATCCATTGTAGGCGAACCAGACGTTCCGAAACTCGACCGCTCCCCTCACCTCGCTCAACGGGGTCGGATCCGGGCGTACCGGAAGGATGCTCTGATCATCGAGCAGTTGAAAGAGCCGTTCGGAGGACGCCATCGCTGTCTGCAGGATGTTGTACTTTTCCGCGAGGTCGCGGATCGGACGCCAAAACATCTCGTTGAATTGGACGAACGCCATGATCGTTCCGAGCGTCACGGTTCCTTCCATGGCATTGAAGCCGGCGTACCAGATGATGAGTCCGATCGCCACGGCCCCGATGAGGTCCACGCCGGGGTAGAAGATCGCGTAGGCGAAGATGGAACGCATGTTCGCGTCCCGGTGTGCGGCGTTGATCTCGGCGAATTGCTCTGATTCCTTCTTCTGCCGTCCGAATATCTGGCTGACGAGCATGCCGGTGATGTGTTCCTGCATGAAGGAGTTGATGCGGGCGACCTGGGTCCGCACATCCCGGTACGCCTCGCGTGCCTTTCGGCGGAACAGGAATGTCCCATAGAAGAGGAACGGCATCACGCTCAGCGTCACGAGCGACAACTGCCAGTCCATGCTGAACATGAAGTAGAAGATCCCGATGATCGTGAATACATCGCTGAAGACCATGACGATCCCCGAAGAGAACATCTCGTTCAGCACCTCCACGTCATTGGTTACGCGTGTGATGAGGCGCCCGACCGGTGTGCGGTCGAAGAACCGGAGCGAGAGGCGTTGGATGTGCCGGTAGACCTCGATCCGGAGGTCATAGATGGTCCGCTGGCCGATCCATTGCGTCAGGTAGGCGTTGATGTACTGGATGAATCCCCGCACGACGAGGACAGAGAAGAACAGCGCCGTGGTGACGAGCAGACCGCGCTTGTCTCCGTTGGCGATATCCACGTCGACGGCGATCTTGGTGAACAGGGGGCGGACCGCTTCCATGCCGCTGATGAGGAGGCTCGTGAAGATCCCCAGGACCACATGCCAGCGATACGGACGGAGATAGCGGATCAACCGGCGCATGAGCCGAGCGTCGTATGCTCTGCCGAGGATCTCCTCTTCGTGCAGTGCCATCTACATGCGCTCCAGTTGTTCTTCCAAAAGTTGTTTCTGGTGCAATTCGGCGTAGCGGCCTCCGAGCGCGACCAGTTCGTTGTGCGTCCCGTGTTCCACAATCCGCCCCTCGTGCAGGACGACGATCGCGTCTGCGTCCTTCACGGTCGAGATGCGATGGCTGATGATAATGCTCGTCCTGTTCTTCATGAACTGGCGCAGTCCCTTGAGGATGCGCTCCTCGGTGTCCGTGTCGACGGCGGAAAGTGCATCGTCCAGGATGAGGATCTTCGGGTCGCGTGCCACGGCACGGGCGATGCTCGCGCGCTGCTTCTGCCCGCCGGAAAGCGTAATGCCGCGCTCCCCGATGACCGTTTCGTACTTCAACGGAAACTCCTCGATGTCCTTCGTCAGCTGAGCGATCTCTGCGGACCGACGAAGACGGTCCTCGGAATACTCCGCGGCGCCGTAAAGCACGTTCTGCGCAATGGTGTCGGAGAAGAGGAATGTCTCCTGGGGCACGAGGCCGATCGCTTCGCGGAGCGTCGCCAGGGGGATACGGCGGATATCGACCCCGTCGATGAGGAGCGTTCCGGCGGTGACATCATAGAGACGGGGAATCAGGTCGACGAGCGTCGACTTCCCGGAGCCCGTGTAGCCGACAACGGCCAGGGTCGTGCCATGTTCAACCGTGAGGTCGATGGCCTTCAGTGTCGGCTGCGCGGCACCCTCATGCGTGAACGACACGCCGCGAAACTCGATCCGGCCGACGATGGTGGTGATACCGTGGTCGGTAGCATCGGAATCCGCGATGGACGCCGGCATGTCGAAGATCTTGGCAAGGCGTGACATCGATGCGGCTCCCTGCTGCAGCAGGTTCATCACCCAGCCGACGGCGATCATGGGCCAGATCAGCATGACAAGGTACGCAATGAACGCGGTCAGGGTTCCCAACGTCATGCGGCCGTCAATGACGCGCACGCCGCCGATGTACATCGTGATGATCATCGAAAACCCGATCAACAGGAACATCAGCGGCCACATGATCGACTGCACTCGCGCGAGCACGAGGTTCTTCTTCAGATAGTCCCAGCTTAAGGCGCGAAATCGGTCCGCTTCGTACTCTTCACGGACGTACGCACGCACGACGCGGATGCCGGACAATGTTTCCTGGGCGTGTGTGGTCAGGCGCGAGAACTGTTCCTGCCGTTCGGTGAACTTCCTGTTGATCATGTCGCCGAGTCGATAGACGACGAAGGACACGAGCGGAAGGGGGACGAGGGCCAGGAGCGTGAGCTGCCAATCCTTGATCACCATCATGGTCAGGACCATGATCAAGGTCATGAGCGTATCGGAGGGATACATGATGCCGGGGCCAACGACGTTTCGGACGGCGCTGATGTCATTGGTCGCATGCGCCATCAGGTCGCCGGTCGGGGTGCGCTGGAAGTACGCGAAGGGGAGTTTCTGCAGATGCGTCAGCAGATCGTTCCGGAGGTCGAACTCAATGTGCCGGCTGACGACGATGATGGTTTGACGGGTGAGGAACGTGAAGGCGCCGGCGAGGAGCGAGAAGCCGACGATCAGCCCCGCGTACGTGAGGATGTCTCCGGCATCGAGCGTTTTCGTCTCGATCCCGCGCTTCAATTCGTCCACCGCCTCGCCGAGCAGATGCGGCTGTGCGACGGTGAAGAGATTACTGCCGATGACCGTCAGGAAGCCGAGGAAGAGCGTCCAGCGATAGCGGGCGAAGTATGGCACAAGGCGTAGAAGGGATTTCATCTGAAACCGGCGAACCGTCGCAACGGACGCCTTATCCGATCACCTCGAACCGCGTGTAGGAATGAAGGACTTTGGGGACGATGATCTTGCCTTCCGGCGTCTGATAGTGTTCAATGAGTGCGGCGACCACGCGCGGAAGGGCGAGGCCGGAACCGTTCAATGTGTGAACGATCTCGGGCTTCCCGCCGTTCCCCGGACGGAATCGAATATTCATCCGCCGCGCCTGGAAGGTCTCAAAATTGCTGCAGGACGAAACCTCCAGCCATTTCTGCTGCCCCGGCGCCCACACTTCCAGGTCGTACTTCTTGGTTTGCGTGAATCCCATGTCTCCGGTGCACATGAGGAGCGTTCGATAGGGGAGACCGAGGAGTTGGAGCAGATGCTCGGCGTCTTGACGGAGGGATTCCAGCTCGTCGTATGAGGTCGACGGATGAACGAACTTCACAAGCTCCACCTTGTCGAACTGGTGAAGCCGGTTGAGACCGCGAACATCCTTGCCGTACGAACCCGCTTCGCGACGGAAGCAGGGGGTGTACGCGGCATACCGGATCGGGAGATCTGATTCGGGGATGAGTTCATCACGATGGAAGTTCGTGACGGGAACTTCGGCTGTGGGGACGAGATACAACTGATCGCGCGTGACGATGTACATTAGATCCTCCTTGTCGGGGATCTGTCCTGTCCCGCGCGCGCTGTCCTCGTTCACGACAACGGGGGGCGCGATCTCGCGATAGCCGCGCTGAGCAGCCTGATCGAGGAAGAAATTGATCAATGCACGCTCCAGCATTGCGCCTTTGCCGACATAGAAGGGGAATCCGGCGCCGCTGACCTTTGAGCCTCGATTGAAATCCACGATCCCGTGTTTGTCGGTAAGCTCCCAATGCGGCTTGTATGGGAAGTCGGGCTTCGGGATTTCTCCCCAGTGGAAGACCGGCTTGTTATCGTCTGGTGTACGGCCGAACGGAACGGAAGGATGGGGGACGTTGGGAACCGTCAGAAGTGCTTCGTTGAGTTTCGCGTCGACGTCGCGCATCTCCTGGTCGATCTGCTGGATGCGGGTCTTCACGGTGTCCATCTCGGCGATGACGGCGGACGCGTCTCCTCCTTGCTGCTTGATCTTCGCCACCTGACCCGAAACGGTGTTGCGCTTGGCTTTCAGCGCATCGCCCTCGTGGATAAGTGCCCGGCGCTTGTCGTCAAGCGCGAGGATCTCGTCAAATTGTGCCGGGATTCCTTTTGCCTCAGCGCCCTTGCGGACGAGGTCTATGTTCTCTCGAATGAATCGGAGGTCAAGCATGTGTTGTCGTTCTCAGTATTGGGAGAAGGGTCGTTTCAATTGCGGGTGAACTGCTGGAGTTCATGCTTCAGCAGCATCAGCCCTTCGGTGACATTCATGAATCGGATGCCGAGTCTTGTTTCTGTATCCTTGGTCAGCAAACCCGAGATCATCGGACGCGGCGCGGGCTGGTTCAGCGACGAGGACGGGATGCGGTCCACAAGCGACCCGTCAAGCCGGAACACATCGGCGATGCGTAGTGCGAAGTCGTACCGGTTCAGCGATTCCGAACCGGCGGCATGGAACAGGCCGGTCGTTCCGGATTCACACACACGAATGATCGAGTTGGCCAGGTCAGCCACGTGCGTCGGGTTTCCCCATTGATCGTCGACAACGCGAATGCGCGTGCCGTCGCGCAGGCTGTTGATAACCCAAATGGGGAAGCTCGGCTTCACGCGGATTCCGGTTCCGTAGAGGATGATCGTGCGGATGATCGCGTGGGGAATGTTCGCGGTGCGCACGGCATTCTCGCTGGCGAGCTTTGTCTTCCCGTAGTAGCTCAGAGGGTTGGGCTGCGCCGCTTCGTCATAGGGACCGCTCCGGCCATCGAATACGTAGTCGGTCGAGATGTGGATCAATCGCGATCCGGAGCGGCGTGCCGCCTCGGCGAGATTCTCCACTCCCATCACATTGACCTTCCACGCGTCTTCACGATTGGTTTCACACCAATCGACATTCGTCGCGGCCGCAGCGTTGATGATGATCGTCGGCTGAAAGCTGCTCACCAACGAGCGGACGTCGCCGCGACGCGTGATATCCAATTGTGTATAATCGTACGGCCGGTCGCTGAAAACGAAGTCCCGCTCCGTGGACGTGTTCAGGACCTCGAGTTCCGTCCGAACGCTCAATTGGGCAGAAAGCCGCTGACCAAGCAGTCCGTTGCAGCCGCAGATGAGAATACGATTCATCGGAGGGCTTCTTCGATCGCCGTCGCGGCGTCCGTCTGCGCGTCGCGATATTTCACGATGACCGGAGTGGCAACCCCTAACTGATGCTGGTGCGCATAGGGGCCGGTGAGCGGACGTGTGCCCGGAACAACAACGGCCCCTTCGGGGATGATCAGCGGAACCTGCGTCGTCGCCTTGAGGATCGTCTGGCGGACGAGATCGTAAACGGGAGTCGAGCGGGTGAGGGTGACGCCTGCGGCGATGACGGCGCGGCGCTTGACGACTGTTCCCTCGAACACGCCGGCATTCCCGCCGATGAATACATCGTCCTCAACGATGACAGGGAGTGCCTGCACGGGTTCAAGCACACCGCCGATGCGGGCGCCTGTGCTGATGTGCACATGCTTGCCGATCTGCGCGCAGGATCCGACGAGAACAAGTGAGTCGAGCATCGTGCCCTCGTCGACGTATGCTCCGATATTCACGTACGAGGGGGGCATGATGATGACGGAGCGTCCGAGGTAGGCCCCGTCGCGCACGGCCGAGCCACCCGGCACGAGACGGACATCGTGACTCACAGTCAACTTGCGCAATGGAAACACGTTCTTGTCGAAGAAGTGCATCAACTCGTGTCCGTGGATCTCCGTCAACTCGCCGACGCGAAACCCAAGAAGAATGCCCTTCTTGACCCATTCGTTCACAGCCCATCCCCCGAGTTCATCGTGCCCTTTCGAGGGAAAGGCGGCGCGCACCTCGCCATTGTTCAGGAAGAAGCGGAGTTCATGAACGGCCTGCTGTGCTCCCGCCTTGTCCCTGAGTGAGGATCCCTGCGCGTAAAAGTGTTCGATGCTTTCCTTGAGGATCATGACTGTGCCTCCGGTTCGGATGCGATGCGCGAGGAAAGATCATCCAATCCTGCCAGACCGCTGAAGGTCGCTTTGTACGCCGCAGCACGGTTCGCAACCGTTGCCGCCAGCAGACTGTCCTTTGACTTCATGTACTGATACAGATATGCCGCGCCAAGCACATCACCGCACCCCGTGGGGTCAACGGTGGCGCCGTACGAAATGCCGGGAATATCGTGGTATGTCAGTTTCTTGTGAATGTCCTGCGTGACAAGCGTGAGGCCCTTGCTGCCGCGCGTGATCATGAGCGCGTCCACCATCAAGGGCATCAAGTGATTGATGAGTGTTGTCTCGTCGTAGTGTTCTGCAGACAGGCCGTTCGCTTCGGTTTCACTCATCTGAACACTGTGCAGCATGAAACACCAGCGGCGCCAGTCGGTCAAGGGGCGCGGGAACCGCTTGAAGTCCTGGTCGATGCCGAGCGTCAACGCATGGAAATCGAAGTGGATCGGCACGCGACGTTCCCGGACTTCCATGCGGAGGTAGTCGAGTGTTTCCAACGTGATGTCCGACCCGGAGATCATGTTGATGAGAACGCCGTCTGCATCGAGGAACGGCTTGATGCGATTGTATCCGATCGGGGGCGCGATTCCTTTCGAACATTCGATACGATTGTTCCGATTCTGTTCGTAGAAAATGTGGACCTGATTCGTTTGTCCCTTGACCCGGAAAATGCCGCTGGGATCGACGTTCTTGTACTGCTTGAGCAGGTCGATGACCGGATCATAGTCCGACCACCCGACGCCGAACACCGGTTGGACGACGTCCTTGCCGTTCATGAGGTTGGCGAGCGTAAGGACCGCATACAGGATCCCCCCGTAGTTTTCAACAGGAGGTTGATCCTCGCCTCCGTCCGACGGAAGGTGGAGAATGTCTTTGCAAAGGTGGCCGATTACAGTGAGGGTCATAGAGATAAACCAGTGGTCAGGAGCCAGTAGTCAAGAGTTCAAATCCGTCTTGTAGGCCCGAGGTTGGTGAGTTCCTTTTCGTTCAATCGCCACAATGCCTGGCACGGGAACTTATTTTCGTACAACGGCTTGCCGATGATGACCGAGTCGACGCCGACTCGTTCGAGCTCCTGTAGTCGGACGAGGTCCTTGAAATCGTTGACGCTGCCGCGCGAGGTGATCCGCAAATTCGTTTCCGCGGCGATCGCTTTCAGGTCGTCGTAGGGGAGAAATGGCGCGCCGCTATCGTCACCGCGGTCTTTATAGACCAATCGGGTAACGCCGACTCCCTTCATCCGTTTCGCAAGGTCCATCGGATGCATGTCGATGATGCGTCGGCCCCCTTCGACGACGAGCTTCCCGTCCAGCACTTCGATCCCGATGGCGATCTTGCGGGTTCCGAATTCCTTGACGAGCTGCTCGATGAGTCCCGGTTGCTCGACTGCAGCCGTTCCGATCACGACGCGATACACACCGAGTTCGATGACTCCTTTGATCTCTTCGTACGACCGAAGGCCGCCGCCCACCTGGATCGGGATATCGACCGCCTCCACCATCCTGCGAATCACATCCTTGTTGACAACCTTCCCTTCCTCTACTCCGTTCAGGTCGACGACGTGCAGAGTCTTGGCGTTCTCGCCCCTCCAGAGAATCGCCATCTGCACAGGATCGATCGAGTAGAGGTGTTCTGAGCCCGGCGCCCCCCGGACGAGCTGAACGCAGCATTCGTTCGTGATCTCGATTGCCGGGAATATGAGCGTCATCAGGCCATTCTCTCTTAGGCTATCAAAATGCCGAAAAAATGGGAAAAGGGCAAAAGGGAGGAGAATATGTACAGAGGTCAAGGGATGAAACGGCTTTACACGGACTTCCGTCGATTGCGAAGGTAATCCACAAAGATGAGTTCTCCCAGGCGGTTGAGACCGGAATAGAAGGCGCGACCCTGATTCGCTTTTGTGAACTCCTCTACGAATTCAACCAGCATCGGATCGTGGGCAACCATGAACGTGCTGACCGTAATTCGTTCCCGTCGGCATTGAACGGCTTCGTCAAGCGTCTTGTTGATGATCCGCGGGTCGAGACCATACGGATTCTTGTAGAGGCGGCCGGACGGCTCGAAGATCGCAGACGGCTTTCCGTCCGTGATCATGAAGATCTGCTTGTTGACATTGCCACATCGTTTCAGGAGGTCACGCGCCATTTGAAGGCCCGCGCGCGTGTTCGTGTGGAATGGACCGACCGTTAAGAAGGGAATCTCGTTCAGGCTCACAAGCCTGGCATCGTCACCGAACACAACGAGTGCAAGATAGTCCTTGGGGAATCGGGTGCGGATGAGCTCGGCGAATGCCAGCGCGACCTGCTTTGCCGGCGTGATTCGATCCTCCCCATAGAGGATCATGCTGTGGCTAATGTCCAGCAGCACGACGGTCGCACATCCAGCGAATGCCTCCGTCTCGTAAACCTCAAGATCGTCCTCCCGGAGGGAGAACGCATCGATGCCATCCCGCCGGAATGCGTTCGCGAGTGTGGCACCAAGATCAATGTTCGCCGCGTGGTCTCCAAAGCTCCATTTGCGGGTCTCGCTCAACCGGTCCACCCCTGAACCGGTGTGCACCGTTTCGTGGTCACCCGTCGGCGTGTTCTTCAGTGATGAGAAGATCTGGCGCAAGGCGACCTGACGGAGATGTTGCAGCCCGCGTGTGGAAAGCACGTCCGTTCCATCCGCTTCTTCGAGGAGGCC
>Ga0105099_10002635_pt1 | contig 10570 bp, 10 predicted proteins | sample PPLLak3cmMay2015_2_FD_79138 | JGI IMG/M metagenome (GOLD analysis project Ga0105099, IMG submission 79138) | Freshwater sediment microbial communities from Prairie Pothole Lake near Jamestown, North Dakota, USA - PPLs Lake P8 Core (1) Depth... | ecosystem: Environmental > Aquatic > Freshwater >...
GGGGGCACGCCGTCCAACCTGAGCTTCACCTTTCAAAAGGACGGAGTTGTGGAGATCATCACGGGGGCCAACCTGCCGATGCTCATCAAGTTCATCTCGCTCCAGCGGGGCACCCAGCTGCGCGAGGTGGCCAGGAAAGTGGTCGAACAGGGACGGAAAAACATCCATCTGGCCAGCGCGATCCTGGACGGCAGGAAATCCTGAGATGATCGAGAAAACCATCCTGATCAAAAACCGCCTCGGGCTCCATGCCCGGGCCGCGGTCAAGTTCGTCAACCTGGCCAACCGGTTTGCGTCCGACGTCCGGATCGTTAAGGACGACAGCGACGTGGACGGAAAGAGCATCCTCGGCATCCTGACCCTGGCCGCGACCCAGGGAACGGACATCACCATCCGCCTGGATGGCGAGGACGAGGCGTCGGCCCTTCAAGCCATCGTCGAGCTCATCGACGGCCGGTTCGGCGAGAAAGAGTAGCCGGGAACGAGCCCATGGAATACCTCCGCCTTCGGGGCATCGGCGTCTCCCCGGGGATCGTCCTGGGCGAAGTCGTCCTGGCCGACCGTATTCTCTTTTCTCCCCGGAAGGAATACATCCCGCCCTACCGCGTCCAGGAAGAGCTCGCCCGCCTCAAGGCGGCCGTCGACCGGACCCGTGAGGAAATCACCGGCATTAAGAACCAGGTTCGGGAGATGGTCGGCGAGGAGCATGCCTTCATCTTCGACGCCCACCTGCTGATCCTCGACGACCCGAGTCTCACCTCCGGGCTCGATCGCCTGATCCGGGAGGAAAACGTCCGGACGGAATCGGCCCTGGCCGAGATCCACGAGCATTACCGGGCCTTATTCGCGGCCATCAGCGACGATTACATCCGGCAGCGCCAGGCCGACATCACCGACGTCCTGATCCGCATCCATCGCAACCTGGACGCCGGCAAGGACAAGGTCGCGGCCGAGGACCTCCGGGGAAAAATCCTCGTCGCCCACGACCTCCTTCCCTCGGAAGCGGCCACCCGGCTGTCCCAGGGCGGCGTACTGGCTGTGGTTTTGGACCAGGGCGGCCCGACCTCCCATGCGGCCATCCTGGCTCGCTCCCTCGACATTCCGACAGTTGTCGGTCTTCACGACATCACCCAGCGGGTGGACGCCCGCGACCAACTGATCGTCGATGGGACGGACGGCGAGGTCATCATCAATCCGCCGCTCATGGTCCGGAAAGAATTCCAGAGCAAGCGGGCCAAGTACGAGATCTACCGCCAGGAGCTCCGCCGGGTGGCGACCTGGGCTTCGGTCACCCTCGACGGCGTCCGGTTCACTCCGATGGCCAACATCGAGCTTGCCGAGGAAGTCGGACATGCCCTGTCCTACGGAGCCGAAGGCGTCGGGCTCTTCCGTTCGGAATTCATCTACCTCCAGCGCACGACCCTGCCGACGGAGGAAGAGCACTTCGAGATCTACAGCCGCCTGGCCCGGGAGGCCGCGCCCCGCCCGGTCTATATCCGGACGATCGACATCGGCGGGGAAAAAGCGCTACCCCAGCTGAAGATCGAAGCCGAGGCGAATCCCGCCCTGGGCCTGCGGGCGTTCCGCTTTTCCCTCCGCAATCGGGAGCTCTTCCGCCTTCAGATCCGGGCGATCCTCCGGGCCTCGGTCCTGGGGAACATCCGGGTCATCGTTCCGATGATCACCGAGATGGAGGAAATCGGGGAGATCCGGGCTCTCTTTGCCGAAGCCCGGGAGGAGCTCACCGCCCAGGGCAAGGGCTTCGATCCGGCCATTCCCATCGGCATCATGATCGAGGTTCCGGCGGCGGCGGCAATCTCGGACCTCATGGCCCCGGAAGTGGATTTTTTCAGTATCGGGACCAACGACCTGCTCCAATATTACCTGGCCGTGGACCGGTCCAACGAGCATGTGTCCTATCTTTACAAGCCCCTCCACCCGGCGGCCCTGCGGCTGCTGAAGCATGTCATAACCTCGGCCGTCCGCCACGGCAAGGACGTCGCCCTCTGCGGGGAAATGGCTGCCGATCCGCTCCATGCCATGATCCTTCTGGGACTCGGATTGCGGACGTTCAGCATGAATCCGATCTTCATCCCCCGGGTCAAGAAAGCTCTTCGGGCGGTCGAGGTCCGGACGGTCCGGCGCGTGGTTCAGCAGGCCCTGAATCTGCGCTCGGCCCAGGAGGTTGAGGAGTTCGTGATCGAAAAGCTTCTGCCGAAATATCCCGACGCGTTTTTAATGACGGGCTCGCCGAAATAACCCAGGCTACTTTCTGCCGTAGGTGTCTTCGAGGCGGACGATGTCCGCTTCGTCGGAATCGCCCAGCCAGATTTCCATGATCCGGGCGGGGCGGGTCCCGACGCCGCGGAGGCGATGGCGGGCCGCCCGGGGAATGTAGATTTCCTCGTTGGGAGCCGGCCGCCAGATGCGCTCGTCCACCGTCACCTCAAGCCCCTCGTCGAGCGCGACCCAGAACTCCGCCCGCCGGTTGTGATACTGGAGGGAGAGCGAACCGCCGGGCTCGACGGTGATGATCTTGATGCTTCCGGCCTGTTCGTGGGGAAAGGCTCGGAATTTCCCCCAGGGACGGCGATCTTCGATGATCCGGGCGCGAAAATCGCGCTCGTCCTTAGAAGGGCACATCGTCCTCGCCGATCGGACCCACGGGCTCCTCGTCGGCCGGAAAATCAGCCGCCGGGGCGTCGTGGCCCGAATCCCGGTAGGGGGCGTCGATGGTGTCTCCCCGCGGGCCCTGGCTTTGGGAATCCCGGGAACCGAGCAGGATGATATTGAAGGCTTCGATTTCCGTCGTTTTCCGTTTGTTCCCGTCGCGGTCCTGCCAGCTCCGGGTTCGCAGCTTCCCTTCGATCAGGATCTGCTTCCCCACTTCCAGAAAACGGTCGCAGAACTCAGCCAGCTTTCCCCAGGCGTACAGCGAATGCCACTCGGTCTTGATCGTGGCCTGGTTGGTCTGGGGATTGAACGACCGCTCGTTGGTCGCCAGCGTGAACCGGGCGACGGACCGGTCGGCCTGGGGAAGATGCCGCAACTCCGGCTTCTGGCCGATTCGGCCGACCAGGATGACTTTGTTCAGGCTGTTTTGGTCTCTCATTTGATGTTCTGCAGCTCCTTCAGCTTCTCCTCGGCCTGCCGGGCTTCTTCTTCGAGGGGATACTTCGAGCGCAGAAGCCGGAGGACGGCGATGGCCTCGGTTTTCTTTTTCAATTCGGACAGGGCGAATCCCTTTTTAAGATAGGCCGCCGCGATCTTGTCGCTGTTCGGATGATCCAGGATCAGCTGGTCGAAGATCTCGATCGCGGGAGCGTATTTTTTCTGGCTGAACCGGCATTCGCCGATCATGTAAAGGGCGTTGTCGAGGAGCGGATTCGGATTGCCCGCGGCGTCCACCGGGAATTGCTCCCGGTAGAGGGTGAATCCGTCCACGGCCAGGTCGAAGTTGCCCTTGCTGTGGTCGGCCATTGCGGTCTGATACAATTCCTGGGCGGAAAGTCCCGACGGAGGAGGGACGATTTTGTCCCCGGGCGGGGCCTTCACTTCTTTTTTGGTTTTGGCCGGAGGCTGTTTTTCCTCGGGCTTGGCCTTGGCCCCGGGTGTTTTCGTCTCCGGGCCGGAAGCCGGTTCCGCGGTCGCCGGAACCTTGAGGGCGAGGATGTCTTCGGCCATTTGGAGGAGCTTGGCTTCGATTTGGGACAGTTGCTCCTGGATGGCCCGGACCTGTCCCGGGACTTCGGCGACGCCTTCGAGGTTTCGGGCTTGGAATTTCTGGTAGTCCTTGAACTGGGCGACAAGCTCGCGAACGAGGTCGCTCGCGGCCTTCAGGTCGGCGGCCGACTGGTCGAGCCTTTTTTCGATCCGCTGGTTCTGCAGCTTGAGGGCCTGGATGTCCTCGTACATCAGCTCGTATGCTTTCTTGCTGCGGTCTTGGGCCAGGCCGGGCAGGGCGACGGCGACGATCAGCAAGAGCCCGAGAAGACGGCGCATCGTCGGCTTACTTTTCGATGACGAGAAATTGAGCCCGCCGGTTGTTGGCCCAGGCGGCTTCGTCCTTGCCCATATCGAGCGGCTGGCTCTTGCCATAGGAGATGATCTTCAGCCGGTCGGCCGGGATGCCGAGGGAGACGAGATAGTCCATGGCGCTCTTGGCCCGCTTCTCGCCGAGGGCGAGGTTGTACTCTTCGGTTCCGCGCTCGTCGCAATGGCCTTCGACGAGGATCTTAACCGTCCGGTATTTCTTCAACCAGGCGGCGTTGGCTTCAAGCACCGGCTTGGCTTCGTCGCGGATGAAATACTTGTCGTAATCGAACCGGATCATCCGGAGGTTCCGTTCCTGGTTGATCTGGTCGAGCGTTTTCTTCATGAACAGCTCTTCCTCGGAAAGCGCCGGAGGCTGGGCCGGCGTTTCGTCTTTGACCTGCTCCACTTTCGGCTGTTCCTTGGCCTGCGGCGGCGGCGGAGGCGTGGGTTTTGTCTTCGGCTTGCAGGAAATGGTGAACGATACGGCCAGCAAGCAGATGACCGCGAGGGTGATGATCTTTTTCATGGGGCCTCCTTAAAAATGGGAGTCAGATGGGGGGCCTTGCGACCGCCTCCGTCACCCTCCAATTTACATGGAATAAGACGGGGTGTCAATTCGATTTGTCTCACTCCAAACCGTGTTCCGAGAATATGCGGCCTTTTTCCGGCCTCCGCTCACGCGTCCGGTTCTTGACGGTTTTTCTCGATTGGTCTGGCTTGGCTCCGATGAACTTGCGTCCCGGCTTCCTCTTGTACGGAGATGCCGGGCCGCTTCAAACATCATCGTTCGGCCTGGCCTTGCCAGGTTCTCGTGCTCGGTCGGCCTTGCCGACAAGTGCCGGCTTCTCTCAGGGAAATACGTATTTGGAGTCGTGGGGTGTGTCAACGTTAGCATTGGTCATGGAGTATTGTCACCTTGGAAAGGGAGCAGGGCGGGCGGGTCTCCCGCCGCCCGTTGAGGGAAAACCCGATATCGGGTTTTCCCTCAAGAGATCCGGCTTCCCAATCAGGACATCGAGAAAAACCTAAACCGGCCGATGTTCGCTCCGGCCGGGAATCGGCCGAAGGGCTCGGAACACGGTTTTCGGATTATAAGGATAATCGAATAAGCACCCCGGGGGGGGCGAGAGGATCAGGGTGGTCAGTTAGACCATTTGGCGAGCCTGTTCTCGCCGATGGAGGTCAGCTTCCGGAGGTTTCGGCCGTCGGCGTCGATGACGTGAATCTGTTTCGAGCCGCTGATGTTGGAGGTGAAGAGGATGTGCCGGCCGTCGGGGGACCAGGACGGCGAATCGTTTTGGGAATTGATTTCGGTCAGCTTGGAGATCTGCCTGGACAGGACATTGTAGATATATAGGTCGAAGACGTTGTCCACCCGGGCGACGAAGACGATCTTGTCTCCGATGGGCGACCAGGCCGGGGCGTCGTGGTGGTTGGCCCCGAAGGAGATCCGGCGGAGGTTCTGGCCCTCGGCGTCCATGATGAAGATCTGGTTGCTGCCGCCGCGATCCGAGGTGAAGACGATCTCTCGCCCGATGGGCGACCAGCAGGGCGTCATGTCCATCAGCGGATTGAAGGTCAGCCGCTTGATCCGGCCGACGCGCGTGGGATTGGACTCGATATCGGCCACATAGATTTCGTGGTTCCCATCCATCGTCGAGGCAAACGCCAGTTTTTTTCCGTCGGGCGACCAGGCCGGAGTGTAGTTTCCGCCCTTGAGGGAAACGGGTGTCCGGGACCGGTTTTTTTCAAAAACATCGAGGATGTAGACGCCGACGACATTGTTCTGCCAGGAACTGTAGGCCAACCGGCGGCCGGAGGGGTCCCAGGCCGGATTGTAATCAGTGACCTTGTTGAACGTCAGGCGGGTCTGGTTGGCCCCGTCGTAGTCCATGAGGTAGAGCTCCTGGTTGCCGTCCCGGTCGCTGACGAAAGCGATCTTGGAGCTGAAGATCGGCGTTTCCCCGAAGGCCTTCATGATCTCGTCGGCGGCCAGGTGGGCCAGGGACCGGAAATTTTCCTCCTGGTACTGGTACCTTTTGGGAGGGATGATCGTTTTTCCGGTTTTGACATCGTAGAGATACCACTCGAAAATGATGCCGCGTGTCGGGGCGGGCGTGACGCTGGCGGCGAACAGGACGCTGGCTTCGATGGATTTCCATTCTTCGAAATTGGGTTTCGTTATATCCGTCAGGGGACGGATCAAGTTGTAGTGGGTTTTGGGAAGCGGCGCGAAGATTCGCGTGTAGAGGATATCGGCTTCTAAGACCGCCTGGATCTCTTCGGCCGCCTTTTTGGCTTCGGGCGAAAAAAGAAACGGCGGCAGGGCGATCGGGACGGCGGGCATCCCCCCGCTGATTCTCAGATCTAATTCCTGTTGGGCGGCAACCGGGACGGCCGCCGCCAACACGACGGCAAACAGTATGGGAAGAGTTTTTTTCATCGTTTATGCTCGAAAAGGAGATTGATGACGAGGTACTCCCCGTCATACTCGTTGGGCAGAGGCGGGAACGCGGCGGCATTGGTCACCGCCCGGACGGCGATCCGGTCCAAGTCCGGGATGCCGCTGGACTTCCGGATCTCGACCGTGGATATCGTCCCGTTGCGGTAAATCCGGAAATTGACCACGGTTTGGAGGACCATGTCCGGGCCGGGATCGATCCGCCCCGGAAACCAATTGACCCGGATCTCATCCAGGATCCGGTTGCGGTAATAAGCGTAAGGGAAATTCGCCAATCCGTCCCCGAAGCCCTCGCCGAGGCCGCCGCCGGCTCCCCCGGTCCCGGTTCCTTCGCCCTCCCCGCCTAGGCCGATCAGCAGGCCCGAGCCTTCGCCGGTCAGGCCTTTCGTCGAAACTGTTTCCGTCTGGGTCCCGGGCTCGGCCTTGGAGACGGACGCTTTTTTCTCCGGGACCGGTTTGCCTTTTGCTTTAGCGTTTTCCACCGGGTATCGCAGCTTGGATTCGGCCGCCTTCGGCTTGACCTTGTCGGGCGTGGTCAGGTCGCGGAGCGTTTCCTTTTTGGCCGCCGGAGGCGGGGTTTCGGTCTTGACGGCGGCCGCGGCTTTTCCACTCGGGCCGCCGGCCGGCCGGCCATTCCCGCCTCCGCCGATCCCGCCCGTCCCGAAATAGTGGATGACGCCCTTGGGCGTCGCTTTTTTCGGCAGGGCCGGATTGATGAGAATGAAAGCGAAGAGCAGAACGTGGGCGACGGCCGAGACGGTCAGGGCCCGCTTGAAGGCCTTATCGCTTAACCGGGCTCCGGCGATCATTTCCGACGAACCTTTTTCTCCTCGGGCTGGACCATGAGGCCGACGGTCTCGATCCCCAGCTTTTTGACGATGTCCAGGACGTCGATGACGAAGCCGAAGGGGACATTCTTGTCCGCCCGGAGGAAAACGACGCGCTTGGTTTTGCCGTAGAAGGCGTTCGATAACCGGTTTTCCAGGAGGTTGATGTTGATGATCGCGTCGCCGACATAGATGGACTGGTCGGACTTGATCGTGATCGGGAGTCCTTCGTCGGCCGGAGCGGTGTCGGTCTCGGCCGTCGGGAGGTCCACGCCGATGCCGCTCTGCATCATCGGGGCGGTGATCATGAAGATGACCAGGAGGACGAGCATCACGTCGACGAACGGGGTGACGTTGATTTCGGAGAGGGCCGTGCCGACGTCGCGCTTGGCCCGGACGGTCGGGAGCTTAGGGAGTACCATAGAGGCGCTCGGCGATGCTCAGGAGCTCGAGGGAGAAATCCTCCATGTCGGTGATCTGGTCCTTGAGCTTGTGGAGGAACATGTTGTAGGCCATGACCGCCGGAATGGCCGCGAACAGGCCGACGGCCGTGGCAATCAGGGCCTCGGCGATGCCCGGGGCGACCGAGACCAGGCTGGTCGAGCCGGTGACCCCGATCCCGATGAAGGTGTCCATGATGCCCCAGACCGTGCCGAAGAGGCCGATGAAGGGCGAGACGCTCCCGGTCGTGGCCAGGAAGCCCATCATCTTCTCCATCCGGGCGACCTCGGCGTTGCTGGCCTTGGTCAGGGCCCGGCTGAGGTTCTCCAGGCGCGAGCCGCCGTTGCCTTCCTCGCCGGCCGTTTTCTGCTGCTTGGCCAGATAGGCCATTTCCTTATAGCCGGCCAGAAACAGCGCGGCCGCCGGGCTTCCCGAATAGGACTTGGCCGATTCGTTGACTTCAGTCAGGCTCCGGCTTTTCTTGAAAACATCCAGGAATTTTTTGTTCTGGTCCGAGGCCGTCCGGAACGTTTTTCGCTTGAAGATGATGATCGTCCAGGAGAAGACCGAGAAAAAGAGAAGGACGAGGAGGATGAGCTGGACGATGACGGAGGCTTTGGCGATCAAGGAGAAGATGTTCATGGCTCTTCAATTCAGGATAGCACAGGGGGAAAGCGGATTCAACGAAACCGGCCGGAACGGGCTTCCGTGATCTTCTCGTCTGACGGGTCCTGGATCGGCTCACCCCCAAAACTTCTCACGGCACATCGCGCTTTTTTGTGAAGCGATGGATCATCGCTTTTAACGTTTCGAATTTTGGGGGGCCCCCAGCCTCCCACCCCTCAGACGGCTTGATTCTTGGTATTCGATCCACGAGGCTCCTGATGATTCAATCGGTTTTTCGGCCGGTGAGCCGTCGAACCGCTTTCCCCCTGTGCGCGGACATAGGTAGGGGAAAGCGGATTCAACGAAACCGGCCGGAACGGGCTTCCGTGATCTTCTCGTCTGACGGGTCCTGGGGCGAATCAGACAAGCAGGCCGGTGAGAAGAGCGACGGCGACTTCCTTGGCCGATTCGCCGCTTTCATAGACCGGGCCGACGCACGAGGGGCAGCCGGATTTGCAGGGGCAGGCGGCGATGGTCTTCAGACAGTAATCGAGGAGCTTCTTGTCCAGGTCGAAGAGCGTCGGGCTCAGCCCGATTCCACCGGGGTAGTTGTCGTAGAGGAAGATATTGGGCTCGAAGTCCGGTTCCAGGGTGGTGAATCCGGGCCCTTTCTGGACCTTGGCCAAAACGTCCTTGGGCGGAATCGACTCGCCGGTCGAATTGTCCCCGATCGAGACGCCCAGGTCGTGGATGTCGCACATGAGGAAAAGCGGGGCGACGTTGTGGAGGATGTAGGACAGCCCGTACAGGCCGTTGATCTTTTCCTCAGGGTCGTATGGGAGAGAGGCCAGGAGTTCGCCCGGGATGGTGGCCCACCAGGCGGTCGTGGACATTTCGTTCTGGGGCAGGCTCAAGTCGCCGGCTCCGACGTTTTCCTGGGTGTGGAACTTGATCTTTTTGAAGCCGACAACCTGGGTGGCGACGTGGACTTCGCCGTGCCGGACGTCGAAACGATCGAGATGCTTTTTGTCGAACTCGTCGAGAATCTTGATTTTCGTGTAGTCGATGGCGTCGGTGTAGTAGTCGATGTCGGTCTTCTTGACATAGGCCTTGCGCTCGGCGAAGTCGAGCTTCTCGACGTAATACTGCTCGCCTTCGCAGATGTAGATGGCCTTCTCGTGCAGCGTCGTCAGGGCCGCGGTGAAATCGACTTCGGCGATGATCCGCGTTTTCTCGGTCGTGTCGACGACGACGAAGTTGTCCGAGGAGATCGACCGGAGGCTGACGCCGTCGGCCGGGTAAGCGTCCTGCGTCCAGTACCACTTGTCCTTGGCGTGGTGGAGGTACTTTTCCTCCTCGAGGAACTTGAGGACTTCGGCGATCTCGGCCCGGCCGAACTTCTCCCCGTCCTGGAAGGGCAGCTCGAAAGCGGCGCACTCGACGTGGTTGATGAGGATGGTCAGGTTGTCCGGGTTGATGAGGGCCCGCTCGACCGACTTGGAGAAAAAATAGTCGGGATTGTTGATGATGAACTGGTCGAGCGGCGCGCTGGAGGCGACCAGGACCGCGGCCGAGGCCCCGGACTTTCGGCCGGCCCGGCCGATTCTCTGCCAAGTCGAGGCGATCGTCCCGGGATAGGAGGCCAGCACGGCCACGTCGAGCGTGCCGATGTCGATCCCGAGCTCGAGGGCGTTGGTCGAGACGACACCGAGGATTTTTCCCTCGCGGAGGCCTTTCTCGATCTCCCGGCGCTTGATCGGGAGATAGCCGCCGCGATAGCCCCGGATCAGGCCCTCCTGCTTGATCGTTCTCTCCAGGTCTTCCTTGAGATAGGTCAGCAGCACTTCGGTCACCAGGCGGCTCTGGGCGAAGACAATCGTCTGGAGGTTCTGGTGGAGGAAGATCGAAGCGACCCGCCGGCTCTCGTTGACGTATGAGCGCCGGATGCCCAGGGCCGGGTTGACGACCGGCGGGACGTAGAAGATGACGTACTTTTCGCCGCGCGGCGCGCCGTTATCGTCGATGAGGGTGGCCGGGGCTTCAATCATCTTCTCGGCCATCTCCAGGGGGTTGGCGATCGTGGCCGTGCAGAGGATGAACTGGGGGTTGGCCCCGTAGAAGGCGGCGACCCGCTTGAGCCGGCGAAGGACGTTGGCCAGGTGGCTGCCGAAGATGCCGCGGTAATTATGAAGCTCATCGA
>Ga0105099_10002639_pt1 | contig 10561 bp, 9 predicted proteins | sample PPLLak3cmMay2015_2_FD_79138 | JGI IMG/M metagenome (GOLD analysis project Ga0105099, IMG submission 79138) | Freshwater sediment microbial communities from Prairie Pothole Lake near Jamestown, North Dakota, USA - PPLs Lake P8 Core (1) Depth... | ecosystem: Environmental > Aquatic > Freshwater >...
AAATGATCACGGGCTTTCAAAATATCGGCAAAATCCCTGAATTGAAAAAGCGTATCCTGTTTACGGTTGCGATGCTTATCGTATATCGGATCGGATGCCACATTCCCATTCCGGGAATTGATCCGGCTGCGTTAAAAGTGTTTTTCGATTCCATGAAAAATACCGTATTCGGATTCTTCGATCTGTTCGCCGGCGGCGCTTTCGGCAATATGTCGATTATGGCCTTGGGAATAATGCCTTATATCAGTTCCTCCATTATTCTGGAGTTACTGACCGTGGTTATCCCTTTTCTGGAAAGACTTAAGAAAGAGGGTGAACAAGGACGAAAAAAAATCGTTCAATATACGCGTTATGGAACCGTGCTTTTAAGCGCCATCCAAGGTTTTGGTATAGCTGTTTGGTTGGAAAGAAGCAGCGGGGCCCAGGGCTTGATGATTGTGCCTAACGGCGGTTGGGATTTTAGAATCATTACCGTGATCACCTTGACGGCGGGAACGGCTTTTTTAATGTGGCTGGGCGAACAAATAACGGAGCGCGGCATCGGCAATGGGATTTCTTTGATTATTTTTGCCGGTATCGTGGCCGGTTTGGTACCCGCCGTTTTGAATACCTTCAGACTTTTGGGTACCGGTGAAATACCCATTTTTGGGATGATTATCTTACTGGCTTTGATGATCGGCATAGTCGGGTTTATTATTTTCATGGAAAGAGGTCAAAGAAGGATTCCGGTCCAATATGCCAAAAGAGTCGTGGGTCGCAAGATGTACGGCGGGGCCAGCACGCATATGCCCTTGAAAATCAATACGGCCGGCGTGATTCCGCCAATTTTCGCCTCTTCCATTTTGGTTTTTCCGGCCACGATCGCGACCTTCGTGGATGTTAAAAAATGGCCCTATTTTGAAAATATAATGAATTTTTTCAACCCCAGCCATCCCGTTTATATTACGCTTTACATTATCCTGATCATTTTTTTCTGTTATTTCTATACGGCCGTGCATTTTAATCCGGTGGATGTGGCGGATAATATGAAAAAATACGGCGGGTTCGTGCCGGGCATCAGACCGGGAAAAAACACTTCCGATTACATTGACCGGGTTTTGACGCGGATCACTTTTTGGGGTGCGCTTTATATCGCCTTTGTTTGCGTTTTACCTAATATCCTAGGCCGGTTTCTCCATATCCCGTTTTATTTTGGGGGGACTTCGCTTTTGATCGTCATCGGCGTGGCCATGGATACGACCGCGCAGATTGAATCTCATATGCTGACCAGGCATTATGAGGGTTTTATGAAAAAAGGACTTATTAAAGGAAGATCTTAGAAAGTTAGAATATGCCGAAAGAGGAAGCCATAACGGTTGAAGGGACGGTCGTTGAAACCTTACCCAATGCGATGTTCCGCGTTGAATTGGAAAACGGACATCGTATTCTCGCGCATATTTCGGGGAAAATGCGACTGCATTTCATCAAAATATTGCAGGGCGATAAGGTTTCCGTCGAATTGTCTCCTTACGATTTATCAAGAGGAAGAATCACCTATCGCGGCAAGTAATTCTATTATTAATAAGGTGAAAGAATCATGAAAGTAAGAGCATCCGTAAAAAAAATATGCAGCAAATGCAAGATCGTTAAACGCAAAGGGATTATTAGAGTGATTTGCGAGAATCCCCGGCACAAACAGCGGCAAGGATAAAAGGGGCGGTTTTTATTATTTATCGTTTTTAATTAAAAAGGGAGAATAAGGATTGGCCAGGTTAGCAGGTGTTGATTTACCAAAAGGAAAGAGAATTGAAATTGCCTTGACCTATATCTACGGTATAGGTAGAAGCATCTCGCAAAAAATTCTAAATGAAGCCGGAATCAATTGGGATACCAAGGCCGATGAGCTTACCGAAGGCCAGGTAACCGATATACGCAGAATTATCGATGAAAAGCATCGGGTGGAAGGGGACCTGCGACGCGATATATCCATGAATATTAAAAGATTGATGGATCTCGGAGCGTATCGCGGACTGCGCCACCGTAAAGGATTGCCGGTCAGAGGCCAGCGGACCCGGACCAACGCGCGCATCCGAAAAGGGCCTCGTAAATCCACGCTGGGTAAAAAGAAATAATAAAACGCGGAGTTGACTCATGGTAAAAAGAGAGAAAAAAGGCAGTAAGACTAAAAAAGATAAAAAAATGATTTCGAGTGGGGTTATTCATATCCAATCCACTTTTAATAATACGATCATTACGATTACGGATAATGAGGGTAATGTCATCGCTTCTTCCAGCGCCGGTCGTCAGGGTTTTAAGGGTTCCCGCAAAAGCACCCCTTTTGCGGCGCAAATGGCGGCTCAGGATGCTTTAAAGCAAGCAATGGAACAAGGTTTGCGGACAGCCGAAGTACGGGTCAAAGGCCCCGGGGTCGGCCGGGAGGCGGCTTTACGGTCCCTGCAAGTGGACGGCCTTACCGTCAACGTGATCAGAGACGTGACGCCCATTCCGCATAATGGCTGCCGTCCGCCTAAAAGAAGAAGGGTATAAATGTTTTTTGATCCTAAAAAGCGGACAGGAGTCCGCTTGCTAAGCGGATCAAAAAACATGAAGAATGGATATAGATACGATAGATTATAAAAATACCATCATCGGTTTTTGATTATAAGGAGGATTTGATTTGGCGAGATATACTGGTGCATTGTGCAGATTATGCCGCAGAGAGAACCTGAAACTTTTTTTAAAGGGTGATCGCTGTTACGGAGAAAAATGCGCTTTAGAAAGAAGGCCCTATGCTCCCGGACAACATGGGCAAAGACGCGGCGGAAAATCTTCCGATTATCAACTGCAATTGCGTGAGAAACAAAAAGTTAAAAGGATTTACAGCGTCCTGGAAAGGCAATTCAGAAGATATTATTACAACGCGGAAAGGAAAAAAGGCATTACCGGCATCAATTTGCTTTTAATGCTTGAATGCCGGCTGGATAATATCGTTTACCGAATGGGTTTTGCCAATTCCAGAAATCAAGCCCGGCAACTGGTTAAGCATGATTCGATTTTCGTTAACAATAAAAAAGTCAATATTCCCTCTTATCAAGTCCGAGTCGGAGAGGTGATCGAGGTTCGCGAAGAAAGTCGTAAACAGAAGACCATTATCGATTCATTGGAGACCATTGTGAGGCGCGGGATACCGAATTGGCTGGAAGTCGATAAGGATAAATTCAGAGGCTTGTTGAAGGCCGTGCCTAACCGTGAAGATTTGACGATGCCGATTCAGGAACAACTTATCGTTGAACTTTATTCTAAATAATTTTGACGGGATTAGAATCGATTCGATTTTAAAGGATATTTTGGGTCTCTCTCCAGGGAAGCCCAATACGAAATCCGTATGGGGATCTCCGGAATCAGATTAATGAATGAATATTAAGACAATGGAGGGATTCATTTGGCCGATCTAAAAGCAAAAAATTGGCGAGAGCTGATCAAACCCAAGAATATAGTCATCAGTGATGAAGAGCATACGAAATTTTACGGAAAATTCGTGTGTGAACCTTGGGAAAGAGGGTTCGGCATTACCATCGGTAACGCCTTGCGGAGGATTCTTCTTTCCTCATTGCAGGGAGCCGCTATTGTCACCGTAAAATTCGACAATGTGGTCCATGAGTTTTCAACCATACCGGGCGTGATCGAAGACGTAACCGATATCATTTTAAATTTAAAAGAAATAAAATTGAAATTGCTTGACTCGGAGGAAGCGGTTGTATCCTTGTCCAAAGAGGGCGAAGGCATCGTTACGGCGTCCGATATTCAAACCAACGGGTTGGTCGAAATTTTAAATCCGGACAAAAAAATCGCCACTTTGAATAAAGAAGCAAAACTCAATATGGAGATGATCGTGAAAATGGGCAAAGGCTACGGCTCCAGCGATCGATCCGCCAATAGCGAACAAACCATCGGAGTCATCCCGATTGATGCGATTTTTTCACCTATTAAAAAAGTTAACTATATCGTTACAAATGCCCGCGTAGGCCAAATCACGGATTATGACCGGTTGACCCTCGAAATTTGGACGGACGGAAGCGTCCTTCCCGAAGACGCCTTGTCCTATGCCGCCAAGATATTAAAAGAACAAATGAACCCCTTCATTAATTTCGAAGAGGAACAGGAACCGATTGAAGAAGAGAAAGAAAAAGAAGAAGAAAAATTAAACCAGAACTTATTCAAACCGGTTTCTGAATTGGAGCTGTCCGTGCGCTCGGCCAATTGTCTGAAAAACGCCAATATCAGCTTGATCGGCGAATTGGTTCAAAAAACCGAAGCGGAAATGCTTAAAACGAAAAATTTCGGAAGAAAATCGTTGAATGAAATAAAAACCATTCTTGAAGTCATGGGGCTTTCACTGGGTATGAAAATCGAAAATTTTCCAGCCGTGGATCAACTGACTAAAACAAAGCCAAAGCCTGCAGAAGAGGAATAATTGAAATGAGACATCATAAAGCGGATAAAAAACTGGGCAGAGATCCGAGCCACCGGCAAGCCATGTTGCGGAATATGGTCACCTCGTTTTTCAAGTATGATCGCATCGAGACCACGGATGCCAGAGCGAAAGTTTTAAGACCGATCGTGGAAAAAATGATTACTCTCGCTAAAAAAGGCGATTTGCATTCCCGTCGACAAGCGCTTTCATATCTTGAGGATAAAAACGTTGTTCATAAATTATTCGAGGAAACAGCCAAGAAACTCAAAGAGCGGCAAAGCGGCTATACTCAAATTATTAAAAAGATCAATCGCAAGGGCGATAATGCGCCGGTCTCGGTTATCAAACTTTTAATTGCCGATTCGGAAGTCGAGAAAAAACCCAAGAAAAAAACAAAGGCGACGGAAGCCAAAAAAGAAACCAAACCGAAAACGGTAAAGAAAACCGCCGCAAAAGAAAAGAAAGCAGCGGTTTCAAAACCAAAAAAAACAAAAGCCTCTGAACAAGAAACAAAAGAGGATCAAAAAAAAGAGTAGCCAAACAGAACAGACTAACTTTTAGTCTCTTATTTTGAGATGCAATGGCGAACCGATTATACCAAAAGGCCTTCTTACTTATTTTAGTAAGAGGGCTTTTGTTTTTTTAAGTGATGCCCATGCCCATTTGGATAAAATACGGAAAAATCGTCGACCCGATTCATAACCAAATTCATGATTTTGATCTGATTATTGAAAGTAATAAAATAATTGGAATGATGCCTTGGAATGCTTTTTCCGAAAACAGCCGGGATTTTACGATCATCAATGCGAAAAATAAACTGATTATACCGGGTCTGATCGATATGCATGTTCATCTGCGCGAACCCGGATTTGAATACAAGGAGACCATTCAAACCGGGGCGCAAGCCGGCGTGGCCGGTGGTTTTGTCGGTTTAGCCTGCATGCCGAATACTGAACCGGTCAATGATCGTCGCGAGATCACTCGATTTATTTTGGAACAGGCTTCGAAAGCCGGTTTATTGAAAGTATATCCCATTGCCGCTATTACGGAAAAGCAACAGGGTAAAAAACTATGTCATTTTGATGAACTACGAGAAGCAGGCGCGATGGCCGTTTCCGACGACGGTTTTCCGGTCGCCGATTCGGACTTGATGCGGCAAGCACTTGAGCTGGCCAAGGCAAATAATCTAATGGTGATTTCACACTGTGAAGACCGCGCCTTATCCCAAGGCGGGGTCATGCATGACGGCCCGATCGCGAGGAAACTGGGATTGAAAGGCATTTCCAGCCTTAGTGAAGAAAAAATCGTGCAAAGAGAGGTCGATTTGGCCCAGTCCGCGAGGTGCCCGGTGCATATTGCCCATGTCAGCACATCCGGATCGGTGGAGATCATTCGCAGAGCCAAAGCAGCGGGCGTTCTAGTGACGGCGGAAACCGCCCCGCATTATTTTACCCTGAATCACGAAGCATTGCTCCATTGCGATACCAATCTGAAAATGAATCCTCCGTTACGAACGCCTGAAGATGTCGCCGCCATTCAGGAAGGTCTGCGGGACGGCACTCTGGACATCATTGCCACGGATCACGCGCCGCATAGTCTTTCTGATAAAAACAGGCCTTTTGAAAAAGCCTCGTTCGGCATTATTGGTCTGGAAACAGCTTTGCCTTTGACTTTGGCGTTAGTCAGGAAAAATATTTTGAGTTTGCCCGCCGCCATTAAAAAAATGTCTTATAATCCGGCGCAGATCTTGGGACTATCGGGCGGCTTTCTTTGCAAAGGCGGAGCAGCCGATCTGGCGATTATCGACCCGAATTTTGAATATGTTTTAAATACAGAAGCGATTCATTCCAAAAGCAAAAATACTCCTTTTTTGGGCCAAAAGCTTCAGGGCCGGAATTGTCTGACCATGGTTCAGGGCAAGATTGTCTGGAATTGCTTGACGGATCAAAGCTGTACTGAATAATCCGGTTGGGCATTCCACAATGGGTCTCATTGAAAACCGCTTTTTATTTTAACCTGTTAAGGATATATTGGAAAAATGCCGAGTATATTAATTGTCGATGATGAACGCAGCATGCGTGAATTTCTGGAGATCCTTTTGACTAAAGAAGGCTATCAGGTTTCTTTGGCCAATAACGGGGAGGAAGCCTATCGGTTCATTGAACAAAATAAATATGACCTGATTATTACCGATATCAAGATGCCCGATATTGACGGCATTGATGTTTTGAAGAAAGCCAAAGAAAAAGACTCCAACGCTTTGGTGGTCATGATTTCCGCGTTTGCCACGGCGGAAACAGCGGTCGCGGCCATGCGAGAGGGAGCCTATGATTACATTCCTAAACCGTTTAAGGTCAAAGATTTTAAGAAAATCGTTGTGGAGGCGTTGAAATCACGGAAAAATACCGAGGTCGTCAAAACCGAAGCCAACCCCAATCAATTCCATTTCGGTTGCTTGATCGGTGAAAGTCCGCAAATGAAAAAAGTCTATGACCTGATCGATAAAGTCTCAAAGACCAAAACCAATATTTTAATCTCCGGAGAGAGCGGTACCGGCAAAGAGTTGATCGCCAAGGCCGTTTTTCAAGAGAGCGCGCGTCAAAAAAAACCGTTTATCGTAATCAATTGCGCCGGTATTCCGGATAATCTGATCGAAAGCGAGCTTTTCGGCTATAAAAAGGGGGCTTTTACCGGGGCTCTTGCCGATAAGCCGGGTTTGTTCGAGGCAGCCGACGGCGGCACGGTTTTTTTTGACGAGATCGGCGAATTGCCGCCGTCCATCCAAGTCAAACTTTTACGGGTTATTCAAGAGCGAACCTTTACCGCGATCGGCGGAACCGAAGAAAAAAGCGTAGATGTGCGTTTTATCTCCGCCACCAACAAAGACCTGGAAAAAGAGGTGATCAAAGGTCATTTTCGCGAAGACCTGTTTTTCAGGCTCAATGTGATTCATATTGTCACACCGGCATTAAGAAAGCGGGAAGGGGATCTGGAGTTATTGGCTCAATTTTTTCTGGAGAAATATTCCCGGGAACTGAATAAAAACGTCAGAAAACTATCGGCCTATGCCATGGATATTCTCGGGCAATATTCGTTTCCGGGCAATGTACGCGAATTGGAAAATATTATTGAGCGATCGGTAGCCCTGGAAACATCCAATATTATCTTACCGGAAAGCCTGGCGCTATCCAGTTTTAAAAGAGAACAACCCAACGATACCAGACGCGAAAGGGATTTGACCCATAGCGGTATAGATATGGACAAAGTTATGTCCGGTATTGAACGGGATTATATTTTAAAAGCTTTGCAACTGGCCAATGGCTCCAGGCAAAAGGCCGCTAATCTATTAGGGATCAACATGCGCTCATTCCGCTATCGGGTGTCGAAATTAGGCTTGCATGTGCCGGAGGATTGAACAAGATCGGAACGGTTTTTCAGGTTCACGGTTCACCGTTCAAGGTTTTTCAAAAGGTACTTGTAAGCAGGCATAATACTAATTTTTATTCCATTCTTGATGATTATATCCTGCTCATCAAAAGTTAAAATGAGCCCTTCTTCTTTTTTCAGGGATTTGCAGACATAACATAGGGCTTCGATTTCCCTCTTTTTGGTTTCATGATCGGCTAAAGAATAGCTTACCTGTATGATGCTTTTGATCTCCTCTTTTTCCGTAATCAGGAAATCGCATTCTTTTATATTTTTTAAGAAAGAAATATCTTTACCTCCTTTTTTTAGTTCAAGAAAAATCAAATTTTCAAGGAGTTTGCCGTAATCATTGGTGAAATAATACGTAATGGCATTCAATAGACCATTATCGATACAATAATATTTTTTTTCAGATAATTCCCGTTTTAATATGGAATTTGAATATTTTCGTAATGATAAGGCCAAATATACGGATTCTGCTTCATCAATAAAGTCATATAAAAGATTTTTACCGATTTTATACCCTTGCGATTTTAATTCATTATAAATCTTGTTGATTGATAATGGTTTTGTTATGGATTCAAAAATTCTTTTAATAAAATATTTTAGAACCGGCAGATTGGTAATATGATATCGTTCCACCATGTCCCGGTATAGCATAACATCAAAATATTCCTGCAAAGTCTTCGTTTTTATTTCTTTCGCCAAAGGGACGGTTTCGGGAAAGCCGCCTTCGAGTAAAAAATTTTTGAAACAATTGCTGATTTTCGCTTTATTAGTGGGATCATGCAAATCATACGGGATCGTCAGGAAATCGAGATATTCCTTGAATGTTAAGGGAAAAACTTCATAATTTATGGAGCGCCCCCGAAGAGTTGTCGCAATTTCCGAACTTAAGAAATGAGCATTGGAACCCGTTATATAAATATTTTGAGATGCGGAATCATCGATTCTGCGTACAAATTTTTCCCAATTTTGTATATTCTGAATTTCATCAAAAAAGAAATAAACATTTTTTAAATCGATTGTCGGAAATAATTCCCTATAGCTTTGGATGATTAAATCAAGGTCTGCAAGGTCCATATCCAATCTTTCATCTTCAAAATTGATATAGACGATATTTTCTTTTTTTATGTTTTTTGAAGTAAGATCGGATATTAAATCATACATTAAGAATGTTTTGCCGGATCGACGAACCCCGGTAATTGAAACAATTTTACCGGGATTAAAAGGTAAAGAGACAAGCCGTTTATTAACTTTTGGCAGATTGCGAGTCTGAAAATCTCTGATTAGTTCTTTAATTAGATCTTTCTTTATCATGAGGGTATTATATTGAATACTTTCCTTCTTGTAAAGAAGGATTTTAATAAACTTTCCTTTAAGTCTGAGATCAAATTGGAGCGATTTGCATGAGCCGGTTGCGGGTAAAATCGGATACGCCCGGTTTTGACGATGGTTTTAGTCAGGCACTTTACCTTTGACTTGATACCGGAATTGTTTTATCATTTCAATATGTTTTTTTAAGAATGAAACGACATCATTCCGGCATGTCATGATTTTGCAGAACAAAACCATCATTTTTCCGGAATCCGGGTTTTTGAGTTCAGGATATCTCAAAAATCAAAAACGAATCGGGCGATTATCAAAGATACTGTAAATTTTTATCTATTCATTCTTGAAACGGTATTTTTGAGATATCCTCTTTTCAAAGGAAGAACTCAGGTTCGGCTGAGAGAAAAACCTATTGATTTTTGTTTTCCAATCTCTCAATGGAAGACAAAAATAAAAAACCTTTACGAATTTTGCGTCCTTTACGGTTAATGTTCTGACAAAAATGGGCTTTTAAATGACAAAAATTGTTATAGTTAGTTTTTTTATTAAATTTTTGAATTTCAGATGATATTTTTATTTTTAACAGATTGAAATTATTATATAATTTTTTATTTATAATATTTACATTTGGCACGAGACTTGTATAAAGTATATGCAAAATTATAGCGGCGTTAATCATGAACAATTTTAAAAAGCGTGAAAGGAGGTGGCTGGTTTAATCAAACAATTTCCCTGAATATTGATCATGATCCATATTTAGCAATTATCCATAAGGAGGATAAAAAAATGTTGACGAAATTAATAAAAAAAGCAAAAGGTTTCACTTTGATCGAATTGATGATCGTTATCGCGATCATCGGTATCTTGGCAGCGATTGCCATTCCCCAATTCATGTCCTATCGTGTAAGGGCCAATAACACCAAAGCTGATTCCTTAATCGGCGTGATAAGAAGCTCTGAAGCAGCTTTAAATCAGGATATCGCCGTTTATGGATCAAGTGATAATGCTTTGCTAAACGCTGCTTCTGCCGGTTTTGGTGTTGGTGCCGAATTGCAAGGTAGCGCTGCGGCTATCTTAGCGGCAACGATCAATGCTGCCGGTGCGCGTGTCTCCGCAAAGAATGCCATATCTACAGCTCAGAGTGGTGTCGGTTTTAGCGTTCCCAATGGAGTGGATACCGTTGTCAGCACCGATGCTGCTGCTGGTGCTTCATATCTTGCGTTTGCTGAAGCGCAATTCGGCAATCGTGGTTTTGGTGTAGATGGCGATGTGGAAAATACGGTTTACTTTGTGCAGAACGATAAATGGAATGGCACAGCAGCCATTGATTGCGGCCATGCAATGGCGGTA
>Ga0105099_10002640_pt1 | contig 10561 bp, 10 predicted proteins | sample PPLLak3cmMay2015_2_FD_79138 | JGI IMG/M metagenome (GOLD analysis project Ga0105099, IMG submission 79138) | Freshwater sediment microbial communities from Prairie Pothole Lake near Jamestown, North Dakota, USA - PPLs Lake P8 Core (1) Depth... | ecosystem: Environmental > Aquatic > Freshwater >...
CTCTGTGAGGATTATCTCCGCCTCTTTCAGTTTGCCTGAGACTTTCTCAAGCTCGTTCACCGCCTGCTGCTTCTTGTCTTCGTATACTGAGATGCCTGCTATCTCTTCGATTATCTGTCTCCTCTCTACAGGCGACATGTCTATGATCTTGATTATGTCGCCTTGCAGGATTATGTTATAGCCGTCAGGGTTTATCTTCGCCAGGGAAAGGAGCTCTATTATCTGCATCCTTGTGCTGACTTCATCGTTTATCTTGTATACTCCCTGCCCGTTCTGCTTGACAAATCTTGTTATCTTGACTTCTGGCGAGTCGCTGGGGAATTCTTTTGCCGAGTTGTCGAAATAGATCGATACTTCTGCGAATGGCGCAGGCTTCTTTGTCTTTCCTCCGTTGTAGATGAGGTTGGCGCTCTTCTCGACTCTCATGGATTTTGCGCTTGATTTGCCGAGTACGAAGCAGAGTGCATCCAGGATGTTTGATTTTCCGCTCCCATTTGGCCCAAGCACGCAGTTGAATCTGGGTCCGAAAAGTACCTCTGTCCTCTTGGCGAAGCTCTTGAAGCCATGCATCACCATCTTTGTTATTCTTGTCATTACTTCAACACCTTAGAAATGAAGAAATATATCCGATGACATTGTTTTCTCTTTTAAGTACATCTAATACCCCTTTCAGGGCATTGAAAATTCGATTTTCATATTTAAAATCTTCGTTTTTGTTTTTTTGCCGTAATGGCTGCTTTTTTGTGGGTTTTAGACTTTCTTTCGAGGTTTTATGTCATAAGAAAAGAAGAAGAAAACACGTGAATCTTTCATCTAAAATTATCAAGACCTGTCTGCTGGTTCTTTGCCACTACATCCTTATAAGTCTGCCAGCTTTTCCTGAATATCTGAGGGTATTTCTTATAGTTCTGAGAAAGGAATGATTTTGTTATCGGATCCGCGGGGTAACCGCTTCCTGTATCCTCTCCTACCATCTTTTTTATATTCTCTATCTCCCTGTCGCGTGTTACTTTTGCGAGTATGGATGCTGCTCCTACAACCACGTGGTTCAGGTCTGCCTTGTGTTCTGCAAGGACTTCGCATTCGACATTGAGTTTCTTCTTGAGGTAATCCCTGTATTCAGGGATGTTATTGCTTGGGCAGTCCACTATCGCTTTTTCAGGCTTGAGTTTGTTTATGATGTCTGCGCTGTTGTCTGCCTCTAGCCAGTTGAGGTTCGTGTCAGGGTCCATCAGTGCTGCATCTATATCTTTAGGTGATAGTATCACTATTTCATACTTCTTGACAATCTTAAGTATCTTGTCAAATAGCTCTTCGCGTTTCTTTGGAAGGAGCAGTTTGCTGTCTTTTACACCTATGGCTGCGAGTTTCTTCTCATCTTCGCTTTCTATGAGGACTCCACATATTACTAACGGTCCTATGACTGGACCGCGTCCTGCTTCATCTATCCCTGTCAAAAGTGTCATGTGTGTTAGGTCTGACTTTCGATTTATTAATCTTTTTAAAAGAAAACGTTTAAATACTCCTGTCCTCTGGTTTAGGGCTATACAGGAAGGTCCTGTTTTCGAAAAGAAAGGGGTGAAGTAGATAGGCTTAGTTAGAAAGGCAAAGAAGTCTAAAGCTCAGATTTCTATGGAGTATCTTGTGATAGTTGGCTTCGTGACTGTCATAGTCCTTCCTATGCTTATCATATTTTATGCTTATGCTGACCGCACAGAGGATGAGATAGTATCTAACCAGGTGCAGAAGATTGCGCTTAAGATAAGCGATTCGGCTGAAGCGATGTATTATCTTGGCGAGCCTTCAAGGACTTCCCTTAAGGCATATTTTCCGAAGAACATCAATAACATAACGATAGGGAATAATGAGATAACGTTCATCCTCCACACGAAAGATGGGCTTGACCACATAGTTGTCTATACGCCTGTCTCTGTCCAGGGTTCGCTTGACACGCACTCAGGGTACCACAACATGAATATTGAATCCAGAGGAAGCTATGTTGAGATCACTGATTGATACTAAGTCTCAGGTAGTTTTTGAGTTTGTCATCTTAGTCTCTGTCCTTTTCACCGTGCTCATCATCTTCACATCTTTTGTCAGGGATAATTTCTCTGATGTGCAGAGCGAGACTGACTATTTCAAGATGAAGGATATCGCGCTTTCTGTGAAATCAGAGCTCAATCTCGCGGCTGCGCTAGATGACGGCTATCAGAGGTCTTTCTTCGTCCCTCTGACCATAGATGGTCTTGAGTACAATATCAGCAGGGAAGATGGCACTATACTTTTCATGAGCGGCAACGGGGAATATAGCGTGAACGTGCCGCCCTACACCGGTTCGGTCCAGAAAGGCAACAATCTGATAAGGAAGTCTGATGGAGTGATAGAGGTAAATCCGTAAAGATGGCATTCGGCAAACATGCTCAGGTATGGTACATCGATTTCATGATAGGCGTCATGATATTCAGCATAGTTGTCGTGACATACTTCTATTATGTCGAGCACACCCAGTACTCTGATGAGAACCTTATGAATTCGCTCATCTCTGAAGCTAACACTATTTCGGGTTACCTCATGACTGAAGGGTATCCCAGGAACTGGACGCTTGCAAATATCACTACTGTCGGCCTGACTGGTGGGAATTATAGGATAGACCCATCGAAGCTTTCAAATTTTAACTCTTGGGGTTATGAGGAGAGGAGAGGTTACATCCACACGACAAAGGACTATTACTTTTACATCGAGCACCTTAACGGGACAGTCTTCAACAAGGTCTGCTATGATCCTGGCGCAGGTTGCGTTGAGTGGAACACGTCTAAGTATCTTGCGCAGAACACGAGATTGTTGATAAGCGATGGAGAGATAGTGAAAGCCGTGCTATACATCTACCAGAGGCCGTGACATTGAAAGATATACTGGGAATGGATGATAAGAAAGCGTTGTTTTTCACAGTTGACGCATTGATAGCTTCGCTCATAATGATCGCAGGCCTTATACTGATAACTTCATCATACATTTCTGAACAGCCGCGAAGCTTGATCAATCATATGTCTCAAGATCTCTTGAATGTCCTTGCAGAGCAGAAGGTGCACGAAGCCAATAACTCTTTTATACAGGACCTGGTCAATAACGGGTCAATAACTGATGTCAACAATTCGATCCTTGTTCAGCTCGGTGAGTTCTGGGCAGGAAACCAGCTTGTGCTTGCGAATCAGTTCATATCGAATGTAAGCCAGGGGATACTTGATGAGATATTCGGGTATTCTATAGCGATAGATAATGAGACGATATTCTCAGAGGCTACGCCTGTGAAGAATTCATTGGTATCATCAAAGAAGATAATCTCTGGAATACAGAAATCAAAGCCGGTCAAGGGGTTTGTCGCAAAGGCCCGTGCGACCTCTGTGCAGAAGATAACCAACCAGATAGTTTCTTTTTCGCCTGAAGGTTCAGGATGGGACGGAAGTTCCACGAGCAAGGCCTACGGTTACATTACCAAATGGTTCAATATCACTCCGGGAATCAAGATAAATAATGCGACGCTGTACCTGTCTTTCCATATCGAGGATGGCGGTTCGGACTGGACCGTTGTCAACATCAATAATGGCACTTGCAACATCACAAGGAACAGTCTCGGCATGACTGAAGAGGGATATTTCGGTTCGAGGAACGTGACTGCCTGCCTGAAGAACGGCTCTAACAATTTCTTTGTAACGTTGTGGAATGATGATTACAATGCCCATCTCCATCCGGGGATGTACTTGGCGATAAACTATAACACCACAGAAGACGTGTCCTACATCGCTTCAGAGCACAGGGAGAGGATATATTTCGACAATATCCGCAGTGTAGAGGCGAACAATGACGGTTCAGGGGTCTGGGCTCTTATGCCTTTCCATGTCCCTGCCGGTGCCACTAATGTATCCGCAACGCTCAGGTTGAATCTCCAGGATGTGAATGACCTTAAGGATAGGTATTTAGTAGGCTGGTCTTACCAGTATCGTGATGCGTGGGATTTCAGGATATATGTTAACTCAGATACTGTATTTTATCAGAGAAACGCAACAAGCTATGATGATATAGATGACTGTCTTTCATACTCTGCGGCATGCGGCTCTAACTATAACTGGACAGGGAGCTTCAACATAACTGGAGCGGTCGTGACAGGGACGAATATCGTGTCGGTCTACGTCAATAATTATGGCGACACTGTCGGCGGTGATGGTGTGACTTCAATATACTCTAATCCTGTATCTGACCCTGCCAACAGCTCTTACCTTGAGCTCAATTATTCTCTCACCCCCTCTTTGCCATATAGCGTAGTTGAGATCAGACAGCTCAAATCCTTCGGCGGGACGCCTAACCCGACGAAGAACGTTAATTTCAGTTTCCCTCCCGAAGCAGTCGCTATAAGTTCGGTCTATACTCACATCGCTGAGCAGTACTCTTACATAACAAGAGTGTATGGTGATGATGCTTACGTCCCTGCGAATCTTGTCTTTGAGTCCCCAGCTCCTAGAGCCGTGCCTACTGATGTCGTGATACCTAATAATTTCCTAGATGTCTCAGAGCTTGCCAGGAACTACATAAGGATAGCTGAGACTTCAGGCAATGATGTCCGTCAGGAATCTAGCGTCGATTACGGTTTTTATCTTCCTTCTTCTGTAGGTTATGGCCAGGTTTTCGCAACGCTCTCAGAGGCTAATGCTGATGCGATAAGCAGGCTTCAGTCTGTCATGGGAAGCTTTGTCAATGTCTCGACAGTGGAGCTTGACAACACTTCGATGTCGGATGTGCCGTCATTATGGGGTCCGGCAGTGATTGAGGTGAGAGTTTGGAACTAGCGAAGCTCTTTTGCTCCAGGAGAGGGATATTCTTCACTTTGATGGCGATAAGCCTTCTTGGGATAATACTTTTCTCATATTCGATGACCTACTCATACACTTTGCAGGAGAGGTCTTCGGTCATAGAATCGAGAGTCGATTCGATGAACCGTTTCCTGGGCGAAGTCGATGATGATATGCGTAATGCGATATACATAGCGGGTTTCCGTGCGATAATCGGCATGGAGGATGAGATCGCAAATACTGGTGTCTTTGTCGATAGCACCTCGTCTGCATTCATGGAGCTTTTCACGAATGGCACTATCTCAGGCAGGAACAGCAGTGTCATGGTCAACAACACATTCCCTTATTGGGTGGACCGCATAAACCAGCAGGCCATGAGGCTCGGGATGAACCTTTCTATAATTGTCGACACCGTGAACATATCTCATGTAGACCCATGGATAGTCCGTGTCGATATGATTGCGAACCTTTCGCTTTCAGACATACAATCCACAGCTAACTGGACACAGCAGAAGGAGATATATGAAGATATAAGCGTGGTCGGTTTTGAGGACCCGTGGTATGCGGTGTATACTGGTAACAGCATAGTTAAGAGGATAAATACTACTGTGTATGATGGGAACTTCACAAGCGTACAGACTAACACGACAAACATCAGGGATCACGTCGCAAAGACGCTTTATTCTAACTTCACCGGCGCTCCAAGTTTCCTCATGCGTTTCGAGAACCGCTTCGAGAAGAGCATATATGGCATAGAGAGCTTTGTAGATAAGGCAGAGGTATCTCCATTCCATGCCTGTCCTACTGAGACAAGTTCTATCGACAGCATATATTGGCTATGCAATACTTCTTTTGTTGTGAAGCAGGTGCAGAACTGGAGCGGTTTCAGGATAGATAATCAGACTGACTTTTATGGTTCAGACGGGAGGATCGGCAGGTACATGCTTGCCGGATATGTCATATGAGAGCGAATAGACCGGGTTCAGGACCGGGTTCACGTAGGTCTTTTGGCAGGAAAGGCCAGGCGGCTACAGAGTATCTTTACACTTATGGCTGGATTTTCCTCACGGTAATTGTCGTTGGCGGTGTCCTGATATATTTCAATGTGACAAAGGCAAGGACGATAATACCTGTCGACTGCAGTCTTTTTGCAGGTCTTGAATGTCTTGATTCAAGTGTAGATGAGACTCTTCTATCGATAGAGATCGTCAATGGATTGGGGTTCGCGATAGGGAACATAACTATGAATATCACAGGCACCTGTAACTCCAGCGCTAACACGAGCGACATAAATCCTTATGGTAATATCAATGTCATGCTGGCAAATAAGCAGGCCCGGTTCACTTTTGAATGTCAGAACCTCACCAACATGAAGATTGCAGAGCGTATTCAGATTGGCTACATCAATGTTGAAAGCGGCCAACCTCATTCAAAGGTAGGGAAGTTGGAATATCTTCCTGTGGGTCAGTAGAAAAATTCATTTTGGCCGGTTTTGTCGACCAAAACCTTTTTAAATAGCATAAGCTTGGGTTTAAAAATAAGGTGTTTTAATGGCGGGAAAAAAGAGCGTGATTGAGACAGGAGTAGATAAACTAGTCCGCCTAGTCAATGAACGCAAAAAAATTTCTATAAAGGATGCCGCAAAGGAGCTTGGTGTTTCTGTTTCGAGCATTGAAGATTGGGCTGATTTTCTTGAGCAGGAGGGCATAATAAGCATAGAGACCCAGCTTACGACAGTCTATCTTGTTGAGAAGAAGCTTGGAAAGAAGGAGCTTGTAGAGAAGCTTGAGGAAGTCAAGGAGCAGAAAGAAGATTTCGCCAATAGGGTAGAGAGCTCAGTGAATGCCCTTGAGCGTGACTTTGATGAGACCAAGCTCATAGATTCAGAGTTCAGGAAGATGAAGGATGCCCTGCAGGATAACTTCGCGAAGCTCAGCGACAAGCTGGAGAAGCTTGAGGACTTCCGTAAGACGCACCGCCAGATAGAGATGAAGAGCCAGGAGCTCGAGAATGCTTATTCTAAGAAGATAAACGAGCTTGATGACCATCTTAGTGCCGACCAGAAGAGATACGAAGAGATAATGTCTTCTATCGAATCAGAGGTAGGGAAGCTTCAGAAGGAGAAGGACCAGCTTGAGCAGATGAAATCGTCCGAGAAGGTCCTGGAGTCTAAGGTTGGTGAGATAAACAGGATGCTGTCTCAGATACGTTCTGAGATAGATAAGAGCAACGAGCAGCTTTCTGTAGATGAGGAGAGGATAAAGAAGTCAGCAGAGCTCGCAAAAAGGATAAAGGATGATCTTGCATCGACATCGAAGGATATATCCGAGATGTCAAGCCGTGTAAAGTCTTCGCGTAAGGACCTGGAGGTCATGGAGAAGGAGTTCTTGAAGGACATTGAGAAGCTAGGGAGTGGGGATCTTGATAAGATAGGTCCGTACAAGGAGAGCAAGGAGCTCATGAATAAGTTCCAGATGTTCTTCAACCAGACAAAAGAGATCGAGAAGATGATCTCTGAGGCAGAGGCAGAAGAGCAGGACCTGAGGAAAGAGTACGAGTCCCTCATAAAGAAAGTCAAGGTTTTCAGCGCACTCTCTTCAGTGCCTGAGATCAACAAGGATTTTGAGGAGATGCATAAGGAACTTGCCCAGATAGAGGTCAAGAAGTCGATATTGTCTGATCATATGAAAAAATTGAGGAACATTCTGCGTTCAGTCGTGCGATAAAAAGAGGTATCAAAATGCAACAAAAAATTCCGGAAAGGAAATCAGATTCATCCATCCAAGCGTCCCGTGATGCTGTGAGAGAATCAAAAGAGCGGGTCATAGACACTTATAGCTTCAGGTCTATGAACATACCTGTGACTGTCAAGATCATGAAGGAGAAGGAGGATTTTGTCCCTGTCTATAATGTCGATATCGCTATGCTCAGTAACACCACCCAGGTGATCCTTGAGAAGATCCGTGAGGAGATAATAAAGGCAGTCAACCTCGGCATGGTAGAGATAAGGGATATGAAGCAGAGCGGTGTCGTAGAATCAAAATTCACAGAGACGATCCACAGGCTCATAGGCCGTTATTTCCCTGATGCGACAGATGACGAGAAGAATTTCATGTCGACATATCTCATCCAGCGCAGCCTCGGCATGGGAAGCATAGAGATACTGAACGATGATCGTTTTCTAGAGGAGATAGTCATAAATTCAGCGAAGGATTCTGTGTGGGTCTATCATAAGAAGCATGGTTGGCTTAGGACGAACATAAATGTCAAGAGTGAGGACCAGACAAAGAATTTCGCTGCGACCATAGGAAGGAAAGTCGGCAGGCAGCTTAGCATCCTTGAGCCGCTCCTAGACGCACACCTCGCAGAAGGTGACCGAGTAAATGCGACTTTGTTCCCTATTTCTACTGAAGGCAACACAATAACGATAAGAAGGTTCTCAAGAGACCCATGGACAGTCACTCATTTCCTCGAAGGGAAGACCATGAGCACCGAGGCCGCAGCGCTTATCTGGATGGGCATCCAGTATGAGCTTAGCGCAATAATCGCGGGAGGCACAGCTTCAGGAAAGACATCTGCACTTAACGTCCTCGCTAATTTCTTCCCGCCGAATCAGAGGATAATATCGATAGAGGACACGAGGGAATTGCAGCTCCCTAAATTCCTGCATTGGGTCCCCCTCTCTACAAGGCTCCCTAACGTTGAAGGCAAGGGGGGCATATCGATGGAAGATCTCCTGGTGAACTCGCTCAGGATGAGGCCGGACAGGATCCTTGTAGGCGAAGTCAGGCGAAGGAGAGAGGCGGAGACATTGTTCGAGGCGATCCATACAGGCCACTCATGCTATGCCACGTTCCACGCGAATGATGCGCGTGAGACCATAAACAGGTTCACGAATCCGCCTATCGACGTACCTCGAAGCCTGATGCCGGCGATCTCAATGATAATAATCCAGTTCAGGAACAGGAGGACAGGCATGAGGAGGACATTCCAGATAGCTGAGATCCAGCCTGATGCGAACGCTAACGTCCTCCTGCAGTATGATCCTAAACGTGATGTCATGACGCAGAGGAACAAGTCGCATTCCCTTTACAACACTCTTGAGATGTTCACAGGCAGCACTCCAAAAGAGATAAACGCAGAGATATCTGAAAAGCAGCAGGTGCTGAAGTATCTCGTCAGCCAGCAGGTCAAGAACATCAACGATGTCGGAAGGCTGATGGCGCAGTATTACACCGAGAAGGACGAACTGATGAAATTTGTCAGGACAAACAAGCCTTTTGATAAGCTTGGAAGGTAAGGTCAGATGAGGATAGAATATATCTATAGGCGGATAGCCAGTTGGATACCTGAGCTCAGCCTTAAACTCAAGCAGGCAGGGATGCCTGACACGGAGACTGAGTTCGTGAGAAAGACATTATTTTCAGCTTTCTATCTTACTACTGGAGTTGCCGTGTCAGTAGCTCTTATGCTGTCCAAGGTCAACATCAATATCCTCTTCATGATATTTGCGTTCCCTGTTCTTTTCATACTCATGTTTATCTATTTCATAAAGTTCCCTGATGTGAAGATACTGAGGATCCAGCGTGAGATAGACCGCGAGATAGTCTACGCAGGGCGTTTCCTTGTCGTTGAGCTTGAATCAGGAATCCCTGTATACGATTCTTTCAGGAATGTCGCCACCAATTATCCTTTTGTAGGTAAGTATTTCAGGAATATAGTCGAGGATGTTGACCTGGGGACGCCTCTTGAGGACGCTCTTAACAGGTCGGTGGATCTTGTGCCTTCGCAGAATTTCAGGAGGGTGCTCTGGCAGATAATAAATTCCATAAGCACTGGCGCAGACATTGCTACATCCCTGAATACTGTGATAGAGCAGGTTGTGCGTGAACAGAGGATAGAGTTGAATGAATACGGCAGGAAGCTCAATCCTCTCGCCATGTTCTACATGATAATAGCGGTCATATTGCCGTCTATAGGTATAACTATGTTCGTGATACTCGTCTCTTTCCTTTCGATAAGCCTGAGCCTCTCTACATTGTTGATAATCGCAGGGCTCATGGGTTTTGTCCAGTTCCTTTTCTATAGCGTTGTCAAGAGTTCAAGGCCTGCGAGCCAGTTCGAGGATTAGCGGTAAAAAACATGAAAGAAGAGAATATTTTCCAGGAATTCGATGCGAAGATAAAAGAGAAGTATTCTATCCTGGGTAGGTTTAAGGCTGTGCTTGAGAGGCGTCGTGAAGAGAAGTACAGGCGTAGGATGCTCCTCAAGGGCAAGCTTGAGAAGGCAGGTATCCACGTAGCTAGCGATAAGGTTGCGCACATATTGTCTGTGGTCTGTGTCATAGTCAATTTTTTTGTGACTCTCTACGCGTTCAGCCGCTTCTCTGATTATCTTGGCAATTACATATTTGTCGGCATCATGCTGCTGTTCATCTGGGTATTGATGTTCATCCTGGTGTTTTTCGTCATGTGGTTCCTGTTCTACCTCACGCTCGACCTTGCGATATTCAAGAGGCGTCAGAAGCTCGAGGAGGTATTGCCTGATTTCCTGCAGCTTGCAAGTAGCAACATAAGGGCAGGGATGACTGTTGACCAGGCATTGTGGTTTGCGGTGAGGCCGAGGTTTGGAGTGCTTGCGATAGAGATTCAGGATGTTGCGAAGAGGACATTCGCAGGTGAATCATTGGATGCTGCGCTTATACATTTCGTTAAGAG
>Ga0105099_10002641_pt1 | contig 10558 bp, 8 predicted proteins | sample PPLLak3cmMay2015_2_FD_79138 | JGI IMG/M metagenome (GOLD analysis project Ga0105099, IMG submission 79138) | Freshwater sediment microbial communities from Prairie Pothole Lake near Jamestown, North Dakota, USA - PPLs Lake P8 Core (1) Depth... | ecosystem: Environmental > Aquatic > Freshwater >...
CCATTGGATGGGTCCATCTGGTAGGATTTTCGGTCACCGAACTGGGGTTTCGATTCTGCGGCGACCCGGAAAGGCCCGTAAAAGCTGGAGGCATATTTCGCGGAATAGGCCATGATGGGAATATCTTCAAATTGATTTTCATCAAGGATCTTTCGGATGGCTCCCACCCTTCCATCCATCATATCTGACGGCGCAACGATATCCACTCCTGCCCTGGCGTGTGAGAGGGCTTGACGGGCGAGAAGATCAAGGGTTTCGTCATTCAAAATTCTCCCTCCCTCGACGACCCCGCAGTGCCCATGACTGGTATATTCACAGAGACAGACATCGGTGATAACAAGAATGCCTTCCACCTTTTCTTTAATCCGCCTGATCGCTTTCTGGATGATCCCACCCTCTGCGTAGGCCTCTGATCCCAGTTCGTCTTTCTTTTCTGGAATACCAAAAAGGATGACTCCCAAAATCCCCAAGGATTTTGCCTCTTTCACCTCTTTGACCAAGAGATCAATAGAAAACTGAAAATGCCCGGGCATGGATGAGATGGGCTGTTTCATTCCTTTCCCAGGGCGAACGAAAAGAGGAAGGATCAGGTTATCCGGCCTAAGGTGAGTTTCTCGAATCATTCTTCGGAAAATCTCATCTTTTCTCAATCTTCTCGGTCTATATTGGGGGAACTTCATTTGACCTCCTTTACCTCGTATAATCCCGAAAGCCCCTGTCTTCAGACTGGGAATGAGGGCAATTTCAAATCTAAAGATAAAGAAAAGCCCAGTCCTTTAGGGCGGGGATATACGGGGTTTAAATATTGCTCATTTATGGATCTTAAATCTCCTGCCATTCATGCCTTTTAAAATACAAATTTCTTTTGTCTTTCCTTATTTTTTACTATATTTTAAGGTAATTGTCTATAAATGAAGCGAAGGGAAATGTTTTAAATCCGTCCGGTATCCTATATCATTCTATTTGGAAATCATTATGATCCTTCAGGGAAAAATACCGGAAACACGTTCTCTGGTAAACATCATTGTTGAGAATGGGAAGATCATTCGGATTGAACCTTATCAAAAAGGTTCTTCCTGTGACTTTGGCGGGATCGACCTGTACGTCTGTTCAGGTTTTTTCGATCCTCAGGTGAATGGGTTTGCCGGTGTGGATTTCAATAGTCCTCTTCTTACTCCTGAAGGACTTCACCATGCAGGCCTTTCATTAGCTTCCACAGGCGTCATGCACTTTTTCCCCACTCTCATCACTTCATCTCATGAGAGGATGGTCCATCAACTAAAAATCATTGCGGAAGGGTTAAGGAATGACCCCCTTCTCCAGAAGATGTGCTTCGGGATCCACCTTGAAGGGCCCTATATTTCACCTGAGGATAGACCCCGTGGGGTTCATCCTCGCGAATTTATCCGACTTCCGCAATGGGAAGAATTAGAGAAATTTCAGGAAGCATGCCGGGGACTGATCAAGTGTGTGACATTAGCCCCGGAGGTGAAAGGAGCGATTCCTTTCATCAAGAAAGCAGTGGCACATGGAATTGTGATTGGAATCGGACACACCGATGCCTCCGAAGAGCTTATTGAAGAGGCAGTTGAGGTTGGTGCCCGTCTCTCCAGTCACTTGGGGAATGCCCCTTCGGGCATTTCTTCTCGATATCAGAACCTCATCCGAAAACAATTGGTCATGGATCGATTAATGGTCAGTATCATTGTGGATGGGGTTCATTTACCCCCGAATGTAGTGAAGAATTATATTCAAGCAAAGGGAATGGATCATATCATTCTTATTACCGATAGCATGGCTGGAGCAGGAGCCCCTCCAGGAAGATATACGTTGGGAGATTTAGAAATAGAGGTCGGTCCTGGTCGGGCAGCTCGATTAGTCGGAAATTCTCGTCTGGCCGGTTCCGCCCTGACGATGGATCGCGCCATTACCAATGTTATCCGGTTTGCAGGGATGGATCTCACCTCGGCAATTCAAATGGCGGCCCAAAATGCTCAAACACTTTTCCCAGAATCCGGAGGGGCAATCCTCCCAGGACAATCTGCCAATTTAGTCCTGTTTGAATATCAAGAGGAACTGGTGGTTCGGGCCACATGGATTGAGGGGGAGAAGATATTTTAAAAATGTGATAATATACCTTTGAACTTTGGAAGAGGAGGTTAATTTTATGAAATCGATTCGTTTTCTCATTCTTCTTTCTTTGGGAATCTTCGTGTTTGGTTGTGCCAGGGCGGGAACTCATTTTCTTTCTCTCCGATATGAACCTGTGAAAGAATTTGTGTCACTTCAAACAAAGATAGGCTCTCATCTGGGCCTCGTTCCTTTTAAAGATAAAAGGCCGGATACTTTATATATTGGCGTCCATACCACCCGACAAGGAGAATCCAGCTATTTTAAAAGTCATCCCTTTCCATTGGAAAGGGCGATTCAGGAGTCTCTCCCCAATGCCCTTTCCCGTTATGGAGTGAAAACCATTTCTATTTCCGATTGGGATGGAACCCCCGAATCTCTAAAAAATATGGAGACTGATTCTGTCCTCATGATTGAGATCAGGAGATTTTGGACAGAGGCAAAAGCGTCCGTTTTCAGAACCACTGTCAAGACAACGGTTCAATTTGTAATCCATCTGGGGGTGAAGAAGGAGGCAAAGGTTTTTACTCGAAATGTGGAGGTGGAAAAGGAGTTGACCGTTACCAGATCGACACCTGAAAGGGTGGAAGCCATGATCAACCAAATTCTGACGGAAATTTTTGATTCTTACTTTTCCCATCCCTACTGAGCCACCTAAGAAGTTAAATCGATGTATTGGAAAAAATGGATCAAAAAGAGACTTCATTTTCTTTGGAGTGCTCTAAAGAAGTTCAATGACGACCATGGTTTTTTTCTCTCATCTGGAATTACCTTCAACCTCCTCATCTGTTTAATTCCTTTCATCCTCTTACTTTTAGCATTATTGGGTAGTTACCTCTATAATGTTCGTGAAGTGTTAAATCATATCAAAAGTTATTTGGAGAATGTCTTTCCCACTCTCGACCCAAAGATTATGAAGAATGTTCTGAGAATCATTAGAGACCGAAAGATCGTTGGGATATTGGGCATCGGGGGATTAATCTGGACCTCCACATGGGTATTCAGCTCCTTAAGGACAGCTCTGAACATTGTTTTTCAGGTTAAACAAGGTCGCGGCGTCCTTCGTGGAAAGGCAATCGATCTTCTCATGATTCTCTTGGCAGGAATTTTTCTCCTCATCAGTATGATCTTCACGTCCGTGATCACCGTTGTCCAGGGTTACTATTTTGGCCCCTTTCTGAATCTGGTGTCAATCATTCGATTCATCATCAAATACCTTGCCCCCTTCTTTTTCACCTTTTGGATGTGTTTTTTAATTTACAAAATCATTCCTAATAAAAAAATCCATTTTAAAACCGCTCTCCAAGCAGCCTTCTTTACCAGTCTATTTTGGGAAGTTGCAAAACAGTTGTTCGGATGGTATGTCCACCATCTGGGAAGGTTCTCCGTGGTCTATGGTTCTTTGAGCGCTCTGGCCATCTTTTTTCTCTGGATTTACTATTCCGCGGTCATCCTCATCCTGGGAGGGGAGGTCGCTTTTTTATTAGAAAGGGGAGGGCCTGAAGAGCGAGGCCGGTTCTCCAGCCGTAGCAGGAGTTTAAAGTCGTTGAGGTGAGGTCTTCATTTTTTAAAAACACTGAACAATTTATCGAGGCCTGACTTTTCGAGTTTTGATACGGTTTCTAACTCTCCGGCGTCTAACCACACTCCTTCACACCCTGAGCACTTATCTACTTTAATCGCTTTATAATCAATTTCGATCAGTTCCATGCCACATTTTGGACACTTCTTGTGATGAAGCTCTTTAAGCTTTTTCTTTTCCGCTTCTGCGAGTTTCTTCTGCTTTTCATCTTCCTCTTTCTTCTTTTTCTCAAACTCCATTCTCGCAAAATATTCTTCTTCTTTTTCACTGGGTTTCCATATCATTGGAATGGCCTCCTCTTAATTTTATCAGATTATACCTTTAAAAAAGAGTTTTGCAAATAAAGATTATACCAATAAAATAATAGACAGAAGGGAGGCTTTGGGATAATATTTTTAGGAGCGTTTAAAAAAATATATGACGTTAAAATGAAAGGGATTAAATGGTCGAAGAGAGAAGACGAAAGACAAAGATTGTATGCACCATCGGTCCAGCCAGCGAGTCCCCCGAGATCTTAGAGGCCCTTATTCAGGCGGGGATGAATGTGGCGCGGCTCAACTTTGCTCATGGGACTCATAAAGAGCATTTGGAGAAGATCAAAACCATTCGGCAAATCTCTGAGCGATTCAACCGGCCCGTTGCCATCCTTCAGGATCTCGGCGGTCCGAAAATTCGGATTGGTATGGTCAAAGAGGGGGGGGTGGAGTTGAAAAGAGGGAAGGAATTTTGCCTCACCAGTCTGGCGCTCATCGGCGATGAGGCCAAGGCAACCGTTAACTATTCAGCTCTTCCCGGGGAGGTAAAACCGGGGGATAGAATTCTTCTGGCTGACGGAACCATCGAACTTAAGGTGTTAGAAAGTGACGGGAAGAATATTCGATGCCAGGTCATCGTGGGGGGAATTTTAACTTCTCATAAAGGGATGAACTTTCCAACCCGAACCCCTCTCGCTTCAGCCTTTACAGAGAAGGATCACCAAGATCTTCTATTTGGCATTCAGCATGGAGTGGATTTGGTCAGTCTCTCCTATATCCAAAATGCCGATGACATCAAAAGAATGAGAAGAATTTTAGAGAAGGAGTCAGCCGATATTCCTGTCATTGCTAAAATTGAAAGAAAAGAGGCTTTAGAAAATATCGATGAAATTATTTCAGCCTCAGATGGCGTGATGGTGGCCCGGGGTGATTTAGGCCTGGAGACTCCGATTGAAAAAATTCCAAATGTTCAGAAGAAATTGATTCGAAAGGCCAACGCCTTGGGGAAACCCGTGATCACGGCCACACAGATGCTCCGCTCTATGGTGGACCATACCCAACCCACTCGGGCAGAGGTCACAGATGTGGTCAATGCCATCTATGATGGGACGGATGCGGTCATGCTTTCGGAGGAGACGGCCAGTGGGCAATTTCCCTTCGAAGCTTTCCAGATGATGGGAAAAATTGCTCTCTCAGCAGAAGAAGAATTTCCTCATCCTTTGTTTCTCCGGAGGGAAGCTGCAGAAGGGATGAATCTCCAACAGGCGATTACCTATGCTGCCTCGTTGGTGGCGGAAGATGTGGGAGCGAAGGTGATCACGACGCCGACTGAATCAGGAAGCACAGCGCGCTGGGTGTCAAGGCTTCGACCTCGCCAACCCATCCTCGCTTTGAGTCGACACCTTCCCACAGTGAGGAGGCTCAATCTCTGCTGGGGAGTCTATCCTGTTCTTGTCTCTGATTGGAAGGACACAGACGAAATGTTACAGAGGTCGAAGAGAATGCCAAAAGAATTGGGAATGGCTACTGATGGGGATAGGATCGTCATCATCGCCGGGGTCCCGATCAGCATTCCCGGCACCACGAACCTCATCAAAGTCGAGATTGCGGAGTAAGCCACTGACCTCAAACGTGCCAATTCATGTCTTCCTGTCGCAAAATTCCCTCTCAGAACTTCCCGGACTCCTTGAATTAATCTCTGATTAAGTCATTCTGGGAAATTTAACTTCTCTGTTTGGGTCTCTTATTTGATTCGAGGGTCTTTTTTCTGATGCGCACGGAACACGGGGTCACCTCAACCAACTCATCTCCCTTGATAAACTCGATGGCCTGCTCAAGGCTAAGAATCTTAGGTGGAATAAGTTGTAAGGCTTCGTCCGACCCTGCGGCTCTGATGTTGGTAAGTTTCTTCTCCTTCGTCACATTGACATCAAGATCGTTCTCTCTCGAATTCTCGCCAATCACCATTCCTTCGTAGACAGGCGTGTTTTCCTTGACAAAGAGTGTGCCGCGGGGCTGAAGGTGATAAAGCGCGTATGTGGTGGTCTTTCCCGCTCGGTCCGCAATCAGGGTTCCGGTTGACCGTTTTGTAATAGCGCCATGCCATGGTTCATAACCATCGAAAATGTGGTTGAAGAGCCCTGTTCCCCTTGTATCAGTAAGGAACTGGGAACGAAAGCCGATCAACCCTCTGGATGGGATCCTGAATTCGAGACGAACCCTGCCATGGCCATTGTTGCTCATTTTCTGCATCCTGCCTTTACGGATCCCTATCTGCTGTGTCACGACTCCTATGAATTCCTCTGGGATATCGATGACCAAATGCTCCATGGGCTCGTGAAGAATGCCGTTGAGGTTTTTTGTAATACTCTCCGGCATCGACACAGAAAGCTCATAGCCCTCCCTCCTGATCATCTCGATCAAGATGGCAAGCTGCAATTCCCCCCTTCCCATCACCTTGAAAGAATCTATAGAATCAAAGTCGACCTTAATCGACACATTGTACAAAAGCTCCTTTTCGAGTCGCTCCCTCAGGTTTCTCGACGTGACATACCTTCCATCCTGGGCGGAAAAAGGGGATGTATTCACAGAAAAGACCATTGAGATGGTGGGCTCATCCACGGCAATTCTCGGAAGAGGCTCCGGATTTTCAATATCAGCGATGGTATCGCCAATATTAATCCCTTCCATCCCTGCGAGAGCAACGATATCCCCTGCCCGAGCTTCTTTGATTTCTGATTTTTCGAGCCCCCGAAATCCGTAGAGCGATGTCACCTTTGTCTTAATCGGGTTCCCTTTGCCGTTGATCATCGACACCCCATCCCCCACTTTGACTGTCCCCGAGAAGATCCTCCCGATGGCAAGCCTGCCCACGTAATCGTTATAATCAATGTTAGTCACCAAGAGCTTCAGTGGCCCTCCATTATTCCCTTCAGGGGGTGGAACCGCGTGTAGGATCAACTCAAACAGGCACCGAAGATCTTTTGAATTATCATCTGGATGGAGTTTCGCAATCCCGAGCTTTGCATTGGTGTAGACGATCGGAAATTCAAGCTGTTTCTCTGTGGCGTCGAGGTCAATAAAGAGATCGTAGACTTCGTTTAAAACTTCTTGAATCCTCGCATCAGTCCGGTCTATTTTATTAATGACCAGGATAGGAGGGAGATTAAACTCAAGGGCCTTTTTCAGAACGAATCTTGTCTGGGGCAAAGGGCCCTCCGAGGCATCGACGAGGAGCAACACGCCATCCACCATCTTCAGCGTCCTTTCCACCTCTCCACCGAAATCAGCATGCCCTGGAGTATCGACGATATTGATCTTGACTCCCTGATATTCAATCGCCGTATTCTTTGCCATGATGGTAATGCCCCGCTCCCGCTCCAGGTCAATATTGTCCATCACTCTTTCCTGAACCTTTTCGTTTAAACGGAAAATGCCTGACTGCTTGAGCAAGCCATCGACGATCGTTGTCTTTCCATGATCTACATGGGCAATCAGAGCAATGTTTCGCAAATCTTCTCGTTTCATAAGCTCCTCATGGAACTCATGAGATTGGGTTCGTCTCTGGAAACGTTCCGGGGCCCCTTTTTGAAGTATTTTCTATCATCTCGTTTTCCGTTCTGTTTGGTGATAGCGTGGAGATTAGGAATGTTGCCGTGCCACACGGGGTCAATACGATTCATCTTCAGCAAGGATTTCAAGACCATCAATTCCTGATCCGTCACAAAAGTCATGGCAATGCCTGACCTCCCCATTCTTCCTGTCCTCCCTGTCCTGTTCGTATAGGATTCCAGACCCCGAGGATAGTCATAATTAATCACATGACTGACATGACTGAAGTCGAGTCCGCGACCGGCAATGTCCGTGGCCACCATGAAGGTAATTTCATTTCGGCGAAAGCGTTCAAAGATCGAGGTTCGCCTCGATTGCTCCAGGCCTCCATGGATATACCCTATTGATTTAAATTTTCCTTCCAACTCCCTCGTCAGTTTTTCACCATGATGCCGTGAATTACAGAAAATGATGGCCTGAGAGATCTCCTCCCTTTTTAGGTACTCGATCAGGGCATTAAGCCGACCGCGCCGCCCCATATACTGAAAATGGTGAGCGAGACTCGGCGGGGCCACCTGTTCCTTATTGAGTTCCATTCTGACGGGCTTTTTCAGATAGAGTCTGATCAATCGATCAATCTCATCGGGCATCGTCGCTGCAAAAAACAATGTCTGGTGCTCATGGATCAGACAGGACAGGATGAAGTCTATATCTTCAATAAAACCCATCTTCAGCATTTCGTCTGCTTCATCCAGAACCAGCGTTCGAACGCAAGAGAGATCAATCGAGGTGGTATGAGATAGGAAATCGATCAATCGTCCTGGTGTTGCCACGAGGATATGGACCCTGTCCCTTAATTTGGCTTTTTGAATCTCCATGGAAAACCCGCCAAAGATGGCAAAGGGTACGACATCCGTTCGCCTTGAAATTTTATCGATCTCTTCCACATATTGAAGCGCCAGTTCACGGGTCGGGACCAGGATGAGGGCCTGAATAGCATTGACCGAAGGATTGATCATCTGGACCAGCGGAATACCGCAGGCCGCTGTTTTACCCGACCCGGTCTCTGCCCGGGCCAAAAGATCCCTGCCGCTTAGGATAGGAGAGAAGGTCTTTTCTTGGATGGGTGTCAAATCCTCATAACCCATATCACCCAGGGCCTTCAGAATCTCTGGTTTTAATTCTAAATCTGAAAACTTCATCATCAATCCTTAAATAACTCGGTCGGTATGGAACAGAGTTATCCCTTTCCTTTTTACTTATACGAACGGACACAGGGTTAAATGCCCCGTGTAAACGCCAAACCAACGATTTCCACGATTTCACGCGACTTGGGGGCAAGTAATGATTAAATCACGCAGAAATGATTTGGAAGACTCGGCATGGTTATTGAAAAAACCCACCAAGAAGTCGTTTAAGGTTCTTTTCGGGTTTTCATTTCGCTATTTAAAAGCTTTTTGAAACAATTGAGATATAAACTATTTTTCACATAAAAGCAAGAAAAATTTAAAAGAAAGTACTCCCTCAATGATGGGTGCAATTAAGTCGAAGTGGTCTGCCCTCCGAAACCTTGAAAAGCGGATCATTAGAAGTAGGGGTATCGTCAGGTAGTGCTAAAGGAATCATTTTAAAGGCATCCGCCCTTCTGCTCATCTTTAAAGGCGCCGCTTCAAGTTTTCTCCGGAGAGACCACCCCGACCTTGGGGATAGAATCTCCGACCGTAAGGGGTTACAACAGAAAAATTATTAATTCCGGGTCTACTTTTTAAAATTCTTTTAATGGTACAATTCTCATCAATAGTGGTAAAAAATTTATCACAGTCCAATCCCAAAAAAATGATTAAATTTATTAAAAGCCATTTAATTACAATTAGTTAAATTAATATTATCTACTTGGAACAATAATTGCTCTATCATATTTAGGCAACTCAAATTTGGAGATGACGGCTTAAGATTAAATGGAAAGAAAGCGTTTTCTTGAACAAGAAAATGGAAAAAATTCTTTTATCTCTCTTTTGAAGGGAGGGGCTAAGATATCTGAATTAAAAGAAGGGGACCCTCTTGATCTACAGAATATCCCTTCTTGGTTCACGCTCTTTGCTGAATTATTTTGTAATATCAAAGATACTCTTGAAAAAATAAAGTCCATTGCTCATCTTTCACGTGAAAAATTTAGCGACACAGAGTATGGGGAGTTTTTTTACAAGACGATTGTAAAAGATATTGCTAAAACTGACTCGGTGTTAGACTGTTTCGCTGATTATCTTAAAATCAATTCGCCCATTCCCAAAACGAATACGGTCCATATCCTTCTGGAAGAAGTCTTAAAAAATTATGAGAATGTTTTTGGAGAAAAAAAGATTAAAATATTTAAAAAACAATATGAAGAAAATCTTCCCGAAACGAGCGTTCATGACGAGCAATTGAAATTCATCCTGAATTCCGTTCTTCAATATGCCATCCACTCCATCCCTCCCCATGGGAGCATTGGGTTCCTGACAAGATTTTTTGAGGCGCAGGAAGCAAGGGAGGAGGGGAAGATTCACCCGGAGAGTGATGGAAAATACATCGAGATTCTGATTGCCTTCACGGGTTATGAAAAGGGGAGTGACCCATCGGAAACGGTATTAGTCAACCCACCGCCTCGCCAAGCAGGAATAGATGATTTTATATTGCGATTAGCAGAAGAAATTATCAAGAAGAACCGAGGCATGATAAAATTTAAAGTCGATGACGAGAAACCAATCACCCTTATCTCTTTAGCATTGCCTATTGAAAGAAGAAAAATGGTGCATTATCAATCCACCACCGCCTAATCAATTTCATTCCCACCCTAAAAGCGTTGAAACAACATCTCTGGCTCCACTTCTTACGTGGTAATTCGGCAGCCAAGCCCCAATATTGAGAACCAACAATACAGCCCCGATTGCAATAATGACCATCACAACAACTAACTCAATTAATGTGATTCCTTTGTGATTAATCATTATCAATCGACCTCGTCTCATTGAAGAAGGGATAGAGATGTTTTTCCTCCTTA
>Ga0105099_10002642_pt1 | contig 10558 bp, 10 predicted proteins | sample PPLLak3cmMay2015_2_FD_79138 | JGI IMG/M metagenome (GOLD analysis project Ga0105099, IMG submission 79138) | Freshwater sediment microbial communities from Prairie Pothole Lake near Jamestown, North Dakota, USA - PPLs Lake P8 Core (1) Depth... | ecosystem: Environmental > Aquatic > Freshwater >...
AAACTGATAACCGTTCTACTTAAAAAGAGCAGTTTCATTAACGGCGGATTGGAAGATTTGCTTGTGTAAATGTATATAAAAGACGCGAAATATTCAGGAATGATGTAGAAGAGGGATGCCCTTTTTTCCTTTGTAATTAAGAAGCCGATATGGTTAACATCCCTTATTAATACCCCGTTACCTGCAGCGGGGCAGTTCATTCTTTGCTATTCCCCTTTCAAACCGAAACGTTGTATTACAAACTGGTGGATAAGGCTTACTGTATTATCGATGCCCAGCACGGAGGAATTGACGCATAAATGGTATGACTCTGCTGCTCCCCACACTTTATTGCTGTAATAGTTGTAATATCCGGCACGCTTCTTGTCCGTTTTTTCAACGATATCCCTGGCCTTTTTCTCAGAGACCTGCTGAATTTCCGCAATGCGTTTTATCCTGTCCTCTATATCGGCGCTGATGAAAACGTTCATGCACCGCGGATAATCTTTGAGAATATAATCAGCACAGCGTCCGACGAATACAGCTGATTGCTTTGCAGCCAGTTCACGGACCACATCGCTTTGTATCTTAAACAAGGTCTCACCGCTTAGATAGTTGCTGGAATAGTTGCCATCTCCCAACGACCCGATGGTACCGAAAATCCCGCCTATCAGGCTGTAGCTTGTTTTCTCATCCACCTGTTCAAAAAACTCCTTTCCCAGGCCGCTTTCCTGCGAAGCGATCAGGATGAGCTCCTTATCATAAAAGGAGATGCCGAGACGGGTGGCCAGTTTTTCGCCGATCAGCCGGCCGCCGCTTCCAAGCTGACGCCCAATGGTAATAATAAATCGTTCGTCCATGACCAGAGTATTGAATAGCAAAGTTACTGCACAATGTTGAATTTTCTGTACTGATTAACCAGCAAAAAGGCTGCAATGACACATGCCACCAGGTCGGCGGCGGGCAGGCTGTACCAGACCCCTTTCAGACCAAAAAACCGGGGCAGGATAAGCAGGCAGGGCAGTAAAATAAGCACCTGACGCGACAACGACAATAAAATAGCCTTTCGCACCATCCCGATACTCTGGAAGAAATTGGAGGTGACCATTTGAAACCCAACCAGCGGGGCAAACATAAAAACAATCCGTAATCCTGGTTCCACCATGTCTATCAGATTCTTGTCCTGGGTGAACAACGAAGCCACGGCGCGCGGAAAAAGTTCGCTGACGATAAATCCAACCGACAAAACAACCACCGCAATAAAAATAGTGTATTTCAGCACCCTGTTCACCCGGTCAAACTGCCTGGCTCCGAAGTTGTATCCTGCAATCGGCTGCATCCCCATGTTCACTCCCATCACCATCATCCCGAAGAGAAAAGCCACCCGGTTGACGATCCCATAGGCTCCAACCTCTAAATCTCCGCCATATCTGATAAGGCTTTTGTTGAGGATGATGACCAGTATACAGCCGGCGGTATTCATCAGGAAAGGCGCCAGGCCGATGTACAGGGAATCTTTCACGATCCTGCGTTGGAGCCTGAAGATCCCCGGCTGAAGATGAATGAAATTTTCTTTGTCGATGAAAAGACTGACCTGCCATACCAGCATGGAGGCCTGGGCTATAACAGTGCCCAGGGCAGCTCCGCGTATGCCCCAGTCGAAAATAAAAATTAAGAGCCAGGATATGACGGCATTGATGATTACAGAATAGATCGTCAGGTACATGGCTTTTTTCGGCCTGCCTGTGGCACGGAGCAAAGCGTTCAATCCGAAATACATATGTGTGATCACATTGCCCGCCGTGATGACCTGCATGTATTCACGGGCATAGGAGATGGTGACGGGACTGGCCCCGAAAAAATACAGGATGGGATCCAGGAATATCAGGACTATGATGGTGTATGCAATCCCGAAGATCAGGTTTAACGTGAATACGTTACCCAGGATGGCGTTGGCACCGGAATAATCTTTCTGTCCCAGCCTTAGCGACATCAACGTGGAAGCACCGACGCCGACCAGCGAACCGAATGCAGCGGCCAGGTTCATCAGCGGGAAGGTGATGGCCAGTCCCGATATGGCCAGTGCCCCCACGCCCTGGCCGATAAAAATGCTGTCGGTCATGTTGTAAAGCGATATAGCTGTCATGGCAATAACGGACGGGATGGCATATTGCAGGAGCAAACGCCACACATTATCAGTCCCTAATGCAACCAGTGATCCTTTTTCTTCCATCAGGACAGCAAAATTACCATTGTTTTGGATTAAGCAAAATTTAGCACGAGTCTTTGTTCTTAACAGCCACTTAGTGGCGCAATGTTTGTAGCAAAGAGAGCACCATAAAAAAAATTCACGCAACCTAAGAATCCAAATATTCATCATAATCTTAAATATAACAGACGCCTTATGTCAAGCCTTAAATATCTGTTCATACCTGTCATCACGATTCTTTCCTTCGCCTGCAGTGAATCCAAAACCGACGTCCCCATCGAGAAAAAAATCTACACCCTGATCGACAGAACCACTTATCTCCAAACCGATACCCTGATCTTCAGTTTACGGAACCTGACCGACACCAGTGCCTTCTTCCTGGTTTGCAGCGGATATCCCAAGCCCATCCCCAACATTGAAAAATACGGTGATGATCAGTGGTCAGTCATACTTTCACCGGTTTGTGACGGATTCATGACCTATTGCTGCAAGGAATTTGCCCAACTTGAATCAATTGCTGATACCATCAACTGGACAAACCTTGAAAAGGGCAAATACCGGCTGAAATTTTTATTTTCAGTTTTTAATTCAGCACATCAGTACACACATGCTGAATCGGTATCCAAAGAATTCACAGTCGATTGATAAACCCACCCTAAACGAAAAAGAGACCTATAGGCAGGTTTGCGGGAATATTTTATATTTGTCACCGAAACAATAAGCCACAACCTATGTCTCTTTTCATCGATGTCATTGAAGATTTGAGCGATAAGATAAAAGCTGCGTTGAATAAGGTCATTGAGCAGGAAAAGAAAGACCAGGACCGTTCCCTCCGGAAGATCTGTGATACATGCAGCAAATATCTCGATTATGGAGAGTTGCGCTACGATAAGATGGAGGATGGCATAAGCCGGTTAAAAGAGGCGGGTCTGTCAGTCAGCGCCTTTAGCGTAATGTTAATGGCTGTGATGAATGAATCCCTCGATGAAGACCTCGTTGCCCTGGAGCATTTTGCGGAATTTAAAGAGTCTTCTCTTGCGGCTCCTTTCTATGCGGAGCTTTGTGATTTTATTGCCATCGCCAGGTTTGCGACCCTGAAGGAGTATGATAAGCTGGAAGAAGCAGGATCCATCATGGTGGACCGGTATACCAATGAGGCTAACATTACCGATACCCTGTCCAATTTGTACCTGAAGGCCGAGCAGGAAGAATATATTCCGGTATTTCAAAGGCTGGTGGCCAGGGCAAAGGAACGTTACCCGTCGTGTATGCCATTGGAAGGCCTTAATGGCTTTATCAGCATGAAAGGCAAAGATTATCAGCAGGCACTGGCATCCTTCCTTAATATTAAGAACAGCCTGGAAAAAGAAAAGGATAATCCGTTTTATAACCATAACCTTGCTTCAACATGGGACAACATTGCAGATTGTTACCTGAAAATGGGCGATGCGGCGAAAACCATTGAGAGTTGTGACATCGCGCTTGGCTATGATAACAACGGTGAAAACTACAAGGTAGGCAATCCCATCCTGTATAAAAAAGCCGAAGCTTTGTTGCTCCTGGGTGACAAAGAACAGGCGCTGGTCATGGTCAATCAGATCCTGGATAAAAACAAGGATGATGAGAAGGCGCTTGAGATCAGGGCCAGCATTTCCGCCGGCTGAACGGAGCTAACCACACAACTTATAAGGAATATTATCTGGCCACCAAAACACCACAGACACCAAAATAATACAATTTGATGCTGGCAGTTGGTGCATTATATTTATAGTGTTTTGGTGCTATGTTGGTTTTATATTATTTTATCCTGACTCGCGACCAGTTAGGTGTAGGTTATGTTCATCAACGGGTATGGTTTTTAATATCACACGCGGTGTGAGACAGGTCCGGGATTATAAGCCCCGGTCAGCAGAAGAACCATTCTTATTTAAATGTGGCAAGCAACTTTTGGACAGGATTTTTCATCCATTACATTGTAGGTATATTTCAAAAACCAAAAAATAATTGTCATGAAAATCCTGAATGTTGTTGTTACCACTTTTGTTTTATTATTTACAAGCCTTGCAGGACTTTTCCCGCAGGAATCAACGGACAACATGCAGCTGCTCGATCTGAAGCTTCAGCTGCTTGATTCGAAGCTTGAATTGCTCGATTCCAAAATAAAGATCTGGGAAACGAAACCGCAGGAACTGGACATCCGGCTGAGTGAAATTGATGACAGATTGCAGCAGCTGGATTTTAATCCTGAAGAATTGAACCGGCAATTTCTGCTGATTGATTCATTGTTACAGGAATATGAGCGTATTACGGATGATGAAAATTATCTCAGTATCCCGGAATATCAGGAGCGTCAGGCGAGAAGTGATTCCATACAAATTCCTCCCAGGAAATACTATATCGCGCTGAATCCGGTGAGGGTTGTTGAAGGCACGCTGGAAGTGTTTGTGGAACGCGTAATAAACAAAAGGAACACGATTGAAATATCGGGCATGGCCACTTATGCCAGCGAGCAGGGACTGTCAGGGACCTATCTGAAAAACCAGGAGCTTTCATACTATAATGATGCTATCAGTTCTTACGATTCATACCGGGGAGATAATATCAGTGGTTTTGGTCTAACCTTTTCATGGAAGAATTATCTTATGCCGGCCATAAATCCCAGGTATGCTGCGCTAAAGGGATTGTATGCAGCTCCATACACCATGTTCCGCAAGGTATGGATTGCAGGCATCGACCAGGTTTACAGTGAGGAGGAAGATTTATGGAAAACCGTTGAAATCACTCAGAAACTCAACATACTGGCTGGAGGGGTCATTCTTGGCTGGCAGTTTCCTATTGCCCACGTTATTTCGGTAGATGTATTTTTAGGCGGGGTAATCCGCCTGTGTCATTACGACGGGGAAAGCGGTGCTACCAAATACAAGCGAATTGATAATATCGATTACTCAGGCGTTTTGCCCAGGGCGGGTATAAAAATCGGGATATTGAAATAAGCTCTGATGTCAATCGACAGGTTGAAAACTGTGAGGTGAGTTTCAAATCAAAACGGTATATTTTCTTCCCGGTGAAATCGGGAGATGAAGGATTGGTTTCTTTCCTGCCTGCCGATTATTTCATAACTTTATGAAACAATTATGTAAAACATGAAGTTCATGAAATCAAATCTGCTTTTCATTTTACCTTTCCTGCTGTTCCTTGCGACGGGCTCCTGCAGGCGGGCAGAAAATATTTCGGAGGAAAAACAACCCGGCACTACGCAACCGAAACAGGCATGGGCGCTGGTGGTGCACGGGGGTGCAGGGAATATTCGGGAGGAAGTGATAACCGGCGAACTGGAAGCCCAATACCGGAAATCACTGTATGAAGCATTGCAGGCCGGAAAGAGGATCCTGCAGGAGGGGGGAGCATCACTGGATGCGGTTGAAACAGTAATTCGCATACTGGAGGACAATCCTCTTTTCAATGCCGGCAAAGGTGCAGCCTTCACACATGATGGCCGGAATGAGCTCGATGCCTCTATCATGGATGGATCAAAGCTGGCAGCAGGTGCCGTGGCTGCGGTAACCGACATCAGAAATCCCATCAGCGCAGCCAGGGCGGTAATGATGCATTCCAGTCATGTCATGCTTTCAGGCGCAGGTGCCTCACAGTTTGCCAGGGAAAGGGGACTGGAAATTGTCCCCCCTGAGTATTTTCGAACGGAAAGAAAATGGAAGGAGTTGCAGGAACTCATCAAAGAAGAAAGCCATGGCACAGTGGGATGTGTGGCGCTCGACAGGAAGGGGGACCTGGCGGCCGGGACATCCACCGGAGGGATGGCCAACAAACGGTATAACAGGATAGGCGACAGTCCTGTTATCGGAGCCGGAACGTATGCCAATAATGCGACCTGTGCGATATCATGCACGGGACATGGGGAATACTTTATCCGTTATGCGGTGGCGCATGATATATCGGCATTGATGGAATACAAGGGGACGTCCCTTAAGGAGGCGGCGGCATATGTTGTCATGGACAAACTGGTGAAGGCTGGAGGAGACGGGGGAGTGATAGGTGTGGATCACCTGGGGAATGTTACGATGACCTTCAATACGCCCGGTATGTTCAGGGCGTATGCCAGGGCTGACGGGGAGGAGGAAGTTTTTATTTTTAGGGAGAAGTAGGTTGGATATAGCAAAGGCGTTGTTATAGCTTCTGAAAATAGATCGGGCATTCCGGAACCTGGATCAAAATAAAAACCCGGCTCACAAAGGAACGGGATTTTTGCTTGTTTGCAGGGTTTAACAGAGAGGCCCTATGACTTAATCAGAATTTTCCAGTTCAGCAGGTCGCCTTTATCAGCATTGTTTTTCCAGTTTAATGGCTGTAAATTATCGATACTGTCTTTCCCATCATGGATTACAGGCTTAATATGGTCGATCTCCCAGCCGTATTTGGAGTTTCTGTTTCCAAAATCAGCCTGCTTCATCAGTACGGCATATTTATCCATCCGCCAGATTTCCGGCGGATAATCCGGAATTACCTCTCCTTTTTCCCAGACTTCTTTTATGATTTCTGCAGACCAAGCCCTGCCAAATCGATTGGTGTTCGGTTCTCGTGCCATTTCAATAACAATTTAATTTATACTGGTAACGCATTGACTAACAACTCAAAAATATTACATTATTTTTTAATACAATTTTTTATTGAATGTACTTTTCAACTTTTTTTCAACAATTATCCATACCTCACCGGGTGTAATATACTCCCTCTGGTATCCGATAAAACGGAACAGGCTGTGAGCTTCCTCCGCCCTTTAGGGTGAATCAAAAACTTTATAACTTATTGATAACCAGTTGATTGCAGCGGGTAGTTCATGGGTAAAATTCTTTTGAAGATTATCTACTTTTTTACGGATCTTTTCCAGTTTTGTTTGTATACAAGCTGGCTTCTGAGCGAGTCCGTCAGTGGTACTATATCACCGACGCGAATAACGTGGTCATAGTCATGCCACTGATACGTATACTTAGGGTAGGTTTTGCCATAAGGATTGGCAGTGATCAAATGATAGCGTTTGAGCCTGAAACTGTCAACTTTTATTACATGCAGCGTGGTATATAAATCCCATACCTGGTTTGCCGGGATTTCCATCCGATCGGTCAGACGGTTGATGCTGCAACCCGGTAAAAGCAATATGATGAACAAGAATCGTTTCATTCCCGGTGCCTGTATCAAATATCGTAAAAAAACAGGAGGAAAGCAATAGTTGCGAATATTACCAATCACTGTGCTGGTATATTTTCGGCATACTTTAATGAGAATTAGCGGGCATCTGAATAAATTTCATACCTTGCCGGAATTAATTTTCAGGTTCAAAGTATTAAATTTGCCGTTACCAGGAATTATTTTTTGCGCTGATCCAGGACTTATACCATAACTATTCACAAAACATAATTATAAAAGCAAACGCAAAAACCATGAAAAACATTCTTTTTGTTATGGCGTTTACACCCCTGGCTTTTTTTATATTCCAGTCGTGTACAACCATTCCCAAAGGAGCTGTGGCTGTTAAACCCTTTAATACCGAAAAATACCTGGGGAAATGGTTTGAGATTGCACGCCTGGATTTCAGGTTTGAACGCAACCTCGACAATACCACCGCTAACTATTCACTATACAGCAACGGAACCATCAAAGTCGACAATCGCGGATTCAATGTCGTGACCGGAGAATGGGGCCAGGCCATTGGCAAAGCAAAACCTGCCGGAGATCCCAATGAGGCAAGGCTGAAAGTGTCATTTTTCGGGCCTTTTTATTCGGCTTACAATGTCATTGCCCTGGACAGTGAATACCAGTATGCAATGATTGCAGGGAAAAACCTTAAGTATCTCTGGATCCTGTCACGCCAGACCATGGTTCCCGAAGAAGTCAGGCAAAATTACCTGAAGATAGCAAAGGACCTGGGCTATGATACGGCCGCCCTGATCTGGGTAAAACATGACAAAAGCCTGGAGAATTCAGAAGCAAAACCATGATCAGGGTTTTTCCCTGTACAGGTAAGGCACCAGAAATGTCCATACCGCCACGGCAACGCCGATCACAAATCCATTGAATATTTCCATGTCACCGCTGATAAAACTGCCACCGGTGGCATAAACCCAGATGATGAAAGAGATGGCTGAGATAAAGACGAGCGGCCATTCGATATCCCAGGTTTGTTTGCCATCCTTGCCCGGGAATATTACGCGGGTCCCCATGATCCTCACAAAAACTGCCAGTGCCAGTCCAAGCCAGGACAGCCAATGACTATACGCAATATGGATGCCTTCTCCGGGTGACGGAGATCCCATCGCAAAATTAACCAGCGCCAGGTACAGGCTGATTACTTCTGCAGGGACCAGGGCAACCAGCCTTTCCAGATAAGTCCTGGACAATGCTGGTCCGGTTCCCATGGTCACCATTGTTTTGGGTCTTTTAATTCTAAGCAGTGCTCTCATAACGTGTTATTCCGGTTAAAGTAAGCCGAACAGAAACAGCATAAGGATGAGGATAAGAGAAGGAGAAAAGGGGAGAAACCGGCAGGTTATCCTTTATCTTCCTCATCAGGAGAGCCGGTCCCTTCTTTATCTTCTTTTTGCGCGAGTTTATCCGCTATTTCCTTGCCTGCATCCCTGGCTTTTTCAATCAGATCTTCGGCTGATTCTCCCAGTTTACCGGCAATCGTTTTTAATTTTTCCTTGAACCCGCTTTTTTCCAGTTCATCCATGGCATTTCCCACATAATCTTCTGCTTTTTTAAGGAATTCACCTGCTTTCTTGTAAGCATTGCTTTCTTTTATCTTACCTGCAGCATCTTCAAGAAAATCCTCAGTCTTGTCGGCCAGTTCTTTGGCTTTTTCGGCCAGCTCTTTGGCACTGTCCCTTAGGCTCTCGTCTTTGGGATTCTGTTCCGGTGTCGCTTCCTGTGTCATACTTTTATTTTTTGGTCGTTTGTAATAATAATCAAGTGCATAAAGTTAAGGATTTAAAATCATAAAAACACCACAGCATTGATTCAGCTGCAGCATACACAAAGATTTCCGCTGACGCTATTGAACCCTGCTGCAATCATTTACGGCAGGCAAATCATCAGCATTCATGATTATTATCAACATTTCCCGGATATTCGTTTGCATTTGAATCTATCTTTCCCCATTTTCGTATAAAAAAATAAGCATTTATTTTTTCACGGAGTTTGTAAGTATTAAAACCATCGCTTGTAATGAATATCTGTAAAGGAAGAATTTGCGCGGCAGTAATCGCATCCCTGTTATTTTCCCTGTCCTTTTCCGTTTCCTTGTATGCCCAGTCGGTGACATTGCGCATCAATGAATTCATGGCACTCAATCAAACCACCCTGATGGATGAAGACAATGAGTATTCCGACTGGATAGAAATTTACAATCCGACGGGCGCAGCCATAAACCTGTATGGATGGTCGCTAACCGATGATATTACCATGCTTCAGCAATGGACTTTCCCGGCGGTCACACTGGATCCAGGTGAATACCTGGTTGTGTTTGCATCCGGAAAAGACAAAAAAACCGACGGCAGTAAGCTTCATACCGATTTTAAGCTCAGCGGTGATGGTGAATATTTAGCCCTGATCAATACGCAAGGCATAGCTGTCTCTGAATTTAAGCCGGCTTTTCCGGCACAGCAAACTGATGTGTCATATGGATTTTATGAAAACAACTACGTTGGACTTTTGGATCCCACGCCCGGCGCCGTCAATACACAATCATCGGCAGCTATTCTTCCTCCGCCGGTATTTGATATGAAACACGGTTTTTATGAAGCTCCTTTTAATTTAACCCTTTCATGCGATGTTCCGAATGCTGACATCTATTATACTACGGACGGAAGCGTTCCCAAAATAGGGAATGGAACGTTGTACACAGCCCCTTTGCAGATCGGGAAAACTTCCATCATCCGGGCTGTCTCCTTAATTGAGGAACAGGCTGTCAGTAAAGTGATCACCCAGACCTATCTCTTTCTGGATGATGTCATTCATCAGCCCAACAATCCGCCGGGCTATCCTGCCGAGTGGGGACCCTATACTGCCATTGCAGGCAATGCGATTGCCGATTATGAAATGGACAGCGAACTGATCGCTGATCCTGCATTTGCCATCCGCGTAAAGGAGGCATTGAAAGACATCCCGACCCTGTCGATGGTTTCTGATAAGGGCAGCTTTTTCTCACATGATATTGACTCTGTCACAGGAGGGATCTATATTTATCCGGGAGCTCCCGGGGATGAGACCGGGCTCGGATGGGAAAGGCCCGTATCTGCAGAGTTTTTTAACTCCAAGGATTCAATCGATTTTCAGGTAAATTGCGGAGTTCGTTTA
>Ga0105099_10002643_pt1 | contig 10555 bp, 13 predicted proteins | sample PPLLak3cmMay2015_2_FD_79138 | JGI IMG/M metagenome (GOLD analysis project Ga0105099, IMG submission 79138) | Freshwater sediment microbial communities from Prairie Pothole Lake near Jamestown, North Dakota, USA - PPLs Lake P8 Core (1) Depth... | ecosystem: Environmental > Aquatic > Freshwater >...
CCGGCAACATGGTCAAGAAAATCATCACCTATGAAACCACCAGCCCCGATGAGAAACCCTGGTATAAGAACTTCATTGGCATCGGAGGCAAAACATTTGGGTATTATGAGGGCAAACCAGACGGGGAGTATCTCTGCGACCTTACCTATAACTATACAAAACAAGCGATTCCTGATTTATCACTCCTATCGGTCTATACGACAAATAAGAACATCAGCGGGCTTGTCCCCGTAACGAAAGATATCCAAAAAGCGCTGTCACAAGGAGCCGGATATGTCGATTTCCAGGGGCATGGGAATCCATTTGTCTGGGATACGATTTGGCATGATGGCCAATATCCGAGCGATTGGTGCGGCGGTATTTCCACTTATAACTTTCTCAAAATATCAAATCAAGAAAAACTTCCCATTGTCGTTGTTGGCGGATGCCATAATGGCATGTACAACGTCTCCATGCTAAAGACAATGAGTAAGAAAACCAGTGCGCAATATTTCTGTTACGGGCTCCCAATCCCTTTCTGCTTTAGCTGGGGGTTAGTCGTAAAATACCCCGGAGGTGCTATTGCGTCAACGGGTTGCACCGGCTACGGGATGGGATACCAGGGAAACCCGGTCAGTCTCAGCGCAGAACTCGAGGCGAACTTCTTCCATCAAATAGGGAATGGTTCGACCAACCTAGGACAAGTGCACAGTGGTGCGATTCAAAAATTCCTTGATGAAGAAGAGATTCACCAGGTTGAGGCGTTCGTCATAACAAACTGGGCGCTCTTCGGGGACCCAAGCTTACGACTCGGCGGTTATCCTTAACCAATTCTTTTGTAATACTCTCAAACAACTGATTCAAAGATTGGTAGTCAAAGGTTATTGATGTAAAAGCAAAAAACAAAGTGCGACTGATTTGGCGTTCTGTAACGCTTCCCTTGGATGCATCCCATTTTGTATGTTTTCAAAATATGTTTCAACGAATATTTTTTTTACCGATTGAAATTTCTTCTTATTGCCGTTTTTTTCTAAAAAGCTTGCGAACTCTCTTATCCATTCTGGATCGTGCTGTTGCTGATTTTCTGTAGAACGCCTCACCCGCATCTATGTTATACTTTATGATTACTACTATTTTAGATTGATGCAGTACATTATCACAATGACAAAATCACAATATTCAGACATGTTACTCAAAACCATCGCAGTAGGTATCTTTTTAAAACAAAAATGATTCATCGTTGATGTTATGGGGCAGGTTTATGACAAAAATAAACAAAAAACAGATTGACGAAGAAGAACAAAAGATAGTGATCGAACTACAAAAAAACGCAACAGAAAACATCAATTCTATCGCAAAGCGCTGCAAGCTGTCCAGCCAAAAAGTACGCAGAAAAATCCACCAGCTCGAAGAAAGTAATATGATCTGGGGGTACAGCACGATTATTGATGAACAAAAAATGGGACTAAAACATTTTGTGCTGCTGGTGAAACGATCCAACAGAAAAATCGAAGAAGAAACCATCGACCAGATCATCTCAAGGAAAATCGAAGAACTCTGTACACAATTGGGAATTACTATTGAAAGTAGTTTTTATGTGCATGGCGAGTACGACTGGGTCATCACGTTTACCGCAAACGATATCGTTCAAGCAAGAAAATTCGCTGACACATTATCGCTCTTAAACAAAGGTGTGATTGAGAAGATGCTGATTTTGCAAACGTTAATATTTATCAGAAAACAGTATATCCTGAATCCAGAACGGATGAAACTTAAAGAATTTCTATAAAATGTCTCCGTATCCCTGTGCTCTTTGCTCTTTGATAATCCTTAAATAATTTCACTTGTGGATAATTATAAGAACATTATGCCAACGAGTTCCTTAAGTCTTATCTTATTTTTCTTCAGAATCTGATGGTATTCTACAAAACATAATCCGTAGAAAAGTATATATATAAGTTATATCATTGCGCTTAAAAGCATATCGAAAAGTTTAAAATAATTTACGGGGGCGTAGGTATATGGTACAAATGCAATCCAAAAAGAAAAAAGAGAAAAGACAAAGCATTGAAGAAATCATTCAATGCCCTGAATGTAACAGCACCCATTTAAGTAAAGATTACGCACGCGCAGAACTCGTCTGCGCTGATTGCGGCCTTGTTATTGACCAAGATTTCATCGATCATGGACCAGAATGGAGAGCATTCGACAGCGATCAACGTGAAAAACGAGCACGTGTCGGAGCACCAATGACCTATACCATACACGACAAGGGACTGAGCACCATGATCGGCTGGAAAAACAGAGACTCCTACGGAAAATCAATCCCCACCAGAAACAGAGCCCAACTTTACCGATTACGAAAATGGCAACGACGCATCAGAATCAGCGATGCAACCGAACGAAACTTAGCATTCGCCCTCTCAGAACTCGACCGTATGGCATCCGGCATGGGTCTGCCAAGAACCGTCCGGGAAACCGCTGCGATGGTCTATCGAAAAGCAGTCCTGAAAAACCTCATCCGTGGAAGAAGCATCGAAGGAGTATCAGCATCAGCATTATACGCAGCCTGCCGACAATGTAACGTCCCACGAACCCTTGACGAAATCGCAGCATCCTCCAGAGTCTCCCGCAAAGAAATCGGAAGAACCTACCGATTCATCGCCCGAGAACTCGGATTAAAACTCATGCCAACATCACCACAAGACTACATCTCACGATTCTGCAGCGAACTCAAACTCAGCGGAGACGTCCAAGCAAAAGCAATCGAAATCCTCAAAGACGCCGCTGACAAGGAACTCACCAGTGGCCGTGGACCAACCGGTGTTGCCGCCGCATCAATCTACATCTCATCGATCCTCTGTGGCGAACGACGAACACAACGAGAAGTGGCAGATGTCGCAGGTGTCACCGAAGTAACAATCAGAAACCGATACAAGGAACTAGCTGAACGACTCGACATCGACATCATACTGTAAAACCCCTATGACTCGCTGGTACACCGAAAAAAAGAAAGAACATTTTTATAAACAAGCAAAACAAGTCGGTTACCGCGCACGCTCCGCCTTCAAATTACAACAAATACAGAACAGATTCCATCTGATCCCAAACAATGGTATCGTCCTTGATCTTGGTGCTGCCCCTGGAGGATGGAGCCAGGTGGCAAAAGAACTCGTCGGAACACAGGGAATAGTCATCGGGGTAGACCTTTCATCTATCAAACCAATAGATGACGTACAGTTTCTGCAAGGAGACGTCACCAAAACTGAAACCCTGGATCAAATCAAAGATCTCATGAATGGAAAGAACGCGGACGTCATCATATCAGATATGTCTCCAGATATCTCCGGGAATTATTCTGTCGATCAGGCACGAAGCGTCTGGTTATGCGAATCCGCCTTACATGTCGTAACCCAACTATTACAACCAGGTGGTCATTTCATCTGTAAAATCTTTGAAGGAGAAGATACCAAAGCATTCATCGAAAAAGTGAAACATCAATTCATGGTTGTGAAAACATTTTCTCCTGAAGCCACCCGTAAAAGCAGCTCCGAAGTCTATATCATCGCAAAATCGTTCAAAAACCCTTATAAAAAGCACCATGAACCGTTATAGGAAGCTAATAAAAGGGTATATTATATAGGAGTTGATATCAGTTAAGTTTTACCCAATGGTAGAAACAATGACGGACCAATCGCTCAATCTGGAAGTGTTTCTCAAACACACCCATGAAGACATCGAGAAAAAAATCAACGAAATCATTAAAGATCAGAATATATTAACAATCCTTAGAGAAGGAAAACGGTTACGACCATTACTTGGTGCTTTATCCTTCAAAGTCTGCACCGGAGGAAATGAAGTACCACAACTCTACCAGCAGTTTTTAGAAGGAGCAGTCGCCATAGAACTTGCACATGGTGCTTCCTTAGTCCATGATGACATTATCGATGGTGATTTGACCAGACGAGGTGAACCAGCGTTTTACATCAAGACCGGAATCGATAACGCAATCCTCATCGGTCATAAGATGCTGGTGTTAGGATTTACCCTAGCATTATCTCATGGTGAACGAATCGCGAAACTGTACGTAGACGCCTGGGGTGGAACCCTTGATGGTCAGCTTTCTGAGATTAATTTCAACAGCAAAGACCTCGAGGATGTCAATATCACCGCGGATTCCAAATTTTTCCAAGTCTATAGCAAAATTATTGATCTGAAAACAGCAACCCTGTTCTCAGCAGCATGTAAAGCAGCTGCGTATTGGGCGAAAGCCTCCGATGAGATAGCCAACCTTCTTGCAGAATATGGCCGTGAAGTCGGGTTTGCCTATCAGCTTGCCGATGACCTAGTGGACCTTGAGAAGGGTGAGATGATCGACAGCGTCGTTATTCCTCTTCTGACACGACTTGAAAAACGGACTGCGAAGAACGGCAATTTAAAACACCGGTCGATACGAAAAAAGATCGAGAAGAAATCGCCAGAGATAAAAAAACTGTACCTCGAAGAAATCTCAAAGCATGTCAGCAAAGCCCAGAAGATCTGCAACTCACCAATACTCCCCGATAATCAATTTAAAACGTTCTTGCTTGATGCACCATACTATAGTATAAACAAAATGCTAAAAGAAATCTACATCACAATCTAAATTTTTTTTTATTGGTTTATTATAATTGCTGCGTGGTCCTTTTCGAAAGGTGCAAGTTCGACTGTTTTTTTGATTTTGAATTTCTGTTTTTGCAAAGAGCTGCAGACCAGCTCGTACGCTTGTTTTGGTTTGAGTGCAACATCAATGCTTCGTGCTTTGACCATGATAAGACCAGTTCCGTTTGGTTTGAGATAGGATTGGATGTTGCGAGTAAAAATATCTGCTTGGTTGCGCTGTGAAATATCTTGATAAATCAGGTCAACTGTCGGAACCATTTGTTGGTATCGTTCCGGATGGTTCGCATCGGAGAGAATCGGGATGATGTTTTGCCGTTTTTCCGCTAGCTTGAGCAGATTGATGATCGCAACTGGTGAAGACTCTACTGCATATATCGATCCTTTTGAGACGATATCAGATATATGACTCACGGTCGTACCTGTCGCAGCACCAAGATACAGGATGCTTGCTTCAGTAGAGAGCGTAAGGTTGATTCCTTTCAGCAGCGCAGCGGCAAGTTTACTTCGATATGGGTTCCAGGACCGATACTCCTTGTCATCCTCGGTGAAGAGTTGTTCGTTGTACACCTTGATCCCTCTACAGGCTTCCGGGTTTATCGTGAAGAGTCGATCATTTTTCTTATAGATGCCTGGATGCTCTGTTGGTTGCATGGTTTTCCCCTATGATGTGTGGTCGATAAATAGTTTTGTGGAATGTTCAATTTATTTATCATCCTTGAAGTATCTGTTTTCATCATCGATAATTTCAGGTGTGGCCTCTGGTTGTGCCATGTTAGACGGCAGATTTTGAATCAAAGGAAAGTACTGAGTGCCATTTCCAGTCATACTCCGATATGATAAGGTTCCTGTGCTGGATGCCAATCCAAGTCAAGCCATGGTGTTGGAAACATTACCACGGATTTACCTAAAATAGTAAACCATAAGAATAACAGTCCAAATATTGTCTTTGGGCCAACACCATTCCAGGTATCCCAATAATTCCCTATCCATCTAGTTTTCTTAACGCCCAAAAGGATATACCAAATACTATATGCTGAATATCTTTCCTCCCAATAGACACCTCGACTGTATTTTTTAAAAATATTTTTTTGTAATACAATTTCCCCAAGAGCCCAGAGTAAGAACTCCGGCAGAACAATTTTCGATATCAATGCCGTAGATGTCGAAATAATTAACTAGGGTTTGTGAGATACAGGCGGGGGCGATGAAGATATGGTGTTACGATCTCCTTTATATGAAACTCAAGTCAAGCTCGGTGCGACATTTACTGAGTTTGCTGGTTTTGAAATGCCGATCCAGTACAGCTCGATCCGTGACGAACATATGGTCGTACGCAAAAAGGTCGGTCTGTTCGATGTCACCCATATGAGCAATGTGTGGATCACCGGTCCTGATGCTGCAAAACTCATCAGCCTGACGACCGTTGAGGATGCGTCTCGCGTGGAGGCTGGAAAAAGCCAATATACTGAAATTTTACAAGAGAACGGCACAATCATCGATGATACGATTTTCATGCATCTAGGTGAAAAATTCATGATGATCCCCAATGCCGGGATGAACCAGATCGTCACCACATGGCTCACGCAGCAGGCAAAAAAACATCATCTGAATGCAAAAATCCAGGATGTCTCCAGGGAGTATGTCATCCTTGCGATTCAAGGACCACAATCAAAGGAGACGTTACAGAAACTGACCGATACAGATCTTGACGCGGTGAAATTCTTCGGCTGTCAGACCGTCAAGGTCGCTGGCGTCGAATGCATTCTCTCGCATACCGGGTACACCGGTGAGCTTGGTTATGAGTTGCAGATCACCCCAACCACCAAGGCGACAGGTGTGTTTGCTGCGGTCATGGCTGCGGGTAAGGAATTCGGTATCCAGCCGATTGGGCTAGGCGCACGAGACACGTTACGGCTCGAAAAAGCATTCATGCTAGCAGGCAACGAGTTCGAAGGCGGCAGAACACCACTCGAGGCGACCCTTGGGTGGACGATTTTCTGGGACCATGAGTTCATCGGCAAAGAAGCCTTGCTCAAACAGAAAGAACAAGGGACTTTCCAACGCATGACCTGCCTACAATGCATCGAGAAAGGCATCCCTCGCCATAAATGCGAAATCCAGGAGGATGGCATGGCTGTAGGGATAGTGACTAGCGGGACGTTATCACCGTGTCTGAACGTCGGAATCTCCATGGGATATGTCACACCTGAAAAACGAGAGGTAGGCAACCTCCTTGATATCACCGTACGAGACAAACCGATTCAGGCAAAGGTCATCAAACCACCATTTGTCCCAAAGGACTGGGCACAGAAACAAGAAGAAACAACAGCATAATCCCCTGAAAATAATCCATATCCCTTCATTCTTTTTTTTTTCAATAAAAAACAGTGTGTTTTCCATTGTTTTCCTCTCTACAATAAATAGAGAAAAGATTTAAAACAACCAAGAAATACCACCACGGATAGCTATGACACATGAGATACGAGATGGATTGAAATATACCAAGACACACGAATGGGTAAAACTCGCAGGCACCAAAGCAAAGATAGGGATTACCGATCATGCACAACACGAACTGACCGACATCGTCTTCGTTGAATTACCAACCGTCGGAAAGGAAATCAAAAAAGGAGAAGAACTCTGCGTCGTCGAATCAGTCAAATCCGTTTCAGAAGTCTACGCACCAGTCAGCGGAAAGATAATCGCGGTCAACTCAAAACTTGATGACTCGCCAGAGACCATCAACAGTAGCCCCTACGATGACGGCTGGCTTGTCGAAGTCGAAATAAAAAACAACGCAGAAGTCAACACCTTACTGGATGCAGCAGAATATAAGAAAGTATAACATGGTTGTGTTTAGAGACAGATTTTAATCGATAAGATCTCTCTGTTAAGAACTCCAGGTTTTATTGGAAGACTTCTTCATCCATTCTACATATTTATCGATAAATTCAAGACGTTCTCTGAAATTTTCTTCCTTAAGTTTTTCAAGTTCTTTCAAGTTGATTCGTGGTGTTCTCATCGTATATATAACTTTAAAAAGAGGGTTTGCGTTTTAAGTTTTCGGTTGAGTTTGTCCATGACTGACATCAACTCAATAACAAACCTATCACACTTATTTTGTTCTTTTTTGAATTCAATTTCTTTTCCAGGGATACTGATTTTCATCTTCTGTACCAAACCATATGAGCTTTTAAAACATTTAGCACAAAAAACAGGAGTGAGCCGTAAGGAGGAAATATATTTAAATAGACGAGGTATAGACAAAAGAGAAATGAGGTGGTGCTGGGATGAGGGATGACCCCATAGCAAATGTACTTGACGATTTAATGCGACTTGATGAAATTTACGCCTGCATCGTCGCACGACGCAACATGATCAGCGTCATGCCATCAAGTGAAAGTTTTAAACCAGAAGTCAACCAGATCTGGGATGTCATAAAGCGCGCCATGGATGATGTGTTCACCGTCATAGGTGAATACTCTGGTGCTGGACTCACTGAGATGGAGTTCCGACTGCAGGACTATGAGGTGTTATTCTACGTATTCCCTGAAATGGAGAACGCCCTTGTTGCGATTGTTCCCGCACTTGCAAATAAGGGGTTACTTGAGGTAGAAATGGAGAATGCACGCCGGCAGATCCTCAAGATAATGGACAACCCAGTACAAAAACCAACTTCCCAGAAAACAACTGATGAGGTTTACGTTACCGCATAAAAAATAAAAAAAAATTTTGCGAGAAATAGAAGAATGATATCAACAATAGAAACAGCCATAGGAATGTCTCGGAAATGGGAAGCAAGAGAGGCCGGACGAGAAGTCGCAGAAACCGCCATTAAAAATCTCTCACGCCCCCCAGATTTCTTCCTTCTCTTCGCAACAATCCATTATGAAAAATACGGTGGATTCCAAGAGTTCCTCAATGGCGTATGGGATGTCCTTCCAAAAGACACGCCCCTTGTTGGCGGTACAGTCACGGGTTTTATGAATAATTACGGATGCTTTTCACGAGGAGCCAGTGCTCTAGCCGTTTCCAATCCCTCCATGGATGTCGCAGTCGGCGTTGGAAAAAATACCAAAAGAAATCCACGTCGAGCTGCAAAACAATGCGCAGAAATGATTCAGAACGGCTTGAAAGACTCGCTGTATAAAAATAAATTCCTCCTCAATTTTATCTCCGGACCCGTCATGCCAAGCATCCCAGGCGTGGGACAAAAAAAATACATCCGATCAGGATTTGTCAGCAAGTTTGCCATGCAGGCATTAGGCTTATCACAAGCACTCGTCCAAAAAGGACTTGGAAGAGAAGATGAGATTTTCGAAAAAACAGTCCAACAATTACCAGACTATCACATGATACTTGGGACATCCATGGATGATTACAAAGGGATGAAAAATTATCAATTTTACAATGAAAAACTTCTCACGAATGCCGTGGTGAATCTTGGGATCGCAACCGATCTTGACCTCGGGGTTCATACCACACATGGGATGAAACCAACCGATCTTCATTTCACTATTACGAAACTTGGTGCACAAAATCACGCGATTTGTGAAATCAACAACAAACCTGCAGTCCCCGAGTTTCTACGACTACTAAATTGGCCAGAAGGCTTCCTCACTGAAGAGACGATGCTTCATACTATCCTGTACTATCCAATATCACTGAGACGGCAAGGCCGAGAAGTCCCGGTCGTCACCCCGCTAATAATGAAAGATGCTATATTTGTCCCCTGCATCATCGATGACGGAGAAGTCTCCATCCTCACCGTCAGTGGAAAAGATTTAATTCTTGCGGTAAAAGAAAATTTACATCATTTCGATAACATCCAGCCAGAATTCGGATTGTTCTCCGCTTGTATCACGATTCTACAGACACTCGGGCATAAGACAAACATGATCCAAGAAGAACTACACAGCTATTTCAAAGACAAATCATTTTTATTGTTTTATAGCGCCGGCGAAGGCACGTATTCCAAGGAAAAAGACATCACCTATGCGAATATGTCGTTTAATACCGCAGTTTTTGGGAATCAAAAATAAACGCCGATAACTCAACGATTTTTCTGAATTGTTTTTCCGAAATTCGTTAACTCATTTAAAGTAAAACCATATTTCTTCCCCCAACCCTCCGTTTTCCGGAGATGAGAGAGATCAATAGAGCCTACGTGATTTTCTCGTTCGTCCTCCATCGCCTGCATGATGACCTCAACGATACATGAGAAATTTTTACCAACCGCCATCCCAGGGATGCCTGTGACAAAAGGAAAATCAACAAGACCGCCATCCACTCGACACACGTCAGGGCGAGTCTTACATATCTCCAAGGAAAGATTTGGTGGTTGCGAGACATCAACAACAATCGCATTCCTCCTCAGATGATCGGATTGTAATAATGCATCCGGATGACTGGTCGCCGTTACAACAACATCACCTTCTTTTGTTTTCAGTTCAACCGTGGTTTCAAAATCACCATCGACGTTTTTCTCAAGATCTTTGAATTTGTCTTTTCTCCGTCCGATGAGAATTGCGTGTCGAAATTGGGGGACAAGGATTTTTGAGACCGCCTCACCGATAACGCCGTACGCCCCGACGATAGCAATGGTCTGATCAGCGGGTTTCTTCTTATAAAAACCCAACGCCTTATACACTGCTTGGCACGTGACAGCTGCTGTGTAGCTATCGCCATGATTAACAAACCCTTTGTATTGCTTCTGCTTTGCAACCCACACTCCCCCCTCTGTGACTGACGTGGTTAGTGCACCAAGTTGGATGATGTCCACCCCAAAGTCATTCTGAAGCAACAGCACAGCATCAAGAATATGTTTTCGGACAACATCCCTCGGAAGCCCCATCATCTGTCGAGCAGTCAAGGTCAAACCAGTGATAAACCCCTTTGTCCCATGAACATCAAG
>Ga0105099_10002644_pt1 | contig 10554 bp, 8 predicted proteins | sample PPLLak3cmMay2015_2_FD_79138 | JGI IMG/M metagenome (GOLD analysis project Ga0105099, IMG submission 79138) | Freshwater sediment microbial communities from Prairie Pothole Lake near Jamestown, North Dakota, USA - PPLs Lake P8 Core (1) Depth... | ecosystem: Environmental > Aquatic > Freshwater >...
CTTTGCACGTCCGGTTGAAAAGCTGCGCAGTGACATAGAATACGCTTTGGCAAAAGCGGCAAAGATGGCAGGCGAGGCGGGTTCCATCAAGATTAAAGATAACGCGACAGAGAAGATCGATAAGATTGACGATGAAATCAAGAAATATGAAGAGGAATTGAAGAAGATGAAGTAGGGGAATTTCAGATTTCAGAGTTGAGATTTTAGATTTTTTATATAGAAGGGGAATGTTTTACAGGTAAAAATGGTTAAAATATAATCATTTGAGATCCGTAGGGACGGAATATCCATAGAAATGCGGATCTAAACAATCCCCTAATTCCTGTAAGGACGGTATATATATAGAATTATGAATCGTATAAAAATTTCTTGAGCCCACTAGGGGCGATATATCTATTGAATAGTATTAATCAACAGGCAGTACTCGTTCTTTCCCTGCTCTCCGGCAGTTCAATATAATTGAACTTTCGAGGACCATGGACGAGTACGTGCCTTATAAAACAAGCCGGGGATTTGGAATCTTTCAAGCAACCATTTCTGCATATACAGCACAGTCTGTCATTCATTTTGAAGCTAATGAATTGATTTTTTGATTTGAGTAGCATTGGCCAGTTCACGCTCAACTGGGGTGTCTACGATGCAATTCTGACAAAAAACATTACCAAATACGGTCTTTTTTTCGTATATGCGGCGGTAAATTCCGAAAAAGGCGGACCGTCTATCAATAATTACTATAGCGACGACTCTCCGAAAACCAGCGCATAGTATACTCCCATGATGGGCTGTCAATATCATTATTTCGGCGATCCTGCCATAGAGACAATAGCTATGTCACCCCCGGTTGATACAACACAGCAGAATACCGCGCATGGAGTATCATTGCGTATCGTGACCAGTAAAAATGCTTCAACCCGAGATCACTGCGTTCATACACATCTGAAAAACAAAGACGAAACTATACTATAATTTTCGCCAAAGATTATTTTTCAAACCAATCCTTGTAACCTGACCCATGTTTTTTATTGAGAAAGAGCAGCATGATCGCTTACAAGCATATTATCTGGGACTGGAACGGCACTCTTTTAGACGATACGTGGCTTTGTCTTGAGATCATGAACGAGCAGTGCAAAAAAATCGGCAGGCCGCCTGTTTCGTATGATATGTATCGGGAGATTTTTGATTTTCCGGTACGCGGTTTTTATGAAAAAATCGGATTTGATTTTTCTAAGGTATCGTATGAGACAGTAGCGCAGTATTTCATTGGCGAATACACCAGGCGGCGGTTTGAGTGCTCGCTGCATTTCGGCGTGCATGCGGTTTTAGCAAAGTTGAAGGGTCTGGGCTGCGACCATGCGATTCTCTCCGCGTATGCAAAAAATGTGCTCCTGGAGATGGTGGATCACCACAAGTTGAGCTTTTTTTTCACACATATCGCCGGTCAGGACAACCATTATGCGTCAGGCAAGATCGAGGAAGGAAAAGCGTTGCTTGCAGAGCTTGATGCCCCTGTTTCCGGTTTGGTGCTGGTCGGAGACACGGTTCACGACTATGCTGTTGCAAGAACCCTGGGTATCGATGTGATCCTTATCGGTCAGGGGCATAACAGCATCCTGCGGTTGAATACCTGCGGCGTTCCGGTTGTTTCCTGCTTTTCAGAAGCGCTGCTTCATATTGTAAAGTAACCAAAGGAAGCGTGTGATGTAAACCCGCAGGCGTTGCTTATTTCTGTTCGGTAATGAGCAGCAGCCCGGGATCAAGCTTCAGATGCAGATCGCTTCGTACCATCGTAGCATGGTCTTTAATAAGGTTGATGCGGATAAAACGATCGTGCGGCTGCAGGCAAATGATAATCGCCAATTCGTTTATAAAAGGTTCCAGAACCTGCGGCACCGAAGAACCGTCGAATCCGCCGTTACCTTCCGGCACCGAGGCGCTGAACCATAATTCGCAATCCAGTTTTTCGGCAAAGCGCTTGAATTCAAGCATATCGTCGGAGGAGCTTTTCTTGAAGTTATATCCGTCGATAATAATCGTCTGCGCGTTAAAGTGGCTGTTTGTAATCAGGGTTTCGATGCTTTTTTCTATGGCGGTAATCTGCATGCCGGCCTGCGCAAAGTGCATGATAATGCGGTTTTTTCTGCATTCGTCGAAAATATCCGATGCCCTGTCCAGGCCGAAACAGGAAGAAAGTTCCCTGAAAATATTTTCGTACCAGGAGATGATATGATGTGCGTCCTCGGAAAAGGAGATGTGGAGAACCTGCTTCCCCTGCAGCATGGTATCCAGCGAGATGTTGACCAGGCAGGCGGTCTTGCCGACACCTTTGGGAGAGGCGATGACGCCGATATTCCCTCTGCCGAGACCGCCGTGTGTGGACTGCTCAAGGATACGCAACGGACTTCTTTTAATCAGTTCCTGTTTCAGCATGTAAACAGCCTCCTTTCTCTGATGTATACCCAAAGCCGGACTGCCGGTATACAGCGCTTTTAACGGGCGCATATCGTATTGTTATTTCAGTTTTTCCTGATACTCTTTTTTCAATTTTTCGGCAACCTGTTCAGGGACGGGGCCGTACTTGAGAAAAACCATGGTAAATTCCGATTTTCCCTGTGTCTGGGAGCGCAGCACTGTTGAATATCCGAACATTTCGCTTAACGGCACTTCCGCCTCGACCCGGCAGAAGAGGTTGTTTTCCGTTGTGCTCACAATGATGCCGCGGCGCTGGTTGATCGACCCCAGAACATTGCCCTGATATTCGGACGGTCCCTCGATGCACACTTTCATAATCGGTTCCAGTATGCGCTTTGACGCTTTGTTATATGAATGGCGGAACGCACCGATGGCGGCGTTACTGAAAGCAAGGTTCGACGAGTCGACCGGGTGATGATTCCCGTCGGTGAGCGTTATCTTCACGCGCACAATAGGAAAGCCGATAAGCGAGCCTTTGCTGAGACACTCACGGAATCCCTTGTCGCAGGCAGGGATATATTCCGTCGGAATATTTCCGCCTTTTACGTTGTCGACGAATTCATAGTCAAGCTCGGGGTGGGGCTCGAGTACGCCGATGATGCGGGCGTATTGGCCCGACCCGCCGGTCTGTTTTTTATGGGTATAGTCGAACGACACGGCGCTGATCAGCGTTTCACGATAGGCGACCTGGGGCATTCCCACGTTGAGTGCCACGTTGTATTCGCGTTTCATCCGTTCGATATAGATGTCCAGATGCAGCTCGCCCATGCCGCTGATAATCGTCTGATTTGATTCGTGATCCACATACGTCCGGAACGTAGGATCCTCTTTGGTGAATCGCGCCAGCGCCTTGAGCAGCTGGTCCGACGCTTGTTTGTCCTGCGGGGCGATCGCAAGCGAGATAACCGGGGTGGGGATATACATCGTGGTCATGGAATACCGCAATCCGCCGCCGCAGAAGGTGTCGCCGGAACTGCAGTCGATGCCGAACAGTGCCACGATGTCCCCGCTTGATGCCTCGGCAATGTCTTCCGTGTCGTTGGCGTGCATATAGATAAGCCGGCCTACCTTGACCCTTTTTCCGGTGCGGGCATTGGATATTTCCATGCCTTTTTTAAGCGTACCCTGGTAAATCCTGGTGTAGGTAAGCTGTCCATAGATGCCGTCTTCCAGTTTGAAAGCCAGGGCGACAGCAGGCAGGGCTGGGTCTGACACAAGCGCGACCTCCGCCTCAGCATTATCAACGTCAAGCGCCGTATTGTGCCGCTCCAAGGGAGAGGGCAGATACCGTATAACCGCGTCTAACAGCGGTTGAACGCCTTTGTTTTTATAGGCTGATCCGATGCAGACCGGCGTACACTCGCCGGAAACCGTTGCGCTGTGAAGCGCCGAGTGGATGAGTTCTTCGGTTACCCGGCTCTCAATACATGCTTCAGTCAGTTCGTCGGAATAGAGGGAGAGTGCGTCAAGCATCTCCAATCGTTTTTGTTGCGCTTCACCGGTCAGTTCCGCGGGAATCTCTTCAACTGAAATCTCCTCGCCGCCTTTTCCGCCGAAAAAGAGCGCCTTCATGGTAATAAGATCCACCATACCCCGGAATTTATCTTCCAGGCCGATGGGTATCTGCAGCAGTACCGGATTATGGCCGAGCTTGTCGCGGAGCTGGGCCGTAACCGAATAGGGATTCGCGCCGGTTCTGTCGCATTTGTTGATGAAGGCGATACGCGGCAGTTTGTACCGTTTCAACTGATGGTCGACCGTGATTGACTGGGATTGTACGCCGCCGACAGCGCAGAGCACCAGCACTGCCCCGTCAAGCACCCGCAGGGCGCGCTCAACCTCGATGGTGAAATCCACGTGTCCCGGCGTGTCGATGATATTGATGGTATGATTTTTCCACATGACATTGGTTGCCGCGGAAGTAATCGTGATGCCGCGCTCCCGTTCAAGGTCCATGTGATCCATGGTCGCTCCCGCGCCCTGTTTGTCGTGCACTTCATGCATGATATGGATTTTTTTCGTGTAATAAAGGATTCGCTCGGTCAGCGTTGTTTTCCCGGAATCAATATGCGCGCTGATGCCGATATTCCGCAAATTTTCGACGCGTTTCGCCATAATACAAATGTACCTTACAATCTTTCAGACAAAGTTTTGACGATGTTATGTTAGTATAAAAAGAGGGTTCTTTCCCATGAGAAGATGAGGAGTTCCACCATGCTGTGTATTTCAAGCGACCTAAAAATATATTGTGGTTTTGTCAAAGCAAACAGTTTCCTGAAATATTTTCGCCTCTTACTATGGACGGGTTCGGGTTATCCCGGGAGTTTTTCCTGCCTGCAGGCGGCAACTCTTTGCAGTCCGGTGCAAACCGGCGGGTGAAATAAATTATTTTAAGAGAATGCAGCCCTGCAGGTCGGGTTTCATCAGGGATATGAAGAATGGAAAATGAACGGAACCTATGGCACAAACGAAAAAATATACCGCTTTACTTATCCTCGGACCCACCGGATCAGGCAAAACCCCGCTGGGAGAGTATCTGCAGGCGCACGGCCTTCGGGGCAAACGGTGTTTTCATTTTGATTTCGGCAATGCACTGCGCAGAGCTGGCAGGAAAGAAGCTGTTCCCCCCGAATTATCCGAGGCGGACATCACCTGTATCTGCAAGGTTCTTCAGCAGGGCGCGCTGCTTGAGAACGAGACTTTTTATATTGCAAAGAGCCTTCTTGGCCATTTTATTAGCGGTAACACGGTAACGGACAAGGACATTATTATCCTCAACGGGTTGCCGCGGCATGATGGCCAGGCAAGGGATATTGCATCAATCGTCACCATACGTGCCGTAGTGTGCCTTGATTGCAGCGGCAATGCGGCAAAAAGGAGGATACTGCTTAATACCGGCGGTGACCGGTCCGGCAGAACCGACGACACTGTGGAGGAAATTGAAAGAAAGTACCGTTTGTTTGATAAAAGAACTGCGCCACTTATTCAGTATTATCAGGAAAAAAAGATACCGGTGCACCGAATAACGATTGAAGAGAATACGAAAGAATTTGATATTGTTCGAGTTCTGGAAGGGCACAGATTTGTGTAGCTGTTCACGGTATTGCCGCTTGCGGTCGCGGATTCAATTTCATCGACATAATTAATATAGAATACTTCGGAGAGCTCTTTCACCTGTTTCACATTAGAACCTTTTAACCCTTAACCCTTAACCCTTAACCCTTAACCTCTGTCTCCAGTAATTATATTTCATAGTATAGTTATACAAGGACGATCCAATGTCTCATTCATTTTATACCATACTAGTATCCGGAGCTGCATTGATGAGTGTATTTCCAGGCGAAGGCCATGCAGAAGGCGCCGGTGATGCTGATTTTGCCGTATTGCGCAAACGCATGGTTACGACACAGATAGAACGAAGAGGTGTGAAGGACGCGCGAGTGCTTGACGCAATGTTAAAAGTCGAACGTCACCGGTTCGTGCCCCGGCAGCATGTCGCCGATTCGTACGACGACCGGCCTTTGCCAATAGGGGAGGGGCAGACTATTTCCCAGCCCTATATTGTCGCGCTCATGACCGAGGCGCTCGGCCTGGACAGAACGAAAAAGGTGCTGGAGATCGGCACCGGTTCGGGATATCAGGCGGCAGTGCTGGCTGAATTGTGCGACAGCGTTTATACCGTAGAGATTGTCGAAAACCTGGGGAAAAAGGCAGAAAAACTTCTTTCGGAACTGGGATACAAGAATATCAAAGTAAAGATAGGCGACGGATATGCAGGATGGCCTGAATACCGCCCCTTCGACGCCATAATAGTCACGTGCGCCCCCTCGCACGTTCCGGAGCCGCTCATCGAACAGCTTGCCGAGAATGGCAAACTGATTATCCCGGTTGATGTTACCTGGGGACAGGATCTCATCCTGATGGTAAAGTCCCAAGGACAGCTTAAGAAGGAGAGTATCGTGCCGGTGAGATTTGTGCCGATGATGAGAGAGGATGGGAGGGAGTATTAAATGAGAATTTTCAATACTCGATGTTCAATATCCGAAAAAATAAACTGTTATCGTTTAAAAAGGTTTTTATGAATATGTCAATAGATACAATATTCACAAGAAATATGTTTTCTCGGACACTACGAACAGGTCTGTCCGCAGCAGTTCTCTGTTTCCTGGCGCTGTCGTGCGAAAAATCCGACCCTGCGGGTGAGAGCGGTATCTACACCTTGACTGTCATTGCACGCAACGGGAACGTTGCTAAAATGCCTGATAAACAGACCTACAACAGCGGTGAGATAGTTACCCTGGCTGTTGTGCCCAATGCCGGATATACTTTTTTAAACTGGAGCGGTGACGCGAGCGGAACAAATACGACTGCTGCCGTATTTATGGACGCAAACAAGAGCGTTACTGCCGTTATTGTCGCGGACAGCACCAGTCCGGTAACGGATGCCGACGGTACTGTGTATCAGACCATACGGATCGGCAGCCAGGTCTGGACTGTGGAGAACCTGCGGACAACGAAATATAACGACAGCAGCGCCATACCGCTGGTAACCGACAGCGCTGCATGGGCCGTGCTTACGTCACCCGGATTCTGCTATTACAATAACACGTCGGATGCGGACAGCATTGAAAAATTCGGCGCGTTGTATAACTGGTACGCTGTTAACACCAAAAAACTTGCCCCGACGGGATGGCGCGTGCCGGATACGGCGGACTGGAAAACCCTGCAAAGGTATTTAATCGCCAATGCATTCAACTGGGACGAAACAAAAACAGGCAATAAGATAGCCAAATCCCTGGCAGCAACAATGGATTGGAAGATTTCAACCAACAGCGGAGCAGTCGGCAAAGACCTGAACAAGAACAACGGGAGCGGCTTTTCCATGCTTCCGGGCGGGTATCGTTTTTTTAGTGGTAATTTTTACTATATCGGGCTCTACGGGTACTGCTGGAGCGCCACAGGGTATCTTTCATCCAGCGCATACTACTATTACCTCTGGTGCGATAACGATTGCCTTATGGAAAGCAGCAGCAACAAAGGGAGCGGGTGTCCGGTGAGGCTGGTGAGGGATGCTGATTGATTGGAGATTCTTTTTTCGGAAGCTTGCTATCATATAGTATATTTATCAAAGATGTATAGTTCGGCTCAATACGAGAACCACTAGCGGCAATTATTGTGTCGCCGTTATCCGGGAAACGCTGATATGCCGGTTATTATATTTTTTGTCAGGCTGATGCTCGGTGTGTCATATATCACCTTTTTCATGGCAATTACAGTACAAACCCCTGTTACCGCCTCCGAACCGGACAAACCGGCAGAGATGATCGGCGCGTTTTCCGCCTCGAATAATTCGGTTAAAAAAACCGAACACCTGTATGCTCTCAGGGCATATCTTCCCGCAAAAGAGGCGTGGATACGACAATTGCTGGAAATGGCCATTGACGATAGAAGCCCTGTTGTTGTTGCGGAAGCTGTTTGTCAGATAGGTGAATTCGGTTTCACGGAATCTGATACAGTATTGATACAACTCTATACGGATGCGCAAAAAAGATTCGGCAGCATCGCGTATACAGAGCGGGTAAGGTGTGCTATTATCACTGCTTTGGGAAAGATCGGCGGGGCCAATGCCACCGCGTTTGTTGCCGGGTTGCTGAAACAGGATAAAGGCTCCTTTGCCGGCCGGTTCATGCTGACTGCAATCGGCGAGATCAATGATGAGTCTCTTGTCGAGGATGTCAGATCCTATCGTATCATGCTGGAAGAGTATGTGAAAAACGCCGAAAAAGCCGGTATAGACCCGTTCCTTTATTCGGATAAAATCGACTGTATCGGGCTGGCATCAGAGATCGAAGCGACGCTTTTGAAGGGCGGCGAACATGAATAGGGGCCTCCGTTTTTTTACCGCGGTATCCGGGCTCTGCGTTGTTTCAATGATCGCTCCTGCACAGTGTAAAATAGGAATCATCGTCAATAAACACCTCTATCCTTCCATTAAAGCGTCTATTGACCGGTATATCGCCGATGTTGAACTCATCGAGGGAAAGCGGGTCTGGCTTGATTCGGCAACATTCGATGAGACCAATAACAAGAAGGAATTGCGCGACAGCCTCGCAGGCCGTTATGCACATGACAGCCTTGAGGGTTCCATACTGATAGGCGACCTCCCTTTGTGCGACTTTCTTGACACGGGAACCGGCAGTCACGACGTCTTTCCCTGTGATTTATACTATATGGACCTTGACGGTATGTTCGCGCCGGAGGATCTGCCGGACTCCCACACCGGATCAAAAAATCTGGAAATATGGGTAACCCGCCTGGTGTGCAGCGTGCTTATGCACTGTGCCGGTCTTACCGAGACGCAGATTCTGGAACGGTATTTCGACCGGGTGCACCTGAGAATGTACGGTCAGGACCAGCAACCGCGGAACTATCTGATTGCAGGTATGTACTGGGAATGGTCCACACTCGAGTCCGAAAACAGGCAGTATCTGGGCTACAATGCGTCACATATCACCGCCTATCGCAGCACCTATGACTCCAGCTATAACGATTCAATCTGTGCGTATCAATGGAAAATGGCCCTGGTTGATGGTAAGGAGTACGCGTATGTTTACTCCCATGCAGGTGGAAGGCCGGACCGGCACCGGATCGGTTACTGGATACATGAAATCTACGACGACCGGACAAACTGCAGATTCTATAATATTTACTGCTGCCAGAATGCACGGTATACCACGGCAAACATGTGCGGCGCCTATGCCACCGAAGATCAGGGGCTTATAAGCATCGGCGCCGCCAAGTCAGGCAGCATGAGCCCCGGCTCCTACCGCGCCTATAACGAGCCTCTTGGCAAGGGTAAGAGCTTTGGCGAAGCGTTCAAGTACTGGTATACCAATGAGGGGTTGGCAAGCATATCCTGGCATTACGGCATGACGATGCAGGGCGTGGGCACTCTGCGTCTGAAGCCCTATAACCCGCCTGCAAATAACCGCGCGCCCACCGGGCTCTCTCTGTCGGCGGGAAGCGTTGCGGAGAATGCCGGACCAGGAATAGTCGTCGGAGTGCTGTCGAGCACCGATCCGGATACCGGGCAGGAGCATACGTTTCGTCTTATATATGGCGACGGCGATGAGTATAACGACAGCTTTGCAATCTCCGGCGATACGTTGTTTACAAAAGCGTCGTTTGACTTTGAAACGCAATGCAGCCTGAGCATCCGGATCCGGGCGACCGATAACGGCGCCGGCAACCTCTGGTGCGGGAAAACGTGCACCCTGACCGTCACCAATGTCAATGAGGCTCCGTCCGATATTTCCGTTGACAGCCTTTCAGTGCTGGAAGGCGTGGCTGGCGCTACCATTGGAAACGTTTTGGTTGAAGATCCGGATGTCGGTGATTCGCACGCTTTTTCGGTCGACGATACCCGGTTTGAGGTTTCAGCCGGGACGTTACAGTTAAAGCAGGGGGTCAGCCTCAGCTTCGACACAACCCCCGCGGTACCCATAGAGATTACCGCTGTGGATCAGGGCGGGTTGAAATGTATTGAAAGATGTACGGTTACGGTAGTACCGGCATCACTTATAATGGATACCACTTCCCTGGCAACGTCAACAGGCGTTTTTTCCGTTGGGCCAAACCCTGTTATCAGCGCTCCCGGACATACGATTGTTTTACGGTACACAAGCAACCGTCCGGTTTGTGCCGTATTCAGAATTTTTGACGGCGCCGGGACACTCGTGCGAAGTTTCCCGGTGCAATACGGCAAAAACCCTGCGGTAACCTGGGATCTTTGTAATTTCCGGGGGAGGCTGGCGGGCAGCGGCATGTATCTTGCGGTACTCGAAGTTTCTGACCAGACCGGCGGCAGAAAAATGGCAAGGACCTATATCGGGGTAAAAAATGTTCGGTGAAAACAATCTACGCGGTTAGCGTAGATAATTCAGCTACAGACACTAATTGTAAATCGTAAGCGTTCACGCCCCCTAAATCCCCCGAAGGGGGACTTGTAATGACTCGATTTTATTGTAGTTATAAAACTTTTAACAGGTATAGATGATTGGCTCTTTTGTGAAATGTTGTTTAAAA
>Ga0105099_10002647_pt1 | contig 10545 bp, 10 predicted proteins | sample PPLLak3cmMay2015_2_FD_79138 | JGI IMG/M metagenome (GOLD analysis project Ga0105099, IMG submission 79138) | Freshwater sediment microbial communities from Prairie Pothole Lake near Jamestown, North Dakota, USA - PPLs Lake P8 Core (1) Depth... | ecosystem: Environmental > Aquatic > Freshwater >...
GATTTTCAAATCCGTTTTGAAAAAAAACAACTTTGTGAAAATCGAAATAAATTTTATTATGGAATCTTTTTAAAAAATCGAAAATGTCAAAGCAAAGTTATCAAAGTAAATTTAAAAATTCTGATTTTCAAATCCGTTTTGAAAAAAAACAATTTTGTGAAAATTAGAATAAATTTTATTATGGAATCTTTTTAAAAAATCGAAAATGTCAAAGCAAAGTTATCACGCTCTCTAATTTGGAGAATCAAAATTGAATTGTAATGAGCAAACATATTAAGAGAATGTCTGAAAATTTGATTTCTGGATACTCTCTAATTGCTTATTGATCAGATCAAAATAAACATTTACAATAATCCAATTGTTCGATAAAAGATCGAGATGGATTATCTTATCTGATGTATCACACTCGGAAATTTTTAATAATCCATAATTATTTTATATCGTGATAACATAAAATAATTATGGACTCATCCCTCAAATTGGATTCAAACTTTACATTTCATTCAAGTTTAAATACATAAAAATTTGTACACAGAGTAATATATTGTAATGGATAAACAATATATTATTGAAATAACTTTTAATAAAGTGAAAAAATCACTTCATATTAAGAGTAGACACATTATTTCAGTAATGATTAACTGTATGGGAAGTAATGAATGCCATACATATTATCCAAAAAATCAAATAATATCTTCTAATATGTCTCTAGATAGATTATTCGAAGCGGCCAAAGCGGAATATCAACGAAATTTGAAAACTGTTTAATCCATCAATGTAAGTATTTCGTATCATATTGATGGATTTCATATCTTTTTCATTCAATAATTGAATAATGATCACTTGGGGTTCTTAAGAGTAATAACTATTTTTTTACCAAGTTTCGGTTTTTCACTTGTTAGATATTGTTTAATCTTTGGATCTCTGTCAATTCCTATGGTCTGAATACTTTGAACATAATGTGTTGTTCTTTTATCGGGTGATTCACTTTCTGGAATCGTCATTACTTGATTTCCGAAAGAATCCGTATTTTTACCATATACTTGAAGCATCTCTTGAAAAGTCCCTTTTTCTCGCCGTGTTCCAGTATATGTGTAGAGTGATGCCCCGTGACCCGCGTATGCTCTTCTTACTATGCCTCTTATGGCCTGATGTAGTTGTGATAATGTTTTATCATCAAGATCTGACACATATGCCCAAGGGTTTATATGACATTCATACAATACTTCGGCTTTAATGTAGTTGCCAACCCCACTAACAGCGTGTTGTTCCATTAACACTCGACAAATATTTTTGTTATTAAATTTGGGTTGTCTGAAAATTTTGATGAATTGTGTATCAGTCATGGGTTCACCCGTCAATAGATCTGGTCCCAATTCATGAATTTTCTTATTCAAGGATGTATGATCATTCGAAATCGTAATTGTTCCAAATCTGCGTACATCACCAAAATAAAAATGTTGTCCATCATCAGCCTCAAATTTTACATGAAAATGTTTCATATATTCCCTTCTTGTAATAGTTTTACCCACTTGTAATGAATATTCTTTTAATACTTCTTCTGTTGCTTCATAATAGATCCCGCCAGACATACCAAATGTTAGGGATATATACCACTCATTTTCCAAAATAATCCAACTAAATTTACCTTTCACATTAATAGACATTATTTTCAATGGTAATTGAAGTGATATTTTTTCTAAATTGGTCAACACTGATTGACCTTCTTTCATATATCGACCACCCAGTACTTCAATACTTTTCAACTTTTTTCCTGACATAATTTCCCGAATAGCATCCACCATCAATGTGACCTCGCCCGATTCTGGCATAGAAGTATGTATATAAGACATATCATCATCTTGGTCATATTCACGAATCAATTTTATTTTTCCCACTAAGAGATGAAACCATAATAAACGTACTACACATTATGGATCATCAGTACAAATTATGAGTTGTAAGCATGACCTCAATACTAAATCTATGACCAAAAAGATAATCATTTACTTTGATTTTATCAAAGTAAATAATATAAAAAAATTACATATATATAATATATTAAGATGTCTCGTCGTGAATTACTGCCATTGGTCAAACCAGCACTACAATATCAAGCAAAAATTAAAGAAATTAAACAAGCATTAATTGATGATCAAATACCTCTAATTATGAAGGCATTTGCTCAACTTGAGAAAGATATTACACAACCAGTAAACATAAATTTATATCAACCGTTAGATGCTTCATTAGTTAACGAACTAATTGAAAAAGGTTACGAAATAGAACAAATGCATCAATATGATACACAACGAGCCGCACCCATCTACACAGTCAGAATTTCAATTCCATTTGACAATCATAACCTAATGAGTGGTTTCGATTTGTTTCCATTTTCTGCCTTTTTCTCCAAATCACATTACCCTCGTTTAACGGCACCCGAAAAACGCCATTCAGACATTATTATTGAACCCGTAAATGATCCACCCCCTGCTCACGGAGTTCGAAGATCGATTAGACAACGTCCAAAACAAGTGAGTGAGGGTAGAAAAAAAGAATGATTTGTTTTTCGTATTATTGTAACATGAGGTAAAAATTGAGGTCTACTTCCTTTGTAGGATTAAAAATAGTAAAATATCTCAAAATTATTTGGTGGGATAAATTCATCTTCCATTTAGAGGGCATCCAGAAATTATTATGAACTCATTTGTAAATTCATTATCAAAAAAAATGAATTTACAAATTAATTCATAATATCATTGATTTATATCAATTAAGATGCCATTAGTTTTTACGGAAGAATATATTGAACCCATTAGACATCATTTATGGAATGAGGAATATCAACCGATGAAATTGAAAGATATTATTGGTAATCAGATGATTATTGAAACATTAGACAGTTTTTTAAGAAGTGAGCAGATACCTAACCTTTTACTGTGTGGACCAAATGGTTGTGGTAAAACCACAATTGCAAAAATTTTAGTCAGAGAGTATTTGGGTATTCATTATGACAAGTATTACATGGAAATTATTGGATCAATTTACAGAGGTAAAAATGTGGTGAGTGAAAAAAATGACAGGAAAAAATCAATTGATAATCCAGCTGATTGTCCCAATATTATTAGTTTTATCAAAAAACAAACGGATTTACTAAGTGGTAAATGTCGGATCATTACTATATATGATTTTGATTGTATGACAAATGAAGCACAAATGGCATTACGGAGAATTATAGAGATTTATGCACAAAAAATTAGATTTATTTTTATCTGTAACAACTTGAATAAAATTATTGAAGCAGTCCAAAGTCGAACATTAATTCTTAAATTTCAATCTATTGGAATGGAAGACATTGTGAATAGATTAAAAGAAATATCTTTTGACAAAAATTTATCAATTAATGAAGATATATATGATGCTATAAGTATTATATCAAATGGTGATTTAAAACAAGCTATTAATTATTTGCAAGTATTCAGTAATAATGAAGGACAAACGATTGATAATTTTTACAACATATTTAATATTCCATCAATTCGTACAATTACCAATTTCATCAAATATTGTCTAAATCATAATGGAAATAAAGCATTTGAGATCATAGATCAATTATTTGAAAGCGGATATAATGTAACTGATATATTAGATATTATTATTAAAGTATTGGTATATAACAGAGACATCAATGAATCGGAAAGAGTTCAAATGATTGAGGAAGCGATCAAGGTAATATGTGTTAATGAACAATCACCATCAAATATTCACCTATACAAATTGGTGATATCCATCATTTTGCGGAATGGAGAATCACTCTAAGAGATAAATATATATATATATATCATGGATGCGTTGAAATTTTGATTCAAATTGTTTGTGTTATAATATATAGTTATGTTTTATTGTTTAGTTGATGCTTTACCAATAAATACAAATCAACAACCCAGTAAAAGATTTGTTAAAACATTTATTATTGGATGTATTTGTCATCTTGTTGTCTACTCATTTTTGTCAATTGATTTATTGGTCAATAATCCAATAATTCACGTTTTTGTTAATTTAATTAGACAATGGTATTGGATAATCTTTATGATAGATTTATCAATGTTGGGAATTTTGAATAAAGGGTTCTTTGGTTATGAAACTATTAAAAATTTAATTTTTGATAAAAATAAACATGTTGATATGATTGATCATCCAACACAGGAATTGTTTCAATTGAAACAACCCGATACACAACTATTGAATGAATCCAAACAATTACATAAAAAATCTCCAAAGTATGCCAAAAAAATACATGAGGAATTGGATATTGATTTGCTGACGGAAAACGAGGAAAAAATGGAGAAAGAGGAGAAAACAGAGGATGAGTTAATTCCAAAATCAATTAATTCATCAGATACACTTAAAGTCGATGATAGTGATATTGTATGCGATACGGATGAACCAGATAACGATAAAATTGGCGAAAATCCAAAATTGACTGAAGATAATATAAATAAATATGTTACTAATAAAAACAAAATTGTAACGGATATGTCAATTAAATCAGAAGATTTGAATTTATCATAGGGAAAAATATATTGAAAATAATATATATAAAATGTCTACGGTGACCCCAAGTAATGACTTTGTACAAGTCAGACCCGAAATTCAATCGAGTCGTTTATTAAGTCAACCTCAATTAAATGAATTCGAAATTAAGTCAATGGAGGAGCAACAACGACGTTTAAAATATTTTACTGATACAACTAATGACCAACAACAACAGGAACAAGAACAACAATTATTTATAAATTTATCTCTGGTTGATATTTTTAGCAAATTATCATCAACAATGATTTCAATTATTAATGAACTTGTTGACATTAATAAAGAGACTCAATTAAATGATATAATTTATATTTTTATAAAAGAGGATAGACTTGTGTATATTGGATTATTGTTTATTATTGTTTCAATAGCAATATACCTCATAGATGTGACTCAATAAGAGATGACTATGTCTAAAACTAAATTCTAGGGGTAGAGGGTTCACTTGAAATTTTTGAATAAGAAATGAATCCATAATGATTTTGTGATAACATAAAATCATTATGGATTCATTTCTTATTTGACATTATGCTAATTTCATAGAAATTATGCAATGAGTGTATAGTTTTGAATATTACAATAAAACGTTACCATTATGATTTTCGGAAAATGACATAATTTAGACACAAATTTTATGTAATTTCCAAATTTCATCAGCATATTCCGTAATTGTTCGATCACTTGAGAAATAACCACTATTAGCGATATTTTTAATACTCATATTGATCCATTTATCCTGATTTTTGTAAGTATTTTCAAGCAATTGTTGTGTTTGTACGTAACTGTTAAAATCCCTTAAAATGAAGTATTTGTCAATATTAAGTAAAGATTCAAATATTTCGGCAAATAGAGAGCAATTTGCATTCACCGTTCCATCAATCAGTTGTATCATAATTTTACGAATAACTGAATCATTGTAGAAAATGTTTTTGGGATCATATCCACCGTATTTTTGGTAATTCATTACTTCGGTGGATGACAATCCAAAAATAAATTCATTCTCTATGCCCGCTTTTTCCACTATTTCAACATTGGCACCGTCTAATGTACCAATTGTTATTGCCCCATTCAGCATAAATTTCATATTACCAGTACCACTTGCTTCCATGGAGGCAGTTGAAATTTGTTCACTAACATCTGATGCTGGGAATATTTTTTCCGCTAATGATACTCTGTAATTTTCCAAGAATACAACGCGAATTTTACCATGAATAGAATCATCATGATTAATGACATCTGCTACACAATTGATCAATTTAATGATCAATTTCGCACGGTAATAAGCTGGTGCAGACTTAGCACCAAAAATAAATGTTCTTGAAACCATGTCTAAATTGGGATTTTCCTTAATTTTATTGTACAGGTATAAGATATGAAGTACATTCAATAATTGTCTTTTATACTCATGTAGTCTCTTGACTTGTACATCAAAAATAGAATTGGGATCTACCCTAATGGTTGTAGTATCTTCAATATATTTCGCTAATTTAACTTTATTGTTGTATTTAATAGTCCTAATCTCTTGTGTGAAATCATTATGTCCAATATATTTTTCCAACTGTTTTAATTGATGTAAATTGATGATCCATTCTGAACCAATCAGTCGCGTAATCAGTGAAGATAATTCAGGGTTCGACTTTAAGAGCCACCGGCGTTGAGTGATACCATTGGTCTTATTATTGAATTTTTGTGGATATAATTGATAAAATTCTTTCAGTTCTTGGTTTTTCAAAATATTTGTATGTAATGTTGATACACCATTAATTGAATGACAACTCACAATTGATAAATTTGCCATTCTGACTTCACCATTACCTACAATTGCCAATTTGTTAATTATTTCTTGGTTGAATTCGGCATTAATGAGATTTTTACAAAATCTCCGATTAATTTCTTCAATAATTTCGTAAATTCTGGGTAATAATTCCCTAAATAAGTCAACATTCCATTTTTCCAATGCTTCAGACATAATTGTGTGATTAGTATATGAGCAAGTATGAACGGTTATATCCCATGCCTCATCCCAACCCAATAAATGTATATCCATTAATATCCTCATTAGTTCTGCCACAGCCACAGCGGGATGTGTATCGTTCAGTTGAAATTGAATTTTGTCTGGAAATAACTCAAAAGTTTTATGTTTTCGGTAAAAATTATTGACCACATATTGAATTGTCGCACTAACAAAGAAATATTCTTGTATTAATCTTAATTTTTTACCTTCATGATGATTGTCTGGTGGGTATAAATAATCAGTAATATTTGTGTATGGATTGTGCTCACCATTCATTGGTAAGGCGTCCCATAATTTTAATGTATTGACAGTATTATTTCCATATCCAATAATGGGCATATCATATGGTAATGCCTTAATTTGCCAATTACTGATAGAGACAATTACACTATTGACTTCATCTTTGGTTAACCAAATTTCACCTGTGTCTAACCATTCGTCAGGTGATTCAACTTGAAATCCCGATTTAATAGATTGTTTAAAAAGTCCATATTTATACTTAATACATGCACCGTGCCCGGGCAACTGTAAGGTGGCAATTGAATCCAAAAAACATGCAGCTAATCGACCCAAACCACCATTACCCAGTCCAATATCATTTTCAATATTTTCAATCATATTCACATCAATGTTAAATTCATTTAGTATTTCCTTAATCATTGGAGATAAACCCAAATTCATTATATTATTACCCAAAATTCGTCCCAATAAAAATTCCATTGATAAATAATAAACTTGTTTAACATCATTTGTCTCATACAAGAGTTTAGTTTTTAACCATTTCTCAGTAATCATCTCTTTTAATGTTACCGACAATGCCATATATACCTCCATAGCATTTGCTTGCGTTATTTGTTTCCCATACATTTTACTCAATTGAGAGATAATGTTTTGCTTAATATTTATTTTATCAATATGTTGCATCTTAACGTGAGGAGTATATGTTTTTATATACAATATTTATTTATGTATTTATATATTTGTGTATTTGTGCATTTATATATTTGTGTATACGTATTTAGACATCTCTTCACTGTTGGCACTAACAAAGTCAGAATCATCCAGATACTCCCTGATTGTTATCCAAAAATGTAATAATTTAAAATTTTAAATTTTAAATTATTACATTTTACATTTTAAATTTAAAATGTAAAATTTTAAATTATTAAATTTTACATTTTTTGATATTAATATCAAAAAATTCATAAACATGTGTGAATAATTTACACATTGTAATCCACATTTCGGAGGGACAAGTCACTATAACTTGCTCTCTGTTTACCCAAACGTTTGTTAAAACAAAACCATTCGGAAGATGGTTGTAATAATTTCCAACAATGATCACTACAATACAAATAGATATTACCAGTAATAAGTAAGTATGGCAAAGCCCATTCCAAATTAGCGATCAATTTGTCATAGAATCTTCGGTTGACTAAGTAACCAGAGGCAGTTTGTACATCTCTACCATAACACACTAAATCATTGTAGGGTTCACTTTTGCGTAGATTATATGAAAGCATTAGAACATCCCATGGGATATTGAGTGAAAAGAATTTTTTCATTTGTTGTTCAAGTTCATTCCTATCAACCAAAAAAATAAAATCATCCTCAAAAATTAGGACATTTTCATACCCTTCTGCTCGTGCTTTTTTTAAGGCAGTAAGATGTGAAATAAGACATCCCGCAACGGGATTGTATTGTTCACTTGCTGGAATCCTTTCAGCAATAAGTCCCATGCGAGACATTTCATTCTCTATTTGTGTTCGGCGATCGGTGCGCCGATTCAAATTAATATAATAAATTTTAGCAATATTATCCATGTATACACTAAATATTGACATTTTTTTTAAGTAGTCTAAGATTTACCAGTTAATTTTATGCCAATTGCTTGGAAATAGATCTTTGGTATCCAATGAAGTAACCGCTGAACCAAACCATATATGTGGATAACATACTATTTTCTCCTTAAAATCATTCATGTATGCTCCCCACCAACTAAAACTACTATTAGCAATTACATTATGATGACAATGACTCATTAACAGTAGTTGTTCCCAGTCACATAAATCAGCGGGAGCACAAATAAATTTAGAATATGGAAACTGATGACTTAATTGTTGAATGATTATTGAGATCTCATTGAGGTCTTCTTGTTCGCAAAAATAAATAATTGTCACAAATTCCGTATGTATTTGTGATGTGATGAATTTTAAGGCATTAAAATAATAATCAATTGGCATTAACGGATGATATTGTTGAAGATGCTTATAATCCCCCAAGCGGAAATGTAATGAAATATCATATAATGATCCATTCATTTTATTCAACACTTGTTGACGCATATCGCGAATGCCAATCAAATCAACAATTTGTTCGTAATATTGCTCAAAATATTTGGGTGATTGGAAGTAACCATATAATTGACAATCATTACATGATTCACGCAATGGAGCATAATGAAAATGTGGTTCTGTCATCTGTTCACTCCACTCAATATGTTTACTTGTAAAAGGTAATAATTTATGAAAAAATGTATGCCAGTACGTGGGTCTTGTAGTACCTGCGATCAATTTCTCACTGTACGGAATTAAATATTTCACATGATATTTGTATGAATAACAAATTAAGGCAAATATTTGGAATAATTGATTACCCAATCCACCCATTAATTTAATGGTAATCATTTTAAATATATGGATTAGACGTAATCAATATTTAAATACTTACACAATTGTATTGTCAATTATAAAAATTGTAGTGTGGATCATAGGATATATCAACAGGTGCGGGGTCGCCCATACTACCAATATCAAATTTAGTTGTAATGTCCACTGGTTTCATGAGATAGTATTGTCTACAAATTTTGATTAAAAGACTCATACGTTCATTCAACAAATATCCGAGAATTTTGAGATAATGATTTGTTTTTTCTCTTAGATCCGGATTGGTAATTTTGTATATCAATGAATGAAATTGATTCAAACTATTTATTTTTAAATCATTAATCAAATCGAGATTTTCCTTACATTGAACAATTCCAGTTTTTATATTGTATATTAATTTCAGTAGGTTGTCGAGAGTTTTAATAAACTTATTGAATTCTAATACATTATATTTTTTGAATTCACTAATGTCATTCACGAATTGAATAAATGGAGGATCAGTAACAAAATATTTAGTATTTTTCAATAGTGGTCCCTTTAATACTGTCCATATCTGATCAGCATTATTATTTAATTCCTGCGCATTTTTCTCATTAAGATAATATGTAATGATTAAACCACATATTAACCCCATCCAAATAGTCCAATTTAAGTTGAGACGATAAAACAATATGATGACACCTAAAGTAATTAGGATATATTTAAATTTATCTTTATAACTCATTTCATCAAAATAAGTCAAAATTGGTGAACTGCGCAAAGTTTGGGTATTTTCTTTTTCCTGTTCAGTTTTAAATAAGTCGAATGGGAGAAACCACCAATTATTAGATGCATTGTATCGTGATTTGCGGAAAAAAGGATATTCCATAAAATACTATTATATATATGTATCATCATTATTATTTTTCAGTGTACACACCATAATAGTAATCCAATGTGGGCATATAATCACGCCATAAATCATTTTTATGAATTGTTAACAGTTTTAATATTTGCTCATAATTACTTCAACTCTTTTTATCAAGTTGAATTCAATTTTACTTAGGAAAGGAGTTGAAGTAATTATGGATTAATAGTTACATGGCGATTTTCATGTATGGAGTTAATATTTCGATTTTTTAAAAAGATTCCATAATAAAATTTATTTCGATTTTCACAAAGTTGTTTTTTTCAAAACGGATTTGAAAATCTGAATTTTTAAAATTTACTTTGATAACTTTGCTTTGACATTTTCGATTTTTTAAAAAGATTCCATAATAAAATTTATTTCGA
>Ga0105099_10002649_pt1 | contig 10544 bp, 6 predicted proteins | sample PPLLak3cmMay2015_2_FD_79138 | JGI IMG/M metagenome (GOLD analysis project Ga0105099, IMG submission 79138) | Freshwater sediment microbial communities from Prairie Pothole Lake near Jamestown, North Dakota, USA - PPLs Lake P8 Core (1) Depth... | ecosystem: Environmental > Aquatic > Freshwater >...
AACCGGCAGAGGGGATGGTGAAGGTCGGGTCGCCGTTCGCCATCCAATATCTTTACGAGGCGTTGGAAAAAGCCGGTAAAACGGATGAAATCCTGGCGTCGATCTATGCCAACTACCTGCCCATGCTGGAGGCTGGGGCGACCACCGTTTGGGAGGTGTTCCCCACCAGCAAAGACAAACCGGCGGAGTTCCCCACCCGCAGCCATTGCCATGCCTGGTCGGCCTCGCCGCTGCATTTCCTGCCGCGCATCCTGTTGGGGTTGCGCCAGTCCGCAGCAGGCGGGCTGGCCTATGAAATCAGTCCCCGGCCAAACGGCCTGACCTGGGCCAAAGGGGCCATCGCCTCCCCGCGCGGGCCGGTGAGCGTGGCATGGAAACTGGACGGCAAGAAACTGGGCCTCCAGGCCCAGGCTCCCGAAGGTGTGAAACTGACCTTCGCAGCCAACGACGCGCTGGCCGGGTTGGAGATTGAGCAGGATTTTTAACGAGACACCCTCGCAGAAAACAAACGAGAGACCGCCTCCCAGGCGGTCTCTCGTCTTTCTTTGGGGCTGGCTGGATGGCCCCAATTGCATCAGGTGAAAGTTAGCGGCTCAACGGGTGATACGGGCTAAGCGCCGCAACTTCCTGGAAAGCGCGCTGCGCTTCAGCCTGGTGTCCCAGGCCCAGGTGGGCCAAGCCAATCAAATAGGTCTGCTGAATCCGCTTGAGTTTTTCGGCATCCAGGTTGAAAGGTTCGGAATTGACCGGCTCGGCGCAATCGGGGTTATTGAGCGCCGCGCTGGCAGAGGCCAGCAGTTTTTCCAGTTTTTGGCTGGCTTCTGCGGTCTGGCCCAGGTTTTGGAGCGCCAGCGCCTTGTAGTAAGGCAAGGACGGTAAATAGCCCAGCGACCAGGGGCTGTCATCCGCGCTCAGGACTTTTTGGAAGGCGGCCTGCGCAGCGTCTTTTTGACCCAGGCGGGCGAGCGCCACGCCCGTATAGTATTGGCACGGGATGTCGGTGACAGCGCTCCAGCGTCCGGCACCCAGGCTGGGCGGGAAGTGCCAGCCCGCCTCGAAGTGCGCCAGCGCTTCCTGCGGATTACCGGCTTCCAAAGCCGTTTGCCCCAACTGCAAATGGGCCAGCGCATATTGGTCGGCGATCAACCCTTCCAACCCCTCCCACGGGAAAAAGCGCCGCGTCAACAGGATGTCGAGCGCCTTTTGGGGCTGTTTCAGGTCGTTGTAGAGCCTGACACGCTCCAGGAACAATGGATCGCGTTCTTCCACCAGGTCGAGCCGCGTTTCCAGCAGCGCCAGGCATTCGGCGGGGGCGACGCCCATTCTTTTCAACAGGATGTTGTGTTCGTAGAAGACACGATGGTCGTTTGGATTAACCTTCAAGGCCCGGAGATAGCATTCCCTGGCCTGGGCCCCATCGCCGCGCACGTTGTAATAGGCCAGCCCAAGATTGCGCCAGGAAATGGAGAAGTTGGGGTCGAGTTTACAGGCCTCCTGCCAGTGTTGGATGGCCGGTTCATATTGTTTTTTATCATAAAGCAAATTGCCCAGGTAATATGCGGCGCGCGCATCGTCAGGCTGCGTGGCGCGCACATGCGACAACACTTCCAATTCTTCCAGCCGGACTGGGAAGCAGTAATCCGAGCTGGCTTTGGCGGCGCGCTGGTAATAGGCGCGCCCGGCTTCGGCCTGGCCGCTTTGGAATGCGCAGTAACCCAGGGTATAGGGCACCATCGGGTAGACGGGGGCATCCTTGCCATTACGCTCCAGCAGGCTTTCAAGCAGACCAACCGCATCGGCCCATAGACCGGCGTTGGCATAATCGAAGGCAATATCCAGGTAAAGTTGCGCATCGACGACTTCGTCCCGCACGGAGTGCGCGCCAGATTCCGCGATTTGACCTTGCTGCCGGGAAACCAGCAGATTCTCATGGCGCGCCCAGAAATCGAGCGGGTCTTGCTGGATGGTCTGGCCCGTCAAAGCCAGCGCTTCAGCGTATTGGCCCAGATGGCGCAAGAGCGCGGCTTTCAGGTTGCGGGCTTTTTGGTTTCCACGGTCGGCGCAGGCATTTTCGGCATGTTCCAGCGCGGATTTGAAATCGCCCCGGCGCGCGTCCAACTCGGCCAGCGCGTAATGACCGGCGGACTTCCAGGTGTAGCTCCAGGTGGCCTTGTAAATGGCGGCATAGGCCTCGTCAAAACGGTGCTGGAAGCGCAGCGCCAGCCCCAGATTATAGAAAGGCTCGCCATCATACGGGTGGCCGTTCAACTTCGTCAGGGTCTGGATGGCGGTGCGGAGGTGGGTTTCGGCGTTTATAAAATCGCCGTGTCGCAAAAGGTGGCGTCCCAGGGCGTTGTTCGAACGCGAATCGGACGGTTCGCGGCGCAGCGCTTCGCGCCAGTAGGTGTCCGGGTCGAGCAGCGGGTGCAAGTATTGCTCCACGTGCAGGCCGGTCAGGTACAGGCCTTCGATTGTCTCGATTTTATCGGGAGCAGGCGGCGGGTTGGCCGGAATCGGCAGTGGTTTTTCGATGCGCGGCTGGGGGTTGTAGGCCAGCAGTTCCGCCCCATCGGCGGCGCAAATCCGCAAGGTCAGGTCGGTTTCTTGCAGGTGGCTGACATCCGCCTCCGCCTGGAAAGCGGAACCGGGTGCGAGGTCTACCATCTGCTCGAAAAGTGTCTTGCCTGCGGCGACGAGACTGATTTTGGCCTGTTTGAACGTTTCGGTGACGTAAACGCCAAATTTGGCGGCATTTTTCTCGACCGTCAGGTTGACGGCCACCTGGCAATTGGCGTGTTTGGCCGTGCCAATCTCGTGGAAGGGATACCAGAACTGGCTGAAGGATTTGCTCTCGTAAGGCCGCAGCCACGAAAAATCGGGCTGGTTATCGGTGTAACTGCCAGCCATCAGTTCGGCGTACGGGCCATCTTCGTCGGTCAGGTTTTGCTCCCAGACCTTTGAGAAATCATCATTGCCCCAGGTGAAGAGTTTTTTACCGGGTGAAATGTGATGGTTGGCGATGTGCATCAGCCCGGCCTGCTTGCCATGGTCGTAGCCGCCAAAAAAGTCGAAGGCGGATTCGCCCGCGAAATAGGAGGTGGCTTTGGCCGAATTGCCGTGCCAGCTGATGTCGACGCCTTTGGTCAGGTCGAAGCCACAATAGACCTCGCGCGCCACCGGGAAATGCGCCATCTCATGCTTGGAGTGAAAAACGACATGCGTGACATCCGGCGGGAAGAAAATCTGGTACTGGTCGTTGACGCTGACGGCGATATTTTCCCAGAATAAAAAGGTTTGCGGGGTGGGCGTGCGGTTAAACAGGCGCACTTTGGTTTCCACCAGCGCTTTGCCGGGGTACACGCAAATCCCTACCATGCCCTTCATGCGCTGGGTGGGTTCATGGTCGCTCAGCCAGACGGTGCGGCTGCCATCCGCGCCTTCTTCGATCAAATAATCCAGCGGCATAAACGTGGAGGGACGGTGGTGCAGCGGCCAGTTAAATTCCGCGCCGCCCGAAATCCAGGCGCCGAACAGACCGATCAGCGCCGGTTTAATCACATGCTGGCGATAGAAAAAGTCAACCCCGTTGGTTTTATCCAGCCCGCCAAAAATCCGCCCGCCCAACTGGGGCAGGATGATCAATTGGATGTATTCATTCTCGATGAAGACGGCTTCATAGGCCTGGTCGACCTTTTTGGTGTTGTTGACGTAATCGGTGACCGGATTGGGGTAAATGCGCCCGCTGGCGCCCTGGTTGTTGCGTCGTTCCAGGAACAGGGGATTCAAATCCCCGGCTGGGGCGGGGTAGGTGGGGATGTTGAGACTTTCCACCCAGGCTTTGACAATGTTTTCAGGCATAAGCACTCACTTTCTATTGTGGGTTTGGGATTTATAAAGTGTCCACATTTCGATCAAGGCGAAATCTGTGGGATTCTGGCGCGGTTGATTATATCTTCTCTACCACTCAAAAGAGTGTTGATGTCTTTACTTTCTTGAGATTAGAGATCGATTTGGAAATCTTGCCTGGCCTCCGAAGACCGGGAAATATCACGACAAAAACGAAAAAACCTAACGCGGATGCCGCAGATTGGGCGAATTACGCCGATTTTTTCTAAAAACATCCGCGAAATTTGCAATATTCGCGCAATCCGCGTTGAGACGGTTTTCCGCTTTTGGCAACTCTAAACTCAAGTTACTTTGCAGCCTGCAAGCGGGCCAGGCGTTGCGAACATTCGAGCAGGGCGCGACCGGTGTGGTAGGCAACTTTCCACGGGTTGCCGATATTGGCGTCAATCGGCTGGCCGGCGCGGTCGAGCAGGGTGCGGAATTCGCCAACCGCATGGTTAATCATGCGCGTATTGACGAAATTCCAGACATTTTCGAAGGCGCCAAAATAACGCTCATCGCCAAAGGTTTCATAGCCGTCCAGGAAACCGACCAGCACTTCGGCGTTCTGCCAGAATTCCTTTTCTTTGATCAGCGCTTCGCCATCGGCGATGCCGTCGCGATAAATGCCGCCCACTTCCCAATCCACGCCATGTTGGACGGCGTGGTCGAGCAGGCGTTTCAGCACCGGGCGGTAGGGTTCAGGGTCGAAGCCGCCGGTTTGGATGGCAAGATTTGTCAGCCAGGAGAGTTCAACGTTGTGCCCGTAGGAGGTCGTGTCGGTTGGGACGACGGGGGCATCCCCGGCGCGTTCGGCGTTCCAGGTGCGGTTGAGGGCAATCGCCGGGATGGGGTTAAAGTCCAAATCCACCTGGTTGCGCCCGCAGCCGGTAACCGGATTGACGAGATACCGGGTAATCAGTTGCGCCTGCGCTTCCAGTTTGCACCGGTGGATTTCCAGCCCGGAAGCGGCGCACAAGGTGGTAAAAGATTCCATCAAGTGCATGTGGGTGTCCAGCCCCTTGCGGTCGCCGCCATAGAAGCCGGGCGCGGCCACCTGCCAGTCGCGCTCCAGGTTTTCGAAGTAGCCGCCGCGCAGGGTGTCGGCGCAATAAATCTGTAACAGGTCAAAGGTGCGGGAGGCATATTCCAGCCCGCGAGAATCCTGGGTGGCGCGATAGTATTCCGCGGTGGCGTAAATGGCAAAACTTTGGCCGTAGACCGATTTGCCGTCATCCAACTGGGCGCCGTCGCACTTGACCTTCCAGAACCAGCCGCCATATTGGGCATCCCAGAAGTGCCGGAGCAGGAAATCCATGCCTTTCCCGGCCATCTGGCGGTATTCCGGCTTTTGCGGATAATGGCGGGCCAACCTGGAGAACCACCAGATCAGGCGGCACTGGGTATTGAGATATTTTTCCGGCGTTCCCAAGTGCTCGCCGTTTTCATCGAAATTGGTCAGGAAACCGCCATATTCCTGATCCAGACTGCGCTTGAGCCAGAATGGAATGACGCCGTTTTCCAGCGCATGATGAACCTGTTCACTGAGTGCCTGAATTTTTTCTGGGGAGATGGACATGGCTTTTTCCTTTGCTCGATAAATTGATAGCGATAATTGAGGCGCAGTATTCACAATCGGTGGGAAAAATCACCTAAAAACTTCGCGGATGGCCTCCAAATAGCCCAGGCCGTGCAGCGTATCCGGTTCGAGGTAACTGCCCTCGGTCCATTCGTTCCAGGCATTGATGGTCAGGATTTTCGGCCCGGGATCTGCTTTTTGATCCATTTTCTCTTTGATGGTTTGCAGCGCCGCTTTGAAACCGGCGGGGGTGTTGCCTCCCAGAACCGGCATAAAGGGATAGCCGACCGGCGCAAAGGTCTCCGATTGCACCGTCCGTGGGCTGGAATCCCAACCCATGGTCGCATTTGGGAAGTACGGGAGGTTGATCTCTTTTTCGATATTTTCCCAGAACCGCAAATATTCCTGGCAGACCTGCGCGTAATCCGTTTCTGGAAAGTTATCCAACTGAGCATGGTGTATCCAGACATAAGATGTGATGCTGTCAAATCCCAGGCCGGTCATGAGTTCGCTCGGGTTGTGGATGGCCGCCTCACCCGGCAAAATGCCCACGTTCCAGTAGACCTGGTTCAAGTGCAGGTTGGGAAAACCCGCCGGTTTCGTCTCCGCCCGGAACCAGGCCAGGGCATCCCGCAAACCAGCGAAGCCGTCCAGGCTGCGCAGCATTTCAGGTAAATCATAAATGGAAAAATAAGGCGCGCCGTCGATTTTCCAATAGGAGGGGTACTTGAAATAAACATCGATGACGTGCCTGGCGGCAGATTCAAAGGTCTGGCGTGTGATGCCGCCCGGATACAGAATTGTCTGGGAGCCTTGCTGGCTTTCCGCGTATCCGGCAGGGTGGATATTGGTCCAGTTATGGTTGGCCCACATGATGGCAAACTTCAACCGGGAATTATTCGCAGCGCCCAAAAAGCCTTGCTCCAGGCCGCGTTGCAGGAATGGGCCGTCGTCATACCAATACCAATCGAACAGGAATGCGTCCACGCCGTGCTCGGCGGCGGCAGCGATTTTCCGGGCCATCACCACCGGGTCGGATTCATCCTCGTAGCCCCAGACCGGCACGCGTGGCTGGCGCTGCCCCGGATAGCGCGGCACGGCCCGCTTCAACAGTTCCCATTCGGTCCAACCCGGGCCGTGGACAGCGGCATTCCGCGGGTCAAGATGGTAATTCGGGAAATAATACGCCGCAACCTGATATGGGTGGGCCATAAACACCTCAGTTTAGCGCAACCATGCGCAAGAAAATTAAAAGCATCAGGCAGTAACCTGATGCTTGTCCTGACAGCGCCGAATCATCTCGTAACACATCCGGGCGTGGTGGTAGGGACATTCCCACGGGCCGACCTTGTAATGATCCAAATCGGGCTCGCCCTGCTGGTTGAGCAGTTTGAACCAGTCCCCGTTTTGGCGATCCACAAAATGGGCCTGGATGTACTCCCAAACCTGCCCGGCCGCCCGGGCAAAATGCGCCTGACCGGAAAGTTGGTGAGCATTGTAAAAACCCACCACCGCCTCAGCATGCGCCCACCAGTGACGATTTTCCTCGCGCTGCCCACCCGGCGCAATCTCATACAGGATGCTGCCATCCGGTTGCAGCGCCTGATCGTAAACGACCTGGGCCATGCTGAGCGCTATGGTGCGGACTCGTTCCAGCAGGAGCGGGTCGCCCAGCACCTCGGCGGCCTCCACCAGCAGCCAACTGGTCTCGATATCGTGCCCGTAGGAGATGTGCTCGGAGAGCGAGTTCCATTGATGATCGAAAAACAGACGCTGGTGACCGGTCTGCGGGTCGATGACATGCTCGAGGAAGACTCGCACCAACCCGTCCAGTTTTTTGACCAGGGTTTCATCCGGCCAAACCCTGGCCAGGGCAGCGTAGGCTTCCATCAAATGTAGCAGCGTATTCATCGACATGGACGAGTCGATTTCTTTGTCGCTCAGGCGCATATCAGCCAGGGCGCTCCAATCGCGCGCCCGGCATTCGATATTGCCTCCGCTGACTGGGTCGAAAGTATGCGTTTCAATCAAACGGAACAGATTCTGGGCCAGGGCCAGGCTTTTTGGCTCCCCGCTGGCCTGGTAGAACGCCGCCAGACCGTAAATGGAAAAAGCCTGGGCGTAGGTGTGCTTGCGGTCATTGACTGGGAGACCGCGCCAGTCCAAAGACCAGTACATGCCCTGATTCTGCTCATCCCAGAAATGGCTGGAGAGATAATCGAAGGCCCAGCGCGCGGTGCGCAGACAGGATTCGTCGCCGTATAGGCTGGCGGCAGTTGAAAATGTCCACAGGATCCGGCTGCATAGCACAGCGCTGCGCTCGATCTCGTTATCGACCCGCAGGTCATTGGTAACAGCGCCGTAAAAGCCGCCGTTCTCACGATCCAGGGTATGCTGCATCCAGAAGGGCAGGATGTTGTCCCGCAGTTCGGATTCAAACGGCTGCGGGGCTAATTCGTTTTTTGCCAAAGGTGTATTCATTTCTTATTTCCCCAGCGCCTGGTTACGCCGGATCAGTTCCAGGCGGGTCTGGACACTGGCCGCCGAGCGCAGGCCATCCTCGGGGGTGTTCAGGGTGTAATCGAGCAGGCGTTCGATACTGGAAGTGGCGACATGCGTGCGCGTATCAGAGGAAGCATAATAAATCAGCACGGTCCCATCCGGGCGGGCGACCCAGCCGTTGCTGAACAGAACGTTGGACACATCCCCGATGCGCTCCTCGCCCACCGGGGCCATGAAATAGCCGCCCGGGCGAGCGGTCACGCGCCAGGGCTCGGCCAGGTCGCTCAGGTACAGGTAAAGCACGTAGCGCAGGCCAGCGGCAGTGTTCCGCACCCCATGCGCCAGATGCAGCCAGCCCTGGGTCGTTTTGATGGGAGCCGGGCCTTCGCCATTTTTGACTTCTTTGATAGTGTGGTACGCCCGGTTTTCGATGACCGTCTCTTGCGCGATCACCGCCGGGTTCATGCTTTTGGAAAGCCCCCAGCCGATCCCGCCGCCCGAACCGGCCTGGATGAAATCATCCTGCGGGCGGGTGTAAAAGGCATACTGGCCGTCGATAAATTCGGGATGCAGCACCACGTTGCGCTGCTGGTTGGAGCCGGTCTTGAGGTCCGGCAGGCGCTCCCAGGTGCGCAGGTCACGCGTGCGGGCGAGGCCGGCCTGGGCCACCGCGCTGCTCAAATCGCCGGGAGCGGCTTTGGGGTCTTTGCGCTCGGTGCAGAACAGACCGTAAATCCAGCCGTCCTCATGCTGCACCAGGCGCATGTCATAGACATTGGTATCGGGCTCCTCGGTCTCGGGCATACTGACCGGCTCGTCCCAGAAGCGGAAGGAGTCGATCCCGTTCGGGCTTTCGGCCACCGCAAAGAAGGATTTGCGATCCCAGCCTTCCACCCGCACTACCAGGCAGATTTTCCCGTCCAGTTCGATGGCGCCGGCATTGAAAGCGGCGTTAATCCCCAGGCGTTCCAGCAGGTAGGGATTGGTGTCAGGGTTCAGGTCGTAGCGCCAGGTCAGCGGGGCGTGGGCGGCGGTGACAACCGGATGGGTAAAACGCTCATAGACACCGTTCGACCAGCCCAAATCCGGCGGGTTGGGGCGCGTCACCAGTTCATTATGCTCCGCCTGCAGGCGGGAAAGGCGCGTTTGAAAGAAATCCAGGGTCATTTTTGCCTCCAGTAGATGATTTTATAGCCCGATACCCTCGCGCCGGGCCACTGCGCGGATATTAGCGGCAGCCGCGGCGTACTCTGCGGGATTGGGCAGGTGTTCCAGCAGGATGGGCAGATCCGGGGCGAGGCGGTTCAGGGCGCGCAGGAGCGCCGGGGTGTCCAGCCCGCCCAAACCGGAGCGCACCTCGCTGAGGTGCACGGTGAGTGAATCCCCCAGGATAATATCCTTGATATGCACGCTGCGGATGTGCGCGCCGAGTTTTTCCACGAATTCACCGGTCAGGGCCGCATTCTGGAAGTATTTTTGCGGACTGTTGACCAGGTTGACCGGGTCGAAGTGGACGGCGAACTGTGGGCGGTCAACCGCATGCAACAGGTGCAGGTAGTTTTCGGTTGAATCCGGAAACATCCACGGCATGCATTCGAGGGTGTAAAAAGTGCGGGTGGGCCGGACAGCGTCGATGATCTGGCGCACGCTTTCCACCACCAGGTCAAAGGTTTCGGGGACCAAGTCGTCGGGACAGGGGCCATCCCATTTTGGCCCGAGCGAACCGGCGATATTGACACAGCAGCGCGCCCCAACTTCATCTGCCAGCGCCAACTGGGCCTGACAGGCCGCCAGGGCCGGACGGCGCACCGCCTCATCCCGGCTGAGCGGATTGTTCCACACGCCCACCTCGGCAATGAGAATATCCGCCTGACGAGCCGCCAACTCGAAAGCGTGGATGTCCTGGCTGGCAGCGGTGTGGTCGAGTGGAAAAGTGGCCGCCCGAAAGCCCTGGCGCGCCAGTTCGGCGGTCCAGGTTTGGGGGTCAAGTTGCTCTACAAAAACGGGTGCACCCAGGCGCATAATTTCATCCTCTCGAAAATAATTGTATTACTATACCCGGCTGGCCAGGATAATCTCCAGCAACTCACGATCCACCTGGTAACCGCGCAAGTTTTCATAATGGGCTCCGGGCCGGCCGTGTTGGATGATCCCAAAACTGTCCGCAAAGTTCCAGAAAGCAAAGCCCCAGCCGTACTGGTGGAACAGGCCAAGCAAGTCCTTGAACCAGGCCAGGGCGACGGCATTGGGCAGGCGATTAAAACAGCCCATCTCGCCGATGTGGATTTCCACGCCCTGGGCTTGCACCTCCCGCCAGGGCTGGTAGAACTCCCGCAGCGTATCCTGGTTCCAGACCTTGCCGTTAAACACCAACCCCGGCCAGACCGGGTTCTCGGGCGCGGTGCGCCAATCCGGCCACCAACTGGCCTGGTAATGGCTGATGGCGTGCGGAGCGTACCCGCGTCCGCTGTGGGTGGCGCCGAGGTCAGCCAGTTCGGGCATGGCCAGTGAACCGCCGTCCACCCCATCGATGCTGATTGGGCGGGCCGGGTCGATGGCGCGGATGGCCGCCGCCACA
>Ga0105099_10002650_pt1 | contig 10543 bp, 13 predicted proteins | sample PPLLak3cmMay2015_2_FD_79138 | JGI IMG/M metagenome (GOLD analysis project Ga0105099, IMG submission 79138) | Freshwater sediment microbial communities from Prairie Pothole Lake near Jamestown, North Dakota, USA - PPLs Lake P8 Core (1) Depth... | ecosystem: Environmental > Aquatic > Freshwater >...
AGACCAACCACTGCATTGAGACTACCATTAACTGTGCAGTATATATTCGTAAGACAGAAGATGGAAGACCAATCATCGGTGCTTATACCCTCGCAGTAGCTTCTTCCCAAGCAGTACGAGCTAGTGGACCTCTAGCGATTGGCAAGATTAACGACGACCATGGTATCTATGCAAGTCTATATGCCACTCGGGAGCTTATTGATACGCTACACGAGCTAGGACTTCAGACAGCTAGCTATATCAATGTTGCACTAGAAGAGAGGCAAGCTGTACAACTGCTTGATACGTGTTCAGAGGACTGGCCTCCTACAGCTAGAACAAACAAAGAATACCTAAAGCTTCGCGAGGATATTCTCAAGCTAATCGAGACCAACAAACTACCAGTACACTTTACCTATACTCCTAAGGGTATTGACACCCTAATGGAAGCAGCAGTCAAGACAGCTAACCTAGTCTAGGTGACCTATGACATTGGCAGTGTATGTCCGTGGTGAGAAAGAAGGCGACCGTGACCTGCTTACTCGCTTGTTTGCTGCTAGCCATATCGATAATTGGGAACTCCGAGATCTAAATACCCAATCCCTTGCCTCATTCAAGCCAACCATGGTAGCTGTTGCCATGGGTAGAGTATGCGGTAACATCATCAAGAACCATGCTCAACAAGTCTTCGTCTTTCCCACTATCAATCGTTTGCTTCCTGAAGATGGTAATCAGGACTCTCGCCAGGAAGCCTGGGAGCTACTCCCACAGGTCAAAGCTGCCCTAGAAGAGAGTCAGATAGAAGAGAATAGTACTAGTAGTAGCTGGCGGCATGCGACGATCTATATTGGTTCAAAGAAGCTCTGTGTCTATGAAGAGAAGAGACCCCCGGGGATCCAAGCAGACGTATTCATTAGTAAGAGTGACTTGGATTTGTTGCTTAGGGTGAAAGAGGCATTCAAAGCAGATGCGATGCTGATACAGGACGGGGAGGTGAGTGCGAATGGATGTACTCCAGAAGATGCTGGGTAGTCCAGTGATTCTTGCAAAGGTAGCTTCGACAATTGGAGAGCTAGTCGGAACTTACGTTGAGGCCACCCTTCTTGTAATTGCAGAAGAGTTCCTAGACAGACCAGAGCAAACGACATCTCGACCAATGTCGACGCTCTACGACGAGAAGAACACAGGCTTCTATAATGTGAACTAATTCGCCGCATTACTACCAGCTACTACTAGTTCTTGACACATACTTTGCTTCCTGCTAAGGTGCAAGGTCCACATACGGAGGTTCAATGGCTGACGCTAACAACTCCTCGCCCGAACCGGCGGAGGTTCAACAGCCAACAGTAGAGCAAAGCCCTCGCCAGAGAGCTGAGCTTCTCATGACTACGCTTAACAACGACAAATCTATCACAGAGCTTTTTGGTGATTCATTCCAGCGCCAGTATCAAATCTTTGGTAAGTCTCCTGCTCAGTGGAGAGATCACTTCCGCATTAACGTTCCAAAGGATTCTAATCCCGCTCAGCTAAATGCTATTCTAGCCGAGCTAGCTACCCTATATCAGGAAGCAAGCAGCTACTATGCTGTCTCAGAGGCAATGGTAGATGCTCTAGATGCGGGCTCTGAACGTGAATTTACCAATGCTTTCAATAAGCGGATTGCGGAATATAAGGCGAAGGGTATTTCTCTACCTGCTCAGAAGACCCTAGAAACTATTGCTAAGCATGAGATGCTAGATGTAGCAGGAGCAGCGACCAACGCTAAGATCATCAAGAACTTCTGGCGTAGAATGCTTGAAGGTCTTACCGAGGTCCGCAAGACGCTCGAGACTGCTACCTGGAATAATCATATTCTTGCTAACCAAGAACGTTTTTCGGGTGGGAATATCCCCACCACTCCAGCCCGAGAGAGATTCGGGAAGAGCGCACACGAGCAGCATAGCAGCGTGGCGTGTGAAGTTGTACTAACCGGGAGAAAAGATACTTTGTAGTCATGAGGGGTCAATGACGCAGAAGGTACTAGACGAGCAGAAAGTCCTACAACAGGCAAATATCATTGAGAACGTGCAGCCAGAGGCACCACTACCGGCTGCAGCGGATGTACCAGTTCCACCAACAACAACAGAGCCGCCCAGTATTCGATGTGGATATGTAATTGCTGTGAGAACAGATGGCGAGATGTCTTTCGAGCTAATCGGGCAAAGTGTAACTATCGCAGAGCTTCTTGGACTCAACAAGTTAGCAACAGAACGTATTCAAAGTATTGCAGACACGCAGCTAGAGGGACCACAAGCAGCATTTGGCAAGAAGCTAGATCAGATCCTGCAACGATTGGAAAAGCTAGGCAAACATTATCCTAATGCCGGGGCTCTGTGACTAAGAAAAGATTGAGTTTTGAAGAGCTAGGGCGAAGCCTCAGATGACGAAGGCTCAGGAGGACGTCATGAGCATGATTCTCGTCTCGTTGATCATTGGTCTCGCGTTCGGAATTGGCTGGATCATCACCCTGAAGCGACTGCCTCGCTTCGTTGTGCGCTTCTTCGAGAACCATCTTTTCCTCACGGACGTGTTGCTCTCATGGCTCACGATCATGACCATGGGAACCACGGTCACTGGTCTACTGGCAGCTGCTTGGGTTTCCATCATCGTTGATGTCTACCTGCATATGAGTGGCGAGAAGAATAGGCAGGAAGAGCAGGAAGCTCAGGAACAGATCCAGCAGACAACCAGACCCTCGATGAAAGAACAAGCCGTCGAGGGGCTCGCAAAGGTCTATGTCGATATCTTTGGCTAGGAGAAGCTGCCGCATGCCTGCTACGGATCTCACCCCACAAGCTCAACGCGTTCTTGCCAAGCGCTATCTACAAGACAAAGAAACAACATGGCATGACGTCTGTACTCGTGTCTCTTACTATCTTGGCGCAGACCAAGACGAGCAAGCTAAGTTCTATGACGTGATGGCTCAGGGACTATTTCTTCCTAATACACCTACTCTAGTCAATGCAGGCAAGCAAGGAGGACAGCTCTCTGCTTGCTTTGTTCTTCCTATCCAGGACTCTATTACTTCTATCTTTGATACCATCAAGAACTCTGCCTTGATCTATAAGTCAGGTGGAGGAGTAGGGATTAACTTCTCCCCGCTACGGCCAGAAGGCTCTATGGTACATACCACCAATGGAGTATCGTCTGGCCCTGTAAGCTTCATGCGTGTCTTTGATGCAGCTACAGGACAGCTCAAGCAGGGTGGAGTACGTCGTGGCGCAGCAATGGCGATTCTTAATGTAAGCCACCCTGATATCATCAAGTTTATCAAGGCGAAAACAGTCGAGGGAGAACTCCCCAACTTCAACATCAGTGTTGGGATTACGGATGAGTTTATCCATACACTCAAGACCTACCCACACGAACCTTGGATTTGTAGCTTCAACGGAAAGCACTACTGCATCGAGTTAGAGACAGGCAACTTGATGCCAGAGGGCCACCCATTTATTGTCAATGAGCAGGCCGCTGCTGCAATGACAACAGAGAATATCTGGGACCTAATCGTCGAGCAAGCATGGAGCAATGGTGAACCCGGGATAGTCTTTCTTGATAAGCTAGGTCCTGGAATCAATTGCACAAATCCATGTGGCGAACAGCCTCTACATCCCTACGAAGCATGTGTCCTTGGTTCTATTGATGTAAGTAAGTTTGCTAACGACGAGGGTAAGCTTCACGATATGCAGGATGTGGTAACCACTGCAGTCAATATGCTGAATCGTATCATCAATATTGGAGTCTTTCCTCTTCCAGAGATTACCGAGGCAGTTCAAAAGAGTCGTCGCATTGGCCTTGGCATCATGGGCTTTGCCGATCTACTACTCAAGCTCAAAGTAAAGTATGGTTCTCCTCAATCTTTTGAAGTTGCAGAAGAAATCTCTACACTAATCCACGGCTTAGCAGCCAAAGCTTCTCAGCTAGGAGACTGGAAAAACGAAGCTCTAACATGTATCGCCCCAACTGGTTCCTTATCTATCCTAGCTAATTGCTCTGCGGGTATCGAGCCAAACTTTGATTGGGTTGTTACCCACACACGTCCAGACTTCCCTCCTGAAACAGTAATACATCCACTTGCGAGACCATATCTACTAGCAGGAGAGCCTTTACCAGACTACTTCGTAAAGTCTCAAGAGATTCCAGTAGAAGCACATGTAAAGATGCAGGCTACTTTCCAGAAGCATTTCGCTGATGCTGGAGTAAGTAAGACTATCAATCTGCCAAACTCAGCAACCAAAGAAGATGTTGCTCGAGCCTACATGCTAGCCTATGAACTAGGCTGCAAAGGGATTACCGTCTATCGAGATGGTAGTCGCAAGATGCAAGTTCTTGCCTCGTCATCTTCAACACCTTCTGTCCCAAAGACCGAGATTGCTAGGCGTCCCTATCGGCTTGATGGCCATATCTACAAGCTACGGATTGAGCTTGGCCCAGAACGAATCGAGAATGTGTACGTTGTAATCGGTTTGCTAGATGGCAAACCATACGAACTTTTCGTCAATGGCAACATCCGAGAAGTCTCTGACCAAATTGCGCAGCAAATTGACACTACAACACGGCTAACATCTCTTGCTCTACGTACAGGTGCTCCTATCAAGGCCGTTATTGGTCAGCTTGAGAGAATCCCGGGCGGTCACATCTACTCACTGCCACATAAGATTGCTGGAATTCTGGAGAGTTACTTACCCGAAGCAAACCTTCCTAAGTGCCCCGACTGCGCAGCCCCAGTAAGAATCATTGAAGGTTGTGCAAAGTGTACTCAATGTGGCTGGTCTAAGTGTAGCTAGAGGAATACTATGAAGCCTATTATCCTTCCTCCCTCAAACTCTAGATATGCAGCATGCTACTATCTAGCAGGGGGTATGCAGCACTCCTTGGATCATGGAGCAGGCTGGCGACAACAAGTTAAGGACTGTCTGAGCTATATTAACTTCCAACTAGAGGGTGTCGTAGCACCAATTAGCTGCTTTGATCCAACTGATCTAAGCAACGAGCAAGAGATCTTCGCAGCATATGGTTTTACTAAGGATGGAAAAGTAGATATCGATGCTTGGAAATTAGCTCTACATAGTCCTGAGAAAGTAGAGCCAGCCATAGAAGTAATGAAGCACTTTATCAACAAAGACCTCCTAATGCTCCGGAGACACTGCGACGGCGTAATTGCATATTGGGATCTTAGTGTTACTAAAGGTGCTGGTACCCAAGGAGAGATTACATACTTCTACGCTCACCATAGAAGTCCAATCTACATTATTATGGGAAACGATCTTAAACCACTAGATCTACCAGCCTGGATTCTAGGTTGTGCAACGTATGTATTTGAAAGCCTTGACGAATTCATGCTTTTCCTAACCGAGTTTATGGATCCTAATGGGCCTTATGGACCCAGAGAAGATCCATTAGGAGATTTTGTGAAAGAGAAGCTTAAGGCTGGAGGCGTGTCATGATTCTTGGACTCGTCGGCAAAGCCCAGTCAGGTAAGGACACGGTCGCAGACTACCTCGTAGAGAAGCATGGCTTTGTCCGCCTTGCCTTCGCAGATGTGCTCAAGGACTCTTGTGCTCAGCTCTTCATGCTAGCTCCTCATCAGCTCAACTCTTCCAAAGGGAAGGCTACCGTAGACCCCCGCTGGAATGTTACCCCAAGAACAATCCTGCAGAAGGTAGGCACTGCTGCGCGCGAGATCTGTCCAGATATCTGGGTAGAGCATCTAGCAAATCGCATCATGACCTACATGCACAGCCAACCCCAGACGAATATCGTTATCACAGATATCCGATATGTCAATGAGTCCCAGATGCTACGTGATATGGGTGGTTATCTTCTACGCATCACGCGTCATAACGAGGACGGCTCAGCCTTCCAGTCTTTAGTAGGTCTCGAGGCTCAGCACGCAAGCGAGACTGAGCAAGATATGATTCTCGTACAAGCCTCGATAGTCAATACAACGGGGCAAATCGCTCTACTGTTAGAAGCAGTCGACGAAAGTCTTGAAACCCTCTGTGAGCGGGAGACCAGGGAAAGCAGGGATCCCGTGCTCGCGATGAAAGCCGCCATCAATATGAGCAAGTCTAGCTAAGGAGCCTCGATGCCCCGCCGTTCTAAGTCAGAAGAACCCATCCCAGAGGAGCAGGCTACCTCACCAGAGCCAGCCATAAGAGGTAACCAGCTAGTTGTAGATCGCCTAATGCGTCAGCTCAATGGTGCTAGTGGCAACAAAGCACCAGAGCGTGTTCATATTGGTCGCCTAGGCGACATGATCTCAATGGATATCCCAACCTTTTCAAGCGGATCTCTATCTCTTGATCTAGCTATGGGTCATGGTGGTTACCCAAGAGGCCGTATCATTGAGATTTTTGGTCCTGAGTCAAGTGGCAAGACGACACTTGCGCTACATGCTGCCGCAGAGATGCAAGCCCTCGACCGAGATGTTGCCTACATTGATATGGAGCATACTCTTAGTAGCTCCTACGCACAAAAGCTTGGAGTGAATCCTAGCTTGCTAGCCTACTCGGTCCCAGAGAATGGCGAAGAAGCCATGGACGATATGGACGGATTGCTTAGCAGTGGGCAATACGGCCTTATCATTCTAGACTCTGTTGCGTCTCTTACTACGAAGCCAGAGATGGAAGCAGAAGCATCCGCTGTGCATATGGGTCAAGTCTCTAGGCTAATGAGCCAATGCATGCGGCGCTTCACAACTAAGTGTAGTGGTCCTCAGACCACACTAATCTTCATCAACCAGATTCGTATGAAGCTTGGTGTGATGTTTGGCAACCCCGAGACTACTACTGGTGGCAACGCACTAAAGTATTACTCCAGTATCCGGCTAGACATTCGTAGGAAGGATCCAATCAAAGACGGCGATTTATTCATTGGTTCCTCTGTGCAGGTCAAGGTAGTAAAGAATAAGCTTTATCCACCATTTCGCACAGCTTTGTTCAATATTATCTATGGCTTGGGTATCGACAAAGAAGCCGACGTTATCTCTACCGCAGCCAATCTAGGTGTAATCGAAAGAGCTGGTGCTTGGTACCGCTACACCCCAGCCAATGCCTCTGAGGCGCTCCCATTAGGCCAAGGCCTTGAGAGCGCTATCTCCTACCTAAAGGCCAACCAGAGCATCTTGCAAGACATTCGCAAGCGCACTCTTGCAATGGTTGACCAGAGACTCCAACTACCCACAGAGGTCTCTACCGAGGACCAGGAACCACCAGAATGAACCATAGCTGTGAGGAAATCCTTTCCTCTACCCATCTCACTGAGTTCATAGAACTCCTATCCTCCTCTGCATGTATCCGCTGTGCTCTTGCTCAGCGCAGCTCCCGAATAGTAGTCTCTCGAGGAAGCATAGCCTCCAAGATTGCGCTTGTTGGAGAAGCTCCTGGCAAAGAAGAGGACCGACTCGGAGTACCGTTTGTAGGCCCGGCTGGAGAATTGGCCGACAAAATCTTCGCATCCGTAGGGATCGACACAAACAAGCATATGTATATCACCAATATCGTGAAATGTCGGCCAACAGCAGTGCCTGGTAGTGGGAAGGAAAACGAAACTCCTACAACTCAGCCAGTCCAGACATGTCTTCCCTATCTAAGGCGAGAACTGGATCTTCTAGATCCCCAGCTAATTGTCGTAGCTGGACTATCTGCACTCAAGGCTATCGGGGACGTGCCCAAGAATGCACGGATGGGTGAGTATGCTGGCAAGTTTGTGCGGGTACTAGATAAGTTCCCGGGATTTGTAATGTACCATCCGGCAGCGATTCTTCATGCTCAGAAGAAAGGGCAAGAAGAAGTTGATAGGCTCAAGCGGCTAACATGGGACCATGTTCAACTACTACGTAAACATATAGATGAGAAGGGAATTCTAGCATGAGAATCCCAGAGGAAGCATCTCTCACATTTGATGACGTATTACTTATACCTGGGTATTCAAAGATGGAATCGCGGCAAGACCCAGATATTGGTGTCGAAATCTTCTATGGAGACACTCGTACTATTGTAGCTCCCGTAATGATTGCGAGTATGGATACTATTGCAACTCTTGTTATGCAGAAGGCTATGCTCCAAGTTAAGCCATACCCAATCATCGTGCCTCTACACAGGCGAGCCCCAATTGCAGAAGTAGCTAGCTGGCTGAACGAACTCAATAGTCTTATCTTGCGTACAGAATACGAAGATTTCCCTCTTGCCTGTAGTATTGGACTACATGAGCCTGAACGCGTAGAAGCTCTCGCGCCAATGTGCCAGGTCCTAGTTCTTGAGCTAATGTATGCCTTTACCAAGGGCGCACTTGAAGAGGCTAAGAGACTCCAAGATAAGTACGGTAAGACCCACTATATCATTGTTGGCAATGTTGCGACACCAGAAGCAGTAGAAGCTCTCAGAGAGATCGGGATTCCTGCAGCAAAGATTGGTATTGGCTCAGGTTCTGTTTGTAGCACTCGCTTGGTAACAGGTGCTGGAGTTCCACAATTACAAGCAGTCCTCGACTGTACTCGCGCAGGTAGACATTGCTCAATCATTTCTGATGGAGGTATCCGTAACTCTGGTGATGCAGTAAAAGCTCTAGCTGCTGGAGCCTCCATGGTTATGGTCGGCTCATTAGTAGCAGGTACAGACGAAGCAGGAGCTGACCATATCTATAGCGGGAAACGGTTTGCTAGCTATCGAGGTATGGCATCTGAAGGCTATGGCAAAGAACACAACGCTCCAGAGGGCATCACTGCAGAAGTACCTTATCAAGGTCCTGCTATAACCGTCATGAATCGCTTCTTGGCAGGTATCCGTCAAGGTCTAGCTCTAGTAGGTGCAGAAGATCTTCATAGCCTACGAGTCGATGCGCGCTTTAGGCGTGTAACGCCAAGCTCGGTTCGAGAAAGCCAACCACACATCTTAGACCGTATACGGTAGGAGCATATTATTATGGTAGACCAAGTACTTTTTGAGGCAACCAAGGCAGACGATGCACCTAATGCCGAATGGGAAACACCAGAGGATCTCTTCCAGGAACTAGATGCAGAATTCCACTTTGATATTGATGCAGCAGCTAGTGAAGCCAATGCCAAATGTGACTTCTATATCACCAAGGAACAAGATGCCCTAAATCGAGACTGGAGTATCCCAGAAAATGCACTTCCTGCACATGTATGGCTCAATCCGCCATATGGTCGTGGTGTGAAGAAGTGGGTTGCCAAGGCCTGGCAGGAATGTCTCAAGGGCAATCTAGTAGTTATGCTCCTTCCTTCTCGAACAGATACAGAGTGGTTTCATCAGTACATCTACAAGAAGGCTGAAGTTCGTTTTCTCAAGGGCCGAATTCAGTTCGTCAATTCAGATACTGGTGAACCCAGCGATCCAGCACCATTCCCCTCTATCATCGTAGTTTTTGAACCCCGAGAGAAATACTAGATGCTATGCAAAAGCACTCGCGAGGGAGTCCTTTGTCCAGGACTCACAGCCAAATACCGTCATGGTAAATCAAGTGCTGTGAACCAGTGGTTCTGGGATCAATATTTGTACCCAGATCTATGTACGGGCCGACTACTCAAGAGCAGGCACTGTATCTTAGACTATGGATGTGGATATGGAGACGATGTAAGCTGGCTAAGACACCGAGGACTACGAGTTACTGGTTATGAACCATACGTAACCACCTCGTGCTTTAAGCGTAAGCCTCGCGGTAAATACGATGTGGTATATCTCATTGATGTCCTATGCTCTCTCCCTCCAGTTCTACGTCGTAAGCCTCTTATAGATGCATGGTCGTTTGTAAAGCCTGGAGGCCGCCTTATTGTCTCTTCATGTGACGATGCAGAAGGCCTCGAAGAAATGGTTAGCAATGGCCATGCTAGAGTATGGAGTGATGGGGTAGTCAAAGATACCCTTGATGGATGGGTATTTATGTCCTGCTTACCAAGCTCTACTATGCTGCGACTAGTTACTGCAAACCTCAAGGACCGAGTAATTACCGCTGAACACAGCATTCTACAGAATCTCAACGAGATAAGCATAGCGAACAATGTAATTGTTATTGTCAAAGGAAGAAAACATGAAGGGAAGACGCACCCTCGCCATTGTAGCCCCATACGCACACAGGCTAACGCCGAACAGCCACATGACAAGACTCCTAAAGCTAGTCGAAGAGTGCGGAAGGCACTGCTATCGAAGCGAAAGTAGGACTACAGATACCTCATATCAGGGTCTAATTGAACGTCTTATTCGTATGGGCCATGAGTCTGTGTTGGAACACGCTAGTGTTACGTATTCAATCGAATGTTCACGTGCCTGCAGCCACCAATTAGTTCGCCACCGTATCGCAGCCTATTCGCAGGAATCACAGAGGTACTGCGACTATTCAAATACCAATGGAGCCTCGGGAGGAAAGTTGAGAATCATTGTTCCTCCCACGATTCGTAAGGCCAAGCAACTAGACCGATTCTACAAACACTGTATCAAGGCTTACGCAGACTACAAAGCTCTACGAGCTGCACAAGTCCCAGCAGAGGATGCACGGTTTGTACTCCCCA
>Ga0105099_10002651_pt1 | contig 10543 bp, 7 predicted proteins | sample PPLLak3cmMay2015_2_FD_79138 | JGI IMG/M metagenome (GOLD analysis project Ga0105099, IMG submission 79138) | Freshwater sediment microbial communities from Prairie Pothole Lake near Jamestown, North Dakota, USA - PPLs Lake P8 Core (1) Depth... | ecosystem: Environmental > Aquatic > Freshwater >...
GTCCAGGGACGATGACGTTCTCCGGAGACAACGGAGACTATGAGATCCTTCTGACGGGCAACGGCACCATCGACGCAGATGTCTTCTTTCAGAGCCAGAACGGGAATGCGCAAATTCTCCAGGGTTCGGAATCACCCGGGGCACTCTATCGCTGGGGGAACATCACGATCGACAATCCGAGCGGCGTGACTCTTCGCTACTCAAGTGGATTTCCGGATGTGGTGATCAATGGAACGTTGACGTTGGCCAACGGGATATTTTCAAACCACGCGGCTTCCAATTTCGGCACAGGGACGATCAGGTTTGGTGATAACGCGAAGATCATCCGGTCTGGCGGCAAGATCACACACGCCCCAATCTTCGGGATGGCCATCGACGTCGAGTATGTGGGAAATACGCCTGTAACGACAGGTTGGGAACTGCTTCCGGAGGCATCGGTATTGCGGAACCTCACGATCAACAACTCCGCCGGTGTCACTCTCGATGACGACATCGTGGTGAATGGCTCGATATCGTGCATTGCGGGCGGGCTTGTCACTGCCTCGAATACTATAACGCTGACGGGTGAAGCCTACGTCAGCGAAACGGTCGGCAACACGATTAACGGAATCGTGCAATCCACGAAATCGATCGGGACCGAAGGCGTCGAGAATTTCGGAGGGCTGGGAATTACGGTCACGCCCGGAACGGACGATGTGGGGATTTTGACGGTGAAGCGCGTGACCGGTAAGGATGGAGCGGTCGCAGTCAATGGCAATACCGGAATCGCGTCTGTGTGGCAAGTATCAACATCCAATGCTTGTCCCTCAGGACGAACCATCGTCCTGAGCTGGTTATCCGACCACGACAATGACAAGAGCCTGTTTGCGATGAGAGTGTGGGGGAGTGACGATGAGGGGGGGACGTGGTACGATGTTAGCGGCAGCGATCAAGCAGCCACAGGAAGGGCGATTCCCTTCGTATTCATGTCGGCAACTCCGGGAAATTCTGTCTATACCGTAAGTGATAACACGGCACCGCTTCCGATCGAATTGTCCTCATTCACTTCCGCAACGCATGGGAACAACGTGGTGCTCACTTGGGAAACAGCAACCGAGACGAACAACTTCGGATTTCAGATCGAGCGTTCGGTCGACAAGCCTGAGCTGTGGAGAACGATCGGATTCGTCCAAGGTGCTGGAGCAGCGAACTCGCCCAATGCGTATACGTTCGTTGAACATGATCTTCTTCCGGGAAAGTACTTGTACCGATTGAAACAGATAGATACTGACGGCACGTTCAAGTACGTGGATCCCATTGAAGTGGACATTGGAGACGTTCCGGGGGGGTTTGGGCTTTCACAGAATTTTCCGAATCCGTTCAACCCGTTGACGACGATTGCTTTCGCTGTGGCGGAAAGAAGCGACGTCGCCATCCGCATGTATGATATGATCGGGCGCGAAGTTCAGGTACTGGTCGAGAGGGAATTTGTCCCCGGCAATTACCGCGTCTCGTTCGATGGAACGAATGTTTCAAGCGGTGTCTATGTGTTCAGAATGACTGCGGCGTACGGTAGGTCACGCTTCATTGAGACGAGGCAATTCGTCCTGATGAAGTAAGGCAACTGGTTTCGTCCTCGCTTTGGACGCGAAGAATTCAGGGACGGTAGACATACTGGAGAAAGATTGCACGTTGAAAACATTGACGCTCGTTCAGGCCCATCTCGACAGCCTCCCAGAAGATCGCATCCGGGAATTAGAAGCCGCAGATCTGTATCCCCGGGTGACGCTGTACAAGGATGCGTTGGAAACCGAACTCCTTGACGCCGACTACCTTGCCGCGGCGCCAAGATGGCGGCGCGTGTTGTATCGCTTCCTGCCGACGTATCTTGCTCAGGTCAGTGAGGCGTTCTTCGTGAAGAACGACTACGATGCTCTGATCTCATGGGCGGAAAACCTTGGGATCCCCCTCGCTTTCCTCTTGAAATTCACATGGCCGCGGAAGCCGCATTTTGGCATATTCTCTTGGATCTCTCGGCCGAAAAAGGCCGTGCTGCTGCGATGTGTCCAGTCAGCATTTGACCGTATCATACTCATGTCAACGCGCCAATGGGAGTTTGCACGGAGTGAACTCAATATCCCTGAGGAGCGGCTCCTCTTACTCCGCTGGCCAGTCGACGAGAAGTTCTGGCGGCCGATGCCAGGAGACACCGATATGATCTCATCTGTCGGCCGGGAGATGCGCGATTATGGATCGCTGGTGAAAGCGCTTCATGGGCTGCCGCACATCCGTTGTCATATCGCGGCGGGGGGTCTTGTAACGGGGCGAAAGGATGCTTGGATCCAAGCCGTGGAGGAATCGGGTCCGCTTCCCCAGGGTGTGACGATCGGCAAGAAGAAATATTCTGAACTTCGCGAATTGTATGCGCGCTCAAGATTTGTTGTTATTCCCCTCCTTGAGACGGAAACCGACAATGGGACGACAAGTATTCTTGAGGCCATGGCAATGGGCAAGGCGGTCATTTGCTCACAGGTCGCAGGACAAACTGACGTCATTGAACATGGCGTCAATGGCCTCTTCGTGCCCGTGGGGGACGTCACAGCGCTGCGGGATGCAATTTCATATCTTTGGGCGCATCCCGAAATTGCCGAGGAAATGGGGCGGCATGGCCGCGAATTCGTTGTCGCACACCATTCACTCGACCGTTTTGTCGAGCGCATCAAAGACGATGTGAGCAAGGTTCTGTCCGGGCAGGTGCGAGGCTGACGGTACTGAATTGCGGGCGTTGAATTGCGATTGAGGACTATAAGGAGAACGTAGAGATGAAGGTCGTGCTCTTTTGCGGTGGGATGGGGATGCGAATCAGAGAATTTTCCGACGTCATTCCCAAACCGATGGTCCCTGTCGGCAGCCGGCCGATTCTGTGGAACATCATGAAGTACTATGCGCACTATGGTCACAAGGATTTCATCGTGTGTCTGGGACACATGGGGGAGGTGATCAAGGACTACTTCTTGAACTATCGTGAGACGCATTCGAACGATTTCATTCTTCGAGGCGATGGGACGAATGTCGAGCTGCTGAGCCGGGATATCCACGACTGGACGATCACGTTCGTCGACACGGGTCTTCGGTCGAACATCGGAATGCGGCTCAAGGCGGCGCAAAAGTACCTCGAAGGCGATGAAATGTTCCTTGCGAATTATTCGGACGGGCTCACCGATTTGCCGCTCGACCGGGTCGTGCAGCAGGTTCGTGAGAGCAGGAAAGTTGGTGGTTTTGTTTCGGTTCGTCCGAGCCAGAGCTTCGACATCGTGAAGATGCAGGAAGAGACGGGTGAAGTTGAAGCATTGGAACACGTGACGAAGGCGGGGATTTGGGTGAACGCAGGGTTCTTCACGTTCCGCTCGGAGATCTTTGACTACATGAAGGAGGGCGAAGAACTCGTGTACGAGCCGTTTCGAAGACTGATCGCTGACAGACAAGTGATTACGTATCGCTACGATGGATTCTTTCTCGCGATGGACACATTCAAAGAGAAGATGATGATCGACGACATGTATGTGCGCGGAGAACGACCGTGGGAGGTTTGGAAGGAGAAAGAAGGCCAGATGAACGGGAGCGCTCGGCGATGATCACGCGCATGGCGTTTCGAAAAGCATCTCCCGGTCCTTTCCGGTTGCTTTGCCTGGGTGCTCATGCTGATGACATCGAGATCGGCGCAGGGGGAATGATCACACGAATGCTTGCCGAGATGCAGCCCATCGAAGTCACGTGGCTTGTGTTCAGTGCATCGCGTCCGCGGAAGAAGGAGGCGGAAGCATCTGCGATGGACTTCCTCGACGGGGCGCACGCGAAACACATCCGTGTGCGGAATTATCGGGATGGGTTCTTTCCGTCAGAATGGGATCGGATCAAGGAGGAATTTGAACGGGTCAAGCATTTCGATCCCGACCTCGTGCTGACGCATTACCGGGAGGATCGGCATCAGGATCACCGGGTCATATCTGATCTTGCATGGAATACGTTTCGGAATCACTTCATCCTCGAGTACGAGATTCCCAAGTATGACGGCGATCTCGGCATTCCGAACTATTTTGTCGAAGTGGATGAAGCAACCGCCCGACGAAAATACGACCTCATCCACAAACATTTCGAAAGCCAGCGCGTGAAGCACTGGTTTTCCGAGGACACGATTTTGGGCCTGATGCGACTCCGAGGATTGGAATCCGGCCGAGACTCAAAGTACGCCGAGGCATTCCATGCTCGCAAGGTAGTGTGGTAGGATGGCATCCTCGTGCTGATCGTATTCTCCATTCAAGGCCTTCTTCTCGTAGCGGTCGGGTTTCCCCTCCTGTATCTGGCATTCCTGACGATTGCAGCGGCAGGCTACCGGAAGCGGGATCGATTTCCCGCAGACTCACTGCGTCGCTTCGTCTTCGTCGTCCCCGCGCACGACGAGCAGCATTCGATCGCCGGGACCGTCCAGAGCCTGTTGCAGGTGGACTATCCGCGCGAGCTCTTCGATGTATTCGTGCTGGCGGACAATTGCTCCGATGGAACCGCCTTGGTGGCTCGCGAGTCCGGTGCGATGGTCCTTGAGAGGACGAACCCTGTGGATCGCGGGAAAGGACATGCGCTGGAATGGGGGATTGCCCAGGTCGCGCAGGGCCCAATCGCGTACGATGCGTTCATCGTTGTTGATGCGGACAGCACGATCTCGAGGAATTTCTTGACTGTGATGAACCACGAACGCGAATGCGGACACCGCTGCATCCAGGCGTCGGATATTGTCGCGCCTGGGCGTGGTTCGTGGAGCGCGGAAATGATCAGGATCAGTTTTCTTCTCTTCAATGTGGTCCGTCCCCTTGGTCGACGCGTTTGCGGCTTATCCGCCGGCTTGCGGGGAAACGGGATGTGTTTGTCGGCCGACGTCCTGCGGGAGCATCCTTGGTCTGCATATTCTCGAGCAGAGGATGTGGAGTTCGGTCTGCAGCTCTTGTTGAGTGGTGTCCCCGTTGCATTTGCACCGGAGGCGACCGTCTTTGCTGTCATGCCGCAGCAATCGGAACATGCACGAAGCCAGCGATCTCGATGGGAGGCAGGACGCTTCCCGTTGATACGGAACTTCGCGTGGAAGCTCCTGAAGGCGGGGGTTCGCCACCAGTCGCTGACCTTGGTTGATGCCTGCGTCGATCTGGTTACGCCGCCGCTCGTGAATCTGTTTGTCCTTGCATTTCTGTGCTGGACGATGAATGCCGTCGCGTTTCTCGCCAGCGCGGTCGCTCTGTTCTGGTTCGTGAGTTGGTCGGTCATCCTTTGCGCTGCTTTGTTCCATCTCCTCGCCGGGATGGTTATCGCCGGTGCGGATAAGGCCACCTTCCGTGCCCTCTTCTCCCTTCCGAAGTATTTGCTTTGGAAGGCCCGATTGTACCGCAAGTTGGCGGGCGGGGGAGCGGAACAGGAATGGATCCGCACGACGCGCGAACAGGGACAATCGCATTCAGATGCATCGATGGAGGGCAACATCGGCGTGCGTCATGGTGATGAGAAGCAACCAAGTTGAGTGCGACCCCTGATGACCATTTCACGAGATGATGACTGATGGACAGCGGCAACGAAAAAAAGATCGTGATGGTGACATATGTCTTTGATCCTTCCGCGTTGCCTCCGATGCTGAACAACGCGCGATCGCTCGCGCGGGTCGGATATGACGTTGAGATACTGTGCATCTCCTTCGAATCCAATGCATCGGTGCTCAAACAAGACCGATCGGGTTTTGTCGTGAGGCCGCTGCCGCTCAGAGTTCTCGCGCTCTTTGACAGGATCTTCGGACTTTCGCCGCGACGGCCGGTCCACGCCGCCCTGCAATACTCACTGTCGTATCTGGAGTATTTGATTCGTGCCTTCTTTGCATGCATGTGGTCAGGTGCAGATATCATAGAGGCCAACGATCTCCCAGCTTTGCTTCCTGCCGTTCTCGCTGGCTGGGTGCGGCGAACGCCGGTGGTGTACCGCGCCCATGAATTGTATCCCGAGATGCATGCGAACGTGCGATTCGCGTCGGTGTGGCGTTTGCTTGAACGAATGCTCGTTCCGCGCGTCGATACCGTCATGACACCCGAGCCCAACAGGTCGAGGATCTATGCGGAGGAATACGGTGCTCGACGGCAGCCGGTGACCGTCATGAATTGTCCGCCGTACTCCCCCTCGGTCCGTACGCAAACGCTTCGCCATGAACTCCGCGCGAAGGGGATCGATTCTTCGTTCATTGTGCTCTATCAGGGATTGTATGATGACTCGCGCTGCATTCGTGAGATCATCGCCGCGGCGACGCACTTCGTCGAGGGCGCCACACTTGTCCTCATTGGGAGCGGCTACGGAGAATTCTCCGATCTCTCAGGCTTGATCAGCGATCCAACGCGCGTCGTGGCGCTCTCGAGAGTCCCATACGACAGACTGCAGGAGTACACGGCATCTGCTGACGTTGGACTTCTGTTCTATCGCAATTCCTGCAGGAACAATTACTATTGCGCACCGAACAAATTGCATGAGTATATGATGATGGGATTGCCCGTGATCACAAATGATTACCCCGGGATTGCGGCGCTGGTGAACGGCAGCGATATTGGTCTCGCGGTCGATGCGACGAAGCCGTCAGAAATTGCCGCGGCAGTGAATCGTTTGGCGAACGCACCGGATAGGCGCGAGCAAATGAAGATGAATGCCTTGAGATTATCGAAAGAGCGATTCAATTGGGAAATCGAATTCTTAAAGGTCGAAGCTGAATATCGTCGACTGCTTGGAGACCGTTTTCAACACAAGGCAACGCATGATGCTCACGGTTCGAATCAGGACTGATACAAGCCGGACGCGCAGCTTTCGGATGTCGGAGTGAAGGGGAAAGAAGCCATCAACGGAACGATTCCAACGGACCACGGGGTGATGACTCGGATGAATCAATGAGCAAAGCTGTCGCACAATCCATAGTCAAGAATACGTCGATTCTGCTCGTCCAGCAGGTGATCACGTGGACGTCTTCTTTTGCGCTGGCCATATTTCTTCCCCGCTATTTGGGGCCGGTGGAATATGGCAGGCTCTTTTTGGCCGGTGCGTTTATTGCGATCTTTCGAGTGTTCGTGGAGTATGGCGGGAACTACTTGGTTGCGCGGAACATCGCTCGAAGTCCAGAGTCGGCGGGTCAGACAGTCGTTGATGCAACGGGTTTTCGACTCGTCGTCGGACTGATCGCCTTCATCGCAGCATGTGTCATCGCGATCACCGCCAACTACCCGCACGATGTGCAGGTCCTGATCATGATCGTGGGTCTATCGCTGCTCTGGAAAGGCTTGATGACAGTCTTAGCAGCCAGCTACCAAGGCCTCGAAATCATGCAGTACTCGTCGGTGGGTGCGATCACCGAGGCGATGTTCATGAGTTTCGTCAGCGTTGGTGCGTTGCTTCTTGGAGCCAAGTCGCGCGAGATCGCCCTGATCTCCGTCGTCGCAGGACTATTGAATGTCGTGATGCTCGCATTGGCATCGAAAAGGATTGCGACGGTATTCCCGAAGATCAATTGGAGTGGGATGCTTTCGCAGATCAAGGAGGGGCTCCCATATTTTTTCCTCGCTGTTTTTGGCTCCATCTACTACCGCATCGATGCGGTCATGCTATCAAAAATGTCATCTGAGGCTGTGGTTGGATGGTACGGAGGGGCCCACCGCCTGTTCGATGTGCTGAACTTTTTCCCCTACATCTTCTCGACCGCCGTCTTTCCTGTGCTCTCGCGGCTCTATGGTAAGGAATCGCAAACACATCGCCTGACCACGCAACGCAGCTTGGAGTTCATGATTATCATTGGTATCCCGGTCACAATCGGGGCCGTCACATTCGCACATGACGTCATCGGCTTGCTCTATGGATTACCGGCCTATGAGCCTTCAATCCTCGTGTTTCGAGTGTTTTCGTTCGGAATCATCTTCCTGTTCTCGGATATGATGATCGGGACAACCCTGCTTGCATCGAACAAGCAGGGACAGCAATCCCTCTTGGCGCTGGCCGCTATCCCCCTCAATATTGGGATGAACTACGCAATGATCCCATACTTCCAGGAGCGACTAGGCAATGGGGGCGTCGGCGCGGCGATAGCCACAATTCTAACGGAACTCTTCATCATGATCGCCGGAATGTCTATCCTCGCGAAGGGCACATTGGTCGGATTCCGCTACCGCGTCGTTCTCAAGGCCATGGTCGCGGGTGTGTCCATGGCATTGTTCCTTCTCGGGATGACTGCATTGGGCGTGCCGTGGTTCGCCCTGATTATCACGAGCCCGCTCGTTTATGGAGCTGTGTTGCTCGCTTTGAACACGTTTGAGCAATCTGAGAAAGACCTGCTCTTGAGTATGCTGAAATGGAGACATCTGCGAACGGTGCTGACAGGAAAGGATCGCAATTGACGAGGAATGCGAAACCTCGGTACCTGTTTGTTTCGTTGCTGATGATGGGCAAGGAAACAGCGTATCGGAACATGCGTTCCACCATTGAGGGGATCGAGGGAATCCAATCGACGTGGGTCCCGATCGAAATGGATCCCCCAGAACGCATCGCGCATATCCCCCCGATCTCGAAGAATCACTCGCTCAAGTACGGCCTCGTTGCGCGCCAACGCGTGCGTGCGCTCGAACGCAAGGGCCTTTCCTTCGATGCAGCGTTCTTCAATCACATCCTCCCCGCGCTCTTCTTGAGGGAATTCAGATCTCGCGTGCCAAGCGTGGATGCGATGGATGTTACTCCGGCGTCACTTCGACGAGATGGTGGGGCGTACTATCAGAAACCTCGGAGCAATGGCCTCTGGGGTATATCGAGACTGAAGCATCGATACGCGGCATCACTTCTGAACGAGGCGAAGGTGCTCCTTCCCCAATCGGAATACGCGCGACGTTCGTTGCTGAATGATTACGGTGTTTCTGGCGACCGCATCCGAGTTCTCGCACCCGGAGTGGATCTCCATTCCTGGCCGGGTGTCGACCGAATGGGGAAGGAGAATCCGTCGGATCGAAGCATGGTCGTCCTCTTTGTCGGGGGGGATTTTCTCCGGAAGGGAGGAGATCTCCTTCTCCGCGTCGCCATGCAGGAGGAGTTCCGCGATGTCGAGTTCCATGTGGTGACAAAGTCCTACGTCGGTCCGGAACTTCAGAATGTGCATATTCATTCAGACGTCAGCGCAAATAGTGCGCCACTCCGAAGACTGTATGAATCGGCGGATGTTTTTGTGTTGCCCACGCGCGCAGATTTTGCGCCGACGAACTCAATTTGCGAAGCGATGGCGATGAGTCTTCCGATCGTCTCCTGTGGTGTCGGGGGGATCGAGGAGATCGTGTCGGAGAATGAAACAGGATTCTTGATCCCACGAGAGGATGAGAGGAGTTTGAGCGAACGATTGCGTATATTATTGAGGAATCCCCAATTGCGTGCACGATTGGGCATGAACGCCCGCGCGTTCGCCGAGAGGCATTTTGATAGTTCAAAGAACGCTCGTCAAATCGTGGAGCACTTGGCCGCGGCTGCGAAGAGCAAACAGCACATTCTTGCATGAAAGCACCATTATGGAAACAGGGCAACAGATCGTTCAACAAGACCTGCAATACATCTGCGACAGCCTCAGCAAAGAATTTGGCACGATGGGGGGCAAGCGTCTCCTGATCACAGGCGGGGCCGGCTTTCTCGGCTACTATCTTGTGCAGTCGGCGCTGCATTGGAACACGCTCTCCCATCCTTCCAAGAAGATCGATGTCACGGTCTTTGACAATTATGTCCGCGGAATCCCGCTATGGCTCACGGCGTTGGAAGGGACGCCGAACCTCACGATCACCAAAGTGGACATGATCCAGCCGCTGCCGCCGAATATGGGCGACTTCCAGTACATCATTCATGCGGCGGGGATCGCTTCGCCCAAATACTACCGCCTCCACCCCATTGAGACGATGGACGCGAATATCAATGGCCTTCGCAACCTGCTCGACCATGCGTTGAAGCAGAAAGAACGCGGGTTACCCATCGAAGGCTTCCTGTTCTACTCAAGCAGCGAGATCTATGGTGACCCGTCTGCTGAGAATATCCCCACTCCTGAAGACTATCGCGGATTTGTCTCCTGTACAGGCCCGCGTTCATGCTACGACGAATCGAAGCGGTACGGCGAGACTCTCTGCGTGAATTTTGCTCGCCAGCATGGAATGCCGATCAAAATGGCGCGCCCCTTCAACAACTACGGACCGGGTCTCAAGATCACGGACACTCGCGTCCTCCCGGACTTCGCGCGCGATATCCTCGCTGGAAGAGATATCGTGATGTTCTCGGATGGTTCTCCGACACGTACGTTCTGCTACAGTGCGGATGCGATCATTGGGTACTACAAGGTCTTAGTGAACGGAAGACCGGGCGAGGCTTACAATGTGGGCGTCGAGAAACCGGAGATTTCAGTATTTGATCTCGCCCAGAAGGTCGTTGCCCTTTCCCGTGACATCCTCGGCTACCGTGGGAATGTCTTGCGTGGGACGAGCAGTGA
>Ga0105099_10002654_pt1 | contig 10541 bp, 11 predicted proteins | sample PPLLak3cmMay2015_2_FD_79138 | JGI IMG/M metagenome (GOLD analysis project Ga0105099, IMG submission 79138) | Freshwater sediment microbial communities from Prairie Pothole Lake near Jamestown, North Dakota, USA - PPLs Lake P8 Core (1) Depth... | ecosystem: Environmental > Aquatic > Freshwater >...
ATATGCTTTCACTGGGCGCGCGCATGGTTTCCATCGAAGAGGCCTTGATGATCGTGAAAACCTGGCTGACCAGCGAATTTGAAGGGGGCCGGCACTTGCGCCGGATTCAGCAGATCGATGCGGCTTGATATGAATAAAAAAAAACATTTTCTATCACGCCATCGAATACTTCTACTTGCCGCGGCCTTAGTTTTCGCCGCGGCGGCGATTCTCGCCTTCCTGTTCTACGAAGGGATTATCTGGTTCAACAACCCCTCCAAGTCGAAATATCCGGTCCGCGGCATCGACGTCTCCCATCACCAGGCCAAGATCGATTGGCCTGAAGTTAAAAAAAACGATTTGCATTTTGTGTTCATGAAAGCCACCGAAGGCGCCGACCACAAAGACACCCGTTTTCAAGCCAATTGGACCCAGGCCCATCAAGCCGGTTTGATCCGGGGCGCTTATCATTATTTCACATTTTCAAAATCAGGAGCAGATCAAGCCCTTAATTTTATCGAAACCGTACCCATCGAACCCAATACCTTACCGCCGGTCATTGATCTGGAATTCATGGGCAATGATAAATTTCAACTGGATCAGCGCGCTCTGCTGCGCGAACTCAATGATTTTATCTTTGTCATTGAAAGTCATTACCAACGCAAGCCGTTGCTCTACGTCACTTATGAATTTTATGATTTTTATCTAAAAAACCAAAGCCTTCCTTATGCTATTTGGATCCGGGATATCTTTTGGACCCCGCGTTTGCCCGACGGAAAGCCTTGGACGTTCTGGCAATACAACCATCGCGGAAGAATCAATGGCATCGATGGATTTGTGGATTTAAATGTCTTTAACGGAACGGCCGAAGAATTCGGAAAGTTTTTACAATAGGCACTCACTAAAAAACTTCTACAATTTGTTTTTGATTGGATTTTTACTGCCGTTAGCCTTGTGCCGTCATTCCGGCAAGCTGTTAGCCGGAATCCATGCTAAGCAAAGCCCGAAAATCTTGATTCCGGCTAACAGCATGCCGGAATGACGTTGGATTGTGTTTACTTACTAAATACGAACCGCCCTCTTAGGACCCGCGTAAAAATAAGTTGAACAATAAAGGGTCGTAACTAAGGCGTAAGGTCGATTTTGGAATGCGGCGACGCGTCGCCGCTTTAAAAGCGCGGACACGTCCGCGCACTCCAAAAGGTGTCAATTGTGGTGAATCATTATTTTTAAAAAATGTGGCGACCTGAAATCAGGGTTCGACCTTTACTCGTTAAAATTGTTCAAGTTATTTATGCGCAATGCCTTAGGGCATCGCCTTCCGTGCACGATTTCGAACGATGTGTCGTATCTTAAAAGTAAAATTGCTCTATATTAAACGATTTTACCTTGTCTCGCTTAGAGACTCGATGGCTTCATTGACAAGCCGATCAAGAACATCCTCTGATTCGGAAAACAATTGCTCCCACTTCTTTTCAATCGTCACTTTAATAATATCCCGGCTCTCAAGTTTTCCGTAAAGAGTCTCAGTCAAATTTATTTTATTCATTCTAATGTATATTCCGATTTCCTTTGATTTCTTTCGGCATATCCGGATTTTCATGAATAAATTCATGCAAATTTTTCGTTGCGGTAGGATCTTCCGGTAAATAAGACAACGCTTTCTCCCAAGCGGTTTTAGCCGCAAAATATTCCTCCAATGCGTAATAAACCGTTCCCAGATTGTTCCAGGTTTCATTGAGATGATAACGGTCCGTAGCCGGATAATGCTCGAGCGCGGTTCGATACGCGCGAAGCGCGCCCTGGAGATCGCCACTTTCTTTGCATTTCAAACCCATAACATAATTCGCTCTTGGATGGTTCGGAAAAGCGGCAAGGCATTTACCCAGGTATGCATCGAACTTAACCTGATCAAAAAAAGCATAAACGATCGCATAACGACATAGAACTTCGCCTGTTTCCCCGACTTTGGATCTGGCCGCATCCATCCATTTCAAGGCTTCTTTTAAATCGCCATTTTCAGCAGCCGTCATGGCCTCGGTGATATCCATCAGAATCGGCTTGCAACAGAATTTATATTTCAACCCTGATGCACAGGAACACAAATCATAACTGTCCGGAATAAAAGCTTGGGCTATACGCTTTTCAGCGTTAAGTGGTTCCTCTTCATCGAATCCGCCGACAGTAGCCATAGGTGAATAAAAACCTCGGCTGAATGATTTTTTTATCGGGCCGATAATCTCTTCGAAACGAGATAAGGGCGCCGCTTTAAACGAAAATCCGTGTTCTTCGGCAAATTTGATAAAAAATTCTTCCGCAGGATCGTGCTCGGGACAAAATAATATTTTCGGCCAGCGCTTTTTGGTCTGATAGGCCTTTTTCATAACAATCTTTATTTCATTTTTATCGGGCAATTCTCCCGGCGCCAAGATTTGTCCGAAAATGTAAGTGCTGGCCATGTCGATCAATAAGTAGATATCGATCGGCTGATCCTTAATAAAACAATCGATCCGAAATATCAGCCAGGCTTCTCCGGGGTCAAATTGGTCCATTTTATATTTCATCTTATTTTCTCGCTTTACCGGATAGATTCTCGATAGGAACCTTAAACACTCTGGTTTGATGAGCCGCTTTTTCAATATATTTCAGGCCTTCTGCCATAAACGCCGCCGAATATTTGGATACCAGGCCCTCCAGCGCCCTTTGTTTTTCCGAATCAAAAACCTCCCAAACCTTTCCGGAAATAATCACGCTCTCATATTTGGTGCCGAATTTTTCGGGTAAAACCTCGGTGCGGCCGACCACACAAAACGAAACCCGGTTATGGACCGCCAGATTGGCCAACTTATGACCTTCAAGCGCGCAATGAAAATAGAGCGCGTCATCCTTGATGCAATAATTCAAAGGGGCACCATAGGGTTCCCCGTCCGGAGTGGAAGTGGATAAAACGCCATATTCCCCTTGGCTCAATATTTCCATTGCCTCTTGGCGGGTTATGGCCCGGTCTTTTCTGCGCATTTCTTTAGACATTTCGGTTTGTCTCCGGTCAAAATTAAAAATAGGGTCGGCATTTAGCCCGAACGTTGCCTATTTTCTTACGATAGACCCAGGCTTTCAGCCTGCGCTGATTTGTTGGGGCCGGTTTAAAATCTGCCACCAGAAGGTAAATCGTAACTGCAAATTGGAAATGTAACTGCCTTCTTAGGGTATGTTTATGTTCAACACTTTTTTGAGGCCACAATAAGGATAACCCCGCTCCTCTATTTAACAAAAATATTCAAAAAAGCGCAAGATAGTTCAAGACAAACCCGGATAAAAAGAATTAAAATCCGGCCATGGTATGATATTTATTTCCAAATCGGAGGTATGGGCGCATGAATTATGTTCAGCACGTTTTGAAAGGAAAAATTTTTTCAGAAACGCATGGCAAAGATATAGATGCCTTAACTTGGAACCCACATTCGAAATTTAAAGGTGTGGCTCTCAAACATCTGGTGACCGGAGAAATGACCCAGGGAAAATTCAGTTGCCATCTGGTCAAGGTCCAGGCCGGCTTTGAAATCGGCGAGCATGTTCATGAAAATCAGTGGGAACTGCACGAGGTGCTTGAAGGCAATGGCAAAGGAGTCTTGCTTCAGCAGGAAATGGCTTATGTACCGGGAACTTTTGCCGTGATCCCGCAAGGCCAAGTCCATAAAATCACGGCCGGCGAAAGCGATCTGTATCTTTTCGCCAAATTCGTTCCGGCTTTGCTTTAACCCCTGGAATAAAAAGAAAAGGCAAAGCCGAAGAAATAAAAGCGGATTTATAGTACCGTATCCGCATACTGCCCCGGTGTGATTCCTGTATGTTTTTTGAAGAAACGATTAAAATGACTTTGGTCGGCAAATCCGGTCTCGCAAGCCGCCTCAACCGGAGCCACCCCTCTTTTGAGAAGTTGTTGGCTCTGTTTAATCCGCTCTTGGATTAGATAAGCATGGGGCGGCAAACCGATCTGCTCTCGAAAAAGACGAGTCAGATAAAAAGGGCTTAAACCGCATTTCCGGGCGAGATCGTGCATCCGCATGGCTTCGGCGGTATGTTGTTCGATATGGATTTTTATCTTCTGAATCGGATTTGGAAATGGCGCATAGCGGGCAATGCCGGCATTGTCCGCTATGCCTGTCGGCCTCATGCTGTCGATAAAAAGAGCATTTAAGAACCGACCGGCGTCTCTTAAGAATCTTTGGGATTGAGGCGATGCGACCCATAAAGCTGCCAAATCCAATGCCTCTTGAAAAAGCAGGGGATTCCGGATCACTTTGGTATGGATGCCGTAAGCTGCGGTCTCAACCCTCAAATCATGCGCATTGCTTTTCTGCGAAAAGGATAAAGCCCAATAATCATGCCCACCGGGTTGATCGCTGCAACAGAAATGCGGCTCATCCGGTCGAATGACGAATAGGTCTCCGGGTTGAACCCATAATATTTTGTTTCTGAGGACTATCGTTCGCTGTCCACGTAAAACCATACCCACAATCAACGTATGATGGGTGTGTATGGGAAAGCGATGAGTCACTTGAGTTCCATGCACAAGCCGCACGGTTTCTGCTTTTTTTTCATAAAACAGGATCATAGACCCGACCTCGCGAAAAAACAGACCCTCGCTGGAAAGATTCCGAGTTGTTTATCCGCCCCATTTGATTAGCGTTCATGGCTCGCCCGAATTCATACCCGCATTTAGCGTCTCGAGGGATAGCGCTATGATTTGCTTTAAATTCCGCCAGTCGGTCCCATCCGGTTCGGCGACTTCCATCCGGTTCATCAATCCGCAAATTCTTTTTTCCCGCCCGCCGATATCCACTCGCCGGTTGTTGCGGCAGGCGCAGGATCGCATGGGTATGTGGTTGTAAAACCAATCGTATATCGGATTTCATTTTTTTGATCAAGTTGTTTTCACTTTATCCAACCAGGTCGCCAGGCCGATAATCACCGCGGCCATGATCAGGTTAAAGAACGCCATAAACTCCGGGCTCGGCGGCACGGCACCGCTTAATCCCATAAAGAAAACCAGCAATACCAGGGCCAGAATTCCTATGCCGATTTTTTTCCCTTTAGAGACATTTTTCATAGCTTTTCAAAAACTCGCCACTCGCTCAACCCGTAACCGGGCAACCGAATAACTTCTTCTATTTCTTTTTTTACTTTTCACGTTTGCCGTTTCGCTTCTTACTTTTCACGTTTGCCGTTTCGCTTCTTACGTTTCACGTTCACAACGGCTTCACCGGCTCACAAATATCCACGACATATTTACCGGCCTTCATCTCTTCTTCGGTTTCGCGATAGATCTCAAAGCAGGGCCGGTCGTCCGGCTGATAACCGCTGTCCGGGAACCATTCCGACATTAAGCGCTGCCAATGCTTCACCATCTCTTGATAGATCGTGGCATATTTGCCTTCGACGCGATAAACCGCGTATTTGCCTTGGGGAATGTCATAAACACCGATTTCGCCCTCGCCTCTCGTTCCGGCCGGCACGGTTACACAAGCATCGTAACGGCATTTGTCCAAAGGGGTCACCTCCGGATTATCCAGGCTGATGCCCAGTACCAGGCTCTGCGGACCCATTAGGTCCCTGGCTTGGACCCACTTGATAACCTTTTCAAAAGCTTTCATGATTTTGGGAGACTGATCATTAAATCCGTCCATAACCCTCGCATAAGCCACCCGGTATTCGGGTAAAATCCTCACTTCGACTTTCATTGGTTTGTTCCTCCTCTTTTTAATAGGTTTGATGTTCTTTTGAAACCTATTATAATGAGTCAGGAAACTGAATGCTTCACCCGGTTTGCCATTGATTTGCCGATTCTTGCGTTTGACTTTGCCGATCTTGCTGTTTTGATTCTGAGGACGGTTTTCATTTTTCACCCTTTCCCTGAATTGACTAGGGCTTAAACCGTAAAACTGTTTGAAAGCACGGGAAAAACCGGCTGAAGAAGCAAAACCGCAATCCAGGGCTATTTCGGTAATGGATGCGGCAGGCTGATACTTTAGACGAGTGGCCGCATATTGCAACCTGAGGCGGGTGATATATTCCGAAAGACCTTCACCCACTATGCCGCGAAAAATGCGGTGAAAATGAAACGGGGAAAAGGCGGCGATGCCGGCCAATTCCGACAGCGGTAATTTTTTATCCAAGTTTTGTTGGATATAATCGATCACCCGGTTGATGCGGTTGATGTATTCTTTGCGGGTATTGCTATTGGACATGGATGCCTTTACAATTAACAAAATCATTCACCACAAGGACACTAAGACGCAAAGGTATAAAATTTATATTTTAAAAAAACTTTGAGTCTTCGCGTCTTAGCGGTAAAAATTTCTTATCTCGTTTGAGCAAGTTTAACTTTTTAGAAGCCAAGCACTATTCCGCGCTCATTTCATACTTGATAATGGAAAAGACATCTTGAGCGCCCGATTCGGATCCGGCCGTGCTCCCCGGCATTCCCGAAAACTGGACTTGGGAGCGGTATTTGCTGACCAATTCAATCCAGATTCCGGTTCTTAAGTCAAATACGGCTTTACTTTTGCCCAGACTCTTGACGTCGGCCTGTCCCCCCATAACGCCGCCGGATTTTAAAAGCGACCGTTCCTCAATCGAAAAATCGGCCAAACCGTTCCGCACGGATTCCAAGGTGAACACCTGTTTGCTCTGAAATTGGTTTTGCATTCCGGTCCCCGGACTGCCGCTCATGCTTTTTCTGGTGAATTCAAATTCATCGCCGATCTTTAGCCGGTTCTCGGTGAACTCGGGAAACCAGAAAACCGATTCCTTCCATTGCTCCGCCATAAAATTGGCCGATTGCCGGACCAGGGCCGCGGTTTCCGGCGGCAAAGATTTGATTTGCTCTTCCATTTCCGGAGATAACTTGGCTCCCGTATATTTGATATTGCGGATCTCTCCGCTCACATGCATGTCCGCGCTGTACGTGACTTGATAGATCCCCATGGTTTGTCCCGTGTCCTGACCCGATTCATCTTTTTGCGAACGGATACGGGCATTCAACAAGATCCAATCTTTTTTAACACCGGGTTTGATCGAATATTCGATCACGGTCCGGCTGCGGTTGATCTCCTTTTTTTCCATGAAGTTGGTCTCGGTTTGCGAGCTCATGGTTGTTACATATTTTTTACCGGGTTTGAATTTATAGAAAAAGGTATAAGGCGCGGCGGAAACAACGGCACAGATCAGTATGGTCGCCATTCCGGCTATGACTATCTTTTTTTTCATCGGCCGGCCTTTCTTTTCAATATTTTAATCTTGTTTTCGATTTTACCGCGGTCCTTGGCCTTGGGCAGCAGTTTTAAATATTTTTCATAAGCCTTTACGCCGTCCTCATAACGATCCCAATCTTCGTACAATTCCCCCAATCCGCGAAAAGGCATGGCATAATGAGGGTCCAATTGAACGGCTTCCCGATAAAGATCCTCTGCTTTTTCTTTTTCGGCATCACTGGCGCCGAAAGCAAAGTCGCCCAGCCGGCTCTTAGCCAGGCCGTAAATCAACGGGGCGCTCCGAAAGCCTTTCTCGTAAAGAATTTTATAGTTCAGGGCAGCCTGATCGTATTTTTCTTCGGCTAAAGCCTTATTTGCTTTGGGCAAAAGGACTTTCTGAAGAAAAGCCGTAAATTCGGCTTTGCCGATTTTCAATGTTCGGCCTTGCACCGCATCATGCACTTCTTTGAGATTAGTCAAGCCGGCCACAAATGGGGCTCGGGAAGGCGGCACGTCGCTAAGCGTTTGCACCAGACCGTTTGAGCCCAAGGTCTGGCGCAAGCGCTGCAAATTAAGTTCCATCAGGCTTTGCATATCCCGCATCTGAGCCGCCCAAGGCCCCAGAGCCTGTTCGTGTTCGCGCGCCATACGACTGTTGATCTGGTGAATATGATCAAAACTTTTACTTGCTTCGGATATCTCATACCCCGATAGGGCCAGTTGCAGCATGCCTTGGGCATCCGCGACCGGTTCAAAGCGCAACCGCGGATCAACCCATTGACCGCTTTCATCTTTGGGCGGAATGCTGCCGATCACATCTTTGATGCTGTAATAGGCGCTTTGACCGGCATGGACACCGGCCATTTTCTTCATCGTATCCCGATAAGTCGCTTCACCCGAAAAAAGACGGTCGGTCTGCTTGATGGTCTCCATTTCAACGGCATAATCCACGGCCACATCCATCAAGGACCCCAGCAAAGCACCCGCGATGGCCTTACGCCGTTTTTTGCGCTCCGCGGCTTTAATTTCCTGATACATCTGGATATAATAGCCTTCGATCACCTGGGCGACCTGGGGCGACAGCGCAGCGGCCAATTGGGCTTCATTGTCCATGGCATAAATCAAACCGGTGGTGACGATCAGATTTCCATCCACATACGCATAGAGTTCCGGCTTGGGTGATTCGATAATCGTCATATTCAATGCCGTTCCCGGAATCGGGCTCTGGTCTTTGGGTACCAAAGCAAGCGCAACTTTTTTCAGGTACGGCGCCATATCCGCATCGGTTACGACCGGTCGGTTGCGCATATCGGCGGCATAAGCTTGGGAGGCTTGTTGGATCAATATTTTCCCGTCCTCGTTGATTTCGACTGCTCCAGCTTGCGCTGCGATCAAACAGAATAAAACGACCCCGATGCCGCAAATGGATAAATGCCATCTTCCTAAAAACATATCGATCCTTTCCTTCTTGCTGATGGTTTTGATCGTGGTCGTTGTCGCAATCGTTATCGCAGTCGATTTATTTTTTAAACGCAAAAGAGATTGATAAGCGCTTACGCCAACGTTTTAAATATATCGACAAGCAATGGTCGGGGTTGCGGATAGGCAAGCCGTTTAACCATGATTAAAGCAAGTTCAGGCTGAATTCCGGCGGGGTTGCCAGATGCCTTTTCACCGTGCATTGATCCACTGCTTTCCGGATGGCGGTTTGATATTTTTCGGGAAATGCCTCGGGGAGTCTTAAATCGATATTGATTTTGGTGCAAAGCTTTTTATGCTCATCCCATTCGCAACTCATTTTTATTCCCAAACCCGCGGTATTCAAGCCGCGGGCTTGGCAAAACCCCAAGACATAAATCCCGGCGCAAGTGGCGATGGAAGCCAGAAAAAGCTGAAAGGGTTCCGGAGCGGATTCTTCACCGCCGTTTTCCCGGGACTGGTCGGTCCGGATCAGCATGGTGCCGCTGACGGCATCCACTCTTTTTCCGCCCGGAAAAGAGACTTCATAAATTTTTTGCTGCATGGTCACCCCCATTTTATTTCAGAATTCAGGGATTCTGCTCTTCTTCCTGGTTATTCAAATCAAATTCAGGGAAAGATTTGGAATCCGCCGACTTCAGCGCCGGCGAATAAGTGGTGGGCTCTTCTCCTTCACGAAAAGCCTGAAAGATGGTCTTTTCCGAATGGGCGCCGGCCAAAAGTCCGGTCTTATCGTCGATTTTGGCGAATACCACGCCCTCCGGAATGGGAAAATCCTGAATGGATTTGTTTTTCAGAATTTCAGACATAAAAAGAACCCAAATGGGTGAAGCCGCCGATGCTCCGGTCTCGCCTTTGGTCATGGACCGGCGATCGTCATAACCCACCCAGACCCCGGCTACTAAATCCGGGGAAAAGCCGACAAACCAGGCATCCCGCAGATCGTTGGTCGTCCCGGTTTTCCCGGCCACCGGTCTTTTCAAAACCTTGGCCTTATAGCCCGTGCCTTCCTGAACCACGGCTTTGAGAATATCGGTCATAATATAGGAAGTCTGCTTGGAAAGAACTTCTTTTAAAGAGGGGTTGTTCTCTTCCAAAACCTTGCCGAAACGGTCTTCAACCCGGGTGATAAACAAAGGTTCGGCCAACAATCCGCCGCTGGCAAAAATACCATAGGCGCGGGTCAGTTCCCTTAAAGATACTCCGGATGAGCCCAAGGCCAGAGAGAGATCCGGAGCCAGATCGGATTCAATGCCCATCTTGCGCGCGTATTCAATGACATAACGGATCCCGATCTTGTTCAATATTTTTACGGTGATGACATTGCGGGACTGAACCAGGGCCGTTCGAAAAAGAGTCGGGCCGTAAAATTTTTCCGAATAATTCTTGGGTTTCCAAATTTCTTCTTCATTCGGATCCATGCTGGAAATATAAGGCGCATCCAGCAATAAAGTGGCCGGGCTCATGCCCCAATCCAGGGCGGCCGAATAAATAATCGGCTTAAAAGCCGAACCGGGTTGCCGTCGGGCTTGGATGGCTCGGTCGAACTGGCTGACGGAAAAATCGCGACCGCCGATCATGGCCTTGACTTTGCCGGTATCCGCCTCCATGCAAAAAATGGCGCCTTGAACTTCCGGTTCCTGCTCCAAAGAAAGCCGCCAAGCATAGGGCGGCGGACCTTCTTCTTTCAAAGCCGCCAAAATCACGTCACCCGGTTTAAGCGCATCGCTCGGATTTTTTATCAAAGCAAAAACCGACGGTATTTCCGGATCGGGCTTGCGGGCCCAACGCATTTCAGCCAGCGGCAACAACCCCAGGCGCCCGGCGCCC
>Ga0105099_10002655_pt1 | contig 10538 bp, 6 predicted proteins | sample PPLLak3cmMay2015_2_FD_79138 | JGI IMG/M metagenome (GOLD analysis project Ga0105099, IMG submission 79138) | Freshwater sediment microbial communities from Prairie Pothole Lake near Jamestown, North Dakota, USA - PPLs Lake P8 Core (1) Depth... | ecosystem: Environmental > Aquatic > Freshwater >...
AGACTCTTCACCAGGCACATCTACGAATGCAAAGAACCGGTATGCAGAATAATTGCCTGTCGCGTTCACGGTCCAGACGAACTGCGTCGAGTTACCTGCAGCGATATCAGCATAATATGGATTGTCATTCAGAGTGTAGAACGGGACAGCGCCAGTAGTGTTTGAGATCATGCCTTTTGCTATCGGGTATTCTACAGCCGCCAGGACATCAAGCCTGTGGCGTGTGACACTGTCATTAGTTATCGTCGGCCCGGTGGATACCAATGCATCTTTCACAGATGCGCTGTGCAGGACAAGACCATCATGCAAGGAATAGTACTGATTCAATATCGCGGCAGCACCTGCGACGTGCGGTGTCGCCATCGAGGTCCCTGATTTGGTCGTGTGGCCACCGACATAATTTGTCGCGACTATGCTTGAACCTGGAGCCCAGAGGCTCAATGTGTTACCGTTGTTTGAGTCTACTGAAGGGACATCTGCTTTGTTGGAATTGCCTACTGCCAATGCACCGCTGGCGCAGGCAGGACTTGATACGCCCGCAGTGTAACCTTCATTTCCTGCAGCGATAGCTACAGTGATTCCGAGACTATCCGCATAATTGACCGCTCTTGCCATTGGTTCGCTGTCACAGTTGGAATTGTGCTGTGTACCGTCACCCAAGCTTAGGCTTATCACGCTTATGTTGAGAGCTTCGGCATTGTTGACACACCAGTCAATGCCTGCTATGACATCAGCATCATTGCATCCGCCACCGCTATCGCAAGCCTTTATCGCGACAATCTTCGCTCCAGGAGCGACACCAGGATATGCTGAATCCTGTGAAGCGACTATGCCTGCGCAGTGCGAACCGTGGCTTTGGTCATCCCAAGGGTCAGCATCATTGTGGACGAAATCGTATCCTCCAACAACTTTTGCGCTCGGAAATCCATTAGCTCCGCCGAAATCAGAGTGGTTATAGTTGATGCCTGTATCGATGACACACACCGTCTGGCCTATACCTGTAAGATTGATGCCATTGTACTGCCGTGCCCAAGTATCATTGGCACGTACAAGCTTAGTCGAATTGTTGAGCGTTATATGATACATCCTACTCAACTGGACACTTTCTACGCCGGGATTGTTCTTCAGCATCTCAATCCCCTCTTTGGTCATCTTTCCAGATAGCGCAGAGATCACAGAGTATCTTCTTCCAAGTTCGAACTTAGAGTTCTTCGTCCCCATCACAGAAATGCCTTTATTGAAACCTAGGGAAAAAAGCACAGAATCCTGCTTCTCATCGACTGCATACATCCTTGCTTCAAGCTGGTTTTTCCTTAAACTCTTCGCAGAAGCGGCTGAAGCAGAGATTCCAGAAATCTTCTTTCCGGCAAGGGACCTGACAGATTTCACCTGATTCGCAGCAGGCTCATCGACATCCCTCAATGTGATCATGACGTCATAATACCTGCCGTCTTCAAGATTCGATACATCTCTTCTCATATCTGAAGCGATCGCCTTCTCTTTAGAATTCTTAGCGGTCTTATCCTCCTGAGGGTCGAGATAGACAGATATGCCGCTGCAGTTGATCCCTCCACAAGATACATTTATCGTGAAATTGAACAGGCCATACTTCTGGACAGATATGTTTGTTGTCGGGTAGACTAAAGAAACGTTGACCACAGGCAGCTCTGTGACTGATACATTATAGCCTCCAGTCATGCTGTTCAATTCTGTGACATTGAAATAGTAAGTCCCTGTCGCAGGAGCTGTCCAGATTATCCTTGAACTGATTATTGCAAATGTCTCAATATCATCATTTGAATCCAATACTGTGCTCGCATTCTGGTCATACAATGTCATTATAGTATCTGTGAAGCCGACAAACCAAAGTCCGCCCCTAAGAGAATAGGTACGCAACACGTATTTAGCGCCTGCTGTCGCGTTGAACTTGAACCAGTCATTATCTCCGGCAAGTTCAAATGTGTGATACTGCGTAACACCATCTGCATTTATCCATGTTGCAAGAGTCGAATCATCATCAGGCTCATACAGGTCGCCTACAGCATTCGATGTCGCTGTAGAGTACTGCAACGGCATCTCTCCACCAGTCGTGTTGCTGTAGTTAAGAGTCACATTGTTCAAGATTGGCGTGCTGTTAATGAGAGGGTAGTTGACGCTCACATTTATCCTTATGATCCCTCCTGAAGAACCGCTGACATTGCCGAGTATCCAAACATTATTGCTTATGTTAGGAGCAGGATCCGCTGAGATGAATGTTGTGTTAGCTGAGTAATATTCAGTTATGAATGCGCCTGTCGCATCTCCTCCAGTATTATTGTAGGCTATCGTGTAAGTCAACTTTCCGCCGAGCTTTACAGTGCTCTGGTTCACACTCTTAGTGATCGTGATGTTCGGCGGTATAACCGTGACAAAAGATATATTCACAGACCTGTTAGTCCCCCAGACATAGTTCCCTGCAGCATCATATGCGAGGCAATTCCACGTGTAGTTGCCATTACTGAGATTCAATACCCAGCTTCCGATTCCGACGCTTCCTGACAGAGACGTTGTACCATTCGCTGCAAACGAAGAATTCGTACTGCTTGTGATGTATAAAGTGACATTACTGAGATAGTTGGTATCATTCACCAGGCAGCTGAAATTCACATCGACATAAGCCTGGCTAGAATTGATGTAACCATCCGGAGGATATGTCTGGTTCAGAACAGGGGCAACAGTGTCCAATACGAACTCTTCTGAGAATCCGTAAGAGCACAGGTTGAATGTGTCGCAGGCCTCTATTTGGATAGTATAATTATTGTCTGGTGTGCCTGTCGAATTCCAGAGGTAAGATAAGCTCTGAGAGTTATTTCCTATTATCGTCTGTGCAAAAGAGCCGTTCCAATAGAACAATGTGACATTGTAATGGCTTATAGCGTAGCTGTTGGGAGATTCTGCTGCAGTATAATTTATGGCGACCAGGCCAGCATATGAAGAGTTTGCAGGATGGTATACCTGTGCAGATGTAGGGGGAATTCCTGAAAGGTTAAGCAGGTCAGTCCTGATGGATGAACATACATGGTTATCAGAGGTATCATTCGCACACACATAATAGGTGAGCTTCTCTGTGCCGTCGAACTGATGCAAATGAGCATCCATGCTCCCGCCAAGGTCCGCGAATGCAGCAGGGTATGTCCTTGACATAGTCGCATTCGGCCTTGTCAGATTAGTTATGTAAGCGATGCCCCATGTGCCTGTCCCTGCAATCCTTCTCACTGCAAAGAATCCTGTCGGCGTCATCTTGACAGTTCCGACATATCCTGTGGTTGTATTGACTGCCATGCTGACTACGTGATGGAATGAATTGGCACCGTGCGTGTGATTGAATGCCGTAGAACTGGATATCGTGCCGAACTGATAACAGTCTGAACTTGTCAGCTGCACAGCCCGGTTGTATGACTCGTTGCAGTAGAATACGCCCAGGACAGAACTGCCTGATGTTGCATTGGCGTACACCTCAAAAATATTGTATCTCTTGTTAATAGATACATTATTGAGGTTGATCGCTATCTGATGGTTGCCGTTGGTTATAGGAAAGAAACTTTTTTCGGTAGTCTCCATCGCTCGCTCATCAAAATTGTAGACTGCAGGATACACATTGTTGTCAAAAAGCCTGAATGTCCAGTTGCTCGAGACGTTTGACTTCACGGAAGCGGTCGTGAATGTGCAACCTGATGAAGTGCCGTTAGTTATGACATAGCACCCCTCAGTCATATTTATCCAGTAACTCAGATCCACCGAGCTTTCGTTTACATCAACGTCGTCACTTATATCATAGGATATATTCAGAGACACTCCAAAAAGATTGATGGAATCCACATCTGCAGGCAGTTGTTGCAGGAATGTTATGTTAGGAGGCATTACATCGCTCATTAGTCCAGACACGCTGAAACTCTGGTTAGTATCATTCCATGCACAGTCAGTCGTGTTGCAGCACTCTGCATTCCAGCTGTATGTCCCGTTGAGAATGCTCAACAACGTCCAGCCTGCATCGTCCATCATCCCTGAGACGTCCGCTGAACCGTCTTCCTGCCATGTCCCAGAAGTATTTGTCCACAGGGTACAATTGGCAAGGTTGCTTCCTACATCCACTGCAGTGACATTAAAATCTATATCATTGATACCTACAAAAGACTGGTCTGGATAAGGAGAAATGAGATATGAACTGACTGCGTAAGACATAGGTGAGATTAAGATGACATAAATCAAGATAATTGCGCCTAAAGAAATGCCTAGCACTCCTCTTTTCATCACCTATTTCCACCTCTACCCATGGCCTTTTTCAAAGCATGACATAAACCAAATCCATTTATAAATATTCCTGTCAAAAACCATTAAAAAGAAGTTTAAATAATAGGAACAAAAAGCAATATAAAATTACCTATGCCAGACCTTCTTTTTCAATCTCATCAAGCGCAGAGTAGACAGCAATCCTCAAGTCTCTCGGCCAGCCAGACTCGATTTCTGCCTTGTTCTCTTTCAAGTACGATACGACCTCCTGCTTTATGCCGACACGCTCGCCTTCAATCATCCGCACCAAGTCCTTCTTAACAGACAGTTCAAGAGAAGGGAGAGACCACACCTGTTTTGAGAGACGCTCTCTTGTAGAATTGCGTTCAGTATCGACCTCTATCCCTTCCCAAAGGCCGAAATATACTGCCTTGTCATCCTCATCAAGACCGCCTCTCTTCCCTTTTTCAAGAGATATCTTCGCCAAGACAAGCTTATGCATCCTCTTAAGAAATTCTATCCTGTCTTCCATGCGTATCATATCAAGATGACCCTGAAGGACAAGGTTGAATGAGAATGGACTCGGAATCGCTGTGTCGATACTTTTCACAGAGACCAACCTGTCCTCGATAAGCTTCACTATATTTGCAGCATTATCCACATCCATCAGGTCCTCAAGGACTTCCCTCCTTGCCTCTTTAAGGACAGGAAAATCCTTTGAGATGCGCTTAACAGCAGACATAAGTATCATCGATGATACCTGCTGCTTGCCTACTTTTTTGTGTTCACCCTTGTAGCTGCGGAGGATCATGAGCGACCTTCCTGCGCAATGCCTAAAACGCCTGCTTAAGACCTGCGTCTTGTCTATCGCGAGATTCAACAGCTCCTTGAAACGCATCGATTCAAGCATCGAAAGGGCCCTTGCTGCGGGGATGTTCTTCTTGCCTGCGATGTAGAAACCATTATCGGTGACTCCGACCTCGACATCAGCTTTCTGAGTCTTCGATACCACAAACGCGACAGCCCTGGACAGACAATCGTTCACCCGTCTGCCATACATCGTGTGGAACACAGAATACTTCCGTTCATCATCAGCGTAGTTCTCTATCAATATCTCCCTATCCGTCGGGATGAACGCAAAATCATACTGCTCGCGAAGGTATCCATATATCGCGCTTGCAGCATTATCATCTACATAAAGATAAGAATTGATGAAATCAAGCATGTCTTTCCTAGACATCTTAGACTGGAATTTCTCTTTCATTAGGCGCCTGAATTTCCCTATCTCCTGCGCCAGGTCAAAACTCAAAGGCAGCATCTCAGAGAACCACGACGGTACTGTCGGTTTCTTTCCCACTGCTGCACGCACCTGCGCAACTGTCCCTCGAGAGAACAGGAATTCATAAGTCGAGCCTCCGAGGACAAAGACGTCTCCGCGTCTAAGGCGCTCGAGGAAACCTTCATCAAGCATGCCGATGACTTCAGGACCGACCTTAACCAGGATACCGCTCTCATCAGGGATAGTGCCTATGTTCGTCATATATATGACTCTCGCGAGTTTACCTTTCCTCCCCACCATCCCTGAAGCAGGGTCGTACCAGATCTTGGCATATACACTCCTGTCTTCAAGCGACGCATGCTCTCCTGAGAGATATCTCGTGGTAGAATAGAAATCATCATCGCTAAGATCGTGATAGCAGTAGCTCTGCCTTACAAGCGCCAAGAGCTCAGTTATGTGGAATCTATCTGAGATGCAGAAACCATATATCTGCTGCGCGAGGACATCAAGACAGTTATGCGGTATGTGGATCTTATCTATCTTACGCTCCATCGCGCTCTTGAGGATGACAGAACACTCGATAAGATCATCCCTGTCAAGAACGATTATCCGACCCTTTGTCGTAGAGTGAAGCTGATGACCTGATCTTCCGACACGCTGCAAGGCCCGTGCCACGGACTTCGGAGAGCCGAGAAGTATGACAAGGTCGATGTAACCTATGTCTATCCCGAGCTCTAAACTTGTCGAGCACACCACACATTTCAGGAGGCCTTTCCTCAATCCATCCTCTATACGATGACGGTGGGTCTTTGAAAGAGAGCCATGATGCGCACCTATGCCTGTAATCCTCTTTTGAATTGCGTCAGGTGTTCTCTCTCCAACAACAACATCGACAGCATCAGATGCGACTACCGGGATTTTCTCGCCTTTGGTCTCAAAATCCTTATCGTCTGCAGGAGTCAAGATATCCGTGTAATTCTTAGGGAACATCTCTTTTAGATGATGCACCACTCGCTCTGTAGCTGCACGGGTGTTCGTGAATATCAGCGTCGTCTTGTGCTTCTGGACAAGTTCGTCGATGAGGTCATACATGCGTCTATGCATGCTATCGTGAGTCGTGTCGATAAGGTCAGGCACAGGAGACAAGACTTTCAGGTCGAGCTCTTTTAGGAACTGGACATCGACAATCCTGCATGGCCTGCCAGAACCCACAAGGAACCTTGCGACATCATCAAGCGGCGCTATCGTAGCAGAAAGGCCTACCCTGCACACTCCGGGTGAAAGACGCTGCAGCATCTCCATACTAAGAGAAAGATGGACGCCCCTCTTGTTCTCTGCGAGCGCATGTATCTCATCTATTATGGTCCACTCGACATTCTTCAGATAGCTGCGGAAATTGACAGACTGTAACAATATAGCAAGAGATTCCGGCGTCGTTATCAGTATGTGCGGCGGGGTCTTCATCATCTCTGCACGCTCTTTAGTGGATGTGTCTCCAGTCCTCACACCGATACGGATACCAAGACCCTTGCCAGAAATCGCTTCGATCTCGCAGAGCGGCGTCTTCAGGTTATGCTCGATATCATAATTCAGGGCCTTAAGAGGCGAGACATATATGCAGTAGACCCTGTCTTCGAGCGCATCCTTCTCAGAAAGATCGACAAGCTCATTCAATATGGACAAGAAACCAGTCAATGTTTTTGTCGCTCCCGTAGGAGCAGAGACAAGGATGTTCTGCCTGCAGCGTATATCATATACTGCGAACTTCTGGGGCAGTGAAAAACTCTTGAAACGGGAAAAGAACCACTTTTTCACGATCGGAGTGAGACTGTCAAGTATGAGATTCTCATCATCAGGCTTCTCTTTTAGGGTTATCAGCTTTGATTCTTCAGGCATCATGAAAATCAGTCATCCTCGTCATATTTAGTTGTTTAAAAAGCTTATCTGAGAATGTCTTGTGGAAAGTGAGATATCGCCAGTCAAGGCGCATCAATTCGAGGTCAACATCTTCAAAGAATTTGAACGGGATTCCACAACTTTCCCTGAGTAGAGATCTCTGATCTTGTCCCTGCCAAGGCCGAATGCTGCTCCGAACGTACATATGCACGACCTGACCTTCGCTGTCGTCACCTCAGAACATCTCTCGACAGCATATAGACAGTTCTCTATGACTGCCTGTATAAGGTATTCAGGCGCGAAATCCTTCCTCAGGACAGCTACAGGCACAACATCTTTTTCACGCAATATGAGCTTCTCTATCTCCTCTTCGCTATGCCCCTGTGCCATGAGCATAAGACGGGTGACGCTCCTCCCTAATGAATATAGGTCTATAGCAGGCTCTGCAGCGGCGACTCCGACAAAATCGGGCATGTAAGGCATCTTCGGCCCTCTCAGCTCTATCAAGTCTCCCTGGAACCTGGCAGAGTTGAAGTCTGTCAGCTTTATCCTGCCTTCAAGGTCGAGCAGGAACTGGGAAGGCTTCACGTCGCAGTGGACGATGCCTCGGTCATGCACATAGCTCAAAGCCTCAACAGCAGACCTCATGAAATTGTATATCTTATCTAAACCCGGCCTATTCCCGAGATAGCTTTTCATATTCTCCGGAAGGTATTCTGTCACTATACAACACATACCTTTGTTCATGAAATATTCATGCATCCTGACTATGTTTGGATGATTGAGATCTTCAAGGAAATCTGCCTCCCTCTCAAAAAAGTCATTCAGTTCAGGGCATACTTTAAGATACTCAGGTCTAGGATACTTCATCGCCCTCAAATCCCCTGTCGGGATATGCAGGACCTTCCTGACTTCTGCGAAGCTGCCTACACCACATATAGGACCGACCTCATAATCGCGTACAGACCGACCCATGCGTAAAGAGCATTTCTGGCTCTCCCGTACAGGGAATCGTATCTCATGATTCATAGACTTCCGTCTAGCATTGACAGTCAAATCATCCAGGAGCTTCTTAAACGTAGCTATAGGCATCTCTTCTCAACCACCCAACGAACCGCTAAATAATTCTGAAAGCTTAATATTTAAAGCTTTCGACGACGCAACAAGATAAATAAATGTATCATTGCCACACTCGCTCCGACCACATAACTGATTAAAATACCAAGTTCAGTTATTTCTGATGGTTATATCATCAGCTCGTTAGGTGGCAATGATATGACTTTAAAGCTTCAACCAAAGGTAACTTTTATAAACAACCTCTTTTTCCTATTGAGAATACCCGATATACGGGTTCTGGCAAGCGAATTGCCAATGTTGCCTGAAAAGGCAGTAGTTAAGGTGGATAAGAATGCCAACAATGTATGATGTTCCAGCAAATGAACTTATAGAAGAGGTTGCGAAGGATCTCCAAAACATAAAAGAGATCAGGCCGCCAGAATGGGCAATCTACGTCAAGACTGGCGTACACAAAGAAAGACCTCCGGCAAGGAAAGACTGGTGGTATGTCAGGTGCGCAGCAGTCTTACGAGCAGTAATGAGACTAGGACCCGTAGGAGTCTCAAAGCTTCGCACAAAGTATGGCGGAAGGAAGCAGAACGGCCACCAGACAGAACACACTTACAAAGGATCAGGGAATATAATAAGAAAAGCGCTCCAGCAGCTTGAAAAGGCTGAACTGATAAAGAAAGGAGAGAAAGGCGTCCACAAGGGAAGAGTCATAGCCCCGAAGGGGATGGCACTAATCGACAAGGCCGCTGCAAGGATCTATTCTAAAAAACCTCAAAATCAAAAACAGCCAGTAGCGGCTGCAGAGCAGGCTGAATAAAATGTCAAGATACAAACACAAGTCAAGGAAACTGAGGCTTGCGAAGCTAGGAAGACAGACCAGATGGGCTCCTTTCTGGACAGTGCCAAAGATATACGGCAAAGGCCGAAGGGTGCACCCAGGAAGACACACTGCTGTCAAACGAAGCTGGAAGAGGACAAAGACTAAGGCGTAAGGTGTCAAAATGACTCTTGAAAGAACATATACGATCCCATTAAGAAAAGCATTCATGAAAGCCCCTAAGTACAGAAGGGCAAAACGGGCAGTCAATGCGCTAAGAGAATTTGTGCAGAAACACATGAAGTCAGACAATGTCCTCATCGGCCCGAAACTCAACCTCAAGATATGGGAGCATGGAATAAAAGTACCTCCGCATCACGTCAAGGTCACAGCAATAAAGGACGAGAAAGAAGGGACTGTCAGAGTAGAACTCTTCGGCTTCGAAGTCAAGGCTAAAGAGAAGAAAGAAAAGAAGGACAAGCCAGAAGGCCTGGCAGGGAAGATACAGGAAAAGCTCGGCGGAAAAGAAGAGAAGCCTACAAAGAAAGAAGAAAAGACCGAGACAACTGCACATAAAGAAGCGAAGGAAGTCAAGGAAAAGAAAGCCCCTGTGAATAAAGACAAACCTGCCGAGAAGAAGGCACAGTAAAATCTATTATTTTTCTATTTTTGATAATGTTATCCATAGAAAGATTAATATTCTGAAAACGCTTAAAAATGTGCATGATAAGCAAGAAATTGACGATTTTAGCAGCAATCATAGGCATCGGAGTGCCAATAGTATACGGCATCGAATCACGTGGGAACTCTGTACCTGTCGAGGAATACAGGGCAGTCAAGAACGCTGATGAGACAAGGATATACAGGCACGAAGGCGGATCCTGCTTCACATACTGGATAGACAATAATCACGATGGATATGTAGATGAAAAATACATCCTGTGCAGCTTTGCCCCGCCACCGGTATCATCAAGGACCGACCTGGACATCACCGTTGATGACAATCACTTGTTCAGAGACATAACAGAGAGACTGAAATGATCATAAAGAACCATGAACTGAACCAATCTTAATGTCATTCTTTCTTCTTATTTTTCTCTTCCTGCTTTATCTGTTCATCTAGGGTCTTCATCCTCTCTTTCACGTGCCTTGACCAGTCGACATATTTCTCGTTCTCAGGATCGAGCTGGTGAAGGATGAGGTCAGTCA
>Ga0105099_10002656_pt1 | contig 10535 bp, 8 predicted proteins | sample PPLLak3cmMay2015_2_FD_79138 | JGI IMG/M metagenome (GOLD analysis project Ga0105099, IMG submission 79138) | Freshwater sediment microbial communities from Prairie Pothole Lake near Jamestown, North Dakota, USA - PPLs Lake P8 Core (1) Depth... | ecosystem: Environmental > Aquatic > Freshwater >...
ACACTCTATTCCTTTGGCCGAATTTCCTCTGTGGGAAACGCCGAAGAGGATCCCCTTTTCCTTTGAGCTTGAGGTCACGGCCCGCTGTAACAATAACTGCCAACATTGCTGTATCAATCTGCCGGCGGACGACATAGAGGCCCAACAGCATGAGCTCTCCCCAGAGAAAATAAAGGAAATCATAGACCAAGGTATATCCATGGGCGCTATCTGGTGCCTCATTACTGGAGGCGAGCCTCTTCTGAGAGACGATTTTTTCTCCATCTACCTATACATGAAGAAAAAAGGTCTTTTGGTTTCGGTCTTCACCAACGCTACCCTGATCGGGGAAGAGCACGTCAAGTTGTTTCAGAAATACCCCCCCAGAGACATAGAAGTGACTGTTTATGGAGCGACAGCCGAGACCTACGAGCGGGTGACCAGAACAGAAGGCTCACACGCGGCGTTTATGAAAGGCCTCTCTTTGCTGCTTGAAAACGGAATCAAAGTTCGGCTTAAGGCCATGGCCCTGCGGTCCAATGTCCATGAAATGCCTGAGATCGCCCGTTTCTGCCGGGAAAAGACCAAGGACTACTTCCGTCTTGATCCTTTTCTGCACCTGAGGTATGATAGAAACGCAATAAGAAACGAGGAAATAAGGGCAGCGAGGCTTTCTCCCCAAGAGATCGCAACGATTGAACGCGCCGATCCTGAGCGCTTCGAAACCTTGCGAAGAAGGTGCGGCACCAGGATTGAAGATGACCCGCGTCACCCGGAATGCAATCATCTTTTCCTCTGTGGTGCGGGAACTGATGGTTTCAACGTCAGTTATAATGGACTCTTTCGACTCTGTTCTTCTCTCTGGCATCCGGATTGCGTCTATGATCTCAAGAGAGGGACTCTCCGGGAGGCATGGGAAACCTTTGTTCCGCAGGTGCGGCAAATGCGCTCCGGGAGCAAAGAATTCCTCGACAAGTGCCGCGGCTGTCCAATCGTGAATTTTTGTATGATGTGCCCGGCCCATGCTGATTTGGAGGCCGGGGCGATGGATCGGTGGGTTGAATATTTTTGCCGAGTGGCCCACGCCAGGGTCGAAATATTCGGGAAAACGGCAGTGACGAAACCTTACAGATAGATTTCGGGAGTAACGGTGCATATGTTGGCAATAAAAAAAATTTGGGAGAAGCCTAAGCTGATCATTCTGGAAAGAGGCAGGCCTGAGGAGATGGTTCTTGCCGGCTGCAAGATGCCGGGCAGCAAGGCAACTAAGAAGGCCAAGAAAAGAGGCTGTGAGCGACTCGCCACCTGTGCGGACTGCAACGTTCTATCCACATCTTAAATATCCAGGAATCCCTTTACCGCGCTGAGCACCCCGCTGGAAACAGATTGCGCAAGCCCCTCCCTTCGTAGAACACAGTTTGACTCAGAGGGTGAATTCTTCTATCCTCAATCTTGTTCTCTTGATCTGTTCGGCAGCCAATATGGGTAGTGCCGGAAGGAGGAGGCCTGTGGGAAAAGATCTGGTTCTGGTCGGAGGCGGCCATGCCCATCTGACCGTCCTCTTGAACCTTGCCAAGTATATTGAACGGGGCCACAGAGCCACGCTCATCGGCCCTTCGCCTTACCATTACTATTCCGGCATGGGGCCGGGCCTGCTCTCCGGGATCTATCGTCCACAGGATGTCCGCTTCCATGTGAAAAAAATGGCTGAAGACCGCGGGGCCGCGTTTATCGAGGACAGGGTTGTCAGGATCAACCCTGCTGAAAGAACTCTGCGTCTCCGATCCGGAAACCAAGTGGCCTATGACATCGTCTCCTTCAATACGGGCAGCGACGTGCCTTTGAACGGTGTGGTTTCCGAAGATCGGGAAAATATTGTTCCCGTGAAACCGGTCTTCAATCTTCTCAAGGCCCAGCGCTTCATTCTCCCGGCCTTGAAAGAGCGTCCCATGAATTTCGTTGTGGCAGGAGGCGGGGCTGCGGGATTGGAGGTGACTGCGAATCTGTGGAGGTTGGTCAATCAGAACGGCGGAAATGCCACGATCAAGCTTATTGCAGGGCAGAAGCTTTTGGGCGATCTTCCGGAAAAGGTTCGCACCCTGGCCCTCTCTTCTTTAGCCGGCCGGGGCATCACGGTCATCGAGGGACCCCGCGTGAAGGAGGTCACTGGAAACGAAATCCGCATGGCCGGCGCTTCATCCCTACCCTTTGATTTTGCCTTCATGGCCCTTGGAGTCCAGCCTTCCCGGATCTTCAGCGATTCAGGAATCGCGACGGGTACAGAGGGAGGTCTGCTGGTCAACTCTTTCCTTCAGAGCGTAGCACACCCTGAGATGTTCGGAGGCGGTGACTGCGTCAGCTTTGCGGACCGGCCCCTGGCCAAAGTGGGAGTCTATGCGGTCAGGCAGAACCCGATTCTCTATCACAACCTCCTGGCTGCACTGGAAGGGCGGGAAATGAAGACCTTCATGCCTCAGAAGGACTACATGCTCATCTTCAACATGGGGAACGGCCGCGGGGTTCTGTGGAAAAAGAATTTCATCTACGAAGGCCGCCTGGCCTTTCTATTGAAGGACACCATTGACCGTAAGTTCATGAAGAAGTTCCAGGTTGCCGGCGAACTCAACGAAGACGAAAACCAGGTCGCATCACCCCAGAAACCCAAGTAAAGCCTGATCCCGCAGTTTGTTGGGCTGAAACAAGATGGAGTAATGATTGCTTCCTTCTACGTCCACCCTCTTGGCGTTAGGGATCTCGCGAACCATCCCTTCTGCAACGTCTGCAGGCAGCACGAGGTCATCCTCGGCCAGCATCCCCTTCGTGGCCCGCAGAATCAGAGTGGAGGTCATCACCTTTTTGTAGAATTGACTCGAGTCCATTTTCTTTAAGTTCACCGCTTCCTCTTCAATATGTTTTGGATGAACTCGAGAGCGCACTCCTCCCTCCACATCTTCCACCTCGTATCGGAAATAGGCCTCAAAAAAAGAGTTCCACGGCTGCAAAAAGGGCGTCTGCTTGAGCGGTGACAGATAGGATTCGAAATCGGGAAAAACCTTACCCAGGCGATCCAGGGAGGGTTTGATCCCTGCAAAGACCTTGGTCATTTGGGCCTCCGACAGCTTCCCCCCACCATCCACCAGGATCAACCGGTCCACACGGCGAGGATACTTTGCCGCAAAGACAAGGGAGATGAACGCTCCCAGAGAGTGACCCATGAGCACAGGACGTTCGAGGCCCTGGGCATCCATCAGGGCCAGAATGTCCCTGCAATGATTCTCCACCGAGTATCCTGACGGAGGGCTGTCGGAGTGGCCTCTTCCCCTGAGATCCATAGCAAGGACTTTGTGCCGGGGAGACAGAGAAGAAGCAAGAAGGTCCCAGCATCTGCAGTTTGCTGTGAGACCATGGACGCACAGAACGGGTTTCCCCTTCCCTTCCCAGACAGCCAACTGGATTTTAACGCTATCCCCTTTGGCTTTGATCATGATGGGTTTAGGCATAACGCATCCTCCCACTTAGGTGAATTCATTTTATTCTGTTTTTCTTTTGGAGAAGAACTCCTGGGCGGTCCCCACGATTCCCTTCGGGAAAAAATAGACGATCAGGATGAAAAGAAGTCCGAAATAAAATAGCCAGCGTTCGGATAACCTGGCTGCAAAAGGCACGCCAGGCAACAGGGAAACGATGAGGGTCTGCAGTTTTGGAAGAAAGGCCCGGGTGATCACCAAGAAAGCCGCCCCGAAAATTCCTCCGTAGAGCGTTCCCATCCCTCCCACAATGACCATGAGAAGGACATCGAGCATGATGGAGACGCTGACGCTCGAATCCGGGCTCACATAGCGCACCCAGATCGCAAAGCAGGCCCCGGTGACTGCCGCAACGCAACTCGCGAAAGAGGAAGCGATGACCTGGAAGAGATAGGTCTTGTAGCCCAGCGCAATGGAGCGTTGCTCGTTGTCCCGAATGGACTGAAGGACCCGGCCGACGGGTGACCGGACAAAACGGAGCATCAGGAGGAACAGGATGAGACAAACAAGAAGAATGAGGTAGTAACTCACGATCCTGCCTGTGATCTCAATTCCCAGGAATCGGCCAAAGCTGTAATCGATCGCCAGGATGTGCGGAAGTTTGAAACTGATGCCGTCCTCTCCGCCCGTGATGGACCTTAACTGACTGGCCAGAATAGAGATGAACTCCAGGAAGGCCAGGGTGATCATGGCAAAAAAAATGGCCCTGATCCGCAGAGAAAAAAAACCGATCAACACGGAGAGAACACCTGAGATCACCACGGCGATCAGAACAGCCAGGGCCAGATATCCATAGGAAATCAATCCGAGCTTCCCGACAAATATTCCGACAAGATAAGCCCCAATCCCGAAGTACATGACGTGGCCCAAAGACACGATCCCGGTATACCCTAGAATAATGTCATAGCTGGCCACCAGGGCGGAGAAGATGATGATCTTCAGGACCACGTCCAGGATCTCGAAAGAACGGAACAGAAACGGGGTGGCCAGGAAGAAGGCCAGCAGGAGGGCTTTTAAGAAAAAGTACGGATTCCTGTAACGCTCTTCTATCTCCCTTAGACGGAATCGCTGGACTGGATTCAAGGTCTCTTTGTTCAAATCATGTTCCCTCTCGAAATAGCCCTGTGGGTTTAATCGAAAGAATGACGACCAGGAGGAGCATGGTGATCCCCAAGGCTGCCTTGGGGATCAGGTAGGCCACATAGTTATAGGACAGCCCCACCATCAGGGCCCCCACCACCGAACCGGTCATGCTCCCAAGGCCGCCGATAATCGCCACGATCAGGGCGAAAACAATGACCTCTCCTCCCATGGCCGGGTGAATGGATTTGACGAAAGTGGCCCACATCCCTCCGCCAATGGCCGCCAGAGCAGAACCTGCAGCAAAGACCCCGGTGAAATAACGATACACATTGTGCCCCATGACCTGAACCATCTCCGGATTCTCCACGCCTGCCCGGACGATCATTCCCAGTCGCGTTCTTCTCAGGATCATAAAGACAATGAGATAAAGCGCCAACCCGACTGCAATAGCGATGAGCGGGTATTTGGATACGACGACATCAAAGAGATCCCAGGAGCCGATGAAGTTCATGGGAACAGGCATCACCTCATCATCCGGCCCCCAGAACATGCGAATCAACTCCTCCAACACTATCATGGCCCCCACGGTGATAAAGATCTGGAACAAATGACTCCCATACACAGGCCGTATGACCAGCCTTTCAACGACCACACCCAGCAGGGCAACGCCGATCCCCGCCACCAGGAGGACCAAAAGAAAGATCAGCATGTTCAAGAAGATCGAACCGGATGCTCCCCACCCGGTCCATTTATTGATCAGGGTGAATGCCGAGAACCCGATGTAGGCGCCCCAGGCGAAAAGGGCCCCATGGGCCATATTGAGCACGCTCATGAACCCGAAGATCAGCGAGAATCCTGAGGAAACCAGAAAGAGGAGCATGCCCATGGCCACGCCGGAAATGGTCAGCGTGATGTACGTCTTAGGGCTGATGAAAAGAATGGGCAGAAGAAAGATGGCGATAACGGCCAACGCTGGAAGCCATGCTTTTTGTTTTGTGCTCATAGGGTTTCTCTTTATTCCTGTCTGAATCCCCGCCAGACAGAGGTTCTAGACCTGGCGTTTGATTCCCGTCATGGCGGCACCTTCAAACCGATACGGCACCTGAAATCCCCAAGTACTTCTTCTTCAGTTCCTCGTTCTGGACCAAGTCCACCATTTGCCCCTTGTGGACGGTTCGTCCATCATCAAAGAGGTGGAAAACGTTCCCCAACTTGCTGGCCATGTAAAAATTCTGCTCAACCAAAATGATCATCATGTGTTCTTTCAGCCTGTGGATGGCTTCGATCAAATGATCGATGATGATGGGGGCCAGCCCTTTGGATGGTTCGTCGATGAGCAAAAGGGCATTTTCATTCACAAGGGGACGGCCGATGGCCAGCATTTGCTTCTGCCCGCCGCTCAGGATACCCGCCTTTGCTTTCCAGAATTTTTTGAGATCAGGAAAAACATCCAGGATGAACTCCAGCCTCTCCTGGGATTTCTTGGCTTCTTGAAGCATGGCGACACGAAAGTTTTCTTCCACGGTCAGAAAATTGAAAAGACCCCGATCCTCCGGAACAAAGCCTATGCCCAGGCGGGCGATATCAAAAGGCTTCATGTGGTGAATGGCTCGATTCTTAAAGAGGATCCTGCCCTGAGACGGAGGGAGAAGCCCCATGATGGATCGCAGGGTGGTCGTCTTTCCAGCACCGTTTCTTCCGAGAAGAACGGTCACCTCGCCGGCGTAGACTTCAAAAGATACGCCCTGCAAGATGTGGTGTTTCCCGATATGGGTGTGTATTCCTTCCACCTGAAGGAGAGGCTCAGCCATGAGAGCTTCCTCCACCGAAATACGCTGTTTGAACCTCCTGATTCTTGCTGATGGCTTCAGGAGGCCCGTCGGCAATCAGTTTTCCTTCATGAAGGACAGCTATGGAATCGGAGAGAGCCATCAAAACATCCATTTTATGCTCAACTAGGAGGATCGTTTTGTCTCTGTTGTTCTTTATTTGCTTCAGAATTTCGAGGATAGAAGGAACCTCCTCAAGCGACATCCCGGCAGTGGGTTCGTCCAGAAGGAGCACTTCTGTCTCCAGGGCAAGGAGAATGCCGATTTCAAGCTTGCGCTGTTCCCCATGGGTGAGGCTGCTCGCCGCGACATTCCATTTGGTGTTCAGCAGGACCATTTCCAGAAGGGCATAAGCACGGTCTTCGAATTCGGGAAAGGCCAGATAGTTTTTCCAAAAATTGAATCCTGTCTTCCTGTGAGATTGGACAGCGAGTCGCACATTTTCGAGAACCGTCAGCGTGGGGAACACATTGGTCAATTGGAAAGACCTGCCGATGCCAAGCCTGGTTCGAACGGCCGGGGAAAGGGGCGTGATATCCCGGCCCTTGAAGAAAACCTTTCCTTCCGTAGGGGAGTATTGTCCTGAAAGCATGTTGAAGAACGTGGTCTTGCCCGCGCCGTTCGGTCCGATAATGGACTTAAAGGTGTTTGGAAGAATCTGAAGGCTCACATGATCAACGGCGACATGACCGCCGAATCGAATGGTAAGATCTTTCGTTTCGATGATGGGATCTTGACTCATGGGGGTCACAGAATAGCCCTCCAGAATCATGTCGTTGCTAAAGGAAAGAAACCTCTTACCCCCTTTGAGAGACTGCGTCGCAATGTCATTTCGAGGCGCCAGCCGAGAAATCTTGATTCTTCACGCCGGGCGATTTTAAGATTTCTCCCTTCGGTCGAAATGACAGAAAACGGACTCCCCCAGAATCGCGACACAGAATCTGAGTAAGGGGGTAAGGCAAATAAGCGGTGATCATTTCACCAGTATGGGAGGGGCTCCTTCTTCGGGCGATATCTCTCGAACAAGGACCGGCACAGCCCATTCCTTGTCCGGCTGTGCTTCCAGCCGGAAGATGTACATGGACTGCATGGCCTGGTGGTCTTCTTTGCGGAAAAACATCCTTCCTTTTGGAGTCATAAACTCCATCCCTTCCATGGCGGCCATTAACTTGTCTGTGTCCGTCGACTTGGCTTTCTCGACAGCTGCGACAACGGCCATCGCCGCTGCAAAGCCGCCACAGGTAAAGAAGTCAGGAGGTTCTTTGAACCTGGCTTGATGTTCTTTGACAAACCAATCGTTGACCGGATTCTTCGGGAGTTCATAATAATAATAGGCTCCTCCCATCATGCCCCTGAGACTATCAAAGGCTTTCACTATAGGAAGAAGCCCTTTCATAACAGGAAGGATGTTCCCTCCGGTGGTAATCTTGATCCCATATTTTTCAACCTTCATCGCAGCCATCTGCTCAATGGGGGGATTCTTTCCTGCCCAAACCACAAAAACATATTTCTCCCCTGGCTTGTCTTTGAAAGCATCAATGATTCTCTGGATGGAAGAGGTATGCTCGGTCTGTGCCATGGGGCAGTATTCTTCGTGAATCATTTTCGCCCCCAGTTTCTCAGCAGCCTCCTTGTAGGCGGCGATGCCGTCTCTTCCAAACGCGTAGTCCTGCGCAATGCCGGCAAGCAAGACCCCCGGCTTGGCCACGGCCTTTGCATTGGCGATAGCGTCCTGCCCCGAATTCCTTCCGGTTCTGAAAACATATCGGTTCCACGCGCTCCCTGTGATGGAGTCGGCCACTGCAGGCTCAACCAGCAGAATCTTCTTGAACTCCAGCGCCACGGGGAGCATGGCCAGGGCAGCAGCACTGCTCGTCGTTCCCACAACCAGATCGACCTTGTCATCGGCGTACAACTTTGTGATCAGCCTTTTGGCCACATCGGGTTTCAGCTGGTCATCTTCGACGATCAAATCGATCTTTCTTCCCAGGACTTCGTTCTTACCTTTCGTCCCATGCTCCAATCCCATCTTGAATCCAGTGAGCATCTGTTTGGCATAGGCTTCCAGAGCGCCGGAAAAACCCTGAACAATACCGATTTTCATGGGCTCTGCTCCCCAGACCGGAGCAGCGAAGAACACCAATCCAAGAGTGATCCATGTGAAAACCGCTAATCGTCTTTTCCACATCATCGTGCCCTCCTTTCATCCAATGTTCTTGGGAAATTTTCGGTCCAACGCCCTTCACTCGACACCGGCAGCGCCTCCACACCCCGCAAGCCGCAGAAGGCACCCTACCACAGAGGCAAAAGAATGCCAAGGAACAAAACTCAATACAGGCCTTTGGCCTCGACCTAGCCTTGAATCTTGGTGCTTCGGGTTTTCAGCTTCTCCACCGGCAGGAGGCCACGGTTGATGTGCTTGACATGAACGCATAGCTCATGCCAAGATCCTTAAATCTTTGGTGCTTTCCCGCTCTCATGAGAGGCCAAGAGAGATGTCATCACTGCGCTGAAACCATTGTTGAACAACCCTCAGACCGGTCACAGCGTCCGATCAAGGGGCCTTCTTGACCCTTAAACTTTCCACTCATCCGGTGAGTCCTAGGAGATGCCGGAAGCATTGCTGCTGACTTCGACATCGAGAGGATCGGGGAAATGGCAACAAAATTCATGAGTATGAGGAATCTCAGGTTTCTGCTCCACGAGGTCTTTGATTTGGCATCCCTCACGCGGCACGATTACTACCGGGAGTATGATCGAAAGATGCTGGATATGGTCTTGCAGGCCGCCACGGAGCTTGCGGAACGGCTGTTGTGGCCCTCCTTCCAGGAAATGGATCGGAACCCTCCGGAACTCGCGGATGACACCGTGAAGGTCCACCCTGTGGTCAAAACCATGCTGAAGGAGTTCGGAAGCGGCGGATGGATCGCGACCACTGTTCCGGAGACTCTGGACGGCCAGCAGCTTCCGCACCTTGTTTCCGACACTTGTCAATTCATCTTTTCCTCAGCCAATTACTCGTTGAGCGTCTACCCCGGTCTCACAGACGGCGCGGCGCGGCTGATCGAGAACTTTGGGAGCAAGGCTCTCTACGATGCCTATGTCCCCAAGATGCGCACCGGCCAATGGCAGGGGACCATGGCCCTGACCGAGCCCGAAGCAGGGAGCTCGCTTTCCGACATCACCACCTCGGCTGAGCCGACCGACAAGGGCTACTACAAGATCCGGGGCCAAAAAATATTTATTTCCGCCGGGGACCACGATGCGGTTGAGAATGTGGTGCATCTGATGCTGGCAAAGATCCCGGGCGCCCCTGCCGGCGCCAAAGGCATCTCCCTTTTCGTTGTACCCAAAAGGCGGATCAGTGAAGATGGTGCACTGGTTCCCAACGATGTGATCACCTCAGGGATTTTCCACAAATTGGGATACCGGGGATGCCCCACCACCCAGCTCAGCATCGGGGACAAGGACGATTGCCAAGGCTACCTGTTGGGCAAACCGCATCATGGGCTCATGTACATGTTCCAGATGATGAATGAAGCGCGCATAGGGGTTGGGATGGGAGCAACGGCAGTGGCCACCGCCGCCTACTATGCGTCACTCGAATACGCCAAAACTCGGAAGCAGGGAAGAAAAGTCTCGGAGAAGGATCCGACCCAGCCCCAGGTATGCATCATTGATCATCCGGACGTGAAAAGAATGCTGCTCTTTCAACGCGCAGTGGTCGAGGGGTCGCTTTGTCTTTTGCTCCAGTGCAGCAGGTATGCCGATTTGCAAAAGGTCAGCGGTGATGATGAAAAAGAAAAGTATACTCTGCTCCTCGATCTTCTCACTCCAGCGGCAAAGACCTACCCTTCGGAAATGGGGATTCTTTCCATCAGCCAGGGGCTGCAATGCTTCGGCGGATCCGGCTATTGCGATGATTACCCCTTGGAGCAGTACTATCGTGATGCACGCATTCATCCCATTCACGAAGGCACCACTGGGATTCATGGAATGGACCTTCTGGGCCGAAAGGTCCTCATGAAAAACGGCAAAGCCTCTGAACTCTACCTCGCGGAAGTGCGCGCCGCTGTCGAGGAGGCCGGGACATTCACCAGGCTTGAACCCTATGCCC
>Ga0105099_10002658_pt1 | contig 10524 bp, 12 predicted proteins | sample PPLLak3cmMay2015_2_FD_79138 | JGI IMG/M metagenome (GOLD analysis project Ga0105099, IMG submission 79138) | Freshwater sediment microbial communities from Prairie Pothole Lake near Jamestown, North Dakota, USA - PPLs Lake P8 Core (1) Depth... | ecosystem: Environmental > Aquatic > Freshwater >...
ATTTTTTTATGAAGGAGATGGACCGAGAAATAGAAAAGTAATAATAGATTGTTTTTCAAAATAAAAAAAGATTTTTTTGGTTATTTATCTAAGTCTATTCTACTTGTATGTGATTATATCTAGTTCTTCACAGAATCCACCAAATACGAAATCTGCTGGTTCAAGAAAGTTTAATTTCGGCCAGAATCGTATAAATCTTAATCTCATGAAAACGAAAATACCAGTGAAATTTTCAACTATTATCTTATGTGGTATGTTCATTATCATCGATTCATTAACTGTCTCATTAATATCTGGATCGTTTTCCGGATCATCATCAGTGAAATTTATGAAATCTGAATAATTCATATGAAATGTTACATAGTTAAACTTAGAATTTGCAGGTTCTTTTAGATATTCTACAGAGAAAGTTAGATTATTTACGTATACCATTGGTATTATTGGTCTAAATATACTTCTTTTCAAAAACTTGTTTAGTACTGATACTTGGCTTTCTGAGCCATTAATTATTTCTATTTTTGAGTATATCTTATTTATAGGCCCAAGCGTTAATAAAACTGTTTGATTTAATGTTTCATTTATATCATTTAAATCAACATACTTGTTTAAATTTTGATTTAACTCTGATATTTTGTCGTTTACATCTATTCCCATTGCAGGAACTGCGCATATTGTTAAGGATACAACGCAAAATATTGCGATTAATGTTTTTTTATTCATATTTTCACCTATATGGTATATAACAATATAATAATAAATATATAAATATTTCGTAATATTTATTGTCTAAAAACAAAAAAATATAACTAAATAAGAGATATCCGAGGCGTTATGCTGTACTATATACATGGTTATCTATCAAGCCCAGATAGCACAAAAGGAACGCTTTTTAAAAAAACACTAAACGCAAAACCCATAAGATATAGAACCTGTGAACCAGAAGAATTAGTAATCTTGGAATGCCTTAAAAACATAAAAAAAGAAATCAAAAACGACCAAGATGTAATATTAATTGGTTCATCACTAGGAGGCTTTCTTGCAGCAAAAATTGCTCTAAATTCATATAACGTTACTAAATTGATTCTTTTAAATCCTGCAGTAATACCAAAAGATTATGATATAACAAAAATAAAAGATATGCCACAAAAAATACTAAAAGATATGAAAGACCCAAAACTATTTGATACAAAGATTCAGGCAGATATAACGATACTTTTGGGAACAGAAGATACTGTGGTGCCAAATCGCTGGCCAATAGAATTTGCAAAAGCACAACAAGCAACAATAAAATTTTATCATGACGATCATAGTTTTACAAAAAATATTAAAAAACTACCAAATATAATAAAAAAAGTAATAGAGCAAAAAGATTAACTAATACAATACATTACCACAAAGGGGCTTTTAATGGAGGAAATCTGGACAGAAAAATACCGGCCTAAAATTCTTAACGATGTCGTAGGTCAAGATGAAATAGTAGAAAGACTAAAAGCATATGTTAAAACAAAAAATGTTCCGCATCTTATGTTTGCAGGACCTGCTGGAACCGGTAAAACCACATCTGCCATTGCACTTGCAAAAGAACTATTTGGCAATACATGGAAACAAAACTTTAATGAATTAAATGCAAGCGATGAAAGGGGAATTAATATCATCCGCGGTAAAATCAAAGATTTTGCAAGAACCGCACCTATGGGAAAAGCACAGTTCAAAATAATATTTTTAGACGAAGCAGATTCTTTAACAAACGATGCACAATCTGCGCTACGCAGAACCATTGAAAAATATACTCATATCTGTCGTTTTATACTCTCGGTAAACTATTCATCAAAGGTAATAGATCCGATACAATCCAGATGCACGGTATTTCGCTTCAGCCCAATTAAGCCAGATGATATTAAAAAATATATGAGAAAAATAGCACAAATTGAAAAACTGCAAATCACACAAGATGGATTAGATACACTTATCTTCATAAGCAGAGGAGATATGAGAAAAGCAATAAATATACTTCAGGTAGGTGCATCGGTTTCAGATAAAATTACGGCAGAACTAATATATGAAACAACAGCAACTGCAAAGCCTGAGGATATAAAAAATCTAATAAACACAGCACTAGGCGGTAAATTTATGGCTGCAAGAAACCAGTTATATGATCTATTAATAAAATACGGTCTTTCCGGGGAAGACATAGTAAAACAAATACATCAAAATATTTTTGATTTAACAATCCCTGAAGAAAGCAAAGTACATCTTATAGAAAAAACAGGGGAAACAGAGTTCAGACTTATACAGGGAAGCAACGCTCATATACAACTAGAAACACTACTAGCATATTTTGTGCAAGAGGGCGGAAAACTAAAATAAAAAAAGTATTTAGAGATGTTTTCTAATAAAATTTGTAACTATTTTTTCAATCTCATCATAGGTTTCTTTACCAACACCATATTTTACACGAATAATTGTTTTATTAGGCTTAATGATACGAGTTATATCAATAGGTGTTCCGCTTAAAACAATGTCAACGTTACTGTTATTAATTGTCTGTTCAAGGTCTTTTGTTTGTTTTTTACCATAACCCATTGCGGGAAGAACATTTTTTAAATGAGTGTATTTATCAAAAGTATCTTTGATACTTCCTACTGCAAAAGGCCTTGGATCAATTATTTCTTTTACACCAGCATCTCGTGCTGCAACAGTTCCAGCACCATATGGCATACCACCATGTGTAACAGTTGGGCCATCCTCAATTACAAGAACACGTTTACCTTTTATTTTTTGTTCGTCTTCTACAAAAACACTAGATATTCCTTCTATAAGTTTTGCTTTTGGATTTGCTAGTTCAATATTTTTACGAACAATTTCAATATCTCCTCTTTTAGCAGTGTTAACCTTGTTAATAATTATAACATCTGCAGAACGAAAATTTAGTTCTCCAGGATAATAAGATAGCTCATGACCAGCACGATGAGGATCAGCAATTGTAATTAAAAGATCGGTCTTATAAAAACTAAAATCATTATTGCCGCCGTCCCAAATAATTACATCTGCTTCTTTTTCTGCTTCGCGAAGTATATTTTCGTAATCAACACCTGCAAAGATTACACCGCCCATATCGATATAGGGTTCGTATTCCTCACGTTCTTCAATAGTACATTTATATTTGTCTAAATCTTCATAGCTTGCAAAACGTTCGACCTTCTGCATTAATAAATCTTGGTCATAGGGCATAGGATGACGGATACTTGCAACTTTTATTCCTTTCTTACGAAGTATCTCAAAAATCGCTCGACTTACTTGGGATTTACCACAGCCTGTTCTAACTGCGCATACTGCAATTACTGGTTTTTTAGATTTTATCTGAGTATTATTCGTACCCATTAACATGAAATTTGCACCAGCTGCATTAACAATTGCAGATTTATTCATAACATAAGAGCCTGTTACATCAGAATAAGCAAAAACAACAAGATCAACATTATTTTCTTTTATTAGTTTAGTAAGATTTTTTTCATCATGAATTGGAATTCCATTGGGATACAATTTACCTGCTAGTTCCGGCGGATACTTACGATCTTGTATATCTGGGATCTGAGTTGCTGTAAAAGCTACTACTTCGTATTCAGGATTGTCTCTAAAGTAAGTATTAAAATTATGAAAATCTCTTCCTGCTGCACCCATTATTATTACTTTTTTTTTAGTTGACATATGCTAAACACCAAGTCGGTCACCGGTAACAAATAGTATATTAAAACCTTTTCTGGGAATAAAAATAAAAGGAGAAAAATTAGAAGTTACCTATTGTTTAGAGTAGTGAGTGGTTGCATACATAAAATGAAATACTATTATAAACAATTAGTTGTTTTGAAATTGCAACTGAGGAAAGAAAATGAAGAACAATATCAAAAATTTAGATAAAAAAAAGATTACATTGTATTCTTTGTATCTTGTCCTTGGTGGTATAGCATTTTTTATTGTCTCAGGATATTTTCAGGCAGCTATTTATTATTTTCACCATCTTTACAATTGGGATGCTAATGTTACTCGAGATATTTTCTGGGAATTTATGGGATTACTTGTATTTTTCTTTGTATTACTTTTAGCAGGAGTTTTATTGACTATTACTTATCTAGGATTTATTTATTCAAAAAAGTATTCTAGAGTGACTGGTATTATAGGATGTATTTTGTTCATCTCTTATTCATTATATAACATTATTTATGTTGCGAATAACACCTACTCTGGATTTGAATCAACTATTGTTATTCCATATATATCTCTATTTATACTATCTATTATTTTGCTATTTTTAACCTTGATTTATTGGAAAAAGTTTACGCCAGAGTTAGAAGAAATTATGAAATTGTAGTTTAATGAGGAAAAAATATGGGTGAATGTGAGCGTTGTGGTAAAAAAGTAAATGTTTTCACTAAATATTGGGGTTATTATGAAAATGGAGTGAAAAAAACATATTGTTCTAAGTGTGGAGAGACTGCTATTAAGGAAAGAAAATTAAAAGAAGAAAAGGAAATAGAAGAAGAAAAAAAGAGAATAGAACTAAGGAAAAAACAAGAAACCGAATTAGCTATCAATGAAATTAAGAGGCAAGGAGCATGGGATATAATAACCAGCTATTGTGAAAAATATAAGAAATCACCGATTAAGAACTATTCATGGGCTGTTAGTCTGGATGAAAAGGATGTAGATGAGATAGAAAATCAAGATGAAGTTAAAGAAATTATTTTGGATGTTTTAGGTAATGCTGATGTTGATAATTTAGATGCAATTGATGCGGGTTTATCTCCTGATTTTTCAGAATTTATTAATTTAAAAAAAGACTTATATGTTAGATATAATATTAAAATTGCAGATGATGCTCTTATTGGCGTTCTTGAATATGTTCTGCTAGGAAAAAATAAAGACTAAAAAATATGACAACTATTAGTGTAATTTAATGAATTAAATTTATATTTTATTTCCTTAGCTAAGAGCCAAATTACAGCAATTTATTGCTTTTTGTATTTCTTTGCTATTTCTTTTGCAACTTCTAAGGTTGTATTAGTTCCACCGACATCATAGGTTTTTATTTTACCTTCCTTTATTACTGTTGCAACTGCTTTTTCAAGTTTATCTGCATCATTTTTTTCGCCTAGCCAGTCAAGCATCAGTTTAATTGTATTAATCATAGCAATTGGATTTACCTTATATTGGCCTGCATATTTTGGTGCACTACCATGAGTTGGTTCAAAAACTGCAAATTTATTTCCAATGTTTGCACTTGCTGCAAATCCAAGGCCGCCTACTAGCTGAGCACATAAATCACTGATTATATCACCAAACATATTACTTGAGACAAGTACATCATAATCCTGCGGGTTTTTCACAAGCCACATACACATAGCATCAATATTTGTCTCCCAAAGTTCAATTCCTGGATATTTTTTTGAAATATCACGTGCCTCTCTTATCATCATTCCACTTGTTTCACGGATAACATTTGGTTTTTCAACAATTGTTACACTTTTTCTTTTGAATTTTTTTGCATACTCAAAACCTTGGTTAATGATACTGCGGCATCCATTTTTTGTGAAAATACGCGTAGAAACTGCTATTTCATCTAAAGGAACATTTTGGAATTGTTTCATTTTAGGATGAGTCATCAGTGCATCAAAAACAACTTTTGGGAGAGGTGAAAATTCTACTCCTGCATAAAGACATTGTGTGTTTTCACGAAATACAACAATATCAATGTCATCACGATAGTTTAAAGGGTTTCCCTTATATGCTTTGCATGGTCTCATATTTGTATGAAGATTAAATGTTTGTCTGAGTCTAACTATTGGGCTAGAATATACAAAACCTTTGTCTTTTAATTTTGGGTTTAGCTCTTTTGCCGCTTCATCTTTTGGTTTGCTTGTTATTGCACCAAATAGACAGCAGTCACTTTCTTTTAAAAGTTTAATAGTTCTCTCTGGTAATGGGTCTCCTTCAGATTTCCAAAACTCCCAGCCGATATCACCGGGTATATATTCAGCGTCAAGTCCGATGGTATCAAGAACTATTTTTCCTGCTTCCATAACATCGTTTCCAACACCATCGCCTGGTAACCATGCAATTTTATATTTCGCCATGAAAAACTGTAATTAAAAAACTTGTATTAAAAGTTTTCAAAGCACATTTTTTTATCTGGCAAAGAAACGTTCAAAACTATTTTTAGAAATATGTTTAATAAATTTAATTAAAACAAACATTACAACAATCGTAAATATAATTCTTGCACCAAGAATTCCTATTAGATTTGCACCAATTGCAACCATTAACAAAGTATCTTCTATAAGGCTGTGTGAAAGTCCCATTAGGCAAAGAGAAAGAAAAGCATCTTTTTTGCTAAGCATTTTTTCTTTTGCTTCTTTAATTATCAAACCTCCACCATAAGAAAGACCAAGGGTTATACCAATAATTGTAACTGGTGCTGCATTTTTGCTCATTCCAAGTGCGCGTAAACCAGGCTCCATTAAATTATTAAGTTTCTGCATCACGCCATATTTTTTCAAAACATATATAAGACTCATTAAACCAAAGATTATCAGAAATATCATTGCATAATTTCTAAGCTGATCAATAACCCATTGAGTAAGATTAGGATCAGTTATACCTGGTTGCCAAATTACATTATTTTCATTTTGTAAAATCTTAAAATTAGTAAAAATAAAACTAAGTATAATACCAATTATAAATGCACAGCCAACACGAAATAAAATTGTAAACCATGCACGAACCCCTGCTTTTTGAGCGATGCGAACTTCCACAGGAAGTGTATGGGCAATAAGCATCATAGTTGCAAGGACAGTTACCTGGGCAACAGAATAAGAATTAGTAAGGGAAAGCTGAAAAAAAGCAATCATCCCACCATAAATATTAGTAATCATCGTAGTAGCCCACACAATACCAAAATCGCCAGGCAAACCAACAAGTCCCATAACTGGTGAAAGACTTTTACCTATTATATCGACAAGACCTAATTCACTAAGAATTTTTACAATTATACTTACAGGGATAATTATTTTAAAAAGTGTAAAACTAGTTTTACACGCATCAACAAAAACATTTTTTGCATCAGACTTAAAACTCATAATTATTTCCTAAGTTCTCCAAGTGTAGTTACACGCTCTGCAAAAGCATTATGTTTATGAATAGATTCCTCACTTTCGCTACGAACTACAACGATTACATCATCTGGAAGATTTTTGTATTTTTTAAGAATAGCGCTAAGAATATCTCTTACAACATCTTCTACAAACTTAGGATTTTTATGTGCATTATAAACAATTTGTCCTTCCTCTGCACGTTTTAAAATACTATAAGTAGGACTGCTAAAAGATTGCTCTGCAATATCTATTAAATCATTTGCATCAACTGTTTTGTCATCACCAGGAACTTCAATCATAAGAGTAGTAATATTACGCTGGTTATGAGTTGGTGGTACATCTTTATCATTATATTTTCCAATTGTTTTGATTACTTCACGTGCACAAGGACAAGCAGTCATACCGATTGCTTTTACACCAATAAGTTTTTTGACTTCCCCTGTTTTTTTTGCTCTTGCTTCAGATACAAGTTTATATGGCTCCATACCGGTTTTGCCATCAGGGTATTTTCTTTCCAAGAAATAATCTGCTTCTGCTTTAACCTCTGAAAAAGTAGCATATTCATGTTTTATAAGAAGCTGTTTTGCAGTCTGGGCACAAAAAGATTCAAGGTCTGTAACAGGTTTACGAAGGTTTACATCTATTATTTCTGATACAAGCTCTAGGTTTCTAGACATATGGCTTCCTTTCTGGCAAGCAGGTAAATCAACAAAAAGATCCATTTTTACCACTAGAGACATTGCTGATTTTTTATCAGGTCTTTTAATTTGAACAAGTTTTTTTACTCCTGTTACTCCAACTCTGGTTAACTTGAAATTTGAAGTAGAAGGGCTTGATTGGACATCTGGAAGATCTATTGAATTCATAATTTTTTGCCAATACCTCAAAAAGGATAGTATTAAAATAGATTTTGCATTCAACTCATTTTTTGCAAAAAGTAAAATAAAACATTGTGTATTCAGGGCATACGATTTTGCCGCTGTGGCTTAGAGGTATAGCGATTCCTTGGTAAGGAATAGGTCGCGGGTTCAATTCCCGTCAGCGGCTTATTTTACCATTTTTTCCATGTTGAAAGGTCTTTTTTTAGGTTAAGGACTGCAGTGTGGGCTCTATGAACCAGAGTTAAAAGGCCTCCGCGCTCTAGTTTTTGTAATTAAAATAAGTTCGAATCTCCATTTAAAACGCTATTTATTAGTACGGTTATTTTACAGGAAAAAAACTTTATTTTTTACAGTAATTATGGGGTCATCCCCTCCCCTGTACTAATTTTTTTTTTTATATTGATTTCATTTCTACATACATTATCTTATCATTAACTCGCTTCTACATTTCACTTAGAAATGGTTCATGATAAATTCCCTAATCTTTTTATGATAACCCAAACGTCTGACGATATATTTTGTAACCTTGACTATTTGTGTATCAAATAATCTTGTTACAATCAACCCAACAATAAATATAAGCACACCCATGACAACCGCCAAAACAACACCTATTTCACCAAAAAACGATACATAAAAAAATGTAACTACCCCGCCTAGGACCGACATAATAGCAGCCCTAATAATAAAATAAAGTCTCTGCAACCACGTAGAAAGCAACAATGCCTGTATCACCGCTCTTTTTTCGATAACGCGTTCAGGTCCAGATGGAACACTTTCTATCTGGTGAAATAAGTTTTTTGTATAATCAAGATCTGATAATTGTAATATCTTTTTTGCATATTTGGCTTCTGATAAATCCTTGGAACTTGCGGTTTCAAGCTCCACCATAATCCTTTGAGATATTTCAGTTATGTCGTCGTCTATCTGAGATGGTTTTTCCGCCAAATTTTTTTTCTTCTTTATAAAATATATGGACGGTTTTTTACTCATTTTTTTACTCTCTTAATGTTTCTATCTATGGCTTCGTAAGTATATAGACATGACTTAATAACAAGTAAAAATTAGTTGAAAAACAGTATAAAATGTAGGGAGAAAAAATTATTTACTATAACAAAACAAGGATAATTTTTACTGACTAGAAAATAAAAAGAGATTTTAAACTAATATTCAGATGATCTAATTTTTTTCAGGTATTACATTGTTTTTATACTGTTCTTTAGTTGTTTTTAAGATATGCTGATATAACATAATGACAATGGAGTATGTATAGGTGATATCTAAATGGCAAATACAAAAAATGTAGGAGATAATATAAAAGAAAAGAGTCATGAGCTTAAAAAATGGTTCATGGATTTGGATGCAAAGATGGAACAATGGAAGTTTTCCGTTGAGGATACCAACGAAGGTACTCGGGTGGAAGTGCACGCTACAGCTCTCATTAAACATCCAAGTGATAAACCCAGTGATAAAAAATAAGACGAAAAATTATATTTGTTTTTTTTATCAAAGTTGCACCTTCGGCAGGTTTAGAAAAAGAGGTGCAGCAGATTTTTCTTATCAACTTCTATTTCGTTGAACGAACACGTACTCTTTTACCATTTTTTATATGATACGATTTATCAAATAATAATAAGAGTTCTCGATCACTTATGTTATCTGACATAGCTAAATTATAGATATAATTCTGTTTTGGATACAATTTTTGTACAGCAGTTACTTTGTTTTGTCCGTACATATGAATGAAATTTTCGTCATTATTATCCAGTGTTGTGCTTATGCACGGCCAACCTAGTTTTTCACACAGATATTTAACATAATCTTCAGGTGATGCTGTACAGAGTATGTTAATCGTAAATTCATCGGTATTCTGTAAGATAAAACGTAACATTGGCTTACGAATATCATCATACAATGAAAGACCAAACTTTTTAACTTTTTTCTTATAATGTGTTGTTTTCCTTGCAGTAATCATACTTTTTTTAAGAAATTCCTCTTTTGTTATTTTTCCAGTTATTCGTTGTTCTAAATAAAATATTACTTGAAGGAAACATCGTTGATTTTTCATGAAAAGCAATACATAATATATCAACGAATTATGGGGTAGTAAAGTACTATCTAGATCTATTATATTAATTTTTTTTTTCATATCTATCGTTCCGTACGTTAGTGTGATGTTTTTTTCGAAATCTTCCTTTTCGTTTACCTTTCAGAAGATGCAAAAGTTTTTGCTTTGTTTCATCGGTAAAATGGATATCCGGGCGCATCTGAATAAGTTCAATGTAGTCCGCGGCGGCTTGAAGATAATGATGGCCGTAATATTTCTGGGCTATCTTTACTATCTCTTCGACCGGCTGGTATTCAAGAAAAGAACTTATCATACAGGCGAGATCGTAGGATTGCTTTTTTGCTGCAGGTGCGTCCTTACGGAAATGGCCGGCATCTAAGATGTAAATCTTATCACCTACCAATATATTTTCTGGTTTGATGTCCCC
>Ga0105099_10002659_pt1 | contig 10524 bp, 10 predicted proteins | sample PPLLak3cmMay2015_2_FD_79138 | JGI IMG/M metagenome (GOLD analysis project Ga0105099, IMG submission 79138) | Freshwater sediment microbial communities from Prairie Pothole Lake near Jamestown, North Dakota, USA - PPLs Lake P8 Core (1) Depth... | ecosystem: Environmental > Aquatic > Freshwater >...
ATCGATCAGAAGAACTTGGCCGATCTGCTCGAGCCGGCCTTTCCCGAACGCGGAACGGCCCTGGCCGAGCAAATCCTCAACGTCCGGAAGAATGTCGACAACCGCGGCGTCTTCACCGATTACGATATCCTGAGCCGGAACGGCATCCCGGCCGAAACGGTGGCCTTCCTCAAGGGAAAAACCTACCTCGGCAAGCTGAACATCCTCAGCCGCGAATCGGTCGGCCCGCAGGTCGGGGCGGACCTCAGGAAAAAGGCCGTCCTGGCGACCATTTGGTCGCTCATCGGAATGCTGATCTACATCGCCCTCCGCTTCAAGCTGTCTTACGGCGTGGCGGCCATCTTCACCCTGGCCCAGGACGTCCTCATCACCATTTCGATCTATTCCTTCAGCGGCCGGGAAATCAACCTGCCGATCATCGCCGCCCTGCTGACGATCGTCGGCTTCTCGATCAACGACACGATCGTTATTTTCGACCGGGTCCGGGAGAATCAGAAAGCCTTCCGGAAGATGCCCCTGGAAGAGGTCATGAACCTCAGCCTCAACCAGATGTTGGGCCGAACGTTCATCACCTCGGGCACGGTTTTCCTGACCGTCCTGGCCCTGTTTCTCTTCGGCGGATCGGTCATCAACGATTTCGCCTTTACCATGCTGATCGGGACGATCGAGGGCATCTACTCGACGATCGCCCTGTCCTGTCCGGTCGTTCTCTTCTGGCAGAAGTGGTTCCCGGAAAAGAACCGTCGCCGGTAAAAGGCAAGGCTGCGCCCGATGCACATTCGACTTTCCAACGGGCGATCTTTGAGTTATAATCGCCCTCGTTGAGCGCTGATTTTCTATCTCTTCAACCGAGGTAAGATATGGCTGAACAACCAAAGCCGAAAACGCCCGTGAGGGAAGAGATCCCGGCGATGTTCAAGGATTCCTTCTTCGTCGCCGGAAAAGGCGGGAAGCGCACAGCGGTTGCCTTCCCGATCGCTCTTATCCTTCACACGATTCTCGTGGCGATCCTGATCGTCGCTCCCCTGCTCTCCACTTCCAATCTTCCGAAGATCGAGATCACGAGCGCCTTCCTGGCCCCCCCCCCGCCTCCCCCGCCGCCCCCGCCGCCCCCGGCGAAAAAAGCGTCGTCTTCCACGGTCCGGAGAATCAAACCGGTCCAGGCCGCGACGTCCTTTGAAGCCGGCAAGCTTGTCGCTCCCGTCGACATTCCGACCGAAATCGCCGAAGAGCAGATTTCGGACATCGGGATCGAGGGAGGCGTTGAAGGCGGCGTCGAAGGCGGCGTCATCGGAGGCGTCCTCGGAGGCGTCGTCGGAGGCGTCCTCGGAGGCGTCGTCGGAGAAGTCGAGGCCCCCGTCCGGGCCATCGGCGAAATCAAGCCCCCGGTCCTGCTCAAGCGAGTCGAACCGCTCTACCCCGACATCGCCCGCGAAGCCCGGGTCGACGGCATCGTCATCGTCGAGGCCCAGACCGACATCTACGGCCGGGTCCAGTCAGTAAAAATTCTCCGGTCCATTCCCCTGCTCGACCAGGCGGCCAGCGACGCCGTCCGGCAGTGGGTCTATGAACCGATGGTGATCAACGGCCGGCCCCGCGGCGTCATCTTCACGGTGACCGTCCGCTTCACCCTAAAATAAGGCCCGAGAAGCTGTCACAGCTTTTGCATATTTAAAGGAGGCACGACAATGCAATTTGGTCTCGTAGAAATGTTCCAGGCCATGAGCGTTCTGGCCAAAGTGGTTTCTTTCCTTCTGGTTTCCCTGTCCATCGTTTCGATTTATTTGTTAATCGAACGTTCGATGTTCTACCGCAAGGCGAAAGCCCTGTCCAAGGCCGTCGCCCCGAAGCTCGCCGACCTGCTGAAGGCCGGCCAGATCAAGGAAGCCCTCGCCCTGGCGACGAAGAAGGAATACAAGGCCAGCCACCTGGCCCGCGTCACCGCCGCCGCCTCGACCGAATTCCTCGAAGGCAAGGATTCCGGTTTGCCGTTCGAACAGCAGATCGAAACCGCCGAGCGCGGAACTGAGCGCGCCGCTTCGATCTTCAACCAGGAATTGAAGCGCGGCCTGAGCGTTCTGGCCACGATCGCCACGTCCTCCCCGTTCATCGGGCTGTTCGGGACGATCTCGGGCATCATCAACGCTTTCAAGGGCATGGCCAACACCGGGTCGGGCGGGATCGGAGCTGTCGCTTCCGGTATCGCCGAAGCCCTGGTCACCACCGCCTTCGGAATCGGCGTGGCCATCATCGCTCTCTGGTGCTACAACTACCTGAGCACGAAGTCCGAAATCTTCGACGCGGAGATGTCCAACACCTCCTCCCAGGTTCTCGACTTCTTCATCCGCAAACAGGCGAGATAACGTCTCCTGATTGCAGGAGAAGGGACATCCCATGAGTTTTTCAATCAGCAAAGAAGGCGAGTCGGTCCAGGCTTCGCCGAACGTCGTTCCTCTGTGCGACGTTCTGCTCGTCCTGCTGATCATCTTCATGGTGGTGACTCCGCTCGTTCAGAAGGGCGTGGATATGACGCTGCCGACGGCCCTCAATTCCGTCAACATGCCCGATTCTCCCGAGATCGTCCTCTACATCCGGAAAGACGGCGCCTTGTTCCTCAATCAGGAAAAGACGACCGTGGAAAAGCTCCCGTCCCAGTTGGAGGAAGCTTTCCTGACGGCCCAGGACAAGAGACTTTATCTGAGAGCGGATGGCGAGCTCGAGTACGGCAAGCTGCTCGACCTCTACGAGACGATCCGGAACGCCGGGTACGAGAACATCGCCATCATCACCGACAAGAAGACTGACCAGGGTTAATTCATTCCGTTCATCAGCCCGGGCGGTGCCTCACCGCCCGGGTTTTTTTTTCGGAAACGCCGCAAGTCCCGCGTTCATGCTCCCCGTCCGGTATCCGGCCAAGTCGGCCGCGACATAAAGATATCCCAGCTTTCTCAACCGGGCTTCGACCTTCGCCCGGACTTTCTCCCCCGCCAGCCGGGCGATCTCGGCCGGCTCCACTTCGATCCGGGCGACCGTTCCATGATCGCGAACCCGGACCTGGCCGAAGCCCAGCGTCCTTAAATATGTCTCGGCCGCCCCGATGCGGGCCAGCGTCGGCTTCTCGATGGGAGTGCCATAGGGGATCCGGGAGGCGAGACAGGCCAGCGAGGGCTTATTCCAGGTGGGCAGACCCAGCCTCCGCGAATAGGCTCGAATCTCAACCTTCCCCCATCCGGCTTCCTTGAGCGGCGAGCGAATGCCCATCTCCCGGCTGGCCTGGGCTCCCGGCCGGAAGTCGTCTTCATCGTCGAGATTCTGACCGTCAACGACGGTCGAGATCCCCTCTCGCCGGGCGACTTGGAACATCTTCCGCCAAAGCTCTTTCTTGCAGTGATAACAGCGGCGGGGCGGATTGCTTCGGAAATCGGGATTATCGAGCTCCGACGTATGGATGGTTTCGAACCTGACTTTGAGTTTGCGAGCGAGTCTTTCGGCCTCCCGGATTTCCTTCTCGGGATAGGTCTCGGAAGAGGCAATCACGGCCAGGACATCCGGGCCGAGCTCCTCCGAGGCGATTTTAAGAAGAAAAGCGCTGTCCACTCCGCCGGAGTAAGCGACGACGACCCGGCCCATCTTCCGGAGAATCGCCCGCAAGCGGGCGATTCTCGACTCCAAAGCCCGCGAAACGGGCGGGAGCTTCGACGCATTCATATGGGTTTTCTCCTCCGGACATCGGCCATTTTCCGGACATGCCCGGCCAGTGCCCGGACAATTTCTTTTTCGGGGAGCCGGCGGATGATCTTTCCGCCGGCAAAGAGCGTCCCCGCCTTCCGGCCGCAGGCCACCCCGGCATCGGCTTCCCTGGCTTCGCCCGGCCCGTTGACCGGGCACCCCATCACGGCCACCTTGAGGGGGACGGTCTCTTCCGAGAGATTCCGTTCGATGGCCCTGACGATCCGAGGGAGGTCGACTTCGCACCGCCCGCAGGTCGGGCAGGAAACAACCTCGATGCCCCGGGACCTGAGGCCGGCCGCACCCAGGAGAAGGTAGGCGACCCGGACTTCCTCGATCGCCGGAGCCGTCAGGGACACGCGGATAGTGTCGGCCAGGCCTTCGGCCAAGAGCAGGGTCAGCCCCACGGCCGACTTCACCGCGCCGGGAACGAGCGTCCCGGCTTCGGTAATCCCGGAATGAAACGGATAAGGCACTTTCCGGGCGAGGATCCGATAGGCCTCGACCGTCCGCGGAACGTCGGAGGCTTTGAGGGATATTTTGATCAGGCTAAAATCGAGATCTTCGAGGATCCGGACGTGGCGGAGGGCGCTTTCGGCCATCGCCGCCGGGGTTGCTCCGCCGTGGATTTTCAATAGGTCTTTCTCGACCGAACCGGAGTTGACTCCGATGCGGATCGGAACGGCCCGCTCCAGGGCCGCCCGGACGACCTCCCTGACCTTTTGCGGCGAACCGATCGTCCCCGGATTAAGGCGAAGCCCGTCCGCTCCCCCATCCAGGCAGGCCAGGGCCAGGCGGTGGTCGAAGTGAATATCGGCGATCAGCGGTACGGACGAGCTTTTCTTGAGACGGGCGAAGGCCAGGGCCGCCTCGGCGTCGGGAATCGCCAGGCGGACGATTTCGCATCCGGCTGAGGCCAGGCGCCTGATTTCGGCAGCCGTTCTCCGGACGTCCCGCGTGTCCGTTTTGGTCATCGACTGGACGCTGATAGGCGCCCCTCCCCCGATATCCAAGTTTCCGATCCTGATCCGGACCGTCTTCCGCCTCGGGAACATCTCTGCCTTCTTCGCTTTCATGGAAGCCATTATATCAGGATTAGGGTCGGCCTCCATTCATATGGCTTTTCTCCCTGAACCAGGCTTCCATTCACTTGCGCCTTGCTTTTACTTCGTTTTCTCTTGAACCCCAGCGCTTGTTACCGTTTCTAGATGATTCCCGCTGATTTTTCAGCTTGATGTCGAATAACGCGGGCAAAGTTTGATCTCTGACGGGTTAAATTGATTGTCTGAGCATAGCCGGATCGAACATCGTCCGGTTTAGGCCTTTCTCGATGTCTCTGGTTGGGTAGCCGGCGCGGAAGAAGCCGGCACTTGTCGGCAAGGCCGACCGAGCACGAGAACCTGGCAAGGCCAGGCCGAACGATGATGTTTGAAGCGTCCCGGCATCTCCGTACAAAAGGAAGCCGGGACGCAAGTTCATCGGAGCCAACTCAGACCAATCGAGAAAGGCCGTGAAGAACCGGACGCGTGAGCGAAGGCTATGCTTAGACAGTCAACAGGACCCGTCATCATTCAAACGACAACTTTTTTTCGGCAGCATCGACCGAATATTCCGCAGAATCTAGAACGGCAACAAGCTGCTCCAGCCGTTGGGCAGGCGCTTGACGATATCGTTCAAAATCACGAAGGCGATCAGGACGATGAAGATGACGAACCCGATCTGCATCCAGATCTGCCGGGCCTTGGGATTGAGATCCCGCCGGACGATGCCTTCGATGAGCAGGACGAACAGCTGGCCGCCGTCAAACACCGGGATGGGAAACAGGTTCAGGATCCCCAGCTGCAGACTGATGACCGCGATCCAGCTCATCAGGGCAAGGAATCCCATCTTCAGGGCGGCATAGGAGAAATTGGCGATTTCGAGCGGTCCGCCGAGCTGCTTGGCCGAGGCCTGCCCGGTGACGAGGTTTTTAAGGAAATCGAAGACAAGGAACGCCAAGCGTTTGTTTTCCTTGACGCTTTGGCCGATCGCCGGGAAAAAAGCGTACTTCTTGATGACGGACTTCGCCGTTTGAATAACCCCGATTTTTCCCACCTCACCCTCCCGGCGGGGCGTGATCCGGAGGGTCATTTCCTGGCCGTCGCGTTCGATCACGAAGGCGCACTCCTTCTCGGGATGAGCTTCGACGATCTCGATGAAGCGATAAAAAAAGACCGGCTCGCCATTAATCGACTTGATGACGTCGCCCTGACGCAGGCCGCCTTTCTCGGCCGGCTGTCCCGGCGAAACCATCTGCACCTGGGTCAGGATCTTGCCGAAGAACCCGGCATATCCCATGTCATACTTGGTCCGGCTCTCCGTCTGCATCGGGACGCTGACCGTTTGGCCGTCCCGCATGACATCCAAAGTCAGAAGCCGGTCGGGCTTCGTCCCGACGGCGATTTCCACGTCCGTCCAGGTCGCCGTCTTCCGGCCATTGACGGCCAGGATCAGGTCGTCGGGTTTGAGGTCCGCCTTGGAGGCCGGCGATCCCGGCTCGATCCAGCCGATCACGGGGGCCTGGTCCTGGTACTCGGGAGAGTCCACCCCGACCATATTGATCCCGGCGACAATCACCACGGCCAGGAGGATGTTCATGACCGGACCCATGAGGATCACCAGGAATCGCTGGAAGCGCGTCTTGGCGGCGAAGTCATCGGGCTCCAGAACCTTGCCCGGCTCGTAGACGCCTTCGCCCAGGAACTTGACGTACCCGCCCATCGGCAGGATGCTGACGCGGTAATCGGTCGGCCCTTTCTTCACCCCGAACAGCCGTTTGCCGTAGCCGAAGGAGAAAACCTCGACCCGGATGCCGACCAGCTTGGCCGTGAGAAAATGGCCGAACTCATGGATGAAAACAAGGATGCCGAAAACGATTAAAAACGCGAGAATGGTGCCTAAAACGTTAACCATGTCATGTCCTTTTCTTGATCACCCGGCGGGCCCGCTCCCGGACCCGGCGGTCTTCATCGACGATGTCGCCGATGGATTCCAGCTGCCGCGGCCGGAGTCCGGCCAGTGTCGCCTCGACCGTCCGACCGATGCCGGTAAAATCCAAACGGCCTTCGATGAACGCTTCGACCGCGATTTCATTGGCCGCATTCATGCCCACGGCCGCGCTGTCCTTCTCCCCCAGAACGCGGCGGGCCGTCCGCAGGAGCGGAAACCGCCGTTCGTCCGGAGTGATGAACTCCAGGACTCCGACCGCGGCCAGGTCGAGCGAAGGAAGAGGCCCGTCCCTCCGTTCCGGAAAGGTCAGGGCGTATTGGATCGGGATCCGCATGTCGGTGCGGCTGAGCTGGGCCAGGACCGAACCATCCCGGAGCTCCACCAAGGCGTGGACGATGCTCTGGGGATGGATGAGGATCCGCAGCCGATCGGGCGCAAGGTCGAACAGCCAATGAGCCTCCAAAAGCTCCAGCCCCTTGTTCATCATTGTCGCCGAATCAATCGTGACTTTGCGGCCCATTTTCCACCGGGGATGGGACAGTGCTTCGGCCAGGGTCTTTCGGCGCAGCTCCCGGATGGGGGTGTGGAGAAAGGGGCCGCCCGAAGCCGTCAAAATGACGCTTCGGACTTCCTCGGACTTCCGGCCGGCCAGGCACTGGAAAACGCCGCTGTGCTCCGAATCGACCGGGACAAAGACCGCTCCGCTCTTTTTCGCTTCCCGGCGGAGCAGGGCTCCGGCCGCGACCATCGATTCCTTGTTGGCCAGGGCGATGGTTTTCCCGGCACGGACCGCGGCCAAGGTCGGTCGCAGGCCGTTGAAGCCGGTAATGGCCGAAACGACGATGTCGCCGTCCGTCTCGGCGACCACGGCTTCGGCTCCCTCCGGGCCGAAAAAGATCCGGGGTTTCCGCCCTCCCAGCTCGCCGCGGAGGAACGCCGCATCTTCGGCTTTTCCGACCGAGACGAAGGCCGGGCGGAACTCCCGAATCTGGGCCAGGAGGAGGTCCCGGTTGGTCCCGGCCGCCAGCCCGACGGTCCGAAAAGCGTCGGGATTGCGGCGGACGATATCCAGGGTGTTGCGGCCGATGGTGCCGGTGGAGCCGAGAAGGACGAGTTTTTTCATCCGGCCAAATTCCAGAAATAGCGGAGGAGAAAATAGAAAGAGGGGGCGGCAAAGATCAGACTGTCGACCCGGTCCAGGAATCCGCCGTGCCCGGGAAGGGCGTTGGAGGAATCCTTCACCCCGGCCGCCCGCTTGAAGAGGGATTCCAACGGGTCGCTGACCTGGGCGACAATCGATACGGCCAGGCCGGCGCCGACGGCGGCGAGCGGATCGGCGGCGGGAAGAAATACGGCCTGAGCGGCCCAGGCGCTAAAGCCGGCCGTGATCAAGCCGCCGATCGCTCCTTCCCACGTTTTATTGGGGCTGGCGATTGGGGTCATTTTATAGCGGCCGACGGCCTTGCCGACGAAAAACGCCCCGGTATCTCCCAGGAAGATTACGGCCATGAGAAAAAAAACGGCCGAAACGCCGAATTCCTCCCGGAGCGGGAGAAAGAAATTCAAGGTCAAGCCGACATAAACGGCCCCGAAAACCGTCACGGCAACGGATTCGGTCGTTTGGACGGCCGTCTCGACCGTCCGGGAAACGGCAACGTAATAAAATCCGGTCAGGAGCAAACCGGCAAAAAAGCACAGTCCCAGAGGCAGGCCTTTCACGAAGAAAGAGGCGCCCAACAGCAGGGCCATCAGGATCCCGGGAACGGTCCGGGGATGGAGCTTCTGCCGACGGGCGAGGTTGTAGAACTCGATCAGGCAGGCGACGATGATGAGCTGAAGGAAGACAAACATCATCCAGGGCCGGCCGTAAAGCAGGACGGCGAAAACGAGGGACAAGAGAACCAGCGCGGTCGAGAATCGCTTAACGATATTCATGGATTAAGACGCGGCATCGCCGAACCGGCGTTCCCGTGCCTGGTAGTCGAGCATAGCCTGGAACAGGTGGATTTTCCGGAAATCGGGCCAGTAGGTCGGGGTGATCCAGATTTCGGCGTACGCGATCTGCCAGAGAAAGAAATTGGAGATCCGGGATTCCCCGCTCGTCCTGATCAGAAGGTCGGGATCGGGCAAGCCAGCCGTACCCAGGTAGCGAGCGAAGACGGATTCGTCGAGGTCACGGGGCTTGAGTTTTCGCTCAGCCAAAATCCGGCGCGTCGCTTCGACGATGTCGGCCCGGCCGCCATAATTCAGGGCCAGGCCGACGGTCATCCGGCTGTTATCCCGGGTTTCGCGCTCGACACGATCAAGCTCCCGGCGGAGGCTCGCCGGAAGCTTGGCCTTGTCTCCCAAGACTCTCAGGCGAAGGTTGTTTTCGACGAGGAGACAGGCTTCCTTTCCGAGAAAATCTTCGAGAAGACTCATCAGCATCCGGACTTCTCCGACCGGACGCTTCCAGTTTTCCGTGGAGAAGGCAAACAGCGACAAGGCTTCCAGGCCCAACCGGGCCCCGGCTTCGACGATCTCGCGGACCGAGACGGCCGCGGCCTTGTGGCCTTCCGTTCGGGGCAGTCCGCGCTCCTTGGCCCAGCGGCCGTTGCCGTCCATGATCACGGCCACATGGCGGGGCATCCGGGACGCTTCCAGGCCGTCGGCCAGACGGGCTTCCTCGCTTCCGTCCGTCAGCCAGCCGTCCAGGCCTTTAAGCATGGGAGTAGTATAGCGGAGCCCCGGCCGCCCGTCCACATGGATTCGAAGCCCCGGTTCTGGTATCCTAGGACGTCCTCGTGAGGTTGATATGTGTCTTGCAATTCCCGTCCGGGTCGTCGGAATCGATCCCTCAGGCGACACCGGCAAGGTGGACTACCTGGGGACGAAAATGGGGGCGAATTTCGCCCTAATCAAGGACATCCGGGTCGGCGACTGGGTGATCGTCCATGCAGGCTTCGCGATTTCCCGCCTGGACGAGAAAGAAGCCCGGGAAACGCTGACCATGCTTCGGGAGGTCCAGAACGCCGGAGAGGCGTGAGCCTCTCAACCGGCTGAATTCCTCCGATGACAACCGATTTGTTTCACGACCGCCGGGTAACGGCCGGCCTTCTGGCCGAAATCGCCGTCCTGGCCCGAAAAGCCCCCTCCCCGATTCGCTTGATGGAAGTCTGCGGGACACACACTATGGCCATCCATCGCCATGGCCTCAAAGTCCTTCTCCGCGAGGCCGGCGTGGAAATGATATCGGGCCCGGGGTGCCCGGTCTGCATCACCCCCGACGGCTTTCACGAAGCCGCCATCCGGCTGGTCACTGAGCGGGAAAATTTCGTCCTGACGACGTTTGGGGACATGACCCGGATCCCCACCCGGCTCGGCTCCCTTCAGACCGCGGTTCCCGCCCGGAACTCGGCGGTTAAAATCGTCTACTCCCCGGCCGAAGCGCTCGACTTGGCCCGCCTGAATCCGTCCAAGGACGTCGTCTTTTTCGGGGTCGGATTCGAAACAACGATCCCGGCAATCACGGTGACGGCCACGCAAGCTCTCGCCGAAAAGCGGAGCCGCTTTTCCGTCCTGACGGCTTTCTGGACGATTCCCCCGCCGCTTCGAGCCATCTTGACGTCCGGGGAAATCCGGATCTCGGGATTCCTCTATCCCGGCCACGTGAGCGCGGTCATCGGCCTCGAGCCCTACGACTTCGTCGCCCGGGAATTCGGGCTTCCCGGGGCGGTCACCGGATTCGAGCCGGCCGACATTCTCCTGGGCGTCCGTTCCGTCCTGGAACAAATCCGGGACGGCCGGCCCCGGGTCGAAAATGCCTAC
>Ga0105099_10002660_pt1 | contig 10524 bp, 6 predicted proteins | sample PPLLak3cmMay2015_2_FD_79138 | JGI IMG/M metagenome (GOLD analysis project Ga0105099, IMG submission 79138) | Freshwater sediment microbial communities from Prairie Pothole Lake near Jamestown, North Dakota, USA - PPLs Lake P8 Core (1) Depth... | ecosystem: Environmental > Aquatic > Freshwater >...
CACTCCCGTGTTTCCCATCGACAACAACGAAACCGCGGAATTTGGCGCGTTCATGAAAAGTGCAAACTCAGGCGGCACGATTAGGCTCTGGGGAGACACCTCTGCTTTCTCCCTATTAACCCGAATACCTATTCTCGAAGAGATCATCGAGACCTTTCCTCCTGAATGGCTTGTCCACGGTTCGGACTTTCCCATTCCCATTGAAGGGTGGGTACATCTTCCGGGGTTCACCCATGATGTGACATGGGAGGAGTACCAGCAGATAAGAAATACGGAAAACCTCCTGGACAAGGACGTCATGATCAAAAGGGCCCATGGGTTTTCGGATTCTATTGTTGAGAATGCTGAGAAAGTGCTTCGTCTGCCCCAGGGGTAAACACGAATTGCGGAGAAAGCTTATTGAACGACTGGTGCTCGGGAAGAAAGATTATAGGATTAAGGCTCAATTGCCCGGCCGGTCATAAAAGATCTGACCCCAAGCCATACCTGATTCACCTCATATGAGAAAGGATGATATTTATGGATCCGACACTTATTCTTTTTGGAATTCAGGCCGTGATTCGTCTGGGGAAAATCGGAAAAGACGCTTCCGAGCAGTACATTCGGGATGCTGAGGCCCTATTTCCGGATATCCGGAAGCCCGAATTTAATCGACGGGGCTATGTAAACGGATTTTTCGGAAACGCCAATTACGAGCATTTTGTCAGAGGTGTCGATGCGCCCTTCAAAGAATTCTGGGGTTCCAACGGAGTCAAAAACGAGCTCAATTCAATCGATACTCTTTTTGCAGCGGCTGTTCGGATCAAATCTGAAGAGGGTATCGACATGAACAAGTGGCTTGCCGACTCGCAGGTCATCGCCGGGGCCACGCTAATACAGCAATGGGATCCGATCAAACCGGCACCCATGAGTCCCTTTGCCAGAGTTGTCCTCGCAGCGGGCGACATCGCTTTGGAATATCTTGCCATCAACCCGGGCCTGCTCGGGGTGGACGGAAACGGTCAAAAGCTTATTGGCGCGTTTGCCAAGAATCTTGGCAACTTGCTGCCGGACGACGGCAACTTCGGAAACAATCACAAATTCGGTGAACGTCTGCTAGGAACATTTCTACGCGCGGGCTTGGAGACTATCAACAGCAATCCTAGTTGGGTTGTCTCCGAGGAACACGTACAGAAGCTGATTTCCGCCTCTGTTCAGCCGATCGTTGAGGCGCTTCCGGTGAACATTACAGAGCAGATCAAATATCGCGAAGTGACCGACGCACTCATCGGCCCGGCGGCAAGTGCCGCCATGCAGACGCTGGCCAACCATCCCGATGCCTTCTTTGGGGACGATTTCAGAGCTGAAACCGCTATCGGCGCATTGACCCAGGCGTTACTCGGCCAAGCGGCCAAGACCGGCTTGAATAATCAATTCACCAAAGACGGACTCCTCGACCTGTACAAAGCCGCACTCGGCGTGGCGGCTGAGAAGCCGCACCTCTTCCTTAAAGACAACGGGGACCCGCAGGATCATCTTGCCAAAGATCTGATTGCGAATTTTGCATCCGCTCTAATGCAATCCCCTCCCCCTTTCAACGGCAGTGTCGGAGTTCAGCTTGCCGCCGCAGCGCTCGAAGCCGTAAGTGCCAACGCGCACCGTTTTGCCCGCCGGGACAAACCGTGGGAGCAGACTGCCTCCGACCTGGTAGGTACGGTGACGGAGCAGCTTTCAAAAGCGTTTAAGGACAACAAGGGCATTGAAAACGCTTTCTCAAAAGCTCACCTCATCGAACTGGGCCGGATCATGTTCAATCATATTGGCTCCACACCGGAGATGATTGTCGGGCCTGAAGATGCCTTGGCCCAACTAGTGGGAACCGTGGCGCAAGCCATGGCAAAGGACGATAAGTTGTTGCTCGACAGTGGCGACTGGCTGGAAATTGCCAAGGTCGCTGCCCAGGAAGCCGCTGCCAATCCGGCGCGGCTCTTCAAGCTCGATCCCAATAATCCAAACCAAACATTGGCCGCTCGGATCATCAAGGCTGTTTTGACTTCAGCGGGCGTCATTTTCGACCAGGAGGGCTTAAAAGGAAAAACGGTTCTGTTCGGCAAGACTTTGCGCGAAGCCATCATCATCGTGCTTGGCGCCACCTCCCGCAATCCGGGAGCCGCAGAAAAAAATCTGCTCAGCATTGAATTGCTAATCGCCGGCTTGAATGAATTGGTGGCCAAGAATTCCGACAAATTCGGCGACAAGGAATGGCTGCATCTTTTCCGTGTGCTTCTGACCTCAGTACTGGAAGGACGGGAATTGGATAAACTCACCGTCGAAAGCGCCAACAAGCTGCTAAAGGAGAAAGTGATATGAGAATGCTGAAAGCAATCTTGTTTGTTCTTTTAGGGGTCATTGTCCTCCTCAACGGTTGTATCACTCTGGAATTAAGGCAAGCGAACCGAGAACTTACGGAGCTTTACAGGGCAAAAAGCGAGGCGCTAAATAGCAAGCAATGGGAGCAGGAGGTGACCGCCAACGCGGCGCTTTCGGCTCTGGCCGATGAAGCAGCCGCGCAAGGCGCTGACAAATCCATCTCAGAGATTAACAGGATCTCCTTTTACCGCATTGCAGCCACTGCTGCCTGGCAGGCAGGCGATGCAAAAGTTGTTGCGTATGCCGCTGAGGGCTTTTCGCTCTGCACCCCGGAAAATTACAGTAAAGCACCTCGGGATTGCGGAATGCTGTCCGTCATCCCTGATCTCGCATCGGTTGATGAGCTCACCAAGAGGATTGAAGACACGCAAAGACGTGCAGGTGGCGGTACAAATCCGCCGACAGAGCAGGAGGTCGTTCAGTTGTTCGATGATATCAAATCGCGGATTGATAGTTTGTTAGCAAAACGTGGTCCGATCAAGAAAAGCAGCGCCCATCCCCAGTTAATCGAAGGAATTGACAAACGAACCGGCACAATTCTTTGCTCACACCTTCACACGGCTCGCGGGTTAATCCTCCAGGTTGCAGGTGGCGAGAGTGCTGCGCATAAGAAAGCCCAGTGCGACGACTATAAATTGCAGGTGGAGATGAAAGAATCAGGGTTTTCGCAACAGATCGCGCCCTGCCTGCCCGCCGGCGACCCCATAAAGCCTCAGGGCTGTCAATAGCTGGTTGAACCAGGGTGAAAGGAAGGCCGAGAGAACCTCAAGAGTGGTGCGGTTATCCACTTGGCAAATGAGGGGATGATCAGATATCGCTGCCCCTGATGATTGTGCTTTCTCATAATGTCGGCATTAAGGTCCCAGAAGATGGTGTTTTTGGGGCCTATATCGTCGTTTTCAGCTTCGAAAAGAGCCCTATAGTCAGCAGCCTCCTCCCGGAGTTGGAACCCTTCACTGCCTTCTATGACTTGCCATAGACTCTCGGGAATAACAGCCTTTTTGCCCTCGAAAAACGCGTTATAGGCCCATATCAGGGGGTCACTTCAACACTATTCGATCCGATATCATATACTTGCCGTGGCCCGACCCCAGACCCGCAGACCCCAGCTTATCATGTTACCCACGCGGCTGATCAGTCAGGCACATAGACCGCATAACCCCTCGGCGCAGCGTACATTTGCGACCATCCGCCACCGTCTGAGTGCTGGTTCAAGGGCCTATTCCGGTCGTGTCCCCACCAGGCGACGCACGCGAGGTTGGTATTGGGCCATTTCGTCTGGACCCAGGCGCCACGCCAGGAAAAGGGGTCCGTATTGATTACGATGACCAGCCCTCTCTGCTTCCCGTATCCCTGGCGTTGGGCGATGTAGAGGCGCTGGTCGCAGTAAAGCAGAGCCGTGCCTCCGCCCGCGTAGTCCCGGTGCACCTGGCAGAGCTGATCTATCCCATTGGGGCTCTCAGGCAGGGCCAGTCCGTAATTGTAGTAGTCTTTCCAAAAGATACAAGGCACGCCCTCATGGGTCAGGATAAATGCGTACGCAAGCAACTTGTCGCTGACAATGGGCTGGCTTCGATCCGTGTCGTGGTTATCGCAGAAGGTCACGGAATACATGGGGGCACAAAAGTTGAGCCCGCTTCCCCAGAGGCTCCTCATGTCGTACCCAGAGTTATTGCACATCTCTCGAATGGCATAAAAAAGCGGGAAGTCGAAGGCAGAGGCCGACCACCGGATGTAATCAAGGTAACCCTTCACCGCTTCTATGTTTCCGTCCCAGAACTCGGCCACGCCAAAACACTTCTGCCATTCCTGAATGCTTTGCACGATCCACGAATCGAAGTACTTGACGGCATCGTACCGGAACCCGTCATACCCGATTCCATCCTGCCGATCCTTGAGCCAGCGGATGTACTCGATGATCCCCAGGTAAGTGTATGGGTTGTCGTGGCAAAGGTCCGGGAGTTCGTAACCTTCCAGGTCGCCATAGAAGGCACCGGCATCGCGGGAGGAGTATTCGCACGGGTGAAAGTTGGTACAGTCACGGGGAAACTTTCCCGACTTGGGAGCATACTTCGTCATTAACTCGTTCCCGGTGAAGGGATTTCGTTCCTTTGCATCACCGATGTCGCAATGGTTGAGGACTGCATCAGCGATCACCACCATACCGTTGTCATGGGCTCTCTGTACGAGGGCTCGCAACTCAGCCTTCGACCCGAACCAGGTCTTCACGCCCCCTTTCTGGTCGAACTCACCCTGGTCGTAGTAATCATAGGGAGCGTACCCCAGGCTGTCTACGTGGCTCGATTTCGCCGAGGGTGGCAGCCACAAGCCGGCGATCCCGATCTTAGCAAGCTCAGGAATTTTGGCCTGTACGAACTTCCACCATTCTCCCTCCCTACCCTCTGCGCGAGGGCAGTCCCAGTAGAAAACTTGCATCAGTCTCATAACAACTCCTTTTTGGCCCCGTCAGGGAAGGCGCGGAACCTGCTTTTCAAAACTTAATGACCTAACAGCGTTTCTCCCCCGAAGACTTCCCTCGGGAGCTCATCCCGAGCAAGGGCCCGCGGCCCGAGTCGTGGGGTCGGATTCTGTGCCCATTGAGAGATAGCGGATTCGTCGTGAATGGGGAATTCAAAAAATACAGTGCTGCTGGGCAGAAAATACATGGTTCACGTTATTTACCCCTGCAAGCATTTCAACTAAATTGAACCACAAAAGCAACCTGATATCAAGATATAGGAGTGGGCCATGGACAATGAACGGTTCAGCATCTTTATGGCACTGGACGGTCCGCATCTGGATGGGCTGATCGGCAGCGCCGGGATCCTGCGATTCGATTGGCCGGAACGACATTTTCATGTACAGCATTATGAGGGTGTCAGTGCTGCCCACAACGTCTCTCTGGCACCCAGCCATAGACTTTGTCTGCTTGGAAACTTCAGCCAGCAAATCGTGCTTCTCGACATCTCGGACCCCCGAAACATGAAGATCATCGCGAAGCAGGCGACCCAATACTTCGAGGACTGCCTCTACCGGCTGCGTTCCAACACGCACCACCTCTGGTACCCGGACAGCGAGCGGTTCATCGGGGCGGTGGGGGATCACCTCTACCGCTTCCATGTGGACAAACTGAGAGAGCCCGAACAACTCGGCCCACACCGACTCTTCAACGCCCACGAGATCCGGTGGGACCCGGGCAGACGTTACGTCCTCGTCGGGGACCTGGGTCCCGAAAACACGGACGCGCGACAGATCGCGGTCTTCGATCTTGAAGAACCGGACCCTCTCAAGCGGTCCAAGGTGATCAAGCTGCCCGGCACCGTCTGGCATTGCTGTGTGCACCCGGAAAAGGCGGTCGGCTACGCCCTGACCTACTCGTTTGCAACGGAGCAGGAAGACTACGTGGACTGGGCCCCTGCCTATACGCGCGAGTACATCTATGAGATCGACCTTCCCTCGGCGAAAATCACGCGTGTTTGGGGTTGCGGTTCGGAGTTTCCGATACACCTGAATTCCGATGTGGGGGTCACGCCCGACAACTACCTCTATGTCGCCTGCGGCGGAAGCCATACGGTGGTGGAAATCAATCTTGAAACCTTCGATGAAAGCCGGGTGCTTGATTGCATCCCCGCATGGTGGATGCGGGCGCTCCTCTGGCGGCAAAGGGTGAGGAACACTCTCGGGGCCTTCAGCCGGCGCCCAACGCTCATCAATACGCACTTCATCCTGCAGAGCCTCCAGGTGACCGGCTGGAGGATCCTGGACGGCATCTACGCCGCCCGCGTGTCTCCGCAGGGCAATTACCTCGTCACGGGAAACCGTGGCTACAATGTGCTCTCGGTGTATGACCGGAAGACGTTCAGACAACTTTACAGCAAGCTGCTCCCCTTCCGGACGGACAGATATGAGAAGAGTCCCCATTATCGCCTTGGGTGGAAGGGGTATCACCTCGGGTTCCATCACAGCGAGGTCATGCCGCGCTAAGGAGACGGAAAGGAGTGTGGACACCATGAAAGAAGATACATCCGGCGGGGCAGGGGAAAGGCTCATGACCCTCACCTGCCTTCAAAACATTGCCGCCGAGGATGACCTTGTCAGGCAAATCAAGTCCGACCTGGCAGGCAAATCCTCGATTCTCGAAATGATGAAAAGCTATATGGCGAGCCTGAGAGGAGAGCTGGACAATGACGCCCTCCCTTTCCGCAAGCTGCACAGGCTCTTTGAGCTCGGTTCGACCCCGGACCGGATGGCCGGTCACCACTACGGGGTAGCCATTGGATTGCGTACCGGCAACCTCCGTGGCGTGGCCGCAGAATATGGAAACCTTATCGGCCTTCTCTGGGGGGTCGCGATCGGCGGGGTCGCCCCCTGGGTCGGAAAGAGCTTCGCTCCCATGGACCCGGATGATCAAAGGCAGGTCGCCGGCGCTGCCATCCCGGAGGGTGTGCCGGCATGCCGGGGCATCAACCATTTCAACGTCATCCAGCACGCTCCCATCAACGTGGCCCTCAACACGGTCCTCACTTTCATGTGGCACCTGAAGGAAGCCCCAGAGATAGAGAGGCAGAAGTATGGCCACGAACGAAACGGGGGCCATTTTGCCGCCTACCGCGCCTTCTCCATCTACGACCGGACGCCGAGAGAAGTCTTCCTCCTGAACTACCGGTTCATGGGGTTGCAGAATCAGCCGCCCCTCACCTTTCTCATCGACGAAGTGGTGGAAATCGCCGATGGCCTATTCCTGGGGCAGCTCTTGTTTGCTACCGACCGTCTCCTGGAGCGGTATGATCCCTTGGCAAAGAACGAGGTCTACCGATACCAGCATTTCGGATACTTCCTTCTTTTCCGTGAGGATTGGAATGCGGAAGCGAAGCGCCTCTTTCCACACCTGGAGATCCCGGGTGCGGTCGTGCCGGCCGGGATACCCGTTCAACCCCATCAGAGAGCCGTCTCGGTTACCCGTGGGTCGGACAAATTTACGACTCTGACCCTTGCGGACCCGCCGGTCGGAGACGTGGATCCATCTCGGATGGTCGAAATTCGCAAAGATCTGTCCGGTTCCGAGAACATTATGGGCCTGCTCAAAGCGTATTCCGATGCCCTTGGTGAGGATCCGGACACCCGGTCGCCCCTATTCGGAAAGCTGCATACCCTTTTCAACGCAGGGATCGGACCCACAACGATGAATGGCTTCTACCGCGGGGCCCGCGTCACGTTCCAAAGCCAGGGAGTGCTCGCGGCCTTTAACGTGAACACGTTGAACATTGTGTGGGGGGCGGCGCGGTTCTTCACCCCATGGACCGGAAAGCGCTTCGATCCCATAGATCCGGCACGCCTGTCCGAGTTGACGGATGGACACGAGAGAATGGAAGTACCGACCTTTTTCGGTGCCAATACGGTCGCCTTCCGAACGTACCCGCAAAGGATCATCCGGAAAGTCATGGATCTGGCGGGTGCGTGGGTAGAGGAAGCGACCGAGGAGGAGCGAATCACCTACGAGTACCACGCCCGTTGCTTCTTCTTCATCGGCAAGGCGGCGAGGAGCATCGTACCGGAGAACAAGGGAAAGCCGGTCTTCCAGTTCAATTACCGCTGGAAGGCGCTGCGAACTCTGCCGCCTGACAACTTCTGTGTCGACGAGATCGTACAGATCGCAGAGGGTCTCTATTTAGGCAAACTGATCTACGCTACGGAGCTGCTCGTCCCGTGGCATCCTGAAACCGCCCCGGCGGTATACAGATACAAACTGTTCGGATACTTCCTCCTCATGGACGAGGAGTGGCACGCTCTGAGGTTGCGCATGGGTTTCGACCTGGACAATGTTTAGGTGAGGGAGCATTGTGGAAGATGTCTACGATGTGGTGGTAGTAGGCTCCGGCTTCGGCGGAGCGATTACGGCCTGTCGTCTTTCCCAGGCCGGCCGTTCGGTGTGTATCCTGGAGAGAGGACGCAGGTGGAGAAAGGAGGAGTTTCCTCGAACCACCGGGCAGGCTGCGAAGGCCTTCTGGGACCCGAAGAGGAGTTACGGTTTTCTCGAATATCGGGCCTTCAAGAGGATCGACGTGATACAGGGCTGCGGTGTCGGCGGGGGTTCCCTGCACTACTTCAATGTCCAGTTCCGCCCTCCCCGGGGCATCTTCGAGCAGAAGGGCTGGACCAAGCATTTAACCTCCGACACTCTTTCGCCTTACTTCGACCTTGTCCGGGACATGCTGGAGGCCGCTCCCCTTGTCCCGCCTGCGGGACGCAAACTTCCGGATAGAACGGAAGCCTTCAATGTGGGCGCCCGGGGGGCGGGTAAGGCGCCGAAGCTCGCGGACATAGCCGTCTATACGGGACCGGATAGAATCAATCCCCACGGAGGCGTTCCGCAAACCGCCTGCGTATACTGCGGGAATTGCATGCTCGGCTGTCACGTGCACGCTAAGAACACCCTGGACCTGAATTATATTCCGCTGGCGGAAAAACACGGGGCCCAGGTCTTTCCCCTCCATCAGGTCGAAAAGATCGCGCCGGAACCTGACGGCAAGTACAGAGTCCATTTCCGCCACTTCCAGGAGTCCCGGCCCGGACTTGGAAAGCAGGGATCCGTTGTCGCAAGGCAGGTCATTATTGCAGCCGGTTCGCTCGGTTCAACGGAACTGCTTCTCCGGTGCAGGGATGTTCACAAGACCCTGCCCGCAGTGAGCCGGGCTCTCGGAACGCATTTCTCGGGGAATGGCGACTTTATTCTGGCAGGTACGCTGGACACGAAAGCCATCGTGGATCCCGGGTACGGTCCCAGCATCACGGCCTTTGCCGACTTCTCGACTACCGGAAACAGAATCACCGTCGAAGATCTCGGATTTGCCGATCCCATGTTTTGGTTCCTTGAAGGCGCCATGCCCTCGAAAAACCGCCTTCGTCAGGGAGTCTCCTTTCTGAAAACGTACCTCCTCCGTAGCCTGGGGATCGGAGAAAGATCGAGCCGCGTCAGCGACGGCATAGAGCGGATGCTTGCCGGAGGCCGGAGCGTAAGGTTCCTTCCCTACCTCGGGATGGGCACCGATGCCGCAGACGGCCGATTACAGCTTCGCGACGGAGCCATCGATATTGAGTGGAGCCATCGTGCAAGCCGGCGGCTCTTCCAGGAGATAGAGCAGGCCATGAAGAAACTGAGCAACGGCCTGGAGGGGAGGTATGTCACCAGCATTCTTTGGCGATGGCCAATGCGAAAGCTGCTTACCGCCCATCCCTTGGGCGGTTGCATCGTGGGCGACGGCGTCGACGCGAGCGTTGTCAATCACTGTGGTGAAGTGTGGAACTATCCGGGCCTGTATGTGGCTGACGGTTCAGTGATCCCCACCGCCCTTTCCGTCAACCCTTCCATGACCATAGGCGCGATCGCCGAACGCACGGCCTTCTGGATTCTCAATCGTCGGGAAATGGGAGCAACTGATCCCGATAAACCAAGAATAAGTCAAATCCAGCCACTGGAGTAAACGATGGGGGTCACATCCCTCACTCAGGCTTGTGGTTCGCGTCTTTCCATAAATCGAGGAACTGTGCCGTATCGATGGTCACCACCGCCCCGGTCTCGTCAATACGACGGGCCGCGAGCAGTTGAGCGCGTCGCATCCACCCCTCAGCATCGAGGCTGCCCGGCGACAGACTCCAGAGGCGCGCCGTGTGGTCTTCTGATGCGGTGACCACCTGCTGTCCGTCCGGGCTGAACTCGGCGTAACGGACCATATCGCCATGCACCAGCGGATCGGTGACGGGCTGTCCGGATGCGGCGTTCCACACCCGGGCCGTACCGTCTCTGCTCGCCGTCAACACTCGCGTGCCGTCGGCGCTGAACACCGCGTGCATGATGCGGTCGTCGTGCTGCATGGGCGGCGTAACGGCGCTGCCGGACTCGGTGTCCCAGATACGCGCACTGCCCCCCTCGTCGGCCGTCACCACCCGCCGCCCGTCCGGGCTGAAGGCGACGGCCGTGATCCGGTACTCAGGCGGCACGAACTGGGCGACGGTCGCTCCGGTTGCCGTGTCCCAGATTCGCAAGACACGGTCCTGTCCCGCAGTCGCCATACGTCTTCCATCCGGACTCAGCCTCGCCAGGATGATCTCTGAACG
>Ga0105099_10002661_pt1 | contig 10523 bp, 9 predicted proteins | sample PPLLak3cmMay2015_2_FD_79138 | JGI IMG/M metagenome (GOLD analysis project Ga0105099, IMG submission 79138) | Freshwater sediment microbial communities from Prairie Pothole Lake near Jamestown, North Dakota, USA - PPLs Lake P8 Core (1) Depth... | ecosystem: Environmental > Aquatic > Freshwater >...
CGCCCAAAATCCCTCCGCCGCCCAGAAGACGCCGGGGGCGACGCCCGAGATCTTCGCCCCAGGCATCGTTTCCAAGGAGGGAATACAGACAAAGCTCACCATGTCCGCCGACGGCTCCGAGATCATCTACTGCGAACGGGATCCGGCGAAAAACGCCATGCTTTTCACCAGTCGGCGAAAGACGGGAGACTCCTGGGGCGATCCGGTCGTTCTCCCTTTCTCGAGGGAATATATGAATGTGGAACCGAGCCTGTCCCCCGACGGGAAAAAGCTGTTCTTTATATCCACCAGGCCTCGAAGCGGGAAGGGCGAACCGGAGAAAATGCCCGACATCTGGATGTCGGAGAAGAAAGGGGATCAATGGGGGGAGCCGATCCATTTGGGCCCGCCGGTCAATACGGCGGACGTGGCGGACATCGAAGCCCACCCGTTTCTCAGCTCGGATAACAAGCTCTATTTCATGAGGCAATCGGGCAAGACCCGGCGGCTTTTCTATTCGCCACGCCTCGGCGATCAGTTCCAGGATCCCGTTCTCCTTCCCCTCAAAGAGGATTTGTATCAAGGGCAATTCAGCGGGCCGTGTTTTTCCCCCGACAACCGGATATTGATCATGCAATCAAGAAAGGACGGCGGTTTCGGGAGCTGGGACCTCTATATTTCGTTCAAGGATGAATCGGGCGGCTGGGGGGAACTTGTGAACCTCGGCCCCGTTTTTAATACCGACAAATCGGAAGGCGACGCATCATTTTCGCCCGACGGGCGATACTTATTCTTTACCCGGGACGGCGATATCTTCCGGATTTCCGCAAAGATCGTCGAAGACAGGAGAGTCTCATGAAAATGCGGGCGCATGAAATCTGGGCCGCGGCCATGATGTTTGTCGCGGCCGCGGCCTTCGGAATTCTCCTTCTCAGCGGAACGGCCTTTGGCCAGGGTGTAAATGACCGGGTCGCTCCAGAAAACTCCAACGAGGCCCGTCTCAACAGGCTTCAGCCGCCAGGCCAGGTGATGGACATCATCGGCGCCGCCGCCGGGATGACCATCGCCGAGATCGGCGCCGGCCAGGGACGATACGTCGTTAATCTGGCCGACCGGGTGGGCGAAACCGGCAGGATTTACGCCGAGGACATCGACGCCGATTCCCTGCGTCATTGCGCCGAGCGCTGTCGTCGCGTCGGATTCGCCAACGTGGAAACGATTCTCGGCGGCTTTACCGACCCCAAGCTCCCGGCAGGGAAGCTGGATTTGATATTCATCATCTCCTCCTACCATCATTTCAGCGATCCTGTCGCCCTCATGAGAAACGCGCGCGCGGGCCTCAAGGCGACCGGCCGGCTGGCGATCGCCGAATGGGTGAAGCGGCCGGGGGAAGCGGGCGAAGGAACCACGCCGGAGGAGATGAAAGCCCGGATGGAAGAAGCCGGCTTCATCCTCGATCGCATCGATAAATCTCTCGAGAAAAGCGATTTGTACATTTACCTGTTCCGCCAAAAAACCAGCTAACAAAATCCACTTCACAAAGAGGCGCCCCTTCAAAGCCGGGGTTACACCTTCTTGCTTATTTTCTTTTTCCCTTTTAACCTCGTGATATCTTCCCCCCATACCCGTTAAACCTTAAGAGCAGATTTGATTTCTTTTCTTTTTCAGTTTTGAAACATCATCGGCTCTATCGGATTGCGGTTCAGACGCCAAAATTTGATAGTATCATCATGACTGGAGGCTAAAATATTGCCGTCAGGGCTAAAAGCTAACGATTCGACAAAGGGCGAGTAAGATTTGAATTTTAGTCTTTTGATAAGACGGCCGGCCGGCATCTCATGGAGTTTCATATTATCCGCCCCTGCCGAAATAAGGAGTGAGCCATCCGGACTAAAAGCCAAAGCGGTGACCGTCCAACGATGTTCTTTAAGGCTTTTCATATGCATCCCTGCAGGCATGGACCAGAAATGAATGGCCTCATCGTACCCTCCGGTAACGAAAAAATTACCGTCCGGACTAAAGGCCATGGATTTAACGGTGTTTAAGTGTCCGTCCCGAGTCACGAGCATATCGCCCTCCGGCATAGCCCAAAGTTTGACGGTCTTATCTTTGCCCCCGGACGCCAGCACCTTGCCGTCGGGATCGAAGGCCAAACAATAGATGGGGCCGATATGATCTCTCAACGTTTTCAGTCTTTCCCCGGAGGGCATACTCCATAATATGATTGTTTGATCGTCGCTGCCCGAGGCCATCAAATCGCCTTGCGGATTGAAGGCTACGGCGTTTACATAAAACAAGTGGCCTTCAAGCGTTTTCAAGATCCTTTGATCCTGTATGGACCAAAGTTTGACCGTATGATCCATGGCCCCTGAGGCGAGCATCTTTCCGTCCGGACTGAAGGCTATGGATTTAACCGGACGATTATGGCCGCGGAGAGATGCGCGCAAATTCCCTTCAGGCATATCCCAAAGTTCAATGTTTTCTCCGCTCCCGGCAGCGATCAATTTACCGTCAGGGCTAAAGGCGATCGCCTGGATATCTCCTGAAAGCGTTTTAAGGCTCAGGCAAGGATTTGTCCCGGATATCGTAAAAACGGCATGACTATTCTTTTCCTTATGATTCATGGATCTCGTCGCTTATTAGAGGTCGTTATACAGTTTTCTGCGCGCTTTCACCCGCTGAAACCACCCATCCGGAAAATCCTCAACAGCGGAAAGTTTCGCGGTGTTCGGAATGATTTTCGCCACGCCTATTTTATTGTCCGCAATAAATGTCCCGTTTTGACTGGCTTTAAAGAAATCTCCGGTGGCGTGTTCTTCGGTGAATGTATTAACGGTTTTTTTACGGTCAACCTTCCGTAATAAATCCAAAAAGGGTTCGAAAATCGCACGCTCCTCATCTGAAATTACGGGATCGTTAAATTTGCCGATATAAACATGCGCCTTTTTCGCAGCTTCCAGTTCTGCGGTCAAGGTTTTGATTTCAGTTTCGGTCAATTCATTCACTGCCTGAAAAGCGGCCGGATTGGCGCGGCGCTGTTTTTCCATTTTACGCATGTAATCGACTGAAATCTCGCCCGCATCCGGCATGGCTTTGTGATACACCCGAAGTTTTTCATGCATTTCATACAGATACATGCCGAATCGATCGCAGAACATCTCCAAGGCCAGCATCCGCACAATTTGATTTTGCGTGGCCGGGTTGGCGTCTTGACCTTCAACCGACTGCAATGCTTTCATCAGATTTTTAATATATACCACGCTGCAATGCAGTTCCGTCGCCGTGCTTAAAAGATTAATGTAGACAGCCACCGAGAATTGATTGAGCCGTGTTTGCTCGGCCTTGGGCAAATCCGTGGGAATCACATCGGGCATGTTTAAAGCCAAGGCATGGGTAAATTCATGCAGCAAACCCTGCTCTAAATATTCCTGCAAAGTCGCTAAATCTTGCGGGGCCATACGGACTTGCCATTTTTTCACCGCGGCCGCAAAGTTCGCCTTAAACGTAGACTCAAACTTCCCGGCCCGCGCAAAGAGCGGATCCAATTTTTGCGGTCCAAGCGCCCGATAATACGCCGCAGGATTCAATGAATTCAAGACCGCCTCCACATATTTTCCGGGTATTTTTGTCATGTTCATATTTTTGCCCTGATCGTCAATAAACATCGGGTCCATGACAATCACACGGAACAGAAGCTGAACTTTGCTCGGCACTGCTTTCGGCATTTGGAAAATCGTTTCGCTCTCTATCGGCGTAGGCGCAATATGATCCTGATCAATATGAACCGTGGGTTTGATAAAAAAATCCACAGGCGTGGAATCTTCAAACTTGAAGAGCCCCAAGGCCTCAAGGATGTCGAGCATCCGGTTAACGGCCTCTTCGCTTAAAATCGCAAATGCCCCTTGCCCCGGACGAGCATCATTTTCATTGTAAAGAATGCCGTTTTGTTTAAGTTCGCGTTTTTCAAAAATTCCAGCAACGGCCTCTGCGGCCGCTTCTGAGAATGATCGCCCTAAAACATTTTTTGAAGATTTTTTCATTATCATTTCCTTTAGAGATATCCACCGCCGGTCGAATCGTCCCGAGAAAAGGCTTTCCGCGAAAGATCGGACGCCATAATCAGAGTATTGCCGGAAGATAAAGAAAGAATAGAAATTTTCTTTACCAGGAAAAGTTCTTACCACAGACAATAAGCCGCCGTCAAAGAATTTTCAAAATTTATATACAGCACTTTAGTTTACTTATACTGAATCCCTCTTTTCTTCATTTCCGCCAGCCAGATCTCCTTTTAACGATTTTCGATGGCGCGAAGCCGGCGCCAAGCCTGCTGCCATTCTCGATAGCGACGGCCCGTTTCCAACATTGTTTTTTTATCGACGCGACAAATCAATTGGCAACGAGGTAGGCGGCGGTAAAAAGGGAGCCAAAAAGGGCGGGGATGGCGTTATCTTCACAACGGCCTCTGCAGAGTGCGGTCTTGGGTTTTCATTATAGGTCTATCCGTTCGGATTCGGCCAAAATACGCAAGGCGCGGATTCCCCGGCAACTTCCTAACAGGGTCCACTTCACAAAGATGCGCCACGGGGCAGGTCGACGTCTCGTCGCCCTCAACGAGGATTCCGAGTCAGGGCAGAGGCGCCGGAGGGCTTAGCTTCCATGTTCGGAATGGGAACGGGCGTTTTCCCTCTGTCATGGTTGCCGGGATTTAGAGATTAAATCCCAATCGCGTAAGCACCCCTCTTAGGGGTGAACCGTCGTTCCCTTGCGGGAACGTTGAATCTTCCCCCGCACAAAGTACGGGGCGTGAAACATGGGATACAGATACCGAAATCCAAAAAGCCCGCAACCCGCATCCGAATTTAGCGCAGTATTTTTTGTCTGAATAAATTTTATGGTCAAGCCTCCCGGACGGCGGGACCGGTCTTGACAGGAAAAATAATCTACATATAATCTATATGACCATTTGTGCTTTTATAGTCATTGAGGTGCTACATGCCCAAAGCCTTTTCCTCCGGAGAGAGGCTCAAACTCGAGGCCCGGCTGATCGAAATCGGGAAGCGACTGATCAACCGGGTCGGGGTCAAGGCCCTGACCGTCGAAGACGCCGCCCGCGAAGCCGGCCTGTCCAAAGGCAGTTTTTACTCTTTTTATTCTTCCAAAGAAGAGTTCCTCATGGCCGTCTTCGAATCCTGGGAAAAACACCACAAAACGGCGCTTCTCGAGGGGATCGTCCGCGGCCGGGGAGACCCGGGCCAAAGACTCCGGAAGTTTTTCTCGGACGCACTGGAGCTGATCGGGCGGGAGCCCGGGATGGCCAAGCTGAGCCTGGGCGAGATTCAGCGCCTCATGGACAAATTGCCGGCGGAAAGAATCGCCGCCCATCAAGCCGAAGACAAGCGCACAGCCGAAGAAGCGATGCGGGCCTGGGTCAAGGCGGGGCTCGCCTCCCCCTCCGATGTGCCCGCGCTTCCCGGAATTTTCGCCGTCCTCTTTCTCATCGCCATCAATCGGGAGCTTTTCCCGCCCCAAAGCTACGAGCCGGCGATGAAGTTCCTGACGGAGGCCTTGGCCGACCGATTGATCCGGCGAGGGAACGGGAAACCATGGAAAAAAAAGAATCGGTGATTCGAACAAACCGGCTGGCCAAAAGTTTCGGCCCGGTCCGGGCCGTTAAAGGCATCAACCTGCTGGTCAAGCCGGGCGAGATTTACGGCTTTCTCGGCCGCAACGGCGCGGGCAAGACGACCACGATCCGGATGCTGCTCGGCCTCATCCGGCCGACATGCGGCGAGATCGAAATTTTCGGCGTCCGCCTGACGGGCGCCTCGGGCGCGGTCAAGCGGAGGATCTTGAGCCGAATCGGTTCTTTCGTCGAAGGCCCGAGCGCCTATCCGAACCTGACGATCCGGGAAAATCTCGAGATCCAGAGAGCCTTGACCCGCGCCCCGAAGTCCTCGATCGACGGGACGATCGAGCGCTTGAATCTGGGCGAATATGCCTCCCGCCGGGCGGGGCGTTTATCGCTGGGCAATAAACAACGGTTGTCTCTCGCCCGAGCCATGATCCACGCTCCCGAACTCCTCGTCCTGGACGAACCCGCCAATGGACTCGATCCGGCCGGTATTTTGGAAGTTCGCAGTCTCCTCCGTTCGCTCGCCCAGGACAAAGGCGTGACGATATTCATGTCGAGCCACATTCTGGCCGAGGTCGCCCAGCTCGCCGACCGGATCGGCATCATCCATAACGGCCTGCTCATCGAGGAACTCGATACGGCGGATCTCGGCGCAAAGAACCGCGGTTCGATCGAGGTTGAGACGAACGACCCCGCCCGGGCGAAGGAAATCCTCGCCGCCGGGCTCGGCCTGAAGGAGTTCGAGACCGGCCCCGACGGCGGCCTGCGCATCAACGATGCCGGGGCTCGAACCGCGGAGATCGCCCGGGCGCTGGTAAACTCCGGATTGGAATTGAAACGTCTGGCCGGCGTCGTTGAGAATCTCGAAGCGCATTTCATGCGGCTGACGGGAGGACCATCATGACGTTTTTCATCACCCTCAGAACCGAGTTCGCCAAACTCCGGCGATGCCCCATCGTCCTCGTTTCCTTTGCCGTCTGCGCCTTCGTCGGGGCCATGCTCGGCCTCTTCGTCTGGATCATGGCCAATCCCGGAATGGCCGAAAAACTCGGCCTCATCGGCGACAAGGCCCGAATCGCCGCCGCGGGCATCTCCGATTGGAAGGGGCTGTTCGCCGTTTACCTGCAGATCATCGGGCTTTTCGGTTTGCTCCTCTATTCCATGATCCTGGCTTTCATCTTCGGCCGCGAATATGCCGAGGGCACGGCCAAAAACATGCTCGTCCTGCCGATAGCCCGCTCCATGTTCGTAACAGTCAAATTCATCGTGGCCGCAGTCTGGTTTGAGCTTCTGGTTCTCCTTCTGGCCGCGGAATGCCTCGCCGCCGGAGCGCTGCTCGGGCTTCCCGGATTTTCGGCCGGACTTTTCCTGAGAAGCTTCGGCCTCATTCTGACGGCCTCGCTTCTTTTGCTCGCGGTCGGTTCCGTCACGGCCTGGGTGGCGGTGGCAACAAAAGGCTACCTCGCTCCCATCGGCTTTGCCATCCTGTCTCTGATTCTGGGGATTTTGCTTGGAGTGACGGAAATCGGCCGGGCTTTTCCATGGACCGTCCCGGCGATTTTCGTCGGGGCCACCCACGAGCTTCCGGGGACGATCTCGACCGGGGGCGTCGTCTCGGCCCTCGCCGCGTTTGCGGCCGCCGTTCTCGGCACAATGATCCAAGTCAATGTCGCGGACAACACTCAATAGCCGATGCTCAGGCCCATCAGAATCCGGAACCGAAATTTGATGAACAGGAAGATCCGGGAATCTATCATTTCTGATTCGGAAGCTTTTTGAAGGACGACGAAACATCGTCGAGGACTGCGAAGCGCCGCAGGGACTACAACGAGTTCCGGCCATATAGCACCCTGGGGGGGGCTTGACTCCGCACGAGTTCATCGATAATTACAGAAAAAGCATGCAAAATCAAAAAACTTCATTTATGGCTGGAACCGTTTTGGGGTAAGGCCCACCCTGCAGGTCTCACGGTTCGTGAACAATCCGGGATCGATATTCGGAGCCAAAACAAACTAATTTAATAATTTCAGCTATTATTTTAGTTGATAAACTAATTATTTAGTTGTATAATCCAGCTCAGAGATTTCATCTTGAATGAAAAACGGGTTCTCTTCCATTTCGTATGGGTTGTGGGAGAAGAAAGAGAGACAGTCGGAGCGGATAATGCACGTTCAATCCATCCAAACCAGATGGAAGAGAAGCTCAAAAATTTTCTCGGAAAGTTGCTTGGAGGCGGATGATGAAAATCCTAAAACGCCGGTTCCGGACCGGGCTTGCGGCCGGATGTCTTGCTTTAATGGTTAGCCCCGAAATCCCCGGACAAAAAACGGATGTGCCGGCTCTTCCCGAAACGCTCCGGATCGATTTGGGAAAGGACTATGCCGGATCACCCGTGGCGTCGGCCAATGATTTCGCCGTCGCTTCCGACGGAACCATCTATATTCTTGATACCCGCGGCGGCCGGGTTCTGAGGTTTGACGCAGGAGGAAAATTCCTTGGCGCTTTCGGGAAGCCGGGTCAAGGTCCCGGCGACCTGGAAAGGCCGCTGGTTCTCGCCCTTTCTCCATCCGGAGAAGTCGTCATTGGAGACAATAACCTTTCCGTATTCTCGGGAACCGGCCGTTTTCTCCGCCGGCGGTCGGATCGCTTGATGAACATGATTGACGCCATCTTCCCGGCCGGGACGGACGGGTTCTATCTTTCCAGAACCCGGTTTACCCGCTCGGACAAGGGCGTGGTCATGGAAAAAACCATCGAAAAAACCAACCTCGCTTTCGATTCTACCCGGATTCTTTTCCGGCGGAGCGATGAATACGGCGGAGGTACAACCTCGGACAATACTTTTTTTTCCTTCGCTCCGGGACCGGGCGGAGAGATCTTCGTTTTGGATCGATCGAGTTCGGAGTACCGGATTCTAGCTTTTGACCTGGCCGGAAAACCTCGGCCCGACATCTCCCGGCCTTTCCGGCCGATCGCCAAGTGTCCCGAGGATTTGGCCGCGGAAAAGGATTCCTTCCGGAGGGCTTCGGCCGGAATCGCCGCCCGGGAGGGCGGATCACCGTCCGAGCCCCGCGTCAATCCGAATAAATTCGCGGTAGGAAATATCTTCATCGATCAAGCCGGCCGGCTTTGGGCCACAACCTGCGGCCTCGAACCATGCGACCGGACCGTATATATCGACGTCTTTGATTCGGCCGGGGTATGGAGGAAGCGCTTCCGGCTGGATTCCCTTGCCTTCCCCCGGATCAAAATCGAAGGACATTCACTCTATGCCCTCGAGAGCGAATCGGGCGAAGAACTCCGGCTAGTCCGATATGATTTTACGAAGGCGATTGCTCCGCCCTACTTTCCTCAGATCTGACTTTTCGATCCACGCTGGTTAGGCGCCCAATCGCTCCCTAAGCTGGGGCAACAGGAAGCCCGTTTTTGGGCCAATTCTCTCCGGGTTCGGAACCAATTACAAATAATAATCGACCGGGGGATCGGAGACCAGGAGGAGATCCTGAAGAACACTCTCGGGAACGGCAAGTCGTCCACTCCAGGAGAGGCCTCCATCGGGGCTCCTTTAATATACGATTTCGCCTTGGCCATGTCCTTTCGGATAGACAACTAGGATGGTTTTATCGTCGTCGAGGAGAACAGTCGTCGGGTGGCCGAGATATTGACCGTCTTCCCAGTCAACAACAACCTGCCTTCCGACTTCCTTGTCGAGATCCATGACTCGTATGCGTAAATAGGGGCTAACAGGTTTTTTCTGGTAATAGACATTTAAGGCATTGCTGATCAACAAACAAACCAGTACAATTCTTTTCATTGTGATGGTTTTTTTCATGCAAATGCGCCTTCTTACAGCCCGTTGCCATTAAGGTGTTTAAGACAAAATATTGCCACAGAGTCGCACGGAGGCTAAATAGATCCACCTCACAAAGAGGCGCCGAGGGGCGGGTCGACGTTTCGTCGTCCTTCATGAAGCTTCTGAGCCAGGGCCATTGAGTACCGATGGTCCTGCCGAGAGCGCCAGGGAGAGGTGGGAGGTTGGCGGGTTTTAAAGAAAAAAAAGAAACTTTTATACCGTATCAAAGAGAAGTTTGGTTCAAACCGCCAGTAATACAAACAAATTCACATTTTCACGATTCTTTCAAGGGCAATTTTTTTAGTAAGTTCACAATATTATTATTCGATTTATTAGAATTAATCCTTGACAATCGCATTTTATTCTTCTATATCATAGAACTATAAAAAGAAAAAAAGGAGAATACCATGAAATTATTGTCGAGGCAGGAAGAAATCGTCCTTCTGTCCATCTGGCAACTGAAAGGCAACGCCTACGGGGTGACCATCCGGGAGCACATTTCCGAACTCACCGGAAAGTACTGGTCCATCGGAGCCATCTACGTCCCTCTTGACCGCCTGTCGGAAAAAGGCTTGGTGGAAACCCATCAAGGGCCGACGACCAAACGGCGGGGGGGCCGGAGCAAACGGTTCTACGCCGTCACTCTCGAGGGAATGAAAATCCTCCAGGAGATCAAACTGGTCCAGGAAGCTTTCTGGAAGAATTTTCCGAAAGTCGCGGCCAAATAAACGCGGAGAATCGTCATGGAACAACCTCCCCGCTTCGCCGAATGGCTGCTCGCCCGTTTGCTGATGCCCCGCAACCGCCCCATCGTCCTCGGGGATTTTCGGGAACTCTACAACGATATCTTCGACGGCCGGGGCCGCCTGGCAGCCGATGTTTGGTACAGCCTCCAAATCGCCAAGTCCCTCCCCGCTTTCCTCTATAACGCCGTGTTCTGGAGCTTTGTGATGTTCAAAAATTACCTCAAGATTTTTGCCCGCAATTTCCGGCGGCATCCCGGGTTTTCCTCGATCAATCTCGCCGGCCTGGCCTTGGGGATGAGTTGCTGCCTGCTGA
>Ga0105099_10002662_pt1 | contig 10522 bp, 12 predicted proteins | sample PPLLak3cmMay2015_2_FD_79138 | JGI IMG/M metagenome (GOLD analysis project Ga0105099, IMG submission 79138) | Freshwater sediment microbial communities from Prairie Pothole Lake near Jamestown, North Dakota, USA - PPLs Lake P8 Core (1) Depth... | ecosystem: Environmental > Aquatic > Freshwater >...
CCCCGGCCTTGAATTCCTTCCAATCCTCGCTGTCCGGGAGCTTGACCGTCAGGGCCCCGCTTACGACGGACATGATTTCCTTGCTCGACGTCCCGAACTCGTAATCGCCGGGCTCCATGACCCCGACCGTCGCCGGTCCGTCGGCCGCGGCGAACCCGATCGACTTGACCTTGCCTCCGAAATACTCGTTGACTTTCAGCATGGCGTTTTCCTCGCTTTCATCAGGATTTCGACGACCCGGTTGGCCTGCATGGCCGCAACCAATCCGACCCGCGGGGCCAGGGGCGAGATCCCGGCCTCAGGCTCGCTCGATTCGTCGCCGATCAAGGTCAGAAGGCCGATCCGTCTCTCCCGAATCCGATTGTTGGATCCGTAACCGGCCAAGCCCGAGGCGGCCACGATCGGCCGGTCGGGAAACCGGCTCATCCAGGCCTCGATCAACATCTGTTTCTGATCCGCCTGGTCAAAGGCTTCGACCAGAAGATCCGCTTTCCCGAACAGCCGGGCGACGTTGGCCGACGTGACCCGGATTTGATAGGCGACGATCTTCGTACCCGAAGGGATCCGCCCGAGGGTTTCAGCCAGGGCTTCGACTTTGGGCCGGCCGAGCTGATCGGCGAAATAGTGCTGACGGTTGAGGTTGGACGTTTCGATCCGGTCGAAATCGGCGACGAGAAGGGTTCCGACGCCGGCCCGGGCCAGAGCCAGGGCGACATTGGATCCGAGGCCTCCCGCCCCGCCTATCGCCACAACGGAGCTTTTCAAAACCTTGCGGACCGCCGGATCATGGGCCCGGAAAAAATCGTCCTCAAGCTTTTTCTTCCCGCTCTCGGTTTCATTCTCCAGCAAGGAAAGAACGAGGGCCGCGATTTCCCGGACCTGGGTGGGAGTAAAAACGGGTTTCGAAGAAAGAACCGGGCTTCGCGAAACGATGATCCAGCGGTCGGCGTCCCGGAGGGTCACGCGGTTATGGGGATCGAGCCCGACAACCTCGATCGCCCGGATGCCGGGATCGGTCCGGCCCCCTTCGATGAAGACGACATCCATCCGGGAATGGCCGGCGGCGAGATCCCGGTCCTTCGGGCGGCGGCGGGAAAGCCGGACGACAGCCGTCTCTTTCGGGCCGGTCAAGGTCACCGCCTCAGCCCCGGACCGAAGAAACATGGACGAGTCCTTGTCCTCTCCGCCGAGGGCGAATCCGGAGCCGCAGTGCTTGATCACGGCCGAGGACCTGCCTTGGCGGCGGAGCTCGGCGATCAAGGCGCGGAGGAACGTCGTTTTCCCCGAGCCCGAGCGGCCGACGACGGCGATCAGCCTCATGGCCGCTCAAAGACCCAGGTCGGCCTCGATGCCCTGCATCGCCTTGAGGCATACGGCGATGAATTCGTCCAACTCGAGGCCCAGGTTCCGGCAGGTTTCAATATCCTCCCGCCGCGCCCCCTTGGCGAAGCTTTTTTCCTTGTACCGGCGCTTGATGAATTCGACGTCGATCGCCTTGATCTTCTTTTCCGGATGCATGAGAACGGCGGCGATGATCAGGCCGGTCAGGGGATCGATCGCGTAAATGGCCCAGTCCATCGGCGAGAGGCAGGGCGCCTTGCCGGCATGAGCCTGGACGGCGTGAAGGATTTCCGGGGGAAGGCCCCGGGCCTCCAGGATCTTGACGGCCTCGGTCGTATGGAGGTCGGCGCTCATTCCGGTCAGCTCGTAATCGAGATCGTGGAGCAGGCCGGCCAAAGCCCAAGATTCGGGATCGAAACCGAGCCGGGCGGCCATCGCCCGCATGCAGGCTTCCACGGCGTAGCAATGCTTGACCAAGTTCTTGTTGGACAAGTGGGAGCGGAGAAGGGACAGGGCATCATCGCGGTTCATCTTCGGTTTCCTTTATTTTTTCGCTTCGGGCGTTTTCGGCTTTTCCGGCGCTTTCGGCGGAATGAGATCGAGGGCGAAAACGAAGCCCTCGTCGTCCGCATCTCCGCTCGTCATCAGGTACATCTTCGAACCGATCTTCTCGGCTGGAGCAAGAATTTCGCTGGGGGTCGTGAATGCCGTCTGTTCGGTTCCGTCTCCGGCCGCAAAGACCTGGAAAACCGCCGACCGGGAGCCGGCAAAGACATATGCGCCGTGCAGGCAGGGAGGAAAGGCGGCTCGGCCCGCAAGCGGCCTCCACCACAGGAGATCACCGCGCTTGGCCCGGAGAGCGGCCAGGATGTGATTGGACAAGACGACAAAAACGATTCGTCCGTCGGTGACGGGCGGGCCGACAGGGATGCCGCCAAGGCGGATCGACCACCTCTTCTTCCCTGTCGAAAGGTCGAATGCGCCAAAGCGGCCGTCGGCATATCCGAGAAAGATATCATTTCCATAAAGGCCGAGGCTTCCGGCCGCGGTCTCCCCCACCGGAATCTCCCGGATCAGCCGTCCGTCCGGATCAAGGACGCGGAGGAGGCCGGCAGCCGTTCGGGATATGATGCGATCCTCTCCCGCGGTCCATTCCTCGGGAAGAGAGGCGGGATCGCTCCAGGCCACCCCGCCGTCGCCGGCATTCAAGGCGGTCAGGGCTTTATCGCCTTCGCGGAAGACAAGCCGCCCGCCGACGACCCGAAGGTCGCCCCGGACAGGTTCTTCAAGCGTTCGGGTCCAGAGCGTCTTTCCTTTGGCGTCGAGCCCGTAAACCTTTCCATCTTCGGCCGCCCAGTAGATCCGTTCGCCCTCGACCGCCGGAGCCATTCGGGACGGACCCCCGGAAAACGTCCAGCGCGTCGCCTTGGCCGGAGGATCCAGGGCCTGAAGCTCACCGGTTATCGAAGCAACAAGGACGAGGCCTCCGGGCCCGGCGACCAGCCGGGAGACCAGCGGGGCCTTGACGGTAAGCCGGGCCGCTTCAATAAGCGGGAACTTGACGGCCGGAGCGGTTTTCGGTTGAAGCTTCGGTCCGCCGCACGATGCGGCCAGAAAAACGACGGCAAGCCCGAGGCCGGCAGGAAAATGATCGATTCTCATGACGATTTCGCTTATTATAGCATGAGAAACGGTCGGATCTTTACATCCGGCCGGGATATTGCTACTATTTAGATAGGCATACCATGGTTAACTATATTCTGCTTTACAAAATCAAGAAAAAGGTCAAGTCCATGATCAAGGACAAGCTGGCCATGGGCGAACTCGCGACCACGCCCAGTTCCTGCCTCGATTGCCTGGCAACCGACATCAGCTGGGAAATTTACTACTTGATGAAGGAAAAAACGGAGTCCTGATCAGGGTTCCGCGTCTATCTTTTCCGTCCGAAGCCGGGCTTTAACCCCGGCCCACCACTCCATGCGCTTCCGGATCTCTTTCTCGAAACCGAATGGCCCGGGTTCGTACCAGGTCCGCCCGGCCAGCCAGTCGGGCAGGGTCTCCATCCCGGTCGTCCCTTCCGCCCGGTCGTGGGCATAGGCGTACCCTTTGCCGTATCCGATGTCCTTCATCAGCGTCGTGACCGCGTTCCGGATGGACATCGGGACCGGTTCGTGAGGCCGCTGCTCGACATCTTTTTGGACTTTCCCGAAGGCCTCGTAGACCCGGTTGCTTTTGGGCGCCGTGGCCAGGTAGACAGCCGCTTCGGCCAGGGCCAGGTTCCCTTCCGGAGAACCGAGAAACTCATAGGCCTCCTTGGCCCGCAACGTGATCTCCAGGGCCTGCGGATCGGCCAGGCCGATGTCCTCTGAGGCGAAGCGGACCATCCGTCGGGCGATGTACAGCGGATCCTCCCCCGCATAAAGCATCCGGGCGAGCCAGTACAGCGCCGCGTCCACGTCGCTGTTTCGGAGGCTCTTGTGAAGAGCGGAGATCAGGTTGTAATGCTCCTCGCCGTCCTTGTCGTACAGAAGCATCCGCTTTTGCTGGGCCTCCTGGACATGCTCGGGACCGATCGTCCCCGAACCGGCCAGGTCGGCGGCCAGCTCGAGGGTGTTAAGTCCGCGGCGGGCGTCGCCGTTGGATTGCTCCACAAGAAGGACGCGGGCGGCCGGAGCGAGGATGAAGCTCCGTCCGCCGAGGCCGTTTTTTTTGTCGCCGAGGGCGTCGTCCAGGATGCAGCCAAGGGCTTCGTCGGACAAAGGCTCCAGGACGAGAACCCGCGTTCGAGAAAGCAGCGGAGCGATGACTTCAAACGACGGGTTTTCCGTGGTTGATCCGAACAGGATGATGTCGCCCCGTTCGACATACGGGAGGAACGCCCCTTGCTGGGCTTTATTGAACCGGTGGATTTCGTCGATGAAGATGATCGTCGGCTTCCCGTACAAGCGCCGGTGGCTCTCGGCCCTGGCCATCACCTCCTTGACCTCCTTGATCCCCGAAAGAACGGCGCTGAAAAACGTCGAAGGCAGGTCGAAATGCCGGGCCAGCATCATCGCCAGCGTCGTCTTTCCGGATCCGGGCGGCCCCCAGAAGATCAGGGAGACAAGCCGATTCGATTCGATGAGCTGGGTCAGGATCTTTCCTTTGCCCAGAAGATGATCCTGCCCATGGAGACGGTCGAACTCCGCGGGACGCATCCGCTCGGCCAGCGGAACCAGCGTTCCCATCGTTGTTTCGGCCATGCGTTGATTATACTCCAAAGCCTCTCCCCGACGCTCGTCGATTGACCGGGAAGAACTCTCATGCTATCGTAGCCGCGGTCATCGCTCCGGGGGAAATCCTCCGAAGGCGGCCGCGATCGAATGAGCGACAAAAACACGCAAAAGCTTTTTTATAAGCTGGAGGAGGTCTGCCGCCTGGCCAAGGTCGAGGCCGGGACCATCGCCCAATGGGAAAAGGAGTTCCCCTTCCTCGAACCCGGATTCACCGCCAACGGGCAAAAAATTTTCCGGCCCAAGGACCTGGAGATGATCCGCCGGATCAAGGACCTGGTCGGGAAGGAAAACTGCACTCTGGCCGGGGCCCGGCGACGGCTCGAGGAAGAGATGGACCTCCGGCCGGTCCCCACCGTCCACCCGGACAAGCTGGTCAAGCTTCTCTGGAAAGTTCGGGACGATCTCCAAGATCTTTCCCGCTCCCTCGAAGCCCCGGCGAAAAAGACTTAATTTACGGGATGATTTCTGGTATAATGCGCCTTCCGTCGGGACGTGGCGCAGCCCGGTAGCGCACATGCTTGGGGTGCATGGGGTCGGCGGTTCGAATCCGCCCGTCCCGACCAAAACCTCTCCCCCATGAAGGACTGCCCATGGTTCGTCCGTCCGAGCCCCTGATCCTCCTGAGCAACGACGACGGCTATCAGCGGGAAAGCATCCAAATTCTCTTCCGCCGCCTCCGGCCCCTGGGCCGGACAATCATCGTCGCCCCGGACCGGGAGAGAAGCGCCTCCTCGCTGGCCTTGACCCTTCGCCAGCCGCTCCGGCTTCACCGGGTCAAGGCGGATATCTGGGCCGTGGACGGCACCCCGGCCGACTGCATCTATTTCGCTTTCTCCAAGGTTCTTCCCCGGCGACCCGACCTGGTCATTTCCGGGATGAATCCCGGCCCCAACCTCGGCCGGTTGGATGCCCATTACTCCGGGACCGTTGCCGCCGCCTTCCAGGGGACGTTTTTCGGCGTCCCGTCCATGGCCGTTTCCATGGTCGCAAATGAGGCCGGCCGATTTTTTCCAAAGGTTTCGGCCGATATCGTCTTCCGGCTCGCCGAAAAGATCCTCGCCGGGACTTTTCCCGCCGGACTCACTCTCAACGTCAACGTTCCCCCGCCGCCCGTCCGCGGGATCAAGCTGACCGTGCTTGGCGAGAAATTCTACGACCGTGACATCATCGAAAAAAAGGATCCGCGGGGCCAGTCGTACTACTGGATCGGAACGGGGAATCCGATGTCGGCGGGAAAGCCCGGGACCGACATCTGGGCGGCCGAACGCCGTTTCGTCTCGGTCACGCCGCTCCAGGCCGACTTGACCGCCCGCGAGACACCCGCGAGGAGTCAAGTCGGCAAGCTCTTACGCGGTTTACAACTCGGTTGATCTGGGCCGATTCGCGGCCCGTTTCTTTTCCCGGCGATGCCGGATGAACTCCCAGAGAATCGGGATCAGCGAAATCAGGATAATGGCGATGATGACGAGGGAGAAGTTTTTCTTGACGAAGGGGATGTTGCCAAAGAAATATCCGCCGAAGGTGAAAAGGGCCACCCAGCCGATCCCGCCGATGATGTTATAGCTGATGAACCTCCCGTAGCTCATCCGGCCGATCCCGGCGACGAACGGGGCAAACGTTCGGACGATCGGGACGAATCGGGCGATGATGATCGTCTCGACTCCATATTTTTCGTAGAAGCGATGGGTCCGCTCGAGATATTCCTTCTTGAAAATCCGGGATTTCTCCTTGCTGAAGACCTTGGGTCCGATTTTCTTCCCGATCCAATAATTCACCGTGTCCCCCAGGACGGCGGCGGCAGCCAGAATGAGGAAGAGCCATCCGACTTTAAGCGAACCCGAGGCGGCGAATGCTCCGGCGGCGAAAATCAGGGAGTCGCCGGGAAGGAACGGCGTGACGACCAGGCCGGTTTCGCAGAAGATGACAAGGAAAAGGACCAGGTATGTCCAAATCCCGAAAGTCTGGATCAGCCCGCTCAGATATTTATCCAAATGCAAAACGAAATCAATGGCTTTGGCGATGAAATCCATAGAGGCTCCTTCGATAAAGAGGAAAAGATATATCCGAATGTCTCCGGCCTGTCAATTCGCTTTTTTATCCTGCATGATTCACGAAATGCAATTTATATCCGCGCCAGGACAAACGGGCGGCCGTCGATTGTCCGGACATCGATTTCGACGCCATAGACCGCTCCGAGAAGCTCGCCGGTGATCACCTCGGCCGGGGTTCCCGAAGCGGCCACTCTCCCCCGTTTGAGAAGGATGATCGTGTCCGCCAGGGTCGAGGCGGTATTGGGGTCGTGGGTCGTCAGGACGATCGTCTTTCCTTTTTCCCGAAGGACCCTCATCACCTGGAGAACCCGGCGGGTATTGGCCAGGTCCAAATGGGACGTCGGCTCATCCAGGAGCAGAAGGTCGGGATCCTGGGCCAAGGCCCGGGCGATGGAGGCCAGCTGGCGCTCGCCGGTGCTGAGCGTCCGGACGGGCTTGGCCGATTTGGCCAGCAGGTCGACGACCGAAAGGGCCTCTTGGACCGCCCGATCGTCGTCTCCTTGAGCCTTCCCGAACCACCCGAGATGGGGCGTACGGCCGAGGGAGACATATTCCCGGACTTCCAGGTCGAGTACGGCCGGCTCGTCCGGGGCGACGTGGCCGACCAAACGGCTCCGCTCCCGCCCCGGCAGAAGGGCGATCGGCCGGTCGGAAATCCGGATTTCCCCTTCCTTCGGCTTCAGCCAACCCAGGAGAAGATGAAGGAGCGTGGTTTTTCCGGAGCCGTTCGGACCGACGAGGGCGCTCACGGTTCCAGGCGGAAGGACCAGGTTCACATCGCATAAAACGGAATCGGACTTTCCGTTGTAAGAAAACCAGATGCCCCGTAGACGGATCATCCAATCCCCCTGATGTTCCTTTTTAAAAGCAACGCGAGGAAGAGGGCCGTGCCCAGGAGAGACGTCAGGATACCCAGCGGAATTTCCCCGCTGAGAAACGTCCGGGCCAGATCATCACAGACAAGGACAAAAATGCCGCCCAAAAGAATGGAAGCCGGAAGGAGCACCCGCATCTCCGAACCGACGAACCGCCGGCAGATATGGGGCACGATGAGCCCGACCCAAGCGATCTGCCCGGCTTTGGCCACGCCGATAGCGGTGACGGCCACGGCCACGATGAGGACGGCCAACCGCTCCTTTCCCGGCGAAGCCCCCATGGAAAACGCCGTTTCGTCCTTCATCGCCAGGAGATTGAGACGCCAACGGACCGCCATCATATAAGCCAAACCGAGCAGGGTGACGGGAAGCATCTCCAGGACGTCCCGACCGGTGATCCCCCAGAGCCCGCCCAGCATCCAGTACGTGATGTCCGGGAGCTGCTTTTGCGGGTCGGCGACATATTTCATGATCCCGGTCCCGGCGGCGTAAAACGCCCCGACGACGATACCGGCCAGGACCAGGCGGAGAATGTCGTCCCCCGCCCTGATACGGGAAGCCAGGGCATAGCTGAGACCGAGACCGAGAAAAGCGAACAAGGCGGCTCCCCCTTGGATGGCCCAGGCGTTCCCGGAGGCAAAGACGATGGCGATCGACGCGCCGAAAGCCGCTCCCTGGGAAACGCCCAGAAAACCCGCGTCGACGAGCGGATTCCGGAAGACGGTTTGAAAGACGGCGCCGGCCGCCGATAAGGCGGCTCCTAGGAGAAAAGCCGCGGCCACCCGGGGGATGCGAATGTGAATGATGAGGTCGCGGGCCAGGGCGTCATTCTCGATGGCTGAAAGCGGAGTCAAGGACGGGCCGGGATATCGGCCGAGGAGAACCGAAATTCCAAGGACGACGGCGGCCAGGCCGGCCAGGATCAGGATCCTTCGGCTCCGGATGCGCCGCGTGTCGGAGGAGGTCATCGCTCTAACGGTACTCCATCCGGATCGAGGGCAGGATTTTCACGGCGACGTCGGACGCCGTCATGCCGTAAAATTCACGATAGAACGCTTCGACCTCGGCCTTCAGGTCGAGTCCGGGCAATCGGGCGGGGTGGAACGTTTTGGCCAACCAGAGGACGCCGAGAATCCAGCGGGGATCGGGCGTATCCCAGCCATAGATATCGGAGGGAAAGGCCCGAAGCTCGCCGTTCCGGACAGCCCGCAGTTCCCGCCAGCGCGGATCGGCCGCCAGATCGGCGATGGTCTTTCTCGGATCCATGCTGTGCCAAACGACGAGAACGATGCGGGCGGCATCCCAGCGGGCGATTTGCTCCAGGTTCACGACCGTCCAGCCTGCTGTGGCCGCGGCCGCCTCCTCCCAAACCGGCTTCCCCCCGGCCAGCCGGACCTGGACTGTTTGCATCCAGGAAATCGCCGGGACTTCGACCGCGATTTTAGCGCCGCGGGAGATGGTCATGGCCAGCAGAACGGACGGCTTTTCCGCTTCGGGAATCCCGGCCAGCGCTTTTTCAACCAGGGCGATCCGGTCCCTGTAGAATTGATTGATTTCGCCGGCCCGGGCGGGATTTCCGAGGATCGCGCCGAGGCAAACCACATCTTTCCGATACTGCTCCGGATCTTCCAGCCCCAGATAAACGACCGGAATACCGAGTTTGACCAGCGCGTCTCCCTTGGGGTCCGAAATCGTGCCCCGGATCAGGACCAGGTCGGGCCGCAAAGCCGCGACTTCCTCAACCCCGGCGTTCGGGAGAGGAAAAATCCTTTTGTCGAATGCAGAATCGATTAGGGGAATAAAGTCGCTCGCCGTCGAGCCCCGACGCTCCCAGCCGATGAACCGATCCCGGCTTTCCGGGAACATGAACATCAGGTGGGCGATAATCTGAGGACCGTGCCCGATCGCCAGAATCCTCCCGGGGAGCTTTTCCAATCGGACCGTCCGGCCGGCGGCGTCGACAATTTCAACCGATGCCGCCGGAGAAAAGGCGAAGACAGAGGCCGCGAGGAAAAGGCTCGCAGCCAGGAGTCCGCCGGTAAGATTATGCGTTCGGGACAAGACATCCTCCTTTCCGATCCGGGGGGCGGGGACGTTTCCATCCCAACCGTCGGCCGCTTTCAGCGGCGCTGCGACGGCCGGCCGTCGAGCCTGAGCTCCTTAGGCCGGTCCGTTCGGAGAATTTCGGAGACGGGTGATTCTATCACAATTCGTCCTTCACCGCCGCGTTGACTTCGGTCCCCCTCCCCCTCCATACTATGCGGGCGCCGTTAAGGAGGATGCCATGGCCCTGAGTGACAAGAAGCTTCCCCCGGATTTAAAACCGAACTCCGTTTTAGCCGCGGAAATCGAACGATTAAAAGAACCGAATGGAACCATCTCCTGCGCGACGGCGATGCGGCTGGCCGAATCAAAGAATGTGAAACCTGAAGAAGTCGGCCGAACGCTCGACGCGCTTTCCGTTCATCTCGGCAAGTGTCAGATCGGCACCTTCGGATATCCGGGCCACGCCAAAGGCTGGGGGGCGGGCGCTCCTGTCCTGGATGCCGAGCCCGACGGCTTGCGCCCGGCGCTCCTTGAAGCCGGAGGACCGGGAAAACGGATCTCCTGCCTCTCCCTGTGGAATATCGCGGCAAGATTCCGCATCTCCCGGATGTCGGTCGGATTTGCCGCCGATCGGGCCGGGTTGAAAATCGTTGATTGCCAACTGGGCGCGTTTTAACCCCGGCGACCAGGAGAACCATGCCCGCGGACAAGGTCGGGAGAATCGAGCGGGCCTTGGCCGCACTCGAATCGCATGAGGGAGACTGCGCCCTCTGTCCCCGGGCCTGCCGCGTCGACCGGCGCCGCGGACCGAGCGGCGTCTGTCGGAGCGGGACCCAAGCGGTCGTTTCGACCGCACTCCTCCATTTTGGAGAAGAGCCCGTCCTCAGCGGGACCGGAGACTGCCGTGCATCCGGCCGCGCGGCCGGCTCGCCGG
>Ga0105099_10002664_pt1 | contig 10521 bp, 8 predicted proteins | sample PPLLak3cmMay2015_2_FD_79138 | JGI IMG/M metagenome (GOLD analysis project Ga0105099, IMG submission 79138) | Freshwater sediment microbial communities from Prairie Pothole Lake near Jamestown, North Dakota, USA - PPLs Lake P8 Core (1) Depth... | ecosystem: Environmental > Aquatic > Freshwater >...
GTCGGGTCGTCAAGATCAGGAAGCCGGTAAGCAACGTGGCAATGGATGCCGGGACAAAGAGCAGATCCTTATGTTCCGGAGCGAGCGGCAGTTTATCCGCAAAAGCAAAGGAAATCGCCGTAAATACGGCCCCGATCAGCAGGGTCGGCACATAGCCGATGAATGGTTCCACTTCGCGTCTGATCTGTGCCTTTCGAATGGCATCACTGATCAGATAGGGGATGACAATCCCCTTGGTCAGAATGATACCGACCGTGATGGCAGCCAGGTGACCGGAAAAAGGGTGAATCAGCCCGGGCAAAATTCCCAGGATGACCCCCTGGACAGCAACGGCACGGATGGAAAAAATCAGCCGGCTTGTCCCGAGCATGACCAGATTGATCAGCATCACCAGTATCAACAGTTCATCAGCGAAAGAGCTCATGGCATTACCTCAATTCCAGCAACATGGCAAAGGCGGACAAGATGGTGGCCCCGACCAGGAGTTGCGGGATACGAACCATCCTCAATCTGGCCATGACCGACTCGACAATGCCGATTGACACCGCCAGGACAAGCATGACGACAAGAAAGACTGCCCAGTCCACCAGAGCGTTTCCCGTGGCAATGGGCAGGGCGACATTGACGAAGACTGCTCCGAGAATAAACAGTTTCAGTGCCGCGGCATAGAGGATGATCCCGAAGGCCGGTCCGCTATGATCCAGAACCATGACTTCGTGAATCATGGTCAACTCCAGGTGGGTGTTGGGGTCATCAAAGGGAATGCGGCAGTTTTCCGCCAGCAGGGTGATGTAGAGCGCCCCCACCAGCAGCAGCATGCTGGTCCCGGCAACAAGCCAGGTCCCGGGTGTGGAATGGGTCAGGATGGTTGACAGGGAGAGAGACTTGCTCATGCGTGCCAGGGTAATCAGGGCAAAAAAGAGTGTTGGCTCAACAAGGCAGGCAAATGTTACTTCGCGGGCTGCGCCCATCCCTTCAAAACTTGAGCCGGTATCAAGAGCGGCGATGGTGGTGAAGAACCGCGCCAAGCCGAAAAGATAGGCAAACAAAATCAGATCGCCGCTGAAAGATAATGGCGCGGCATGGCGCCCCAGCGGTATCAGCAGGGCGGCGATCAGTGTTGCCGAAAGCGTCACCAGAGGACCGGCACGAAACACCCAGGTGGTGGTCTCGCTAAAGACAGTTCCCTTGCGGAAGAGCTTTATCAGGTCGTAATAGGGTTGAAAATAGGGTGCGCCGACCCGGCCGGCGAAAGCGGCCTTGGTCTTGCCGATAACCCCGAGCAGGAGGGGCGGAAAGAGCAGCGCCACGACACAGTGTATAATGATATCAGTCATGTAGTATCATCCTCAAAGAAGCAGAATACCTCGACAACCACACGATGTTGCTTATGCCAGGTTCAAAACGGCAAGGTATTGGACGTCAATAAAATTGTATACGTTGTAAAAATTAATAACACTTTCACAAAACATATGCTATAAACATTAATACGTCAATAAAATTCTGGAACACCAACATTGCGAACAACACATTACAATGGAGGGTGCCGTCATGTCGAATACGCGACTGAATATTACCTTGCCGACCGAGATAGTGGACGACATTAAGGCTCTTTATGGACAGCGCGGATTGAGCCAGTTTCTGGAAGAAGCTGCCAGGGAAAAGCTTGCCGAAGAAAAGAATAAAATACACAAAGGGCTGATCGAAGGGTATAGGTCCACTGCCGAAGAAACCAAAGAAGTGCTGAAAAAATTCGAAGCGGCGGTTACGGAGAAACGCGATGTTTAAACGTGGCGGCATCTACGCGGTCAATATGCCGCACACAGATTCACAGGAACCGGAAGTCTGCCCCTGTCTGGTGGTGAGCAACAATATCAGCAATGAGTTTTCATCGGTTGTGACGATTATTCCCTTGAGTTTCAACCGGTTGGAAAAGATTTACGATTTTGAGACATTGCTCCCGGCTGCCGGCACCGGTTTGGCCCGGGATGCAAAAATCAGCTCCCATATCCTGATTACCATTGACAAGGTCAATGTGGTAGGGGAGCGCATCGGTTTTCTTACCAAATCGCTCATGAGTCAGGTTGAGAAAGCACTACTTTTGCAGCTCGGCATCGAGGAGACGCCGGGTTTCTTAAAAGGATAAAGCCATGCTGCTTGAACCGCCAGAGGCCGCACAGGCTCTCAATGTTGATGAAAAAACCGTAATACGCTGGATCAAGAAAGACCATCTGCCGGCTGAGCTGTTCCAGGGAGATTACCGGATAAACCCGGTGGACCTGCTGGAATGGGCAACGGAGCGCGGCATCAAAGTGAATCCCGCCCTGTACAAGATGAAAGATCTGGATAATTGCCCGCTTCCGACCTTGAGTCAGGCGCTGGATGCGGGTGGCATACACTGCGGCGTCCCGGGCAGTGACACGGAAACAGTGCTGCGCAATGTCGTGACGCTCTTGAACCTGCCGCCGGAGGTCGATCCCGATTTCATCCTGCAGGTACTCCTGGCACGTGAGGCCATGGGCACCACCGCCATCGGCGACGGCATCGCCATCCCCCATGTGCGCAATCCGATTCTGGTGCAGCTGCCGGTTCCGAAGATCGCCCTCTGTTTTCTTGCGCAGCCGGTCGACTTCGCGGCCCTGGACGGCAAGCCGGTCCAGATACTCTTCACGATCATCTCCCCTACCATCAGAATGCACCTGCACCTGCTCTCGAAACTGGCCTACTGCCTGCGCGACTCCCGCTTGCGGGGGATCCTGGGCCGGGAATGCAGCCCGGAGACGATCATAAACGTCATTCGGGAGATTGAAAATGAAATAGGCAGAGGTGCCTTATGATTGGTGATCTGACAGCCACGCTCCCGGCGATGCTTCTTATCACAGCAGCAGTTTTGGCTGCCCTTTCCGGATTACCGCTGCTGTTGCGGGTGCTGCCCCCCACCCTTGGCCAGCGCTGTGCGACGCTGGTGATGGTTCTGGCTGCAATGGTCGGGTTTGCTGGCGCCATCACCACTCTCCTGAACCGAAATACCGTTACCTGGCAACTTGACTGGCCATTTCCCTTTGGTCCTGCTGAATGCGGCGTTGATTCGCTCAGCGCTTTTTTTGCCCTGCCGATTCTCCTTGTTGCCGCCTGCTGCAGCGTCTATGCCCTTGGCTACTGGCCTGCCCGGAACAATCCCCGCACCATCCGGAAACTGACGTTTTTTTTTGGTCTTCTGGTGTCAGCCATGCTTTTCGTCACCATGGCGCGTTCGGCCGGGGTTTTTCTGCTGGCGTGGGAAGTCATGGCAATTGCCGCCTATTTCGTTCTCACCACCGACGATCATGCGCCCGAAGTGCGTGATGCCGGCACCCTTTTCATGATCTGCACCCACATCGGCACCCTGGCCCTGTTTGCACTCTTTGCCCTGCTGCAAAGCAGCTCCGGCAGCTTCACCTTTCCGCTCGCCGGCTCCTTGTCTGCTACTGCCCCGCTTGCGGCAACAGTATTCCTTCTGGCACTCGTCGGTTTCGGCTTCAAGGCGGGGCTCATGCCTCTTCACGTCTGGCTCCCGTCGGCACATGCAAACGCCCCCAGTCACGTCTCTGCCATCATGTCCGGGGTCATGCTGAAAATCGGCATCTACGGACTGGTGCGCTCGCTGTCATTCTTTACCGGGATACCGCTCTGGTGGGGGATTCTGCTCCTGATTCTCGGCATGGTGTCGGGTATCATCGGGGTCCTCTTCGCCCTGGGTCAGCACGACCTGAAACGCCTGCTGGCCTATCACAGCATTGAAAACATCGGCATCATTGCCATGGGAATCGGTGTGGCTCTCATCGGTGCAGCAACAGGGTCTCCGCTCTTGACGGCACTCGGCCTTGGCGGTGCGCTCCTTCATGTGCTGAATCACGCCACCTTCAAGGCACTCCTTTTTCTTGGGGCAGGATCTGTTATCCACGCGGCAGGAACACGCGAAATAGATCGTATGGGTGGGTTGCTGCGGTACCTCCCCTGGACGGCGGCCTTCTTCATGGTTGGCGCCATTGCGATTTGCGGCCTCCCCCCGCTGAACGGCTTTGTCAGCGAACTGTTGATCTACCTCGGTTTTTTCCACGGAGCTATTGCCTATGACGGCGCCACGGCAGTGGTCACCGCGCTGGCTGCACCGGCGTTGGCTCTGATCGGCGGTCTGGCAGTTGCCTGTTTCGTGAAAGTGGTGGGGGTGGTTTTCCTCGGCGCTCCCCGCTCCCCGCTCCACACGCCGCATGAGGCCGGCTGGAGCATGCGGATTCCCATGCTGGTTCTGGTTCTCGTCTGCCTTGCTATCGGCATTTTCCCGGCAGCGGTGGCACCGCTGCTCCAATCGGCCGTTGTTGCCTGGCTGCCGGCCACGGCTGAAATTCCGGCCATCAGTTCACTGGCGCCGTTGGGCTGGATAACGATTCTGGCCATTGCCCTTCTGGTCGTCTGCCTGCTGAGTTGGTTGTGGTATCGCCGGCGGCTTGAGCACTCAATCGTCACATCATCCACCACGTGGGGATGCGGCTATCTTGCGCCGAGCAGCACGATGCAATACAGTGCCTCATCTTTTGCCGGATTGCTGGTGGATTTGTTTGCGGGCATTCTAAGACTCGTGAAGCATAAACCGGCGATTCAAGGCGCTTTCCCCGGCAAAGCCCACTTTGAAAGTCATGTACCGGAAGCCGTCCTGGAAGGTATTTATCTTCCCATACTTGCCCGTGTTTATAAGATATTTCTACCGATACGGAGACTTCAGCACGGACACCTTCACCTCTACATCCTCTACACCTTCATTACCCTGGTCGTGCTTATCGTCGCCAGCCTGCTCTGATTGTCCGCTAATCGATGTCTGATACGTCTCAACACCAGAGGTTGCGCGCTCCGCAACCTCTGAATTCGAGCCTCCCCGCTTACAGCATTGCCACAATCGCATCCCCCATCTGTATCGTGGTCACCAGGGATTCACTGCTACGCCCCTGGTAAATATCCGCTGTCCGGCAGCCCTGATCCAGAACTTTGACCACGGCAGCTTCAACGGCTTTGGCGGCATCCTCAAGCCCGAAGGAGTATCGGAGCATCATCCCGACAGAGAGAATCTGGGCGATCGGATTGGCGATACCCTGGCCGGCAATGTCCGGTGCCGAGCCTCCGGAAGGTTCGTACATGCCAAACGCCCCCTCGCCCAGCGAGGCGGAGGGGAGCATGCCCAACGAGCCGGTCAGCATGGCTGCTTCGTCCGAAAGGATATCCCCAAACATATTCTCGCACAGCAGCACATCGAACTGCTTCGGCCAACGGAGCAGCTGCATGGCCGCGTTGTCCACGTACATGTGGCTCAATTCCACGTCCGGATAGTCCCTGCCGATGGCGGTGACGGTTTCCCGCCACAGCACTGACGAAGAGAGGACATTCGCCTTGTCGACGGAGCAGAGCTTGCCATTCCGCTCGCGTGCTGCCCGGAAGGCTACGTGTGCAATCCGTTCAATCTCCGGCACGCTGTAGCGCAGGGTGTCGAAGCCGACCCTCTCTCGCCCCTCCCCCTCTATCCCCTTGGGCTGGGAAAAGTAGATGCCACCGGTCAGCTCACGAATCACCATGATATCGAATCCGCCACTGACGACCTCTTCTTTGAGCGAAGACGCTCCGGTGAGTGACGGATAGATGATTGCGGGGCGCAGGTTAGCGTAGAGACCGAAGATCCGGCGCAGCGGCAGAAGGGCTGCCCGCTCGGGCTGCTCTTCAGGCGGCAGTGACTCCCAGCGGGGCCCGCCCACGGAACCGAACAGGACGGCATCGGAGGCCTTGCAACTATCGATCGTGGTCTCGGGCAGGGCTTTCCCCTCGTTGTCGATACCCGCTCCTCCCACGTTTGCGTGAGTTCGCCTGAACTCCACGTTGTACTTCTTTTCCACGGCATCCAGCACCTTGAGCGCCTCCGCCATCACCTCCGGGCCGATTCCGTCTCCGGGTAACACCGCTATTTTAAAGTGATTTGCCATAGTATCGTGCTCCTTTTGTTGGTATTTCATAAAAAAACTTCACACCATCCCACGAGGTGTGAAGTCTCCATTTTATACCGAACAGGAACATGCCTGGAAAGCAGTATCTCGTGATACTGCCATCTCGAAAAGCGATGGCAACCATGACCAATTGGCAGGTAAATGCTCACGCAGAGGTCGCTATCTACAGCTGAGGGAACGTTCAATCGAGCAACAGCCGAGCTATTCCGAGGCTGCGGACTCGCGATTATTCCCCCTGCCGGAGGTGATCGACCAGAAGTTTCGCGGCAGCAGGCAGAGCGTCGAAAGAGCGGACACAAATTTTCAAATCACGTGTCGCCCATGGTTCCCGCAACTGAACGGGGCGAATACGCAGGCCTTTGAAATAGGGCTTGGCGGCGCCCCTCGGCACAATCCCGATACCGAGCCCCGCCTCCACCATCAGGCATAAGGCATCGAAACTGTTCACGTGAAGCCGCAGCTTCGGGGTTCTGCCGAGATCGTTTGCCGCCCGCACTATCTGGTTGTTCAGTGCACTGCCAACCGGCAGTCCGACATAATCGAAATCCAGGGTCTCCCGGAATGACACCGACTTGTTGTGCGCCAGAATGTGGTCCTTGGGCGTAATCACAACCAGCTGATCCGAATGGTACGGAAGATACTCGAGATCCTCCCGGCATGATCCCGTCGTGATGACACCCACATCAGCAGCACCCTCGGCCACCGCCTTCATGATCGATTCACTGATATTCCCTTCCAGACGGACCTGCACCTCGGGATGTGCATTCAGGAAGGATTTGAGCTCGTTCGGCAGGAACTGGTTGATAGCGGAGATATTTGCCCACAACCTGATACGACCGCGTACCCCGCTGGAATACTCCTGCATCTGCAGGAAGATGTCCGTCAGGTCATGCAGGACGCCCCGCGCAAGATTGAGCAAGGCCACTCCCGCCATTGTCGGCACAACCCCCTTGTTGGTCCGCCTGAGCAATTGTGTATCGAGCATGGTCTCCAGATCGCTGATACGTTTACTCACGGCAGAGGCGGAGATATGTTCCCGTTCCGCGGCAGCGGCGATGGTACCCTCTTCCACAATGGTGACGAAAAGCTTGAGCGATAGCGGATCAACGATCATCGAATCCCCTTACCAGAGGCAGCCCCTTCAACCTGTTGTCAAACTCTGGCTGGCTGCGGAAGTTTTTGATCAATCAAGCGTTAATCCCCCCTTGACAGGGGGGAAGCCTTGAAGTCTCCCCTGTCAAAGGGAGGTTTGGAGGGGTTGTCTGCGAAAAAACAGCTGTTACAGGCTCCGAGTATCAGCAGGATGTCGTCACAAGGTATTTTCCTGCATAATAATACGTCTCTCAACGAGTATATACAAACAAAAACAGGCGCCTAGCACCATGTAACACCGAAAATCAACCCCCCTCAATCCCCCCTTGACAGGGGGGAAGCCTTTAAGTCTCCCCTGTCAAGGGGAGGTTTGGAGGGGTTGTCTGCGAAAAAACAGCTGTTACAGGCTCCGAGCTTGACGGGACAACCTATGGTTTTAATTGGCTCTCCATAGTGAACACACGAAGAATATTTTTGACATTCTTCAAACGTCAACTCCTGCAAGGGCGCGTCAAAAATCTTTCTGGTTTACAGCAATTTCCAGGCCTACCTGAATAAGTTCTTGAATAATCACCAATTTTAAGTAAGTATTATGCCGTCAACTTCTTTGGCAATCATTAATCAACAGCAACAACATTGCTGTCCATGCCGAAGAAGTTTGAATTCACACCATGAATTGTGATTATTGTAGTTAATTTTGGAGAGGAGGGAGGTTTATGAAGACACCAGTTGTAGTGGCGTCATTTTTCCTTTTAGTAACCTGCACCGCAGCATTTTCCCAAGACAGCCAACCGGAGCAGACACCTGTTCCAGCCGAATGGGTCCGCGTTATTTCCCCTGCTGAAAACACCGAAATCATTGGCAAACGGCCTGAAATGAAGGTTGAATTCATGGGTCCGGTTTCTCGCAGCAACCTGCTCGTAACCCTTGACGGAATCGACGTAACGCAACTGGTGTCGGTGACGGACGGAGGGCTCGTCTACCGGCCGGTCATTCCTCTGGCACCCGGACAGCACATCCTGGAACTGAAAGCGTTCGACATGAAAGGCGCCGAACTCGGCAAAACGGTGACCTTCAGCTCGCGCCAGACCACCGTCTTCGAAGAAGCCTCTTCGAACAATGATTTGTCGGTTATCTATTCACAGAAACTGGCAACCCACGATTCAACCACCCAGACAAATCCACCTCAACCGGGACAGCCACCGACAACAGTCTCGGGATTCAGCTCCAAGATTGAAAGCAATCTGAAAACGGACAACAAGGTCAAGAACGGTCCCTGGGAAATCGCGCTGAACGGCAATGCCCGCTATTTCGATCAGAATGCTCCATCTCCGAGCCCGCTCGATAAAGGAATTGACGTAGCCAACTGGCTGATGACCGGAACCTATCAAAAAGATACCCTGCAAGTGAAGGCAAGCGTCGGAGATGTCACTGTGTACGAGACGTCGAATACCATCAGCCTCAACAGGAAAGGCGGGCTGTTTCAGCTTGTGTACGACATCCTCCAGTTCAGTTTTTTCAATCTGAGGACCCAACAGGGTATCGGCATCGACGGAGGGGCAGGCTTCGGCGGATCGACCGAAGACCATATCTTCGGCGGCTCCGCCGGGGTGAAACTGTTCGACAAAAGAATGGAATTCAAGACGATTTATCTCACCGGAGGAGGGTCGGACTCTTCAGCGGCAATCTCCTCCTCGATACCCGGCATAAAACGCGGCCAACTGCTCGGTTTTGTTCTCAACTCCGACTTTTTCGAAAACAAGATGAAGACAGAATTCGAAGCGGATTATTCCTGGTTTGACCCCGACTCTTCGGATGAAGTAGGCAAAAGCGGCGACAGTGCCTATCTGGCAAGGGTCAGCGGATTTCTCGGACCATACAATTATGACGGAAAATACGAATATTTCGGAACGAATTTCGGAACCATCGGCAATCTCGGGACCTTGAGGGACAAGGAGGGAGTCAGCCTTTCTCAAGGTTTGAACTTAAGCGAACATAACTTTCTCGTCAATCTTTCCAGGGATAACGATAACGTGAGTGGAGACGACAGGTTTGCACAGGTCGTCAATTATGCAGGGGGTATCAATTACTCCTGCACCATGATCCAGAACCTGCCGATAAGCCTGGGCTACCAGCGGACCCTGCAGGAGAGCCGACACGAGCCTGCCGGCATGCCGCAGGTCGACACCATGACCGACTCCGTTTCAGCCAATGTGAGTTATACCCTCGAAAAGCTGTTGCTGAGCCTTAATGCGCACTATACGGTGCTCAACGACAGAACGGCCGCCAATTTCGACAGCATTACCAGGACCATTTCTTTTTCCCCGTCCTATAACGTGCCCGCCCTGTCGGTATCGCCGATGTTCTCCTGGAACGCCACCAAGGCACCGACCGGTTCCTGGACCGATTCCTATACCGCCGGATTGAACCTGTTCGCTAAGTTTTTCAGTGATCAGCTAAGCTTTGACACGGGAAGCACGTATACTTTGGTAAAAGCCGAGGACAATTCCGTCGATACCAGGCAGATCAATGTGACGGCAAACCTGTCATATGTCATGAAACAACTGTTCAAGGACAGTATTAATCCGGCCCTCACCCTGAGGAGCTCGTACGTCAACACGAAAGACAAGGTCAATCCGTTCGTTGACGGCAACTCTTTTGGATTGTTCCTCGTCTTGACCGTTGATGCGCCACTATACCTGTAGGAGGTCAGTTATGCCGAAAAAAGCATTTTATATATTCCTTGTTGCCTTTGTCACCTTGTCAGCCTGCCGTAACGTGTACGCCGCGGTCAGTGTCAGCCCCTCGTCCGTCTCCGTAGCGAGGGGACAAAACAGCTCCGTCAGCCTATTGTACCGGATACAAAGTGCGGTGGCCGGAACGGTACCGGTGACCTCCCCGAGTGGAACTTTCGTCGGGCCTGACTCGATTGTCGGGACCAACCCGGTTCCTCTAACTGCCATGCTGACGGCAGGCAGCGGTATGGCCGCGGAGACAGTCATCATACCGTCAGCCGTAATTGAACGGGTCCTGGACAGTGGAGCAACAAGCTTCATTTACCGCCGGAACTTTTCCGGCGATATTGCTGACGTCCGGATTACTATCACCACTGACGCAGCCGCCGCTTTCGGCATCAAACGGATTGAGCTCTACTTCGACAACAGACGGGCCGAAATAACCATCCCCAAACATTTCCCCAATCTCAAGGCATTCGTCGATATCCGCTACACGGGATCAGGTGTACTTGAAGGGTACTGGGAAGTGGACGGACGTGTCATTTCGCGGGTGCACCAAATGCTCACCTTCGGCTCCTCCGTAACCCTGCGGACACCGGAGATACCGGCGATGCCCACCTTCGATCCGGGCTCGCATATCGTCAGGTTCGTCATTACCAACCGGGGCA
>Ga0105099_10002665_pt1 | contig 10520 bp, 6 predicted proteins | sample PPLLak3cmMay2015_2_FD_79138 | JGI IMG/M metagenome (GOLD analysis project Ga0105099, IMG submission 79138) | Freshwater sediment microbial communities from Prairie Pothole Lake near Jamestown, North Dakota, USA - PPLs Lake P8 Core (1) Depth... | ecosystem: Environmental > Aquatic > Freshwater >...
CCAAGATTTGGCCGTCCGGCGAAAATGCCAACGACAACACCCTCCCGCTGCGACTAACCCGGGACGGCTGCCTCCGGCCAGTTGCGACATCCCACCAGTGAACGGTGCCATCTTCGCTGCCGCTGACCAAAATCGCGCCGTCGGGAGAAAATCGCAACGACAGCGTCCGCCCGCTCCCGCCGGGGCCGCTGAAAAGGGCGACCTCCTTCAGGTCCGGCGGTTCGGCCGCTCGCATCAACCGGACGGCGCCGTCGGAGCTACCGGCGGCGGCCAGATCACCATAAAAGGCCCAGCACAGGATATCGTCGCCAGCCCCCGGCGGCGGCGATTGAGTGAGTGCGGGGGCCAGCGCGGCCATCACCAAGGCGCCCAGGGCCAGTGCGACCGATGCCCGGGCCAGCCCGCGATGGAAGGTGAAGCCGGCCAGCAGCCGGGCCTTGACGCGCTGCATGAACGTGCGGGGGGCCCGGGAGAATCCGGACGGGTCCGGTTGCGGCAGGGCCCGCAGGCGCCTGAAAAGCCGTCCCAGCGCGGAGGGGGCCTGGACGCCGAGCTGATCGAGGCTCGCACCCGACATGAAACCGAGAAACACGGCTTCGTGCATCAGGCTGTCCTTTGAAGCGGTCTGCAGAATGTCCTTGGGCTCCAGCCAGGGGGCGAAGCTCAGCACGGCCGGGCCGGGTTGAGCGGCCGGGCGCGCGGTGATTTTTTCGACCAGATGCGTGAGCGCCCGGCGGATGTCCGCTTCCTGCCGGGCTGTGAGCTGGCCGATCATGGCGAGCCGCAGCCAGTCGGGCATGGTGCCGCTTCGGAACCACGGCAACCGCGCCAGCGACGGCAGCAGACGCGTATACGGGCTCCCGCGCGTCGGCGAGCGGTCGTCGCCGTGCAGTGTCTCGGCCAGGTACCAGGTGAGCGGCCAGGATATCTCCGGATAGACGGCACAGGCGCACAGCCAGAGAAAGCCCTCCGGACCCAGGTAGCCTTTCAATTGGCGCAGGAGGGTCTCCTGGGTTTCGGTTGGCGGCGGGTTTTTATCCTGCCAGCGCAATGCGTCCGCCCCGATGATCGCCGGAAAACTGCGGGCATAGGGCGCCGGAAAGAGCTTTTCGATCCGCCACTCGCCCGACAGCCCGGCGTAGCTCTGCAACCCCGCCGCGGTGGCCGGATAAATGATCATCCCCTCGGCGGCCAGCTCCCACTCCCGCTGGGTCCAGTGATAGGGCGTCTCCGGAGTGAACAGCACGCGCCGCAGCCAAGAGGGCAGCGTTTCGGCCCAGGGCGCCGGGCGGCCGGATACGGGATCGAAGCAGGCGGCCGACTCCGTGAACAGGAACAGGGTGGCGGCGTGATGGATGACGGCCAGCTCGCTCAGCTGATAACACATCCCAGGATTGTCCGCCCGCCGGCAAACCCGCGGGTCGTCGCCGAAATAGTAGCGCGTCATCACCACCCCGTTCTGCTCGATGCGCTGCAGCATGGCGTCGATCCATCGGGCCTGGTGGTCTTCGGCGCTCCGGCGGCTGACGAGCACCACGTACTCGGGCATCTGCCGACGGGGGACAAAAACAGGTGAAAACCATCCCGCGGCCCGAGCCGTCGCCTCCACCGTTCGAGCGACCTCCAATTCCACCGCCTCCTGCTCGCGCGGGCGCCGGAGGCCTCCCACCAGCCGGCGGAGCTGCGGACCGGAAAGCTCAGTCGGCGGCGCGGTTTCGGAGACCAGCGTGTGCAATTCAGGCCGTTGGTCCACGGGCAGCCGTTTCAGCACCAGGTGCCGGCGCAGGCGTTCCGATGCGAGCAGGAATAAATAGGCGGCCAGCGCGGCTGCGGCCGAAAGCGCAACCATCAAGGGCCATCGCCGGATTTCCGCAAGGGGTGTCTCGGCGGACGGCAGGCTCAGCGTCTGAGGGTTTCCGATGGTGATGACGGCCTGAGAGCGCTGCGGAGGCGAGGTGGGGGTGGGGCGCAGGACCATTCGGATTTCATACGGCCCGGCCGGGCGGATCACCTGCCGTTCATCCCGGTGGTCCGGCAATGACGCCGTCAGCGTTTTCGGCAGCCGGATCCGTTCCGTCCGCAGGACGAAGCGGCCGAGGCTGTCCAGTGCAACCGCCTGCTCTCCAAGGGCCACCCGCGCCTGGGGTTCAGGCTCCGACCGGATCTTGCCCCCATCCGGCCAGGGCTCCTCTCGCAGCACCGTTCCGTGGATCTCAATCGGATTCAGCCAGTAGTGCGCCAGGAAGGCGGCCAGAAGCACCAGCGCCAGCCCGACGGCCAGACGCCCGAGCTTTGTCCCGGCCGCAACCCATTTATGCGGGTTCGTGTAAGGGTGCCGCGAACGGCCGGCGGCCGGCGGGACTGCCGGCGCTCTGAGCCAGCTCCGGGCGATCGCATCAAACCGTGCCTGCTCTTCGAGCGAGGTGCAAAACACCGGTCGCAAATGCGAAACGACCGAATCCGGATCGCCCGCATGGTCCAGGCGTTTTCCGTGCGCGGAGAGGGACAGCAGCAGCTGGTGCGCTGTGAGGTACTGCCGCGTGTCCGCACGGAAGCCGGACTCGCGCAGGCGAACCACCAGGTCGGCCAGGTCAAAGGATCCGGGGGTATCCATAAGGCTCAAGGATGGGTCAGGTCATCCCGAGGTAGAGCTTCAGCTCCGCCTTCACGCGCTGTTGATCGGCAGGGTCCTTGGTCAGGGCTCCGAGCCCCTCGACGGCGATCTCGGAGGCGTCCCGCAACCTTCCCTTCCGGTCGGCGCCGCGTTCGAGCAGGAATAAAAGCCACTGAATCAGTTCGGCCGGCGAGATCTTGCGCCGCGGTATGCTTTCGTCGCGAAGCTTCAGAAAAAAGTCGAGGGCGTCCTTCACCAACCGGTCGTCCCGCGAGGTCAGACGCTGCAAACGCGAGAGCAGGATTTCCCGAAGCTCGGCACCGTTCGGAAACGGAATGTCGTAGTAAATGCACCGCCGCAGGAACGGGTCCGGAAGGTTGCGCTCGGAATTGCTGGTAATGATGACGATGGGTTTGAGGTCGTCGGCCAGCTTCTCGGGGCCGCCCACGACCGCGTTGCCGAGCTCGGGAATCCTGAAATACATGTGCTCGATTTCGTTCAGCAGGTCATTGGGGAAGTCGCGCGGGGCCTTGTCGATCTCGTCGATCAGGACCACGCTGCGCGCCGGCCCGCTATGCGGGAAGCGTTCAGGAATCAACGATTCCACGTCCGGTCGCCGAAGGGCGTTCAGGATCGCCCGTCCCAGGGCGTTGAAACTCAGATAATCGAGATTGTTCGCGCCGCCGCCGTCGTGCGCCGCCTGAAACCGTCCGATCGTGTCAAACGAATAGAACAAATCTTTGCCCAAACTCGACGATTTAGTCTCGAACTTCTCCACGCGCGTGGAGGTCAGATTCAGGAGCTTGCGGCCAGCGAGCTGCCAGGCCACGCTGTAGGCCAGCTGGGTCTTGCCGGTACCGGGTTCACCGGTCAACAGCAGCGGCCGCCCCAGCAGCAGCGCCACGTTGACGGCATCCACCAGCCCGGGGTCCGGCAGGTAGCCGCCGGGATGATCCGGCCCCGGCGCCGTGGCGCCCCCGTCAGCGGTGAGGTCCCGGGCGTCGCGTGTATAGAATGGATACGTCATTTCCCCCTCCTCCGATCCGGTCAATCCGCGAGAACTTCACGTGTCTTTTCGACGAAACAGCGCATGTGGATCCTGCCCTCGCCGCAGCAGAGGGCCGGATCTTCGATGAGCGCCAGCAGGCGCCCTTCCCGGCCGTGGGCAAACTTGCGGACTTCCTCCATGCCCACCCAGGCCTGGATATCGCCTTCCGCTACGGGCGGCAGTCGGGGCAGCACCGAGACGAACTCCCGGGCGCTCTCATCCAGGAGCTTTTCAAAAGGAACTTCCTGGGTCATGTCTTCGTAGGAGATGTTGATCCACAGAATCACGGGAAACGGCGGCTCGATCTGCCGCAGACCGCCCTGGCCGTCGGCCTCCTCGAATAACTTGCGCCACGCGGTTATAAACCCATCGAGCAGGCCTTCGCCGCACTTGCGATAATCCGACCACGTGATCTGGATGAGAAGCACCTGGGGCTGCGGGATGGTGCGGAAATAGACCGCCATTTCCGGGTCTCTGGCGGCCGGGGAACCCAGCAGGTCGCGTTTGACGGCGGCCCGCAGAACCTTCTCATAGCGGCCCGCCGCCGCACTTTCGACATTCCATTGCAGGGCTGTTACCGATATCCCGACATCCCGTCCCCGCAGGCCCAACAAGTCGGCCATCAGCCGGCGATGGCGGAGCCGATCGATGAACCCCAGGTGTTCCTCCCAGCGGTGCCCATGCAGGATGATCACGGGGGTCCGGGTGGCGGGCGGGTCTTCCGAAAAAAGCTCGACCAGCCGATCTACCTGGGCGACGCGGTTACATAACTGCGGCACGACCGGGGGCAGGGGCCGGCGGGCCTCAGCCTGATACGAGCCGCCGGCCAGCCAGACATCGAGCTTCTTTTTCAGCAGATCCAGATCGCTGTCGCGCTTCTGATTTGAAAAAGGCAGGGCTTCGGATAGGAGCAGGCTGCGCAGTGTTTCGGGAATCGTTTCTTCGGGCGGGAGTTTGTCACGGTCGAGCAGAACCGGAACCGTGCGAACGCCCTGGCGGTTCAGCACGGTCTGGATTTCCTGTCTGACCCAATCCTTGTATTGGCTCAGCCGTTTCAGGTTTTCGGTGCTGTCCCACTCGGGCCCGATGACGGCCAGGCACACCCGACATTGCTGCAATGCCTGGGCGATCGTGGCGGGGAACCGATCGCCGTAGTCGATGTCGTTGCGGTCGAAGAAGACGTCATAGTCCTGTTCGAGCTGGTCGGCAATCCATGTCGCTGCCCAGCCGGCATCGTTGCGTCGGTAGCTGATGAAAATATCCGCCATCCATTACTCCCGCCATAAAGCATGTCTCATGCGGCCGTCATGTCGCCCGTCGGAGCGGCGGGTTTTCGGCCGCCGCGCGCCGCAACCTAATCTGCACCGCCGCGACCGCCTTCAGCATGAGTGCCGCCCCGCACTGCTTGCTGACGGCCTCGGGGTCGTACCGGCCGTCCTGGACGAACTTGCCCTTTTCATAAAGGTTGGAGAAGCTCCACAGGTAGGGCGTGGGCACGCGCCGCATGCGGTAGCCGAAGCCGTTGTACTTTTCGAGCAGATAGAGCATGCGGGCGATGGACCAGTCGCTGACCTCATGAAATCCTTTCAAGGTAAGCGCATCCACGGCGCTCTGCCGCCAGGTGAAAGGCGGGGAGCCGGCCATCGGCCGGCCGGCCGGTACGTGCGCGGTGCGGGCCAGGAGCGGGTCGCCGTTGTGCAGATGGCCGGCGAAATTGAACCCGCACTCCATGCCGTGGATCGCGCCGATAAACATCCAGGGAATGCCGTTGAGGTCATCGCCCACCTGGGTGTAGATCGGCCGGCCCTGGTTGAGGCGCTTGACATAGTAGGCGACGTTGCCCGCATGCTCCGCCCGCACCCCACAGGCGGCGTAATAGGCTTCGTACTCCGCTTGCAGCTGGTCGTAGTCCTTGGCCGCCAGCGGCGGCTCAGCCCCCGCCGCCCGCCGGGCTGGACGCGCGCGCCGCGCCCGCGCGGTGCGGGGTCTATGGGTATTCTTCTCTTCGGGGGCCGGGGGCAGGCTTTCGCTGGCATGCATGGCCCCCGAAAGGGTGTAAAGATTTTGCAGATGGGCCTCCATCGCGGCGAGGTAACCGTCGAAAGGCCCGGTCTTGGCGGCTGCAACGGCCTTCTCTAACACGGTGCCGGTGTCGGCCAGGATGTTCGCGGCGCCGAGCAGCGTGGCCCGCTCGAGCCGCGTCAGTTTTTTCCCCAGGGCCGCGATGAGCTTCAGGATGGTTTTCTGCTCGGCCGCATCCGCCGTGTTGGCGTACCGCCGCCGCAGGGTATGGATCGATCGGCTGGCCTCGTCGCGCAGTTGCTCTGCGAGATTCATGGCGTCCTCCTGTTCCTTCGGCAACCCGCCGGTCGCGACCCGGTGCGCTACTGTCGCTCGATCGGCAGGCCGCAAGCCGCGCGGAGCGCCTGGCGCGAAGAGATCTCAGCCCGTCAGGCTTTCTCCTCGACGAATCGGCTGTCCTTTATTCCGGGCAACAGGTTAAATTCCCGATAATTGCCCGACAACAGCCTGCGGCTAAAGTGAAATGATGACGGAACGTCTACTGGGACGAGAAGAAATTGAAAGGTTACGTTTAAATGAATAAATAGCACACTCTCCTCGTCCGCGCAATATTCGAAAGCTCCCTCTTGACTTCTCCTCGGTTTGTGAGAAATACTATCATTGTTGGGATTGCGGCTGCATGCCGATTTCGGTTTCTCTGCTGCGGGTGCACCCCGATCCGGCCACCCACCCCTTGCGGGCGTGTAAAAAGCAATTACTGTTTGCCTCATCGGCGCCAGCACCGACGGGACCGCCGGCGTGTCCGGCGGCACCATCTGGCCATCGGCTTGTTAACTTCAGGTGCCGGCTCCCGAAAGATCTTCCCTTCACCGGACCACCTGGCTCCGATCACCCGATCGCGGCCAGCCCGCTCCTTGAAAATGCATTCAGGTGCATCTCACCCGACCCGTTTGATTGCGCCTGCCGGCGACGATCGGACGGCTTCCAAAAGGAGGACATCATGGCAAAGAAGGCTTTGTGTGTGGGCATCAACGATTATCCCGGCGAGGGGTCCGACCTGAACGGCTGCGTCAACGACGCCAAGGCCTGGGCCGAGCTCCTTATCAAAAACTATTCCTTTCCCGCCGGCAGCGTGAAGCTGCTGCTCGACGCCCAGGCGTCCAAGGCCGCCATCATGGACGGCCTGAAGAAGCTTTTGGCCGGCGCCAAATCCGGCGACGTGCTGGTTTTCACCAATTCCTCCCACGGCACTTACCTGGCCGACGCGAGCGACGACGAGCCGCTGTACGACGAGGCCCTGTGCCCCTTCGACTGCGACCGGAACCTGATCGTCGACGATGAGCTGCGCGAGCTTTTCTCCGGCTTGCCCAAAGGCGTGGCCTTCACCGTGATCTCGGACTCCTGCCACTCGGGCACCGTCACGCGCGCGGCCATCAACGAAAACATGCCCTGGCTGAAAACTCCGGACGACCGCCGGGTGCGTTTCCTGCACCCCTCGCTCATCGGCAAAGCGGTGCTTTCCAACCCGTTCCAGGCCGTTGACCGCAGCAAGGTCAAACACCCGGAGTCGAAGATGAAGGATGTTCTGCTCTCCGGCTGCACGGCCAGCGAGTACTCCTACGACGCGCTGATCGGCGGAAAGTACCACGGGGCCATGACCTTCTTCGCCATCCAGGCGATCCGCGAGGCCAACTACGCCATCACCTACTCGCAGTTGCGCAGCCGGCTGCTTTATCTCCTGGACGAGGCGGGGTATCCGCAGCACCCGCAACTGGAAGCCGCTCCGGCCAACAAGAAGAAGCGTATTTTCAGCTGAAAAAAAACTTGACAGGCCGAAAAATTTCGGTAAGCTGGGCGCCGAGTCGGAAAAAAAAGAAAAATGAAAACGGCAACCCTTCATAAAATCGAAACGAACCTCGAGCGCGGTTCATGGTGGTGGCGGGCCCATCCTACGGGGTAGCCTGCACGAACGAGACAAGCTGAACTGAAGCAAAGGATCGTGGGCAACTCCAGAAGGCCCACGATCCTTTTTATTTGCAAAAGGGCCGTGGGAAGCATCCCACGGCCCTTTCGATTTCCGGAGGACACATGATCCTGAATCGCTTCCCCGACAAGGACCCGTACCTGCGGCTCGCCGAGACGTACCGCGTGGTGCCGGTGTGCACCCAGATCCTCGCCGACACCCTGACGCCGGTGTCGCTGCTCGGCCGCTTCTACGAGGGCAAGGGGCCGATCTTTCTGCTGGAGAGCGTCGAGGGCGGCGAGCGCTGGGCGCGCTACAGCTTCCTCGGGTTGTCCGCCCACCGGATGGTGCGGGTGTTCGCCGATCGAGTGGAGGTCGAGGGCGGCGGTCGGCGGCAAAGCATTCCCCACGGCGGCAATCCCTTCCAGGTCCTGCGCGAGTTTATGGCCCCCTATCGTCCGGCCGATGTCTTCGGCCTGCCGCGGTTCTGGGGCGGGCTGGTGGGGCACCTCAACTACGAGATGGTCGCTTTCATCGAGCGCATCCCGCACCGCTGGCCGGAGGACCGGCCGCTCGCCTGCTTCATGGTACCCGAGACGGTGCTGATCTTCGACAACGCCCGCCACACCCTGCTGGTCGCGGCGCTCACTTTCCCGGACGGCGACCCCGAGCGCGACTGGGTCGAGGCCGGCCGGCGGTTGGAGGGCGCGCTGGAAAAGATTGCGGCTCCCCTGCCGCGCAAGCCGGTGGCCGCCAACGGCCGCCCGCAGCTGAAGTCGCCGGTGGACGCTGAGGACTTCCGCCGCCGCGTGGCCGCCATCCAGGAGCACATCCGCGCCGGCGACATCATCCAGGCCGTGCTCTCCCAGCCCTTCCGCAGCGAGCAGACGCCGGACCCCTGGCGGCTCTACCGGGCCATGCGCCACGTGAACCCGTCGCCCTACCTGTTCTTCCTGCACCTGGACGACACGGTGCTGGTCGGTTCTTCGCCCGAGACCATGGTGCGCCTGGAAAACGGCATCGCCACCCTGCGGCCCATCGCCGGCACCCGCCCGCGCGGCCGCACCGAGCAGGAGGACCGCCGGATGGCCGACGAGCTGCTCCAAGACGAAAAAGAACGCGCCGAGCATGTCATGCTGGTGGACCTGGGCCGCAACGACCTCGGCCGGGTGGCAGAGATCGGCACCGTGCAGGTGACCGACCTGATGGTGGTCGAACGCTACTCGCACGTGATGCATCTGGTGTCCAACATCCGCTGCGACCTACGCTCGGGCCTGGACGCCTGGGACCTTCTGGCCGCCGCCTTCCCGGCCGGCACGCTTTCGGGTGCGCCCAAGGTGCGGGCCATGGAGATCATCGCCGCGCAGGAGCACGAACCCCGCGGCCCTTACGGCGGCGCAGCCGGTTATCTGTCCTTCGGCGGCAACATGGACATGGCCATCACCATCCGCACGGCCTGCATCATGGACGGCCGGCTCACGGTGCAGGCCGGGGCCGGCATCGTAGCCGACTCCGACCCCGAGCGCGAGCGCGTGGAGACCGTCAACAAGGCCATGGCGTTTCAGAAGGCACTGGAACTCACGGCACAGGGCGAATTCTGATGGCTGCGTATATAGCCCAATCTCAGCGTTGCGCTTCATTCCGCTTCAAAATCCCCCTGGCCCCCTTTGCCAAAGGGGGAAACGGAAGGAATGGAGCCGATTATTTTCGTTTGCGACAAGATGGCGCTGTGCTCCATATGCAGCTTTTTACGAGTTCATCAACTTTAGGCACTATAGGCAATTTAGGCACTTTATGAACTTAAGGAGGCCTCATGCTGGTCATGATCGACAATTTCGATTCCTTTACCTACAACCTTTACCAGTACCTGATGCAGATGGGTGCGGAGGTGCGGGTCGCCCGCAACCATCAGCTGACCGTGGATGAGCTTGAAGCCCTCGCGCCCCGGGGGCTGGTCATCTCCCCGGGTCCGGGGCGGCCCGAGGACGCCGGCATCACCGTCCCGGCCATCCAGCGTTTTTCAGGCCGCATCCCGATCCTGGGCGTCTGCCTGGGGCATCAGGCCATCGCGCTCGCCTTCGGCGGCCAGGTGGTTGCCGCCCGGCAGTTGATGCACGGCAAGACCTCGGCGGTGACCGCCGACGGCCGCGATCTCTTCCAGGGCATCCAGAGCCCGTTCGAAGCCATGCGCTACCACTCGCTGGCCGTGGCGCGCGAGTCGCTGCCCGCGTGTCTGGAGGTGACCGCCGAGGCCGAGGACGGCGAGGTCATGGGCCTGCGCCACCGCAGCCATCTCACGGAAGGGGTGCAGTTCCATCCGGAATCCATCATGACGACCGTGGGCAAGCGGCTGCTGCGCAACTTTCTGAAGATGACCCACCAGAGTATTTATGTTTGACGGCTCTGTGAATAAGCGAATGAGCAATAGGGGATAATAGATGTGTTCGAATTTGTTTCGAGTTTCGTGCTTCGGATTTCGAATTTGGTCCCGGCTTGTCCGGGTTGGGCACTATAATTTTGGGCACTTTCTTTTTTTCAGGAGGGTAGAATTATGTTCCGCGACCACCTTCGAAAGATCATCCAACGCCAGAACCTGAGCGCTGACCAGATGGCGGCGATGATCGGCGAAATCTTCTCGGGCACCCTCTCGGACGCCCTGATCGCGGCTTTCATGGCCGCGCTCGCCACCAAGGGCGAAACTTTCGAGGAACTGGCCGGGGCGGCGCGCGCCATGCGCCGGCGAGCCGGGCGCATCCAGGCCCCGGCGCCGGCGGTGGACACCTGCGGCACGGGCGGAGACGCCGCCGGCACCTTCAACATCTCGACCACCACGGCCTTTGTGGTCGCCGGCTGTGGGGTGACCGTAGCCAAGC
>Ga0105099_10002666_pt1 | contig 10514 bp, 10 predicted proteins | sample PPLLak3cmMay2015_2_FD_79138 | JGI IMG/M metagenome (GOLD analysis project Ga0105099, IMG submission 79138) | Freshwater sediment microbial communities from Prairie Pothole Lake near Jamestown, North Dakota, USA - PPLs Lake P8 Core (1) Depth... | ecosystem: Environmental > Aquatic > Freshwater >...
GACCGGCCGGCCCAGCCGTTCGGCGATCATCCGGGCCTCGGCCGGCGTCGAGGCCACGGCCCCTTCAGGGACATGCACCCCGCCCTCGCGGAGAAGCTGTTTACTCTGATATTCGTATAATCGAGCCAAAGGAATCTCCCGGTCATAGATTGGGCGATTAGTATATCCGAATCCCTCCTCCTCTGCCAATAGTCAAGAGGACTAGAGGACTGTCCAACGGCGGACGGAGTCAAGGATGAGCATTCGAGATGGAAGTTGAACCCCACGGCTTTGCCGGCCGCTGTTGAGTACCTGCAGATATCAGGATAGGACAGACTTTTTTATTTGGCCTTTTTGTAGCTGATCGCGAGGCCGTTGCCCCGGCTGTCGACCGTGGTTTCAAGTTCAGTAAGACCCATCAGGAATTCCATGTATCCGCCGCTGCCGCCGCCCCGGCGCCCTCTTCCCATCGAGACATTATGCGTCGTATAGCATCCTCCGACCTCCAGCTTGGGAAGCACCGCTTTGAGATAGTTCGTGTACCAATCCTTGTCGGCGTCGCTGAAGACAAAATCAAAGGTCCCCGTCAGCGCGGGAACGATCTCATGAGCATCTCCGAGACGGGCGTCGATCACTTGGGACAGACCGGCCGTTTTAAAATTTTCCAGCGCTTCGCGGTGCCGGCCTTCATCGATGTCGATGGTGATCAACTTCCCTCCGGTTTTGCTGAGGGCCCAGGCAATCCAAGTCCCCGAGTGCCCGGTGGAGGTTCCGATCTCCAAGGCGCGCTTATATTTGTTCTTGATGATGATATCGTAAAGAGTCCGGCCGTCCACGCTCGGAACATTCATATCGCCATATCCCCAGTCATGTGATTCGAGGAATGTCTTGACCCGAGCATCAAGATCCGTTTGGTCCGCCTTGATCGCAGAACCGAGGAAAGCCAGGAACCCGACCAAAGAGAGGACCGACAGCCGACCCCAGGGGAATTTCTTGGCGTTTCTTTTCATGGGAATCTCCTTAACCCTGACGATATCCTCAGATGATCGACAGATCATTGCTTGACCGCCGGAATCATTTCCGCTTTTTGGACGATCAAACCCATTTTTTCTTCCATGGAAGCCCCTGATTCAGAAAACCCTCCCGGCTTGCATCCGAAGAATCCTTCCCTGCATTCTTCTCCTGTTCGACTCCATCGGAACCCACTCCATCCGCGAACATACATCCGGAAATTTGCAGATATGTTGTTTAATCCAACCCGAGCATCGACGGGAGACCAACCCCGGAAGGAGCGGCCGGCGTCAGGACGGCCGGTAAAGAATCAAATTGTTCAGGCTGTTTTGGTGGAATTCGGCGTAAAATTTATCCATCAATTCCTGTTCGAGTTTGCCTCGTTCCTCGAGGCTCATCGCCTCGACGGCGTCCCGTCCATAGCGGGCTTCGAGGTCGCGTTCGGCCAGGCGGTGCATCAATTCATCCCAGAACAAGTCGTTGATGTAATCATCGTGAACGGCCAGCCAGGCGTCTTCGGTCTCAGGAGCGGGATAAAAAGCGTCAAGGTCCTCATCGTAAACCGTGAGGTTGCCCAAACCGAAATCGGCCGCTTTGGCGTAAATATAGTTCTCCAAATGATCAGTCTCCATCACCGGATCCTTCTCTCGAAAACCGTTGACCACCGTATTGCCGAGATAGACGAGACGCATCAGCGTTTCGTACTGGGCCTTCGTCAATTTGAGTTCCATCGCCGATCCTTATTTTCCCGGACTATTAAAAAAATCCCAAGGCGTCAGACAACGCGAGGGGGAGCCGTGATTAAGCCGCCCCAACAATAGCTCCCTTGGTTTCAATTCATTCGCCGTTAAAAAGGGAGGCATTTTTATAAATCCAGGCCATAAAAACGAGGAATGAACGCGGTATTATAGCGCCGATCGGCTTCCAGAGGAAGCTCATCCCCAAAAAAAAGGGAGAGGGGGAAGCCCTCTCCCGGAACAACGACAAAGTCCGCGATTTATTCGATCCAGACTTTGATCTTCTCCCCGTGGTCGCTGATTTCAATCAAGGACATGGGGCCGGACTTCTTCAACACGGTCAGGATCTCCCGAAAATCAAGGTCGAGATCTTTATCCTCACACCGGATATGCCGATCCGAGGCCAAATCGGCAATCGCCTCGATGAGGCTCAAGGGCAACGACAACCGAACCGTCTCCCGCTCCGATCGACCGCTCGTGATCAGGACTTTCAACCATTTAGCCTCCCGGCCGGTTTCAAGGCGGGGATTATCCCGAACCTCTCTTTTAATCACCTTCCAGTTTTCCCGTGATTTGTCATCGGGTCCGGCCGAGGCAACAAGGGACAGGGCGACCACGACAGCCGCCGCGGCGAAGGTTTTGCTTAAGGTCTTCATGGAATATCTCCTTAGGATCAATCGATCCAAATTTTTATGATTTTGCCTTCTTTTTCATCCTTGATTTCAAGGATGTTTCCAACTGAGGAAAGTTCTTTTAGGATTTTATCGAGGGCATAGCCCCGGGCGCGGAGGAGAGCCCGATCATTTTCGGACATCCCGGCCAAGGCCAAGTCGGCCAGGACCAGGGGGAGGTTGAGGGACAGTTCCACCGAATTCGTCCGCGTGTCCAAAATTTGAAAATGAATCTGGCGGCCTTTCTTCGCCGCGGGACGGTCTTCGAACTGGGCCAGAGCCTCGGGATCCACCCGAAGAAGGGCGATCTTGGCCCGATCCCGCAGTTCGGGGCTCGACTCCTCGGACATGAATTTTTTCAGAACGGGAATGCTCTTCGCAGCGGCCTTTTTCTCTTTGACAAAACTGAGCTGGTAGGCGGCATAAAAGCGCACATCTTTCTCGGGATGGGACAATCGCTCCTCAACATCGGGAAGAAACGAACGATCACCCTGGACATACAATTTCAAGGCCAGGTCGATAATGGAAGCTTCAGCATCCGACCCCAGGCTTTTATTCCGGTCGTTGCGCCGGAGGTATTCCTTGTAGGCCAGAAGCGCGTCTTTTTCCCGGCCGCCGATCTCTTCCAGACATTTTGCCCGGTAATAAAGCGCCGGGACGGCCCAAGCATCCGCTGGAGTTCGGTCCAAGAACGCGTCGAGACGAGAGAGCGCCTCGGCCCATTTCTCATCGAAGACAAGAAGCTTGATGTCCTGAAAAAGCTTCTCCTCGGATCCGGACTGGGCCAACCCTCCCGCTCCTCCGATGAGGAGGATCATTAAAATAAGAATCAACGCACGGGCGCGCATGTCAGACCTCGCTTTCTTGAAGCTCCCGCTGGAGCAGTTTGATCCGGAACAATATTTTCTTGTCTTCGACAAACCGCTGAATCCGGACGGCTTCTTCGGCTGTCATTTCTCCGCTGATCTGGGATAGTTCAATAAACAACCGTTCGATCTGATCGCAGATGTCCCGGGCTTTGGCCATTCGGATTCCATCCAGTTGGGCGTTCATGAGCCGTTTTTTCGAGAGAAGATCGTGCCTTCGTTGGACGGCCGGCTCGTCTTGAAGAATCCGACCGGCTTGCGCGGGTTGAGCCTGAACAAAATCCAAAAGAAGCGCTTGGCTTTTGGATAAATAATCGATCGTCTCCCGTCGGGCCACGCTCATCTCCACGCGGTCGATGAACTCGCCGGACGCTTGAACTCCCAAACCGGGCGCTTGGGGAATTCTCGGCGAGCGGAGAGCGAAATACATGACCGCGCCGCCGATCAGGAGTCCTCCGAGCGCTCCGGCAAACACCGGCCGCCAACGCGCATCCCAAAGCCTCGGCCGAAAAACCCCGGCCGGGACGGATCCTGGAACGGTTTTCGTCCGAGTCTGGGCCGCGTCGGCTATCCGTTCGGAAAGAGAGTCCCAATCCACCGTGTTCATGGCCTGCTTGACATCCTCCTGGAGAGCCCCGGCTCCCTGGAGAATCGTCTCCACATCTTTCCATTGTTTGCGACAATCGGCGCACATGGCGAGATGCTCCTTCTTTCGGCGCCAGGCTTCGGAAGACGGATCCTCAAAGCCCGCGGCGATTTCCCGACGTAACCTTCGGCATGCGTTCATGTTTGACACCCCAGATACGGACTGATCAAAATTCGCAGTTTCCGAATCGCCTTAAAATGAAGAGATTTGACCGTCCCCGTCGAAATGTTCAGGACGCGGGCGATCTCCTCATTGCCCATCTGATTGACGTGGCGCATGAGAAAAATGGTTTTCTGCCGTTCAGCCAAGCAGTCGACCGATTTGGCCAGGATATCCTTGAGATCCGAAGCCCGGATGGAATCGGGCGAACGTTCATCGGCAAGAGGAAGTTCATCCACCCGAGCGTCACTCTCCATCTCCCGCCGGCTACGCGTCTTGCGATATCGATCGATGCATAGATTTTTGGCGACCTGGAGAAGCCAGGCCTCGAAATTGCGGCCTTCCTGATATGAATCGATTTTTTCGTAAACGCGGAGAAAAACATCTTGAACGAGATCGATGGCGTCTTCCTTATTTCGAAAGAAGGAATAAGCCAGGATGAAGACTTTTTTCTGGTATAATCGGGTAAGGGCGACAAACGCCTCCCGCTCGCCGGACCGAACCCTCTGGACAAGGTCCCCGACAACGGCCGGAGCGACCTGAGCGGGGGACAGCGGAAGGGTTTCGGCGTTCACATCAGAGACTACGAACTGGAGATGGGTAAAGTTTACGGCTTCCGGGGGAACAATTCAAGGGGAACCGATCGTCAAGGGACGAGCCTTCGGCTTGCTCCCCGAGTAAAGTTCGGGGTCAAGGCCGCCGTCGAGAGGAAATCGTCGAAAAAGAGGAGAAGGCCTGTCAGTACTTGCGGAAATCTCTCCGTTCATGACCGAACCGGGGTTCATTCGGACGTTCGGTACGCGGTTTCGCTTCGTTGACGATGACCCGGCGGCCGTCCAAGTCCTGGCCGTTCATCTTTAATCGGGCCTCCTCGGCCGCTTCGGAAGTCGCCATTTCGACAAACCCGAAGCCGCGGCCTTGGAGAATGTTCGCCGAGACAACCTCGCCGTACTGGCCGAAGACCTGACGCAGAATCTCTTCGGTGGTTTTGTAGTTGAGGTTGCCGACGTACAATTTGTTGGAACTCATGAATCAGAACCTCCTCGAATCCCCGTCATCGTCCTCATCCCATTCCAAGGGAATTGAACGAGGGCGGTGGAACCGAAATCATTTTTCCATACAATTTTCGCAAAATCAAGGTTGTCGGAGGCCGATCGTCAAGGGATGCGCCTTCCCGGTGAATATTGGCTCTCGAGCAAAGCCCGCCCTCATTGGCTTCACGAATGAGGGCTGAAAAGTTTGGAGCTTCGCAACCCTCCATGTCGTTTCGTCGTTGAACGGCGGATTTCTTCTGTCGGAGAAGAAAATCCGGATTAGGATGGAAGATCTCCGTTTGGCCGAAGAATCGATCTCCTCTATTTATACCGCACCCATTTCAGAATTTCCGGCAAGCTCGGCTTCTTGCCGTACATCAGGATGCCGACCCGGTAAATTTTCCCCGTCAACCAAACCATCCCGATCGTGGTGATGATCATCAGAGCGATCGACCCGGCCACCTGAGCGATCGGCGGCATGATGATCGTGATTCGTTGGAGCATGAGCATCGGGGCGAAAAAAGGAACGAGCGAAAGAATGACCGATAGGCTCGAGTTCGGGCTTTTCATGACGTACTGCATCATCAGAATAGGGATGACCAGACTCATCGTTACCGGAAAGAGCAATTGTTGCGCTTCCTTCTCGTTATTGACCGCCGAACCAACGGCGGCATACAGGGTGGCATAGAGGAAAAATCCGAGGAGGAAAAAGACGACGAAATAGATAAAAACATAAGGCGGAATGCTGGCGATGGCCAATCCCGAAGACTTGGCCGATGGGGCGATCGCCCCGATGACGGACCCGCCGTACTTGGATGATAGAAATCCGAACAGCGCCCAAACCGTGTATTGAGTCAGCCCGACCAAAGCGATGCCCAGGATCTTGCCCATCATCAGTTGAAACGGCCGCAGAGAGGACAAGACGATTTCGACGACCCGGTTGGTTTTTTCCTCAATGACTCCTCGAAGAATCATGGCCCCATAGAAAAACATGGTCATGTACAGAATCATGACCAAAATATAGGAGACGATGAATGATCCCCCGGTATCACGTTCCTGTCCCTTCTCGCTGACCTTGATGGTGTCGAGTCGGACCGGTTTGGTATATTCGGCGATTTTAGAAGGGTCAAGCCCCTCGGTTTTCAGCCGCTTGCCGACGACAACGCTGTTCAAGGCCTGATTGAGGACCTTGATGCCGTCGAAATCGGAGGTATGCCGGGAAGCATATTCGGCTGTTCCTCCCGTCAGGACATCGGCCGGGATAAATATATATCCCGTGTACGTTCCCGCCATGATCCTCTGTCCCAATTCCTTTTTCTGAGCGGGTGAATCCGCCGAGGGGGCTATATCGACGAGCACGTATTTTGCACTTCCATCCCCCATCTTAAATTCGGACAACTTGGCCGCGAAATCGGCCTGAATCTCCCGCGTTCCGTCCACGACGGCCAAGGTGCTCTTTTCCCCGCCTGAGCCGACCATTAAAAGGACGGGGATGACCATGATTCCGATCATCAGGATCGGCCCGAGGATGGTTCCGATGATAAACCCTTTGGTCCGGACATGCTGGAGGTATTCTCTTTTAATGATGGTCCAGATCTTTCTCATTGTTCGCTCCGGCCGACTTTCTCGATGAAGATCGTATTGAGAGACGGTTCTTGAATTTCGAACTTGTTGACTCGGACTCGGCCCGTCAGCCGCTTCAGGACCTCCTGGGCATCGGCCTTGTCCTTGAGACGGATCTCGGCCGACCGGCCGTAGTCATCGATTTTCTCGATCTCGGGACTTCCCTGAAGAAACCCGACCGTCCCTTCATAGTCGAGAAGAATCGTATTTTTTCCATACTGCCGCTTGATGTCCTGGAGACGGCCTTGGAGGACGGCCTGACCTTTATTGATGAGGCAGATCTCGTCGCAGATCATTTCGACCTGTTCCATCCGGTGAGTCGAGAAGATGATCGTTTTTCCCTCGGCCCGTAATTCGAGCATGATGTCCTTGACGAGTTTGGTGTTGATCGGATCGAGTCCGCTGAACGGCTCATCCAGGATGATGAGGTCGGGATCATGGACGACGGTGACGATGAATTGGATCTTCTGCTGCATGCCCTTGGACAACTGCTCGACCTTTTTGTTCTTCCAATCGGACAGCTCGAATTTGGCCAGCCAGCGGTCGAGAAGTTTCGGGGCGGCCGATCGGGCCACGCCTTTGATTTCGGCAAAGAATTCAAGGGCTTCGCCGACTTTCATCTTCGGATACAAGCCGCGATCTTCGGGCAAATAACCGATTTTCGGTTTCGTCGTTTCATCCAAGGTCTTCCCCAAGACGACGACTTTTCCTTCATCCGGGATGATGATATCGAGCATCATCCGGATCGAGGTGGTCTTTCCGGCTCCGTTCGGACCGAGAAGACCGAACATCGCTCCCCGAGGGATTTTCAGGGATAAGTCTTTGACGGCGATAAAGTCGCCGAACTTTTTGGAAACGTGCTCCATTTCAACGGCGTACATCGTTTTTCCTCTCTCCTCGACGCGGGTTCCTCTTTACGGGAAAACGCGCCGGTCCTATTATACGCAAAAACGGTCTCCGGGTTTTGATACATTCGATCGCGCATTCCGCGAACCACGGGAATCTGATAAGATAGACCGTCCGGAACTCCGGATCGCGGAGGCGCATTTGAAGAAACGCACATATATTCTTATTTTAGTCTTGATCTTCGTCATTCTCATCCTGGCCGCAGGAGGTTCCCTTCTTTTTATTTCATTCGATCGAACTCCGTCCATCCCCTCTTCAGCCTATCTTCGGATCGACCTCTCAGGACCGCTGGTCGACTACCCCGAAACCGGCTTTTGGGCCTCTCTTTTCCAAGGAGGCCGAACGCTCTCCATTCACGATGTTTGGACGGCCCTGCGCAAAGCGAAAATCGACGCCCGGATCGACGGGGTTTTTATTAAATTCGGCCTTCTCGAGTGCGATTGGGCCAAATGCACCGAGATCCGAGACGCTCTCCTTGACTTCCGCCGCTCGGGAAAGTCGGCGGTAGCCTTTTTCGAGGAACTTCCGGAAGCCGACAAGGAATATTATTTGGCCACCGCCTGCAACCGGATCGTAATCCATCCGCTCGGATGGATCGGGATCAACGGGCTCGGAGGCTATGTGCCCTTTTTCAAAAAGGGGCTCGATAAGCTCGGGGTGCGGGCTGAATTCGAGCATGTCGAGGAATTCAAGACAGCCTATAATCAATTCACCGAGTCGGGCTACACTCCGGCTCACCGGGAAATGACCGAATCCCTCCTCCAAAGTCGATTCGAGGACTACGTCCAAACCGTCGCCGCGGCCAGAAAAAAAAGCCCCGAAGAAGTCCGAACTCTTATCGACCAAGCCTTCTTCCAAGGCGATCAAGCGCTCGCCGCTGGTTTGGTCGATGAAGTTCTTTATGAAGACCAAGCCGTCGCTCTCTTGGCGAAAGACGGCCGCCCGTCGACACCGGTGTCCCTGGCCGCCTATGGGCGGATCGAGCTCTCCTCTCTCGGATTGAATACCGGACGCCGCCTCGCCTTGATCTACGGTCAAGGACCGATTCACAGCGGCGCGAGTCTGGCTCAAACCATGGGCGCAGATACGATCGTCGGCTGGTTCCAAGCCATCCGCGAAGATCCCTCGATCATCGCCGTCGTTTTCCGGGTGGACAGTCCCGGAGGCTCGGCCGTCGCCTCGGATGCAATTTGGCGAGAGGTCCAATTGACCCGGAAAAAGAAACCGGTCGTCATCTCCATGTCCGATATGGCCGGATCGGGCGGTTATTGGATCGCCATGGGGGCCAACAAGATCATTGCCCAACCCCAAACCCTCACCGGATCGATCGGCGTTCTTTCGGGGAAATTCGACCTTTCCGGCTTGGTCGAGAAGCTCGGGATTTCTTCGGAAAAAATCGCCCTCGGGAAACGGGCGGACATCTTTACTCCGTTCCGGCCGCTCACCCCTGAAGAACGAACCCTCTTTAAAAAACAAATCCTCTGGATTTACGGACGTTTCACGGCCCAAGCAGCCGAAGGACGAAATATGACCCCGGAGGCCGTGGACCGTGTCGGCCGGGGGCGCGTCTGGACGGGACGCCAGGCTAAAGACCTGGGACTCGTGGATGAATTGGGAGGCTTGCCGAAAGCCATCGAGACGGCCAAAACCCTGTCCGGCCTCGGCCGGGACGAAGAGGTTCGATTGGTCGTATGGCCGAAGCGAACATCATTCTTCGGTTCGCTCTTCGGACGTAAAAACATCGACTCCACCCACGCCCTGGCCGGCCTTCTCCCCCGAAATCTACGCGGCGCCTTGGATTGGGCGATGCGTCTGAACACGGAGCGGGTCTGGGCCATCATGCCCTTTCTTCCGGAAGACTGAAGCTTCCCGGATTTTCCTCCGCCGAGGCTATTTTTCGACCCGATAGATGGTAAATCCCTCGTTTCGGAAAACTCGTTTCAAGGCCGTGGGTCTTGGAACCCCGCTCATATGATCAGAGGATAAAGCCGAATCAAAAATGATATTCCCCGCCTGATTCTCCGGAAACAGCCGGTCATTGGAGCGAAGAACAAAGGAAACGCCATAACGCGCGAGGATATCCGCCCGCCCTTCCGGACCGCCAAAAAATCGATTGATTCCATCCCGCCGGCGGCTGATCTCCTCGCCGGGGAGATGAAAATCGAGATAGGAATTGACCGAATCGTCAAGAACGACCCGCCGTCCGGCGAAATAACATAGGTGACGGATATCGATCGGCTGAAGAATGACCGCTTCCGCGGGCGTATTGAGGGTCAACCAACGAGACGCCTCCAGGAACAACGCGGAGAATTCCCGCTTTTCGGGAGTCTTCAATTTCTGTTGAAGAAATATGATCGCATTGGGCAACGTCAAGACGACCGCGATGGCCAAAAGAACCGCGCCGATGATCCCGGATCGCCGGACGGCAAACCGGAGAAAGACATCCGCAGCGTAAATCAAGACCAGAACCAAGCCGAAATAGAAAACGTAAATATTCAGAATCGTCCGGTCGAGCGGTCCGAGACGCACCTCAAAAAAGAAAAAATAGAGAAAACAGGCCGCCGCCAATCCGCTTAAAAAAAACCGGGGCGCATCTTTGGGCCCGGCGATAAAATCCCGGGCGAGGCGCGGGAGCGCGATGAAACTCGGCCCGAACGCGCCGAGGAGAGTCAATCCCCAAGCCGCAAAAAAAACGCCGACCGAAACGGCGGTGATTCCTTTTCCCTGGAGCAGGCTGTTCCAAAGGCCGACCCAGGAATCGAGATGAAGGTCGGTCAACACCCGTCCCGGCCAATCAATGAACCGGAAGGCATAGCGATAGGACGGACCTCCTCCCCCGGTCGCGAAAGCCGCCCATCCGAGAGGGAGAAGGCCGACCATCA
>Ga0105099_10002667_pt1 | contig 10514 bp, 14 predicted proteins | sample PPLLak3cmMay2015_2_FD_79138 | JGI IMG/M metagenome (GOLD analysis project Ga0105099, IMG submission 79138) | Freshwater sediment microbial communities from Prairie Pothole Lake near Jamestown, North Dakota, USA - PPLs Lake P8 Core (1) Depth... | ecosystem: Environmental > Aquatic > Freshwater >...
AACAGGAAACGGACGCTGCAATCTTACTAATATAAATGCAAATGCCAATAGATTTCATGGCGCAAATCCTGAATTTATTTCTAAAGTACTTGGTCAATTCGGCCCGAAGAAAACAATGAAATTTTTTGAATCGCTCGGGCTTGTTCTTAAAGAGGAAGAAAACGGCAGAATTTTCCCGAGAAACAATCAGGCTGAAAGCGTGGTTTTGGCGCTTGGTGAGGAGATTGAAAGAGAAAAAGTCATGGTGATGCTGAACTCGCTCGCAAGAAGAATTGAAAAAAACAATAATTGGAAAATAATTTTGGCAAACGGCACTGAAATCCAGGCGGATAAAATCATTCTTGCTGTCGGCGGTAAGGCAGCGCACCAGTACGGCACGTCAGGCGATGGCTATTATTGGGCGGAAAAACTCGGCCATAAAATTGTTGCAACTTATCCCGCGCTTGCGCCGATCGAAATCAAGGAAGATTGGATTAAAAAGGCGCAGGGCATTAAAATTGAAGCAAAAGTTGCTGCCAAACTAAACGGCAAAGTAGTTTATGAAAAAACCGGCGATGTAATCTTCACCCACTTTGGCATTTCCGGTCCAGCAGCCATGGCGCAGGCGCGCTTTATCGCCCTAAATGTAAATGGTGCCAGAATATCTCTTGATTTATTTCCGGAACTGGAAAGCGGAAAGCTTGAGGAAATATTCAAGGAAATGATTGAACTTAACGGCAAAAAACAAATAAAGAACCTGGTTGGCGGAATGATTCCCGGGAATCTTGCCATGCTCATTATAAAAAATCTGGGCATAAACCCAGACAAAAAGGCGGCTGAGATTGCCAAAAGCGAGCGGATAAATATCATCAAAACAATTAAAAATATTGAACTTACACCGGTAAGACTCAGACCTTTCAAAGAAGCACAAGTTACCCGCGGCGGGGTAGCTGCAGAAGAAATAAATCCTGAAAACATGGAGTCAAAAATTCTGCCTGGACTCTATTTTGCCGGCGAGATTGTTGATGTTGATGGCGATTCAGGTGGATTTAACCTTGAGTGGGCATGGTCAAGCGGACAACTTGCCGGAATTTCTGCCGCAAAATCATAAATTATTCAAATTTATAGAACTATTTACATCGGCCTTAAAGTGCCGGCAAAGACCTGCCAGGCAAGAAGCGATTTGGCGACTAAACTCAAAATAATATAGGCCTTTTCGCCGTAAAGATAATCCGCCCAGCGGCCGACTTTTTTATACTGCAAAACTTGGTTAATGGCGAAACAGTTGAAAAATAAAAAGATGGAGAAAAATATCCAGTAGACAAATGTTGGTGGATTGGCCTCGCTGCCGGGGCTCGCTAGATACAAGGCGATAACGATCCAAGGAGCGATTCCGGCAATGCAGCCGAAAATATAACTTGTCCAATCCGTTTTTTGGGTGGTTTGGTTGTGAAGCTCCATCATCCAGCCAAAGAAAATCATGGAAGCATTTACAAAAAAGATTGGCAGAAGCGCCGATATATCATTAATTCCCACCAGCATAGAGATGATGACAATCATTATCGAAGAACTGATAGAATATTCCATCCAGCGGTAATAATTAGCGCCCTTTGCCAAATTGGCATTATACTGCTTGTTAAAGACCGTGGCGATTAAAAGATGAAATAATGCCGAGATAAAAAGAAAGACAGCTATGGCCGCGCCGATTCTCAAATCAAACCAGGTTTGAACATTAGGCAAAAGAGTTTGGGTGGCAGCGTTGAATTTTAAAAATGAGGTGGTAACAGGCAAACTAAAGTTGTTGCTCAGCACAAGCATGGCAATTCCCTGGGCAAAGTGCAAAAATCCCATTACTAGATTCCACGAACGCAGGTTTTTAAATTTTGCTTCATTTTCCATAAAACTCCTTAAAATCTATTTATATAAAATAATATTTGCCACTTTAACCGATAAGTCAAGGAGCTGGTCGTTCGTTGCGGCGCCTCCCGTTCTATCGATCCGCACAAATTTTTCCGGCGCCATCACCAAATAAATCGCGTTGATATTTCCATCCGGCTGCATGGCAATAAAATGATTCATGGCAATTTTCGGATTGACGGTGATGCTGCGGCCAAGCATTTCCTGCCCTTTTTTCTGATCTTCGGCAGAGGTATAGACAACTTTAACTAAAACATATTCAAAATTGGATTTATTGGTGTAATAATTGCATCCGGTGTCATTTTGGGTGGAAAAATCCTCTGTTTCAGTGATGGATTTTCCGATTACATCGGAAACGAGAGTTTTGGGAACTTCATCGCAAACTGCCAAGCCGAATGAATCCTGTCCCATCATCGGGCGGGTTGCTGCATAATTCGCTCCAGTTGTTTCAGTTGTGGCTGTGCTCTCAGGCGTTGACGAAACTTCACCGGTTGACTTTTTTCCGAACCAGGTGCAGCCCGCGCCTGTCAAGACAACAAGCACAAACATAATTAAAATTAATACAATATATTTTTTCATTTTGTATCCCTCCATTTAATAATCTGCTATCTTGAAATGTAAATATTATTCGGTTGTTTTGCCGTCAAATTCCGGGCCGTTATCTTCTGCTTCGGCTTTAGTGGCGCGCGCAACAGCGTCTTGATGATGTGCCGGCGAATATATAGTATACAATTTCAGGTCATCTGTTTCGGAAACATTCATCAAATTGTGCTCGGCCCCTGACGGAACGATGATGGCTGAGCCGTCAGTGATATCATATTCATTACCATCGATAATTACTTTTCCCGTTCCTTTTTCAATGCGGAAAAACTGGTCGTTGTCGGTGTGTGTTTCCATGCCGATTTCTTCTTTCGGCTTCAAACTCATAAGAACGAGCTGGCTGTGCTTGGCGGTATAAAGCACGTGGCGGAAATCAGAGTTTTCGAGAGTCATTTTTTCAATGTTCGCGTTAAATCCTTTCATAATTACTCCTTTCTTAAAATATAAATTTTAGTGCATAAATAGCACATTAATAAAAATTTAAAATTAATTAATTTATAATTATTTCTTAAACGGTTCTTTTAAAATTTCTTTGGCTTTGGAAATGCCTTTTTTCACTGCATCGCCGCCATCTTCGGTGATCTCGCCAGCCGCTTTCTCAGCCTTGGTGACGACATCTTTTACTGCATCTTCGCCGGAGCCAGCAGTTTCCTTGGTGGCATCAACTGCCCCGATCACCACGTCTTTGATTAAATCCTCAGTATTAACGCCGACTTCCTTGGCGATTTCAAATGCGGACTTGATGATGTCCCCTACTCCCCCTGCTCCGCTTTTGATGATGTCTCTTGTGGCATCAATTACGCTTGTGCCGGTTTCGCCAACTGTAGAAACCGCGCCTTTCAATGTGTCTTTTACGCTCATTTTACCTCCTAATTTATTTTTATTATTGATAATTCTAGTTAAGCTTTCGGATTAAAATAATTGCAGCTTCCGTTTCCCACCACCTCGTGGCCGTGACAATCACCTTTGGCGGCATCATCGGTGTGTGCCTTGTACTCGGAACAATCCGAACAACACTTCCCTTCTTCTCCGGGAATGTGATAATTTACATCTTTTGCATCTGGCATAGATTCTCCTTTCTTTATTTATTATGTATATATCATATTATATTAAAGTTGAATCTGCAAATTAAAAATTACAAGATAAAATCATACTATATTTTCTCGATTCTTTTTTGTTTTATTTGATATGTCAATAATTGCTAATAATATACCGGCTCCCATCAATCCGTAACCTATAAATCTATCGTTGCAAAAAAATATCGCTGCCAGCACAAAAGCAAAAGCAAGACCGGAAAGCGCAGTGATTTTTTTATTTGTTTTATTTTTTCTGCCATATAATACCAACACTGCAATAATCGCAAGCGCTGCGATTGAAACGATAATAAAATAATTCATGTTATCCTCCCTGAAAATATATTATTTTTCATATATTAATTTGATTGATGCGATAATTTTCGTGTTTTCATGATATAGACAAGAAGAAAAGGTATTAGAAGATATACAAAAGTGCTGTAATTTGGAAAAAACAAGCCGACAACAAGAGCAACAAGCGAGATGATTGCAATAACGCTGTTTTGTCTCTTGTAATGATTGATATGATCCTGGGAAATCCGCTCGTCAAAAAGTCCGTGTGAGGCAGAATAGGTGTATTGCAGATAAAACATTACGCCGATTAAAAACATATTGAGGTTAAAAACAAAATTAGAGATTTTCAGATAACTATAGTCATCAACCAGATCGGTGGTAAAGGGCATAAAAACTATAAGGAGCATGAGAGCTACATTTATCCAGAGAAGGGTGTCGTTCGAGCGTTTTATGGACTGAAACTGCTTGTGGTGCACCATCCAGAAGATGGCGATCAGCACAAAGCTCATAATAAATGTCAGAAATGTCGGCACCATGCCTGAGAGGATTAATCTTAAGGTCTCTTCGCTGGCTTTCCCTGATGAATCGGGAATAGTAACACTTACAATAAGAAGAGTCATGGAAAATGCAAAAATGCCGTCAGTCCAATCCTGGATTCTTCCCGGCTCAATATAAAATGTTGGCTTATCATCTTCTTTGTTGTCCATATCTTTAATAATCATATCTTTTTAAGAGTGGTTTTGCAACTTTATGGTATAATTGGTTTATGGTAAATATTATTAAATCAACCGGCAATTTAGAAAGCGATATCAAAAAAACGCTGGAGCCTTTGGGAGGAATAAAAGCGTTTGTCAAGCCTGGAGAGAAGATATTTTTGAAACCTAATTTTAACACTAGTGACCCGTATCCCGCATCAAGCGATCTTGATTATCTTCGAGCGGTGCTAAAATTAGTAAGCAATGAAAAACCCAAGGAAATAATTCTCGGCGACTCCCCTACTTTTTTTGGAAACTGCCGCAAATATTTTTGCGAGATTAATCCCAAAGTGCTGGAAAAAGAATTTCCGAATCTCAAAGTGCTTCTTTTAAACGATGAAAAATGGGAAAAGAAAGATAATCCAAAAGCAAAATACCTCAAACACTCGTCAATATTAAAAATATTAGACGAAGTCGATAAAGTCATCTTTCTTCCCTGCCTTAAAACCCACGCTTGGGCAAAGTACACCGGAGCATTAAAACTTGCCGTGGGGCTCTTGTGTCCAAAAGAAAGGATAGCGCTGCATACTGGACATTTGCAGGAAAAAATTGCCGAACTCAACCTTTTAATCAAGTGCGATCTTGTTATAATGGATGCACGAAAGTGTTTTATTGATGAAGGACCCGCCCATGGAACCATAAAAGAGCCAAACCTGATTTTGGCTTCAACGAATAGAACCGAACTTGATATTGAGGGAGTTAAAATCATTCAAAGTTTTCCGGGTAACAGTTTATCTAAAATTAGTCCGAAAGAATTAACTCAAATAAAATATGCTTTAGAACTAGGAATAAAATAATAATTATTTCTTTGCATTTGAGTAAGTGACCAAAAACAGAAAACCTAGCCCAACCCAAATGGCTCCATCGGAATATTCCTTTCCGATCAACATGAATATGGCGGTGATAAATGCAACGATTGCAAGAAAAATGTAAATGTTTTTCATATTTCTCCTTATATTATCAAATTGTCATTAATTATCGAAGTTATTTGATTTTAGTCAAAAACTCATAAATTTTGACCATGGCCTGTGTGTCGAGGGTGCAGTATTTCTCGAGATCGGCAAGAATTTTTTCTTTTTCGTTTGGGTGCTTGTCGTGAAGGATCGCCTCCATCCATAATCGTTGGGCTGCCTGCCCTTCCTGGATATTAAGATCTTTATAAGAAAGCTCCGTAATGAGTGCCGGCAGTACTTTTTTGATTGAGGCGCTTCCGAAAAAATCCTTGTGAACATAATGACTGCTCGCAAATGGCAGCATTAAATCGATAACTCTATTATTGAGAGTAGTATAAAATTTCTCATACTTTGGATCTATCAATCCCATGAGTTCATTGCAGCTTTTTTCAAATCCCTCGCACCAAACCAAAACAGTTCCCTTTAAACCAATATGTGACTTGAGTTTATCTGAAAGCGGCGCGATCGGGTTTGAGTTATCACGGTGGAGATATCCAAAATGCTTCAATTTTCCGCCTGGTTTATTAAGCACATGAAGAGAATATTGAAACGGCAGCTGCTTGTAGGGGCCAAGGCCGTCAAAATACGGTACCACACTGGAGAGAGTTTCATAGTCGAGGAAATGTATCGGGAATTTAATACAAGATAAAAATTCTTTTATTTTTTCACGATTGACGACAATTTCATCATGCTTGGTTGTGTGAACCTGAAGTCTTTGTTTTTCATTTAAATCAAATTCCTCCGGGATATCCTCAATTTGCTTGATTCCGAGCGCCTCAAGTTTGTTGATTTTACTTCCAGGTGAACATAAATGATAAATGCTGTATTCATCAACCTCTGCCATAGTTTTATAAATTGAAAGCCAATCGGCGAATGCCCCGGGGTGAGCGTGGGCGGGCGTTAGATCCGGGCATTTTTTCAGTTTCATTGTTTCCAACGCTTTCTTGATGTGAAATTTGGTGAATTCCCTAAGTTTTTTAACCTGCCTTGTGACATCGGTGGTAGAGCAAATATCTTTTGCTTTTACTTCACCGCTGCGAACAAACTTGTTGTTTACATGAATAACAAATATATTTTTGATTTTATAGCCGTTTCCTTCAATAACAGCCACCTGAAAAGCAAGGTCGTAAAAGTGATCCGTTTTGGCGGATGTTGATGATTTGATTTCATAAAGATCAAAAGACGTGTTGCCGATTTTTTTGAGCACATCAAAAATGCAGGTGATGTCTCCTTTCTCAATCCTTCCCTGCAGGATTGTCTTTGCGCTTGCGTCAATCGCCTCTTTTGTTTTATCAGGCATCTTGAAATAGTCCTTATAATCCGAACTGTCAAAACCGATTTTAACGGCTTCCGGAAAAAGCTGTTCGGCGTAGGTTTCAAACTCAAACCCGGCATCAAAAACTGCCTGGGTTTCGGCGTTAATTGGCGGAAGCTTGTCTTTGTCGTGCTTTTTCAGCCAAAACCACGCCGGATGTTTCAAAAATGTCATATAATCAGATTTCGATATTTGCATAAACAATCCTTATTTTTAATCATATTATTATAAGTATAATTTTGCAAATTGGATTGAGGGCTATTTTTTTGGTTTTAAAAAAATGTCAAATGCGGCAAAAATAATTCCAAAGCCGAAAAGGCTGTATGCAAATACTCTGGTTTCGCTTATCACCGCACCCACAATTATTCCAAAGATCATAAAAATAACTGCTAGATATGACCAGAGTGTGAATTTCTTTTGGATTTTTGTTCTACCGCTTAAAAGCAATACAATATAAATTACAGCGATTGCAATAATTGTAATTAAAATATAGTAGTTCATATTACCTCCTTGGATTATATTTATATCCTAAAATAATCATATTATTTTTAATATAATTTTGCAAATCGAGAAAATTAAAGAAGAATTAAATCGATTTTAGTACGCTATAGCGGCTTAAAATACAATATTTTGTTATAATAGGGATATGAAAATGAGATTGTCGGAAAGACAAAAAGAAATACTAAAGATTGTCGGCACTTGTGCTGTTTTGGCAAGTGCTATTTTTGCGCCCAATATTATTAAACTATTAAAACCCAAAACAAATGAAAAGAAATATCAATATCAGAAATCTCTCAAAAAATTAGCTAAAAATGATATTATCTATCTTTTTGGTGAAGAAATACAGCTAACTAAAAAAGGACAGGCGCTAATCAGAAAAATACAAATTGATGAAATTATAATAAAACGACCTAAGAAATGGAACAATATCTGGCATTTAGTCTGTTATGATATCCCCGAGGACAAAAAACGCGAGCGCGACTATTTCCGCGCAAAACTTACAAAACTTGGTTTTAAAGTTATCCAAGATAGTTTGTGGGTTATTCCCTATGAATGCAAAGAAGAAATTGCAGTTATGTCGCAGACACTGGGAATTTCTCCCTATGTTGCCTATCTCAATACCGATTATCTCCCCCAACAAGATAAATTAATAAAGTATTTCAAGCTTGACAAAATTTATTCATCTTAACCTGTAAATAGATAATTTGATTTTAATACGCTATAGCTGCTTAAAATACAATTTTATTTTTTTGCATATTAATTGAGCAGTTGATCGATTTTAACACGCTATAGCGGCTTAAAGTACATAGTATTTTAAAGATATAGATTATGTAAAGATACAGAATATGTTGTGAGGGTTGGTGCGAACGAAGGAGTATTACGACTAAGCGAGCGCAAGAAAAATATAATAAAATCAAGATATCTAATAAAATTAGTAATGAATATTATGGATTGATTCTGTAAATAAGGTAGATTAAAATATCGACTTTAAGCCGCTATAGCGTACTAAAGTCGATGGTGGAATAATAAAGAAATAATAAAAATGAGGGTGGTTATTTATAAATTTTATTTTCATCTGAGCGGTTGATTAAATCAGTTTTTTCGGGAGATTTGTCCATGGCCCAGAAAATCAAAAATGATTTTGCAAATTGGGTTTGAGAGCGATATTATCCACATTGACAAATATAATTATGTTTGATATAATACAATTAAATCGAGTGAGGTGCCGACCCATCTTGCATTGTCAAGAGCTTAAGCACTTCTCGATTTTTTTTATTAGCCTGAAAACATCTTTCGAGTCTATGATTTTGTCTGGATTCAGTTTATCTATCGCCGTGCCGTAAGCCAAAAAGTGCGCGCGGGATTTTTTGCCAATCTGACGAAAATCTATATCGTCCGCACATAAATTAGGTTTTAAAATTTTCAAATACTTTTTTATTATAAAATTTTGTCCCGGATATTCAGTATCAACAATAATCTGATTGGATTTTTGCTTTAGATTATCAAGAAGAATTGCAATAAGTGATGCAAAAGTTATGTAAATAAACATCCTTGGTTTTTTAATCTTATTGAAATATTTTTGAATTTTTTGTTTTTCAGTTGAACTGATTTTAATTACAAAATGCTCACCGTTGGAAAATGCAAGAAATGTATGCTTGTTTGTTTTTTCAATTTTTCCGGATTGATCAATCTCTATTTTCATAAACCAATTATATAGAACTAATCAGCAATTAACAATTCGCAAATTCGCGCGAATTGGGGCAAAGATTGATAGATGAGGGTGTAAAACACTACCCCAATTCGCGTGAAAAGGTAAATGGATAGATATGATTTATTTATAGTTCTTGGTTTCGCCCCGCCAAATCCAGCGGCGCTGGTCCGATCAGGCGGAATTTGGCCGGGGTGAATCAGCGCGGTTGAGAAAATTATTAGTTAATAAATTAACCAATTATTGAATTTATTAGAATAAATAAAATCCAAACTAAAAATATTATTATCCCGGCAATCATGCCGTAAAAAATGATCTTATTGATATCACTTACTTCATTCCAAGTTTTTATTGCATAAATAATATTGGTTGTTATCAATATAATTGCAGATCCTAGCAAAATATATTTAAAAATCGGTGAAATGTTATTTATTAATATTAAAGCTATTAATATTGCAGAGATTAATATCATAAATAAGCTATAGTAGGTTTGTAATTTATTATAATTCATAATAATTCTAAAATAATTATATTATTTTCAACATGATTTTGCAAATTGGGTTTGAGGACAATTCCTTTATATTCCTTCAATAAAAGTTTTGATGAAATTGTTTATTTTATTTGTAATGCGTTTGATGATACTTTCCCGTTCCAATATCTTCGGCTTCTGTTTTAGAGTACTTGCCAAGTCATCTCGTCTTGGTTTAAGTCCAGTATACAAATAACTATCTATAATATTTTGCAATTTTTCGCTCATCAAACCTTCTTCTTTACAAATTTTCTCAAATTCACGAATTTTTTCATCTTGCCAAAAAGTTTCAAACTTTCCTTCAACCTCTGTTGAATCTTTAATTTTAGGTAAAGTGCTTTTAATAAATTTTTCAATTAGGTCGCGCTTGCTGCGTAGTTCCGGGTCGCCTGCCATGATATCCGAAATATTTTTATTTATTTTCTTTCTTTCCGCTTCATTGGCATCAACATATCTTGCCAAAAGCCGCAAAATATAATCGATGTTAATTTCGTCGCGCCTGATTAACTCCAGTTCAAAATCAACATCATCTAAAATTGATACTTTATCCGCCTCGTGGTCGCTTTTTACCTTGTCGTAAATATCCAAATATTTGCTTGTATAGTCTTCAAATTCTTGTTCGGTCATACGTGTATCAGAAAAAGTGAAATCCACAAATGTTATCAAAATATTTTTAATTCTGGTCAGCTCGCGAAATTGTGTAACAAAATTTAATTGCTCCGATTCGCTCTTGAGATCATCTACATAGTCGGGTGTCGGTGCCGATTTTCTAAGTTCCAAAAGAACATCATTGAATTTTTTAATGTATTCTTCGTATGGCTCTAAAAAGATGATTTCCTTTGCATCTTTGTTTGAAAATAGGGCAATTGCTTCATCAGTTGCCTGTTTTA